>Ga0194113_10009188_pt1 | contig 11980 bp, 13 predicted proteins | sample TA2MahC200mmetaG_FD_146193 | JGI IMG/M metagenome (GOLD analysis project Ga0194113, IMG submission 146193) | Freshwater microbial communities from Lake Tanganyika, Tanzania - TA2015017 Mahale Deep Cast 200m | ecosystem: Environmental > Aquatic > Freshwater > Lake | place: Tanzania: Lake...
CAGGCCTGGTTTTCCGCAACGCGAGGGAGTACGTGCGCCGGTGCGGGGGGAATCGGAGCGATGCGAAGCCGGTTCGAGGAAGTGGCTCGGGTGAATCACGGTGCCTGAATGATCGGGCGTGAAGGTGGCTTCCTATTTGCTGTGCACATCGGAAGAGACTCTGCACGCCGGGGATTGGTGAGTCGGGAGGGATTCGAACCCTCGACACCCGGATTAAAAGTCCGGTGCTCTACCGCTGAGCTACCGACCCGTTGTGCGGATTGCACCATACAAATATATCTTGCCGAGCCCCGCAGCGTCAACCCGAAAGGACCTATCGGAGGAGTAGTGCCAGGGGATTCAAAGTTGTAGCATTGGCCATCGCTACGGATTTCCATGAGTAATTCGGGGCCCGACCCCATTCGCTCAACGGCCAATAGGATAGCCATGCTTTGCCGACGATATCGTCCCTTGCTACGATATCCGCACTGGCTGCATAGCGGTTATCGCCCACAATGAGATACTTGTTTTGCGGAACGATCTCGGCGGATCGGTTGATGTGGCTTCCTTGAATATATGGCTCCGGCAATTTTCTATCATTGACGTAGACTTCGCCGTTCCTGATTTCCACTTTCTCTCCGGGAAGGCCGACTATCCTGTGGATGATGCCGTGGCCAAACCCGGGCCTGTGGAAAACGACGATATCGCCTCTCTCGGGATCGCTGAACCAGTAGGCCGCCTTACTTACGATCACGAACTGGCCATTTTGCAGGTTCGGTACCATACTGTTCCCGCTCACTTCGAAATTGTGCACCACGGACCGGATTGCCAGAAAAATGACCAGTGCCAGAAGGGCCGTGATGAGGATTTCGCGTGCCACTTTTCTCATGAGTCACCCTGAGCCTTGTTTGCCGGGAGTTGGTTTGACGCCGGGCAAAGTGTGGTAGAATAATACCTAAATTCGGAACAGAACTTAGTATATCGATTAGTCGTCTGGCAGTCAATTCATCGTACAAGCCCCATATTGTGTTCGTGGTTCCGAAGTGATTGAATATCCCTAGACATGGCGAGCTACGAGGATTCTCTAATCCAGCAAAGCAGAGACGGGGACTTGGACTCGTTCAACCAGCTGGTTGAGAAGTATCAGGGCCAGGTCTATAATCTCAGTCTGCGAATGCTGGGGAATCCACAGGATGCGGAAGACCTCACGCAGGAAACCTTAGTCCTGGGATGGAAAGCCCTGCCGGGATTCAAGGGGGGCAACTTCAGAGCTTGGATACTGCGCATAGCATCCAATGCTTGCACGGATGTGCTGCGCAGCAAAAAAGGCCGAAAAGCCGACTCACTTGAAGCGGTATTCCCCGAATACAACCCCTTACCGAGTGAAATCGAGTCCCCGGAAGATCAGGTTCTGAGAGAGGAAGTTGCCCAGTTTCTCCACGAACAGCTCCTCCTGCTTTCGGAGGATCAGCGCCTTGTGGTGATTTTGGCCGATCTACAGGGTTTGAGCTATGAGGAAGTCGCCCAGATCGCTAATTGCTCTCTGGGTACTGTGAAGTCAAGATTGAGCCGGGGCCGGGCCAACCTTCGGGATCTGTTGCTTGAACATCAGGAACTTTTGCCCACCGAATTTCGTCTATAATTGTGCAAGAGGAATGAAGGGTATGTTCGGACGCAAGCGCCAAGGCACATGTCAGGAGATGCGAGGAATGTTCTCGCCGTATCTTGATGGTCGCCTGACCTCTCTAGAGCGCGACCGCGTACTATATCACATTGAGATCTGTGGGGCATGCCATCGCGAACTTCAGAGTCTCGAACGGACAGTGAACCTTTTGCGGCGCATGCCCATGGCATCTGCATCCCGTTCTTTCACTCTGGCTGAAGCACCCAAAAGGAGTGTCTTGGCTGGCATCGGGAATTCGGTCTGGCTGCGTGCGGCAACGGCAGCCACTGTAATTGTGCTGTGCGCAGTTCTGGCAATCGATTTCACTGGCGCTCTCGATGATCAGGATTCGCAGAGCGGGAGCCCCGTTGCTACCGAGGCTCAAGAAGTGGTTCCGACAATGAGCGCGGAGAATGGTGATGGAACAACCATCGCATCATCCCCACTATCTCCCGGCGAGAATGACGCACCGCCAGCGGCCACTGTTCCGGAGGTATTGCCCGGCACTTTTATCGGGGCTCCCGATGATGGCCTTTCTGGCAAGGGCATTGAGCAAGATGGAAACGCTCCCCCGGCAGCAATGCAGAAGTCAACCGACTCGTCATCGCATTCCCCAGCGTGGATTCGAGTGGCCGAAATAGCAAGCGGTTCACTGACCATAGGTCTTGTATGGGCAAGTCTTCTGGCTTGGCAGCGCAGAAGACGGGCAGTCATCTAGCCAGCGTGATGGGGTAAGGAGCGAAGCAATGAGCGCGCATGGGGGCCGGGCACCGACCGAGAGTCACGCCAGATTCTGGCCGGTGATCATAGCACTGACGGTTGCCATACTGGTCATCATCTTTTTCTGGCGTAGAAGATCACGTTAGAGCGTTTCGTATACGTTTTGTTGGTCAGTTGAAGGGGCCGGGTGTCACCCGGCCCCTTTTGTTTTAGTGATGCCACTCCTGTGCAAGGAGTTCCTTCAGCCTATCTTGAACCCGATCCAACGGGACCAACTCCGATTCCTTTTGAGTGCGTCTCTTGACCTCGGCGGAACTCTGTTTGAGGGTGCGCGGGCTCACCACCACCCGAATGGGCACCCCGATAAGATCCGCATCGTTGAACTTGACCCCCGCCGATTCCTCGCGATCATCAAATAGCACCTCAAATCCGCTGCGCCTCAGTTCGGAATAGAGCTTCCCAACCGATTGAGAGACCTCGGCATTATCAGGGCTGAGCACGCACAGGTAAATGTGATAGGGCGCAATCGAGATGGGCCAAATGATGCCTCTGTCATCGTGATTCTGCTCCACCGCTGCCGCCACAAGCCGGCCCAATCCCATGCCATAGCATCCCATCACAATGGGCTTCTGCGTTCCATCTTGGTCCAGATACGTCGCCTCAAGCTTCTCGCTGAAAATCGTACCCAGCTTGAACGTGTGTCCCACTTCAATGCCGCGCTTTGACAGAAGCTGGCCATCGCACTTCGGGCAGCGATAGCCCACCTTGGCCAGCGCGATATCGGTGACGATATCCGCTTCAAAATCGCGATGGAAGTTGGCGTTCTTGAAGTGGGCATCGGGCTTGTTTGCTCCGACCACGAAGTTCGAACCGAGAGTCACTGAATCATCCACGATCACCTTTGTCCCGAACATCCCGATGGGAGAGGCAAAACCCGCAACGATCCCTTTCGCGGCCAACTCCTCCTCGGTAGCGAGGCGCAGGTCAAAGCACTTGAGTGTGTTCTTGAGCTTCACTTCGTTCACGTCTATATCACCGCGGATGATGACAAAGACGAGTTTGCCATCCGCGGAATAGAACACCGCTTTGAGGGTACGGCTCGGGGGCACATTGAGGAAACAGGATACCTCTTCGATGGTCTTTGCCCCGGGAGTCGGCACTTCTTCGAGCGGAAGGGGTTTCTCCTTGGCCGTCGGCTTCGTCTTGGTGAAGGTAGCACGTTCCACATTGGCGGCATACTCGCATTTGGAGCAGTACATCACCTCATCTTCACCGGTCTCGGCCACTACCATGAACTCGTGGGAATGCTTGCCGCCGATAGCGCCGCTATCCGCTTCCACCATGATCGTCTGGAGGCCGCACCGGGCAAAGATATGGTTGTAGGCCAGAACCATCCGATTGTACGTACGATCGAGCGCCTCCGCATTGGCGTCCATGCTGTAGGCATCCTTCATGATGAACTCGCGCACCCGCAGGAGGCCGCCCCGGGCGCGGGGCTCATCCCGGAACTTGGTCTGAATTTGATAGGGCACGGCCGGCAAATCCCGATAGCTATGAACGTTCAAATGGGCAAGCCCGGTGATCACCTCTTCGTGAGTGGGGCCGAGGCAGAGCCGCCGATCCCGCCGATCCTTGAGGGTGAAAAGCGCTTTCCCAAACGCCATGTCCCGCCCGCTCTCCTCCCATATCTCCATCGGCTGAAGCGCCGGCAAGAGCAATTCCTGCCCGCCCGCGGCATCCATCTCCTCTCGTACGATTCGTTCGATCTTCCTGAGGACACGCCATCCGAGCGGCAAATACGAATAGATACCCGCCGCCACCTGATGGACCATCCCGGCGCGGAGAAGAAGTTGATGGCTGATCGTATCGGCATCGGCGGGGACCTGCCGCAGGGTCTTGCCGAAAAGCTTGGACATTCTCATGGTAGCTCACTCCTCAAAGGTGCCATCCAAAAGTGTAGCACGACTCACCCGGATTCTCCACCCCCTCAACACTTTACAATAAAAATCGTGTTCTGCTAAAATGCTAATCGTCGAAAAGCTGCATCGCAAACCCAGTCTGGACTTCAAGGGGGAACCGATGAATCCGGCGGTTGAAAGCTTTCTCAACTATCTCTCCGTGGAGAAGGGCTTTTCTCCCAACACCATTTCTGCATACCGGAACGACCTGACCCAGTTCACCGATTTCATGGAATCGCGTCTCGCCCCCGGAGGGCTTGCCGCCGGCGGCTGGCAAGCGGCGGACCGGGAGGCCCTTCTTGCTCACATCCTGTGGCTCAAGGAACGGCAGTACGCTCCGGCGACGGTTGCCCGCAAGGTAGCGGCGGTGAAATCGTTTTTCGATTTCCTCGTTCGAGAAAGAGTGGTGGAAAAGGACCCGACCGAAAACCTCGCCAGCACCAAGCTGGGCCAATCCCTCCCCAAAACACTCTCCGTGGAGCAGGTTGCGGAGTTCCTTGCCCAACCGGCCAAGCATTCGACCCCGGAAGCGAAACGGGACAAGGCCATGCTCGAACTCCTCTACGCGAGCGGCATGCGGGTGAGCGAACTCGTCTCTCTGGATATGGACGATGTGAACCTCGATGACGGCTTTGTCCGCTGCTTCGGGAAGGGCTCGAAGGAGCGGATGATTCCCATCCACGAGCAAGCCATTCGGGACTTGAAGGAGTATATCAACGAGGCCCGTCCTTCGCTGATTTCCGAAGGGGAAGCGGCGTTGTTCGTCAATCAGCGGGGCAAACGCCTTACCCGGCAGGGTTTCTGGCTTATCCTTAAGAACTACGCCAAATCCATCGGAATAGAGGATGAGATTACCCCGCATACGCTGCGCCACAGTGTAGCCACGCATCTGCTCCACAGCGGCAAGATGAATCTGCGGGAACTTCAGGAATTTCTGGGCCATGCCAATATCTCCACAACCCAGATCTATACGCATCTCACCGATGAGCATGTGCGCCGGGTGTACGAAGCTTCGCATCCTCGCGCCAAGTAGACCTATGCAATTCGAAAGCAAATGGATCAAGGTCAAGGATATCAATACCCACTACCTTGTCGGTGGTGATGGACCTCCGCTTGTGCTCGTTCACGGGGGTGGTGCCGCGGGGGCGGAGAGCGATTGGGAAGCCAACCTCGAATCTCTGGCCCAATACTATCGGATATATGCCCCCGATCTCGTGGGGTACGGCAAGAGCGACAAGCCTCGGCTGGATTACACCACGCGCTTTTTCAACAGGTTCTTTGACGATTACATGAGTGCGGTGGGGCTTGAGCGGGCAAGCTTGCTCGGCCATTCTCTGGGAGGCGGTGTTGCCCTTGCCTATGCGCTGAATCACCCGGATCGCGTGGATAAGCTCATTATCGTGGATAGCGCGGGACTCAGCAACGAACTCGGTTTCATGGGCAGAGTGCTCGTTCCCCTGTTTGCACGGGTATCGAGGATGAGAGGTGATTACGTGCATGCCTCGCTCATGACGGGCGGAAGCCAGAGGGAGCCGAGTGAGTTGTTTACTGAACGTTTACATGAGATCAGGGTCCCCACGCTGATCGTGTGGGGGGAATGGGATGGATACCTGCCGGTGAAATGGGCCTATTTGGCCCATGAGCGGATCAAGGATTCCCGGCTCCACATTTTCGAGAAGTGCTGGCATGATCCCAGACGGAAGAATCCGGATGAGTTCAACCGGCTCGTTCTGGATTTTCTTGAACAGTAGGTAAATAATGTTTATTGGAGTGATCGGCGGGGGACAGTGCACCAAGGGGGTGGCCAGGCTTGCTGAGGAGGTGGGCTGCGAGATCACGATGCATGGTGCGACTCTTGTTTGCGGGGGGCTCGGGGGAGTGATGGAAGCGGCCTGCAAGGGTGCGGTTCGGGCCGGGGGGCAGACCATCGGTATCCTGCCGGGCAACAGCGCCTCGGAGGCCAATCCCTACGTACAGATACCTATCGTCACCGGCATGGGGGAGATGCGGAACGTAATCATCATCAAGTCCGTGCAAGCGGTGATCGCCATCGATGGGGAGTTCGGCACGCTTTCCGAGATTGGCCACGCGCTCAAGAGGAACGTTCCGGTAATCGGACTGAACACATGGGAGCTTTCAAAAAAGGGCAAGAAGAACGGCGATATCATCATCGCCCACGATGCCAGGGATGCGGTGGAAAAAGCGCTGGCGGCCGCTAGCGCTCAATCATAGAAGGAGGGATCGGTATGGCAACGTTCATCATGTTCGGCAGATACTCTTCGGAAGCGCTCAAGGGGATCAGCGCAGAACGAACCACAAAAGCGGCGGAGACGCTCAAGAAGTTCGGCGGCAAGATCGAGTCCGCGTATGCGCTTCTGGGCAAGAACGATCTTGTAGTCATCGTCGACTTGCCCGGAGTGGAGCAAGCGATGCAAGCCTCGATTGCCCTGAGCAAGTCCACCGGCATAGCCTTCACAACCTCGCCGGCGATCAAGGTGGACGAGTTCGACAAACTGATGAAAGGGGTGTGAGGGGGAACAAGGAGGGGAAATCATGCTGAGCGAATACATTCGGGCCGCGTTGAAGCGCGCCAAATATGAGATCCTTTCCGACGACGGCACGTACTACGGTGAAATTCCCGGCTTCGATGGGGTTTATGCCAATGCGGAGACCCTCGAATCGTGCCGGGATGAGCTCGCCGAGGTCTTGGAAGAGTGGATTTTTCTTCGCCTCTCCCGCAACCTTCCTATGCCGATCGTAGATGGAATCGAACTGAAAATCAAGGAAGTGGTATAGTGCCTCCCTTCGGCCCCATAAAAAGGGAGGAGTTGATCCGGTGTTTGCGTGCGCTGGGATTTGAAGGCCCCTATTCTGGCGGCAAGCACCAGTTCATGATCAGGGGGGGAAGCAATCTTGCGGCTTCCCAACCCTCATCGGGGCGACATTGGAAGAGAATTTCTCTCACGGATTCTACGGCAATCCAAGATCGACAGGGAGACATGGGAGAAGCTATGGGGCTGTTTTGCAGAGCGCAGGGGTGCGTTGCGATGCGCCCTTCATGAAGGAGACCTATGAAAATCGAAAAGATCAAAGCCCGGGAAGTCCTCGATTCCCGGGGCAATCCGACCGTAGAGGTCGATGTCACATTGGACGATGGGACCATGGGGCGGGCGGCGGTGCCCTCCGGGGCGAGCACCGGAAGCCATGAAGCGCTCGAACTGCGCGATGGCGACAAGAAACGATACGGTGGGAAAGGGGTTCTCAAGGCGGTAGCCAACGTGAACGACCGGATCGCTCCGGCGCTCAAGGGCATGGATGCCTCGAAGCAAGAGGACATCGACCGAACCATGCTCGTGCTCGATAGCACGCCCGCGAAATCGAACCTTGGCGCCAATGCCATTCTCGGCGTTTCGCTCGCCGCGGCCCACGCCGTTGCCAGTTCCAAGAAGATACCTCTCTATCGCTATCTCGGCGGGAATGAGGCCCATCTCCTTCCGGTTCCGCTCATGAACATATTGAACGGCGGCAAGCACGCCGAGGATTCCGTTGACCTCCAGGAATTCATGATCGCTCCCGCCGGTGCCACGAGCTTCGCTGAAGCCCTGCGCATGGGCGCGGAGATTTACCAATCGCTCAAGAGGATACTCAAAGCCAAAGGCCTTGCGACGGCGGTTGGGGATGAGGGCGGCTTCGCTCCAAGGCTCCCTTCGAACAAAGACGCGGTTCAAGTTGTGGTCGATGCCATTGAGTCCGCCGGATACAAACCCGGCAAGGATGCATTTATTGCGCTCGATCCCGCTTCGAGCGAGTTCTACAAGGATGGCCACTACGATCTTGCCAAGGAAGGGCGCAAGCTGACGAGCGGCGAGATGGTCGATTACTATGTGGACCTCGTTGCCAGATTCCCGATCATCAGCATCGAAGATGGTCTGGCCGAGGACGATTGGGAGGGTTGGAAGCTCATCACCGCGAAGATCGGCAATAAGGTACAACTCGTGGGCGATGACCTCTACGTGACCAATATCGAGCGGATTTCCCGGGGCATCGCTGAGAAGGCGAGCAATTCGGTGCTCATCAAGCTCAACCAGATCGGCACGCTCACCGAGACGCGCTCGGCCATTGAGATGGCCCGCAAGGCGGGATGGACCGCAGTGGTGAGCCATCGTTCCGGCGAGACTGAAGATACCACCATCGCCGATCTTTGCGTCGGGTTGAACACCGGCCAGATCAAGACGGGCGCGCCGTGCCGTTCCGAGCGCGTGGCCAAATATAACCGGCTTCTGCGCATCGAGGAGGAATTGGGGAGCAAGGCGAAGTATGCCGGGCTCTCCGCCTACCGGCACATAGGCCGGTAGAGAAGTCCCCTCACTCTCACTCTCTCCCCAACGGGGGAGAGAGTGAGAGTGAGGGTGAACCAACATCATGTCCAATCGCTTTTTCAGATTTCGCTTCGATAGAAAGGGATGGCGCTCCCTGAGCCTCTGGCCGCTCGTGAGCGTGCTTGCGGTCATCGGGCTCGTCATCGGTGGGTTGCTGGGATACGGGTATCTCGACAGGCACGATAAACTCCCCGGCTGGCTCGGCGGCTCAGAGGAGCAAGGCACCTCCTATGAGAAGCTCGGCCCGCAATCGATGGTGCCCCCGACAGCTTCAGGGACGCCCCCTCAGGTTGGGGACACATCTCCTATTGCCCAGGCTCAGATCGCGGCGATGAGCACGGTCGATCTTGAACAACGAGTCCATGCCTTGGTGAACGCGGAGAGGGAAAAACAAGGACTTTCCACTCTGGCGTGGGATGAAGCGCTGGCGGCGGTTTGCCGGAAGCACAGTCAAGACATGGCGAATCGCGGTTACTTCAGCCATATCAGCCCCGAGGGAGAAGGTCCGCTGGAACGGTGCAAGGAAGAGGGGTATGACCCCCGCAAGATCGCCACAGGAGACTATCAGTACCGCCTGGGGTGTGCCGAAAACCTTTTCCAGGGCAACGTCGAAGAACGGAAATGGTACTCGGGGGCGTTTATACCCACTCGGACTACTACACTCTGGAGGAACTTGCCGCGCAGGCCGTGGCGAGTTGGATGGATAGCCCCGGACACAGGGAGAACATCCTTACCGATTACTGGCTCGCTGAGGGGATCGGTATCGTCATCGCGCCTGATGGCAGGGTGTACGTGACGGAGAACTTCAACTAGTCACTGAGGGCGGAACAACGCTACTAGGCTTCGATCTTGAGTAAGAAGAGGCCATGTGCAAAAAGGTTCTGCTACTCTCCTCTACCCCACCCCCGAAGCCATAGGCTCGGTCTCTTCTCCGCGGGGCATGTTGCCCCCGAAGGTTACAACGTTTCCATCGGGCCGGGTCACTTTGATAGACGCTTTCTTCCCTTCTTGTTCCGCCTTATCCTCAAGAATCTCAAGCTCATAGTCGGTTTGGAGGTTCATCCAGAACTGGGGCGAGTTGCCGAAGTACAATCCAAGGCGGATGGCGGTGATCGGCGTAATCGAACGCTTCCCGTGAAGTATCTGGCTGATGTGAATCTGAGGAACACCGATATCCTTGGCCAACCGATACGGCGTAATCCCCATCGGATCAAGGAACTCCTCTTTGAGAATCTCACCGGGATAAATCGGGGGTAGTTTGTGGTGTGTCATTTCAATTCTCCCTGCCTTTTACCGAAGGCGTCAATGGTAATCCGTGATCTCGACATCGTATGCATCTTTCCCATCCCACCTGAAGCAAATCCGCCACTGATCGTTGACCCGAATGCTATGCTGACCTTTCCGATCTCCTTTCAACGCCTCCAACCGGTTACCCGGCGGCACTCGCAGATCGCTCAATTCCGTAGCGGCATTGATGATTCGGAGCTTCTTTCTTGCCGCATTTTGAATATCCAAAGGGAGCCTCCGCGAGACTTGTCTCCGATACAAGTTCTCAGTCTGCTCGTCTTTGAACGATCGGATCATTTGGTTTCAGGCTATCATGTGGAAATACTATTGTCAAGCGATAGTAATGCCGGCAATTACCCACCCTAAAACGGGCACGCCCCGCCCGGGCAGCCGCCGGCGTATTCGAAATCGGCGGTGACGTAGGGAACCGGCTCCGGCGCTTCCTCTGAGAAGTCACCGGCCAGCGTGAGCACCTGATGTTTCTTACTCCCGTACCGGTAGACGGTGATCCCCTTGCAACCGAGCTCGTGGGCGAGCGTATACACCCGGCGAACATCCTCCGGCGTGGCCCCGGCGGGCAGGTTCACGGTCTTCGAGACCGAGTTGTCTACGTACCTTTGAAACACCGCCTGCATCCGCACATGCCACTCCGGCGCGATATCCCAATCGGTGACGAAGGCGCGCCGAACATCTTCGGGGACTTCCTTCATCCCTCTCAAGGTTCCCGCCTGAGCCATCCGCTCCATCAGTTCCGGGGAATAGAAGCCCCTCTCGCGGGCGAGTTGCTCAAAGAGCGGATTCACTTCCAGAAGCCGCGTTCCCTCCATTACGTTCCGTACGAAGGCGAGAGCAAATAGCGGCTCGATCCCGCTCGAACACCCGGCAATGATGCTGATCGTGCCGGTGGGGGCGATGGAAAGAACGGTGGCATTTCTCATCCCCGGCTCACCGGGACGGTCATGAATGCTTCCCTTGAAATTAGGGAAGGTTCCCCGCTCGCGGGCAAGTTCGGCAGAAGCCTTGCGGGCCTCCTCGGAAAGAAATCGGATAATGCGTTCGGCGATTTCCAACGCCTCTTCGGAGTTGTAAGGAACACCGAGCTTCACAAGCGCGTCAGCAAAGCCCATGAGTCCGAGCCCGATCTTCCGGTTGCCGTTCTTCGTTAATTGCTCGATGCGCGGCAGCGGGAAAACGCTCACTTCGATGACATCGTCCAGAAAGCGCACCGCAAGCCGGATTGTCCTCTTGAGCTTATCCCAATCGATCTCCCCATCGGAAACCATTCTGGAGATATTGATCGAGCCGAGGTTGCAGCTTTCATAAGGTAGCAAAGGGAGTTCCCCGCAGGGATTGGTCGCCTCCAATCTACCCAAATGCGGAGTCGGGTTGTGCCGGTTGATCTCATCGAGGAAGATGAGTCCGGGGTCTCCCGTTCGCCATGCGCTGTTGCCGATGAGATCGAAAAGCTCGCGAGCACCCATCCGCCGAACCTCTTTGCCGGTCCGCGGGTTCAAGAGCGGCCAGCCTTCCCCCTTTGAAACCGCCCGCATGAACTCATCGGTGGCCCCCACCGAGATATTGAAATTCGGGAGGGTGACGCCATCGCCTTTAGCCAGAACGAATTCCATGATATCGGGGTGATCGGCGTTGAGGATGCCCATGTTCGCGCCGCGCCTCTTGCCGCCTTGCTTCATCACCCCCGTAGCCGCATCGAAGACCTTCATGAAGGAGACCGGCCCGGAGGCCACGCCTTTCGTCGAGCGAACGAGATCGCCCTTCGGCCTCAGATGCGAGAAGGAGAACCCGGTGCCTCCGCCTGACTGGTGGATGATGGCCATGTTCTTCAGGCTTTCGAATATCTCAACGATGGAATCCTCGACCGGCAATACGAAGCATGCGGAAAGTTGGCCGAGCGGAGTTCCGGCGTTCATGAGCGTGGGCGAGTTGGGGAGGAATTCGAGGTTGCTCATCATGGCAAAGAAGTCGTTCTCAAT
>Ga0194113_10009202_pt1 | contig 11969 bp, 19 predicted proteins | sample TA2MahC200mmetaG_FD_146193 | JGI IMG/M metagenome (GOLD analysis project Ga0194113, IMG submission 146193) | Freshwater microbial communities from Lake Tanganyika, Tanzania - TA2015017 Mahale Deep Cast 200m | ecosystem: Environmental > Aquatic > Freshwater > Lake | place: Tanzania: Lake...
GGGGCATGGTTTGAGGCTCTTTGGCACCAGCAGACGAAAGGGTTGGAAACGGAAAGTCCTTAACCTAAACTTACTGCGCCTGTGCTCTACTCGACACTATACACTTTACCGCGTTTACAGGTGGCTGGAAGAGGAGATCGGGCACTGAATTCATGAAGAGAGAATTTGGTCTGCCTATCTTTCTTCGCTAGTTTCGTGGATCATGACGACACAGCTCGGAAATGAGCCGCCTTTGGTAGAAGAAAGATAAGCCTACACGGATATTCAGTATCCCGCATCGCCGCCATCAAAAGCAAGCTCCAAATTGCCCACAACCTCTCCAGACCTTTTAACTAAATTATTTAGCCATGGGACAGAAACATCGTTGACCGATGGGGATGAATACAAAAGTATGGTAAAAGTAGTCACCAGTACCGCGACGGCCGCGCCTCGGAACGAATCGTTGAGATACTGATACACCATGGGCGCAGAGAATATATTGTATAGTGCTAAGGAAAGTAAGATTATATGGCTTGCTAAGTCAAAAGGTGATGCATTGAAACAGAGCAAATTTTGCCTTATAATTAAAAATGAGAGAATCCTATGAAGCTGCAAGAAATTTTAACTGATATTCATGCACTCGAAGAAGAATTGCTCGTCTTTGAACGGAAATACGGCCTGCGCTCGGAAATCTTCTATGCCGCCTATATGAGTGGAGAAGAACCGGAAGACGAGAGTTGGGTATTGGACTTCGGGGAGTGGGCAAGTGTTTACCGGACATGGCTTGTGCGTCAGGCGGAGTACCGGAACGAAGTACAGCGGGTTCAGGAGAAAGCGCCAGGGTTAGCAGGCCTAATCCATGAGGCACGATGAGCAACCCGCTGCGATCTATTGAAGATTATGAACTGTTTTTGTATGCTCTTCCAAACCAATTTCCTACCATACGGCGATCGACAATCATAATTACCCGCCGGGGGAGATCACTTGCACGAGTTTCGGGCGAACTATATTTTGATCATGGAATCCGTTTAGTGGTTCGTGAGAGAATCCTGTATGATCGTTTACCGGCAGTGGTAGACGAATATGGTTATGGAGTCTGGCGAGGGAACGACAGGTTATATTGGTACGATTCGCAGCCACATCCTGGTGACCAATCTCTTCAGGCGACGCATCCTCACCATAAGCATTTCCCACCGAACATTAAACACAATCGAATCCCTGCACCCGGATTGGGTTTTGACACCCCCAACCTTCCGATCCTGATTCGGGAGGTCGAGCATCTTCTCGTTGAATCGCCTTGAACTGCCAAGAGCTAAAAGGAGCAGCCGAGAGGAAGGGGCGGCATAGGACACAAAAATAGACGAGGGGGATCATATCAACTCATAACTTATCAACCCATCAACTTATAAATTTTCAACGCAAAACTCCGTCACTTGACCTTCCACAGCCCATTGCCACTTTCTCTCGTTTCTCTTTCGTAGCTCCTGAATTCGTCCTGGAATTTAAAAGGATACCGGGTATAGGCAAAACCATATCCCTGCTTGATGATCTCGGCATTGAGGAAAGTCCCATCCGGAAGATAAACCCTGTAGTTGAACTAAATTGCCCCTTTGCTCAAGGATGGATGATTCCTCAATTAGCTCCCTTCGTTTGCCAACCGAATCTTCACACAACAACAGGGTAAATATAGGCAAGCAGACGCCCATATCGATCCCTCCTCTGCCAGTCATACTCCAGGGCAACCGTCTTTAACTCGATCATCCGCCTGGTAAACTCTGAGGCCTCTTTCCCAAAGTACTGGACAGGTTTTTTTGGGATGTTTCGTTTCCGGGGTGTCCACTCCGATCATCCGTACCCTCTCTCCGCTGGTAAGGGCAAACGTGTCGCCATCTATTACTTTCCGGACGGACACAAGGTCGCGGCAAAATGAGAAAGGAGAAATAGCGAAAATCGCTGTAGCGACAAGTATCAAAATCTGAAAATACTTGTATTTCATCTTTTTTTCTTAACCACTCGGATTTCATATCCGAGGTAACCGAGAATCTTCTTGATTGTCTTCCATTCAGGGTTGGCATCATCCTTCAGGGACCGCAGGAGGCTTTCATTGGCAATGCCCAGGTCTTTTGCCATCCGGTACAAAGTGATGCCTCTCTTCCTGGCAATCTCCCTGATGTCTCTTCCAAGGGTTGATTTATATCTCATATATGATTTTTATATCATATCGTTAGAAATCCTGTCAAGGGGAAAATGCAAAGATGAGTTGAAGTACATGGTATTTTATCAAGATTCCAGTCAACTAGATCTTCTGACTCAATTTTTGAGTCAACTTCCTTAAATAAACCAGAGAAACCAGAAAGACCAGATAAACTAAAGAAACCAAAGAAACCAAAGAAACCAAATAGACTAGTATGAGACTACCCCTTCGTTTTTCTGAGAGACGTTTAATTCTCATTCTTTTAGATCTTTTTGCCCTGAATGGGGGGCTCCTTGTCTCTCTTTCGCTTCGGCCTGAATATGGGCTGACATGGATGATAGTTTTTCAGTATCCGCAATGGTTTTTATTGATCAGTGTCTTATGGTTATTCATAGGATTTGCCTTTGATGTTTATGATCTGAGAGTGGCCGGAAGATTTTCCACGGCTTCGGGGGCTATTGTTAAGGCAGGTTTGATTACCGGTGGAATCTATCTTCTCATTCCTTATATTCCTCCTGCCCTTCCGGGTTCCAGATTTACCCTTTTTTCTTTTTTCATCCTCGTCCTTGGCTTCCTTCTGGCAGGAAGGGCTATTTATCTTCTAACTCTGACACAGCCGATCTTCAATCGTCGTGCCTTAATCATTGGAACTGGTCCTTCGGCTCAAACTATTGCTCAGGCTATTTCAGAGAATACTAACGGCATCTATCATCTGGTCGGCTTTATCCATGAGAGGGAAGAAAAAAAGAATCCAATTGTGTCGATGGACCCTCTCAATGCTGAGTTCTCTGACAGGTCTTTATCTCAGATATTGGGAGGCCGGGAGGGCCTTTTAGATTTCGTTAAAGAAAATCGGGTCAATACCCTTATTCTGGCGACAGACCAGAATTTGGATGGAAAGCTCCTCCAGACACTATGGGACTCACTGGAGCGGGAGGTTGAGATCATTCCCATGCCCTTGCTCTATGAAAAATTGACTGGACGTGTTCCTGTGGAGCATATTGGTGAGAGCTGGCAGGCGGTAGCCATGCCCATCGATCATCCCCTCACAAGGCCGTTTAATCGATTTATTAAGAGGGTCTCAGATGTGATTTTAGCCTCCCTGGGTAGCCTTTGTCTGGCTCCTTTTCTTCCTTTTATTGTATTGGGAATCTATTTAGAATCTCCTGGCCCAATTTTTTATACTCAGGAGCGTGTTGGTAGGGGTGGAAAGATCTTCAGGGCTTATAAATTTCGATCAATGATTCCAGGTGCAGAGAAGGGCGAGGCTGTCTGGGCAAAGAGGGATGATGAGCGGGTTACCCGTATCGGCCGATTGTTGCGAAAGACCCATGTGGATGAATTTCCGCAATTTCTCAACATTCTCAGAGGTGAGATGAGTGCAGTGGGGCCGAGGCCCGAGAGGCCCAAGTTCGTGGAAAAGCTCAAACGTGAGATACCATTCTATCGCGTTCGTCATGCCGTTAAACCCGGTATGGCAGGCTGGGGGTTGGTTAAACAGGGCTATGGGGCCTCGAAAGAAGATACCCTTGTAAATCTCCAGTATGATCTCTATTACATTAGACACCAATAGACACCAATCCCTCTTTTTTGATTTCGTTATCCTGTTAAAAACGATTATCGATACGGTTACCTTTCGTGGTCGAGCTTGACCCCCTCCACCTCGGAGGTTTCATTTTTCAATCCTCTTGGACCCAATAAACTCAAAAAACCCGGAAAACCCAAATAACACAATAAACTAAACAAACCAGATAGACGAAAAAGACAAGAAAAACCAGACAGAGCAAACAAACGAGAATTTTTTTAGGAGTTTTGTAGTCAGTTTAGATCATGGGTGGTCTTAGGGAGACTTTAGCTGGCTGACAATTTCTTTTAATAACATTTCAAAGGAAGGTTTCTCGATTGCCAGCATATCCGAACCAACATGTTTATGGGCTGGAAAGGTTGAGAGATTCCTTGCTGCAGGATCATTAGCGTTGTCATAACGAAAGATGAGATGGTCTCCTTTTCGGTAATTATATGCATATTTGATCACTTGAACAGTGGGCTGCAATAGGAGGAACTCTCTGAAATCGAGTTGTGAGTTATCGGCAAAGAGGATACTTCCTTTGATCAAACCAGCACTGGGAGGTCGTTCTTCGTAAGAAAAAGAGGTTGCAGTGACAAAAGGGGTTGCTGCGATAAGGCCTTGAAGGATAGTGACATATTCTCTTAACGGCATATGGTGAGGTGTTCAAGACTTTCTAACTGTTCCCGCAAATGACGGGAAATTTCCAACTCTCCTTCTAATTCAAGAAGGTCCAAATCCTGTTCTTCTGGATGCGGAACTTTGCCGGCTAAGAGAAGATCGGTATCTACTCCAAGGCGGGTAGCTAATTGCCGAATGTTTTCTTCGGTCTTGGTGAGACTCTGCAAGAGAATGCGCTTTTGTCGGTCAATAGCATCTTGAAGGACAGGAAGTACCTTCTCTGGTTCTGGTGTGGCGAGCTCAATTTTCTCCATCGATTTGCCTCTCTTAGTAATTTAACTGCTTAAAATATAAACAAATTATTGATAGAAAGCAAGTGAAATTTTGATGGGTCGCATCTGCATCAACTTAATGGATCGAAGGGCATGGAAGGTAAATGGTCTTAAACCCTACCCAAATTTGAGAAAAGGGGACAGGCTACTTTTCTTATAAATTTTTACCCGAGAAAAATATTCCTTGGAGATAGCGGAGCAATTTTTCTTGGATTCTTGCTGGCATCAATGGGATTGCGTGTGGCCAATAACGAATCCCTTCCTATTATGACGAGGTGGATGCTTCCAATTCTCATATTGGCTGTCCCCATCTTTGATACAAGCCTCATCACCTTTTCGAGATTGAGAAGAGGACTAATGCCTTTTCTGCATGCTGGCAAGGATCATTCTCATCATCGACTCTACAATCTTGGGCTGGGCCAGAAAAAGACTGTCGTACTACTCTATCTTTTTGGAACAACAGGTGGCCTTCTTTCATTGTTGATATATCGATTAACCCCTATTTGGGGATATCTAATTTTTGGCCTTCTTCTCCTATCCGGTTTAGCCCTCCTCTATCTCTTCGAAAACCTCCCCTACGAACGCCAAGAACTTGTTAAATGAATATTGTCTCCTTTCCTTTCTCCGACACCGAGGAGTAGGATCGACTGAGCAGATCTTATCTAAATTTTTTTACTCTTCCTGACTTAATTTTTAAGTCAATATTTTTATGACATTAGGTCCTGAACTTCGGTATCTTTATATCAGCTTCCGGGGCAGGTGGACCACCTGCGGGAAAAAGGGTTAAAAATTTTTTTAGACTTCCTGACTCCATTTTTAAGTCAGTCTTCGCCCCATTATATTAAAAAGACGAGAGAAACCAGAGAGACATTTATATTTTCACCTTCCACAGCTGGGACTAAAATCCTCGAAGCTGATACTAAAACGAAATAGTTTAACCTGATAGACCTTTCTTATTGTTTTTTGATCGGTTGAATTTTTCTTTTAATTTTCTTCAAAGCCTTTGAGGTATTATATTTTCTGTGATATATTTAAAATAGGATGAGGAAATCCCGAAACTTTTTATTTTATATTGAGGAGGTGATTTATGACCTCAGAAATAATTTCTAACAAAGAGTTGACTGAGATAAAAGAAGCTATCAAGAAACTACCTCTGGAGGGAAAGTTGGAAATTCTAAGTGCTTTGGAAGGAGAGCTTTTTGCGATTAGATTCAAAGCCTTGCTTGAGGAGTTTAGAAGTTCTGTTAGACAGTATCCTTTGACATTAGAGGAGATTACGCAAGAGGTAGAATTAGTTCGGAAAAAACGGTATGAAAGTAGTAATTGATACAAACATATGGATCAGTTATCTTTTGGGTGGACTTTTAAGGGAATTCGATGAATGGATAATTTCAGGCAAGGTAAAATTGGTAGTATTAGAGGAAATGCTTAAAGAATTTAGAAAAGGGGACAGGCTACTTTTTGATTGAAAGATAATAGCGATTCATTAACCCCCCTAACTTCATTTTTCATTCGGATTTTCATTTTCAACGAAAAAACCAGATAAACCAGATTGACAAGATAGACAAAAGAGACAGAACAGACTCTATCAATCAAAGAGGAGAGGGTTTATGATGGATATGGTTGGGAAGCGTGGGATGGGGTGGATCCCGGATTATCCGGATATTAGGGATTACACGGAAGAGACGGAAGAGGTGAGATCGGTCCTCGGTTTGGCAGGTCCGAAAGCGAGAGGCCTCCCAGGGTCGGCAGACCTTAGGGAATGGTGCTCTCCCGTGGAAGATCAGGGATCTCTGGGTTCTTGTACGGCTCACGCAGGAGCGGGGATCATTGAGTACTATGAGAGGAAGGCATTCGGAAGGCACATCGATGCGTCGCGGCTCTTTCTCTACAAAGTGACCAGGAACCTGATGAAGATGAAAGGTGATACGGGGGCCTATCTCAGGACGACGATGGGGGCCATGGTGTTTTTCGGTGTGCCGCCGGAGGAGTACTGGCCTTATAAGGAAAGTGAAAAGGAGTTTGACAAAGAGCCTCCTGCCTTCTGCTATGCCTTTGCCCAGAATTACCAGGCGGTGAAATACTTCAGACACGATCCGCCGGGGGCGAAGGCAGAAGGGGTCTTTCAGAAAGTCAAGACTTACCTATCAAAGGGTCATCCGACGATGTTCGGATTCACGGTATACAATTCGATTGAGCAGGCAGAGAAGACAGGAAGGATCCCCTTTCCTTCCCCTAAGGAGAGAATTGAGGGTGGGCATGCCATCGTGGCCGTTGGATATGACGACAAGATGAAGATCAACAATAAATACGGAGGGAAGGAGACCGCAGGGGCTCTGCTGATCCGGAACTCGTGGGGGAAGGGATGGGGTGAAGGCGGATACGGCTGGCTGCCTTATGATTACGTTCTGAAAGGACTGGCTGAGGATTTCTGGTCCGTCCTGAAAAAGGAATGGATCGATACGGGGGAGTTCAAGGAATAAGGCTTAAAGCCTTCTGGAATGCGGATTTAGGAATGCGGACATGATTAAAGCATCAACTTATGACTTATTAATTATTAATTTTAGAACCCAGGATACGATGAGGGAGACAATTTGGAATCAACTTTAGTGAAACATGAAGGTGGGATTGGAAAATGGATCCTCATTCTTGGGTGTCCATTGAAAAAGAAGCATTCTCTTATCGATGATATCCAAATGGTTTCGGGACCCACATTCGCTGGTTGTTCATCCTGTGAGTTTGAGCGGGGAAAGAACTTTGAGTTTCGCGACTCAACCGGAGAATTTCCTATAACAGTACATCTTGAGCGGCTCAAGTGTGGTAACCCTGGCGAAGTAAAGGATTGATTCTTGCTTGTGGTTGTGCCAAGGGCAATGAGCTATGATCATTTTGAAAACCAAAGGCGAGTATCCGTGCGGATTTGAATTGAAGCTATTCGAATGGGAGCGGTACGATTCCAAAGACATAGATGCATCGAAAACGGTTCCTCAAGGTGATCTATACACCCTGTGGATCGAATACCGTATGATTCTAAAGATAGCCGATCAGGTTTTATATCAAAGCGCAACGAAGGCTACCCTGGTTTTGAGGACCTGAAACGTCTGATCGAGGAACTCCGTCAGTTAGCAGGGGGTGAAAAGGATGTGATGGCTTTCGATCCCATCGAGCCGGACTTCGGGTTGGTCATTCGTCGATTAACAGAAAGCAATGCTTCGGTGAAGATCTCATCCGGGGCAAAAATACACGCAGGGGTTCCAAAGCGCGCTACAAACCAATCGACCGCTCCGACAGATCAATTTGAGGTGGATGTCTGGATTGATTATCCCAATCAGGTAGCCCATATTTATGGGGGCTACGGGCCTGGTCTGCATTTTTCCGTGAGAGCGCCAGAGATCAAAGAATTTACCTCTCAACTGGAGGCAGAACTTGTAGCCCTTGGTCCGTACTTCCCCGGTTAGGGGGGATAATTTTCAGCGGCAGATGATGAATTCACCACCGGATTCAAATGATCGAGGGTCCATGCTGTCATTCATGATGGTCCTCATTGATCGCGGTAGTAAGGGGGGGACTGAGATGACTTATTGGAATTACAGAGTGATCGAAAAGCGGTGTTTTGAATCGGATGCGACGTCCTATCAGATCCATGAGGTGTATTACGCCGACGACGGCAGTATTGAACATTGGACAGAGGAGCCTGTTCAACCGTTGGGAGAAACGGTTGCTGAGCTAAGGGAAGATATCAGGCTCTTTCTTCAAGCATTCCGGCGTCCAATCCTTGAGCTGAGGGAAGGGGCGTTGATACCGGATGGGGCGGATTCTCCGATCAATGAGGGTCATTACTTTGAGTTTATGGATCGTGCTTCTGTGGCTGTGGATTACGTCTACCAATTCTTGGGAAGCCATCCCCTGATAAAAAAGGAGGCCCGTTTACTGGAGTTGTATGAGCGTGCCGAGGAGGCTTTGGCTGACCTTTATCAAGAAGCAGGTCGGTTGGAATTTGAGCGACATGAAGACGGCCAAAATGTTTGAGCAGGGGGCATTTTGGAGTGTCCATGACGATCAGCCGGAATGAAGAATGGGTTCAAATTGCTGAACTGGATGAAAAGGATCAGATCTACTTCACGCCTGCCTTTCGGGAAGTCATGAACGATCTCGATTGGGAGGCAAAGGCTTTCGTCGGGCATTTACTCGGCCTCTGGTATGATCCGTTTGAGCATATGCTGGATTACACCAGCGGCGAAGCATGTTATTCGGAGGATCAGCCGGGTCAGTTTGACCGCAATGGATTAGATGAGCCACAAGAGGTAGTTGAGTATTGGGCTGAGCAGTGGAGCAAGAATGACCAAAACCAGCAGCCGCCCCACGAAGCGGGCACTGGTTTGGAGTTGGACGTTGCCTGGTATCGTGATATCCTGCGTGCGTAACTGGTGTCCATGCGAATACCCAAGCGGTTATTGGTAGCGTACAGAGACCAAGTTCTTGTAGTACTCCGGCGACTCGAAGGGACCGTGGAGTAATCCCCATGTCTTTAGCAATAACGAATGTCCCTGAGATTGGTGTAACGTCCTTCCTGTTGGAATTATGGGATACGACAGATAAGGAAGACCCACGATCCTGGCGTCCTCTGTGGTGAAATGGAGCGAACTTTTCTCCACCTGCATGTAAGGTGAGGAAATAACTGGGGGGTTGAATTGGTTGTGATTGAATTTGTCATTTTATTGGGGTATATTAAGAGCGGAGGTAGAAACAGATGCCAGTCATAAGAGCTATATTCGATGGGAATGAGATAAAACCCGTCGAACCGATAAAGACCAAAAAGAAGACCGAAGTCCTTGTCATCTTCCCGGATGAGGAAGGAAAATTAGCTCCGGAGGAAGCAAGAAAGTTTTTAAGAGGGACTGGGAGAGGGGAAGGTCTGACCGAGAAATTGTTAAGATCAAGGCCTGAGGATATTAGACTTGAAAGAAGATAAAAAAGTTTACATCTTTGATACCTCTGCTCTTTTAACTTATATCGAAGATGAAGAAGGTTCTCAAGACGTTGAGAGTCTTCTGATCCTGGCAGAAAAATGAGAAGTAATCATTTATGTTACCTTCGTTAGCCTAACGGAGGTCTTCTATATCACGGCACAGGAAAAAGACGAATCAGAATCAATGAACAGAGTTAAGTTGATCCAGTCTCTGGCGGTGAGAATAGTGGAATCAAATGAGAATCTCAATATGAGTGCAGGTAGTTTAAAAGCAAAGAATCGCATTTCCTTGGCTGATGCTTATGTCGCAGCTGTGTGTCGAGAGTATAATGCAATCCTTGTCCATAAGGACCCTGAATTTGAGAAGATACTGCCGAAGGTGAAAGAATTCAGATTGCCTTATAAATCTCGCTCGGTCTAAGAACCTGTCACCTTATTTTTGCGTCAAACCTCCAATACGTCAAGCACAAAACTACCACGATGGTGAAAAGAATTTTTGATTTCGTAACAACTGCCAGCGGACTGGTCGTTTTGAGTCCCTTGTTGATATGGCTTGGTTGGAGAATTAAGGGGGAGGACGGTGGTCCTGTTTTTTACCGGAGTATTAGGGTGGGGCTGCACGGGAAACTTTTTCGGGTTTTCAAGTTCCGCACGATGGTAGTTAATGCGGAAAACATCGGGGGGTCCCTCAACTGCAGATGATGATCAGTAATTGGGGACAGAAGTAACAGGCAACATGGTTATGGGGGATTTATTGCTACGGTCAATAAAGATTGGTCAGAATTCAATCCAAGCCCCTTTATCATTCGTTACTTCTCTGTTCCTGAACTTAATAAACTGCTCCAAGATAATGGATTTAAGGCCAAATTTTATGGTGCATTTTCGGCTTTGCCCAATGGTTTAAAAGAAGAGGCAATGGCCATCATTAAAAGAATTGCAGTCGCTTTTCACCTCATCCCAAAAACAATGAAGGGTAAAAAATTTTTAAAAAGAATCTTTTTCGGTAAACCCCGTACTTTTGGTAAAGTGCGGGGTAAATTAATGCTTTTGTTTCGGAGATTGCAAATGGAATGGTCGAATATATTCCACCCGCACCTATTTCTAATGATAAACCTAACTCTGAATACAAAGTCATTTATGCTGTCGCCCACATTCGATAAAACCGAAGAGGTTGACTGAATTTTTCAGTCAATAATATTTTCTAACGAAATAGACTAAATAAACCAAATTAACGAAATAAACCAAGTTGGTATGCGGAATCTAATACGAAGTAAAAATTTCTATTTGATGCTTCTTTTTGATGCTTGTCTTGTTACAGCCTCATATCTGTTCTCATATATTCTCAGATTTGAAGGAAAAATTTCTTTGCAGGATTGGAAGTTGATTAGCTCTTCGCTCTCCTATATCGTTGTCTTCAAGCTGATCATCTTCTATTTCTTTGGCCTCTACAAGGGGATGTGGCGATATACCAGCCTTGTTGATTTATTCAATGTGTTGAAGGCTGCATTAACTTCATCCACGTTCATCATTTTAGCGATTCTTTTTATTCATCGTTTTGAGGGCTTTCCGCGTTCGGTCTTTATCATCGATGGATTTCTGACCTTCGTCTTTATTGGAGGGCTTAGAGTATCTGTAAGGGTTCTTCTATCTGAGCAGGATAAGGGGTTCCATTCTTTACGTCAGCTACTCCAGTTCCGTTCCGAAAGGAAGTCGGCAAAGCCAATGAAGAGGCTATTGATCATTGGGGCCGGAGATGCCGCGGAGAAGATGGTTCGTGAAATCCGGGAGAATCCACGGCTTCAATATGAGGTTGTAGGTTTCTTGGATGATGATCTGGGAAAGAAGGGTATGAGAATTCATGGGGTATCTGTTTTGGGACCTGTCGGCAAAATTCATAAAATGGCTTTCCAGGATGAGATGGATGAAATTCTAATCGCTATGCCTTCAGCCTCTGCCAGTCAGATGCGTAGAATTATTCAACATTGCGAAGCGACAGGTCTCAAATGCCGGACGACGCCGGGGATTGGTGAATTAATCGATGGAAAGATTTCTTTTAAAACCATACGGGAGGTCTCTTTTGAAGATCTTCTGGGCCGAGATCCGGTAGACCTCGATATGAAGAGCATTGGTAGTTATATCACGGATAGGGTCATTCTTGTCTCGGGAGCAGGAGGCTCCATTGGATCAGAACTCTGCCGTCAGATTACTACATTCAATCCCAAGAGTCTTGTCCTTCTGGATAAGACCGAGAATAATCTTTTTCATATTGAGATGGAGTTTCGCCATAGATTCCCTAAGGTATCCATT
>Ga0194113_10009210_pt1 | contig 11961 bp, 7 predicted proteins | sample TA2MahC200mmetaG_FD_146193 | JGI IMG/M metagenome (GOLD analysis project Ga0194113, IMG submission 146193) | Freshwater microbial communities from Lake Tanganyika, Tanzania - TA2015017 Mahale Deep Cast 200m | ecosystem: Environmental > Aquatic > Freshwater > Lake | place: Tanzania: Lake...
CCTCCGCAACCTCCAGCAGCACCGCCTCCGAGGTCATCGCGTCCCTCCCGCCCAAGTCTCCCCCGACTCTCCCAGTCTACCACACTCGATTCCCTCAGGGGAATCCCTGACTTTAGGGACAGGCTGGTCCCGCCCGCGACTCGCGCGGAGCTTCGTCAGCACGAGGTACGCCAGAGGCACAATGGGGAGCCCCTGCCTGTCACGGTTGGTCTGGGCCTCAGCGATAGCTGCCTCGCACCACGGCTCCGCGCACTCGACCAGGTCGAGCACGCGACCCTCGGGTGACCGCCACACGGACCCGCCGATGGTCAGGCGTCCGCTCTCCTCCCAACCCGCCTCGCGCAATCGCCGCTCTGCCTCGCCGGCGTGCTCGGCGGCGACGATCACATCGAGATCCTGCGTCGCCCGCTCCGGCATGTAGTGGCGCGTCGCGACGGCGCCGATGACGGCCCAGGGAACCGGGCCGAAGACCTCGCCGAGATCAGGCCATTCCATCCGCAGACCCTCCTCCATCAGCGCCTCAGCGTCACTGCCCGTGCCGGGACGCTGCCGCCGCCGGCACATGTCGAGGATGCAGGCGCGGCGACCGCGCGCGGTTGTGAGGTCCCCCGTGTCTGTCATTGGTCCGTACTTGGCTGTCGGGACGCTGGTTTCCTGCCGCCTCCACCGTCGGTGCACCGCTGGATCAGCGCCTGCAGCTCCTGCGCGTAGCCGGGGTCCTCACGCGCCTGCCTCAGCCGGGCGAGCGCCGTCCGCCCGAGGCGGTGATATGCCTGTTGCAGCTTCGCACCCACCTGCCGGTCGAGGTAGTTGCAGGGATCGAAGCCGATGCACTCCAGGTCGGCCTGTCGGGCCAACTCGATCAGCCTCGGCAGCTCCCGCTCGGTGACGTACGGCAGGACTGGCGCGAAGAGAAGCCCGACCGGCAGCCCCGCCTCCCGGAGTCCGCGGGCGGCGGCGAGGCGACGCGAGGGGCGCGTCGCGCCGGGCTCCAGTAGGGCGCCGACGTCGTCCCGCGCCGTCGTCACCGAGAAGCCGACCCGCAGCTGCCCCGCCGGGAACGCGTTAAGCACATCGAGGTCCCGCCGGACCAGTTCCGACTTGGTCAGCACGAACACGCTCAACTCCGGGTCCTGCCGGGCAGCTTCTGCGAGCACGGTGAGGCAGCGGCGCGTCAGGCCGTGCTGCTCCTCAACTGGCTGGTAGATGTCGCACACCGTGGACAGCATGATGTGCACGCCACGCCTACGCCGCAGCTCCCGCGCGAGGACCTCCGGGATGTTCGTCTTCGCCTGGACCCAGCTCCCCCACGGTCCCTCCTGGCCCCGCCAGCGCGCGATGTAGGTCGCGTAGCAGTACACGCAGGCATGTTGGCAGCCCACGTAGGGGTTCAGGCGATAGCTCCCACCCGAGCCCGTCAGCGCCGACTTGCACGTGACCTCCGTCACCTCAACCGCCATCGCTCGCTGCCTCAAGCCTCTAACCCGAAACTCGAAACCCGAGACCCCAAACTCGCTGTTCCTCTACACCCAGAACGAGTACGTGCTCCTCTGCAGCGCGATCCCCAGGATGCACCAGAGCGAACCGACGATGAACTCGCCGAGAATGAGGCCGAGGGCCAGGGGGATGATTCGGTGGAAGGTCTTCGGGCCGGCGTAGCGCATGACGAGGATCTTGATCAGCCAGGCGATCAGGATCGGCATCCACAGGCAGTTCATCGACCAGGAGCTGGAGATCGCGTAGCCGACCGGGTGGAAGGGCCACCAGACGAACCGCACGCGCAGGGCCATCAGGCCGAGCGTGAAGCACAGGCCCACGACGTAGGCGATGGCTTTCGAGAGGTTCGCCGGTTGCGGCGCGCTGATCCACGACTGCAAGCGGTTGTATGGCTCCACCCCGAAGTAGCGGCCCACGAAGCTCATCTTCGCCGACATCCCGTAGCTGTAGTAGCCGTGGATGTTCGCCCAGAACGCGCACAGGGTCCCGAAGATGCTCGCGCCGATCATCACGAACGTCAGCGGGCGGAAGGCCATGCCCGTCTGCTCGCCCAGCTTGAAGGCTTCCAGCTGGATGGGCATGGTGTGGGCGCGGTAGGCCCGGTTGAACCAGAAGTACTGCGTCATGGAGGTGAGGTTCTGCGGCCCGACGGGCGAGCCCATGCCGAAGATGTTCGTGATGACATAGTCCGGCCCGCCGCGGTGCAGGTCGTGAGCGGGCGGTCCCAGCTCCGCACGCACGCGCGTCACCGCCAGCGACACCATCCAGTAGCACGTGAAGAAGAGCACTGCAATCCACAGCGACATGCGGATGTAGTACGAGAAGATCAGCATGAACGCGAAGCCGGCGATCAGCCCCCACACCGCCCACCGATAGGGCAGCCCCTCCCGCCGGTCGTCCAGGTCGGTCGCTCCGCCGAAGGCGTGCAGCAAGACGCGCTTGAGGTGGTCCCGGCCCATCCACAGGGCGAACAGGCACAGCCCGAAGTACGCCGCCGTGGACTGCTCCTCGACATACGGGAAGGAGGGGATCTTGTTCAGCCCCAGCAGCGCGCTGCCCAGGTGTTGCAGTCGCCAGAAGAGGTAGAAGAACCAACTGGAGAAGGCCAGGTCGGTCGGCAGCAGCATCCCCATGCCGATCGCGAAGGGGTAGAACGACAGGCGCGTGCCGGCCAGCGCGCCCCACGGATAGCCCCTGAACAGGTCGCGCATGTACGCGTCGTACTGCACGACGCGCACCTTCACCTCGGGGATCACGGGGAAGAACCCGTGCAGCCCGTTCACCGAATCCACCAGCGCCGCCAGCCCGAAGCCGATCCACAGATACCGGTTGCGGAACAGATTCGTCCGCTCGCTGGTCATCTCCAGCGGCAGGTGGGTGATCGGGTAGGTGAGCTTCTCCCGGTCCATCCAGCGGCTGCGCAGGATGACGTTGAAGCAGAGCATCTGCAGCAGCAGCACCACGATGAACCCGGACCAGATCAGGACCGGTTTCCCCCAGCCGGCAATGCGATCCCACCGATACAGGCTGCTGCCGCCGGCGAAGGCGCCCTGGTAGACGTTCTCGTCCGTGAGGAACAGGAACCGCGGCAGGTACTGGTGGAACAGCTCGGCCCACTTGTTCTCCGGCGTCGCGCCCTCGAAGGGGCACACGATCTGTGGCGCGATGATCTGGATCGTGTCATGCCCCGCCAGCGACGACCCGATCACCACCATCACGTAGATGACGACCAGCTCGTTGCGGTGCAAGGCCCGTGCGGGGCTGAGGCGCTTGACCAGCAGATTGCCGAGGATGAGCAGTGTGAGGATGAAGACGCAGTTGTAGAACAGGGAGACGGTGGTTGGGTGCCCTTCATACCGGATCACTTCCATCTGCGTGACCCAGTACGCGTTGATGGGCAGCAGCGCGAAGCCGATCAGCGCCGCCCGCAGCGTCACGCCGCGGGCGCGCCGATCGTGGCTTGCGGCTTCGGCGGGTGTCCGGAGAGTCTCCTCGTCAAGCGCAGCCATCGCGTGCCAGAACAACGGGGCGGACGGCGCGTCCGCCCCATGGTGGATTCCTGGGTGCCTCCCCCCTGATCCTCCCGCCGAGTGTACGGTTCCTGCTTCCCTCCGTCAAGCTGTGCGGAAAATGGGACGGAGGCATTTATCCGTCTGTGCTCAGCCGTGAGCACAGACGGATAAATGCCTCCGTCCCATTTTCCGCAGCCCTACGCCTCGTCCGCCCCGTCGTCCTTCTGGCGCTTCAGCCAGTCGTCGATGACCGCGGACGGATCGATCCCTGCCTCGACAGGGGACAGTGAGGCCCGGACGGAGTGAACGTGCTTGCCGTCCTGCATCTCCGTCAGGTCGACGTCCTGGGGCGTCTCCAGCGGTTGCCCCGCCGCATTCGCCACGACCGTGACGAACGGCCGCTCCGGGTCGTCGGGGTTCGCGCCGCACACCACGGCGATCTCCCCGCTGTCCAGCACCACGCAAGTTGCCGGCGGGTAGACGCCCAGCATGCCGCGGAACCAGCCCAGGAGCTTCCGGTCCAGCTTCCCGCCGGCCATGCCCGCCATCAGGTCGAGCGCCTCCGTGGGCGACAGCGGCGGGCGATAGGGCCGGTGGGTGGTAAGCGCATCGTATACGTCAACCATGGTGACGATGAGGCTCACGAACGATAGGTCGCGCGACCGCCGCATCCGCGGGTACCCTTCGCGATCGCAGCCGATGTGGTGCTCCAGGGCCACGATGGGCGCTACCGCGGGCAGGCCGTCGTAGTCCAGCAGCATGGTCGCCCCCTCGGACGGGTGGCGCGCCATGTGTCCCCAATCCTGGTCGGAGAGCTTTCCGGGTTTGCGCAGCACATCGACCGGCACCACGGCCTTGCCCACGTCGTGCAGGACCGCCGCCACCCCGACCTGGCGCAGTTCGCTCTCCGTCAGCCCGATGTAGTCGCCGAAGGCCAGGGAGAGGAGCGCCGTATGCACGGAGTGAGCGAAGCTGTATTCGTCGTGCCCGCGCAAGGAGGCCAGCCCCAGCGCGGCCGAGGGATCCCGCGTGATCTCCCCCACCATGTGCTCCGTGACCGCCTGAACGCTCATCACGTCCAGGCGCCGACCCATGCGCGCCGACTCCAGTGCCTGCCGCGCCACATCGACCGCCGAGTTGTAGAGCTGCGACAGGGAGACGCCCCGGCGGCGTCCGCCCTCGCTATGTACGAGCGCCAGCCGGTCCACTCCGACATGCGTCACGCCCTGCTCCGTCAGGTGCCGGCGAACCGCAGCCTCGTCCGTCAGGCCGTCCGCCTCGCCGGCCAGTGCGGCGCACAACGCACCCAACTCGTGGGCCGTGACTCCGCGCTGGAAGGTGAAACAGCCGATCCCCAGGCGGTCCAGCGTGCCAATGAACCCGGCGGGCCGGGGCTGATTACGGAAGAGCCGGTGGGCGCCGTGGACCAGGTCTCCGTCCACCTGCTTGATGGTCAGCTCACGCCCCACGCCGAGCACACGGGATAGCTCCGCCTCGGCCTCGCGCAAGCGCCCCGCGATCACAGGATGGGTGGGCGGGTACAGGCGGATGTCGCTCCAGACGCGGGTCAGTCCGACGATGGCCTCCTCAATGGCCCGCATGGAGGACTCTTCGGAGCCCAGGGCAGTCCCATCGGTGGCAAGCTCAGGCGGCATCGGTCTCGGACCTCCCCTCGGATTGCGCTGCGCCGGTCCGCGCCGCACGGGCGGCCAGCTCCCGGATCCGGCCACACCGTTCGCGGTCGGCATGGAGAGCCAGGTGCCCCAGAGCGGCAGGAGTGCCGAACCGCATGAGCCCCTCGGCGGCGGCGGTTCTCAGCGCGTCATTGTTGCGGCGATCGAAGAACGTGCGGGTGTGCAGCGCTTCGGCCAGAGCCTCCGTCGCTTCGGCGCAGGGCAGTTCGCCCAGAGCCTGTACCAGAGTCAGCCGCAGCGGGAAGCGATCTTCCGTGTCCTGTGCAGTGCGCAGACGACGGATCAGACTCGCGGCGGCCCGCGGATCACCTGACAACCCCAGGTGGGTGGCCGCCGCACAAGCGATGTAGTCATCCGGGTCCTCAAGCGCGATCTCAAGCGCCTGGAGGCTCCTCCCGGGAGTCTGTCCCAGCAGGCGGACCGTGTCCCACCGCATGCGTTGGTCGGCGTCCCTGACGATGCGTCGAATCACGCCCTCGGACGCCTCGGTGCCCCGCTCCCCGACGAGCCGCAGGCCCTGCGCCCTCGCCCAGCAGTCGGGGTTCATCAGCGCGAGCGACAACTCCGACCCGCCGCCGTGTCCTCCCTCTTCGGACTCCAGCAGCACGTCGGTGATCCGCGCCACATCCTCCTCCACCAGAGCCGCGTCCCGCTCAACCAGCAGACCTGCAAGGACCGCGCGCCCCACGTCGCCGCTCGCCGCCAGGGCGCGGAACAGCGGGGGGTGCTCGTCAACGCCGGCGACCGGCAGGAAGTCCAGCAGGGCCGTGATGAGGTCCACGTCCGCCGTCTCGGAGATGACCGTCCTGGCGGCCCCCTGTTGGGCTTCGCTCGCGCACTCGTCGGGCTGCATCAGTCGGCCCAGCTCCAGCGCCGCGTGGATCCACACGTCCGGCTTGAGCTCCTGCGGGGTCCGACGGAGCGCCAGCCTGGTGTCGGCCGCGGCCGCGGCCTGCAGGTGGGGCGAGTCCGCCAGCGTGAGCAGTTCCAGGGACACTACCGCTCGGTCCGCCCATACGGCCTCGCCGAAGGCCCGCTCCAGTTCCGGCTCGATCTCCGCCCTCCGCGCTGCCCGCTCCTCCTCGCTTGCCCGGCGAACGGCAACCGGCAGGACGTTGGGCATCCCCTCGTCTGACTCCTCACTTGCCGGAGCCTCCGCCTCTGCCGCCAACGCCATCCCTACCGTGCTCGCGAAGACATCCTCGGACATCCCGTCTTCCAGGAGCGCCTCCTTCAGCGCCGCTGTCAGTTCCGCCGCCCGCTCCCCTCCCCCGGACAGCCGGCGCAGGAGCCGGCGATAGACGACCGAGGCCTCACCCGCGATCGCACCCGGCTGGGCTCGGACGACCTCCACGAGTTCGTCAACCGTCAGGTAGCGAGCGATCTCGGTCAGGACGTCGACGCCCCCGTCCCGCGTCTCCAGCCCGGCTCGGAACGCCAGGGCCACCACTGCAGGGTCCAGGTGCCGAAAGGCGTCCGCCAACTTCGCGCAGACCTCCTGCAATCGCTGCGGATCGGCGCCACAGCCGATCTCCGCCAGGCGCCCCACCGCCACGGCCAGTCTCACGCCCTCTGCGCCGCGCGATGAAGCAGCCTCATCGCGGTCCGCCACAACGACGAGGTCTGCCGGTTCGTCGGACCTGACGGCCTCGCCGCTCAGGCTCATGCCCAGAACCCCTAGCTCCACCGCACTGGCCAAAGCCTGAGGATGATCCAGCAGGACGCAGAGAGCCTCCCGGCTCTCGGCGTCTACCTCCCCCCCTGGCCCAAGGGTACCGGCTATGAGGTCCCGCAGCACGCTCCCCATGTCGCTCGCCGACAACTCGCCCCCAAGTTCCTCAGGAACGCGGGACTCCGGCACGAAGCGCTCGTAGTCGGTCTGCGTCGGGAGCAGATGGGAACCCCCGATCGCCTGCAGCCGGTCCTGGATCCCCTTGATGTCCAGGTCCTGGGCGCCGGCGGCGCTCATCTCCAACAAGATGTCAAGCTCACCGTCCGTGAGGCCTCGCTGCAGGGTGAGCCCGCAGATCCCCTGGCTCCACCAGCGATCCGCCAGATCACAGGTCACGTCGTCCTCGCCCTCGACCGGCTCCCCCTCGCAGCTCACCGCCCCGCCGACGAACGCCAGACTTACCTGGTCCTGGTCGCCAAGCAGCATCGCGACCGCCTCACGGGCCTTCTCCGCCGAGGAGGCGTAGATCGGGTGCCCCTCAGGATACAAGGCTCGCATGGAGGACGCGCGGCGCAACTGCCGGATGGCGTCGGCAACGTGCTCAGACATTACCGACCATTTACCACGTTGGGAGCGGCAAGTACCGCAGGAATCTCGTCACGGGGGACAGCAGCCGCCAAGTGACGGCCTAAGGGGTGATGAGCAGGACCTCCGCGGGCCTCAGGCGCAGGTCTAGCGCGCCGTTGCGGGCCTCCAGCCTGGCCGGCCCCGCCTCTCCCGCCTGGGCGGTTGCGGCAGCGCTCGGCCAATCGAGGCGGAGCGTCTGCGGCCGGTCCGAGGGATTGAACGCCACCGCGAACCGTCGCCCGCCCAGTTCGACCGTGAAGCCCCACAGCCCGGGCGCGTCGAGGCGGTGGAAGTCCGTCGCCGCTGCGGCCGACGTTGGGGCGACGACCGCCGCGTAGCGAACCGGTTCGCCCGGCCGAGCGGTGAAGCTCTCGCCGGCCGTGCGCAGGACGACCGCCGAGTGCCGCGTGGAGGACTGCGCGTAGCCGGGACGCGCGGGCTGGACGGTCACCGTCGAGAAGTCGCTCTCCAGCAGCCTCACCCCCAGGTCGCCGCAGACGAAGGCCCGTGGATCGTCCGTCGCCTTGGCCCTCTGCTCGGGGCCCAGCCGGATCTCCCCGCCCAGGTAAGGCACGGTCTGCTCCTCCGTCGCCTCCAACTCCACCAGCCCAACCAACCCCTCCCGGCTCAGCAGCCACACCTGCGTGGCCTGCCAGGGCGTGCGCGGCACGTCCGGGTTCGGCACGCTGTTGATGTACGGCTTGCGCGGCGAATAGCGCGCGCCGAGGGCCGCCATGTCCTTCCCGATGGCCACCGAGGTGACGTCATCCGGGCCCGAGATGTACAGGTGGGTCCGGTCACGTGCGCCCCCGCCGCCCAGGCCCACCTCGATGTTCGCCGCGAGCAGCGCCGAGTCCAGCGGCTCCGGCCGATCCGGCCGGCAGATCATCGCTCCCACGAACGTATCCCGCGCCCCGCCGCCGACTGTGCCCGCGAAGTACCAGTTCCCGTACCTCCCGCGCGGCCCGCCGATGTTGCGGTCGAGGCGCACGTAGTCGTCCGCCAGCGGCTCCGGCTTCACGTCCGCCCGGTAGAACATGCCCGCATAGATGGCCTTGTAGTCCGCGCCCGGCCCCAGCCGCTCCAGCAGCCGGTCGGCCAGCCATTTGTTGCGCCCGTCGCCCGTGAGGCCCGCCACGATCTCCGGCCCGCACGCCGCGCCGTCCGCCCAATAGTGCTTCCACCAACAGTCCGTGTAGTACTCGGGCCGGCCCTCGTTCGAGCAGGCCGACGGGTAGTACGGCGCCGTGCGCTCCAGCAGGCTCTTCGCGCGCGCGTCCTGCGTCAGTTCGTAGTACCGCGCGATCCACAGCACGTTCAGGTCGTGGTAGCAGGGGATCTCCGTCTCCGGCCCGATGTAGTTCAGCCCGCCCTCCGGCAGCAGGTGCGCCTCGAGCCCCGCAAGCGTCTCACCAACGCTCCCCTGGTACTTCGCGTCATGCCACCACCGGTAGGCCAGGGCCATCTCGTACAGGTGAAACACGTCCTGGTTCGGGTAGCGCGTCGCGCTCTGACCCCACGCCTGGTTCGCGCGCTTCCCCCAGTTCTCGTACTGGAAGTCCACCAGCTCTCGCAGCGGCGCCTCCCATTCTGCCCATTTTACCCATTCTGCCCACTTCGCCTCACCCTCGGGCAGCTTCCGCAGCCACCAGATCGCATCCATCAGCGGGCCGAGCGCAAACCGGTCGCTGTTCGGATCGCCCGACTCCCACTTCTGCGAGTAGAACCAGCTTCCGTCCACCTGTTTGCTCAGGCAGAAGTCGATCAGGGCCGAGGCGTGCGCGATGAGCGTCGCATCGCCCCTGCGCGGAGACTCGTCCCACCCCGCCGCCCACGCCGCGCTGAGCGCCTGGCAGGCGAGCCCGCTGAACTGCCAGGAGGACGTGATCTCCTGCGGGAGGCCCGGCTCCGCCTTCACGTTCTTGAGGCTCTCCAGCACGCTGAGGTAGTACGGATTGCCCTGTGCCTTCAGCTTGGCCACCCTCTCTCGGCGCTCTCGGGCCAGCCACGCCTCCAGGCTGGTCTCCGGCAGCTCGCCCGGCGCATGGAGCGCGAAGTCGTCGAACACGATCGTCAGCCCCTCCGGCACCGGCCCCTGCCCATACCCCTGCGCGCGGAAGCCGAGGCTCGTGATCCGGTCCCAGCCCGTCGGCTCGTAGGCCTTGCGGCAGTCCGCCAGCTTGATCCGCTGCTCCTTCCAGCCGCTCCAATCCAGCTTCCAGTCGATGATGTAGTACCCGCCCTCGGCCGGGAACACGAGGGGGATGTTGTAGTCGCAGGCCTTGTCGAGATACGCCCAGAACCGCAGCTCGTCGAACGCCGTCCAATCGCCCAGGAACCTCGGCGAGTCGAGCGTCGGTTGCTTCGCCACCTCCCACTTCAGCGCCCCCTCGCCGCCATGCACCGGCCCGCTCACGATCTCCGTCCCTCGCCACGGCCCGACCTTCCCCTCCGCATCATCGAGGACGAGAAGCCCTTCCGCCCACGCCAACCCAAGGGCCTGGGCGCAGATCACGATCACCGCTAGCCGCCGCATGTTGGGCCTCCGCTACGTGCGGTAGTCCGGGATGTCCACCCGCTCCCCGCCCCTCGCCGCCGAGAGGTGCGCGCAGATTCCCGGCAGCGTGTAGTCCATCGACTCGTAGACGTCGATCGGCGGCTGGCCGTTCTCGCGGATGCTCTGCACGAAGGCTTCGAGCAGCACGCTCAGCCAGTGGCGGCCGTCCGGGCGCTCGAACCATACGCCCGTCAGCTCCTGCCAGCCGCCGCCGTCGCGGTCCAGGTACATCCTCGTCTGCGCGTCGCCGAAGTTGAAGCTCACGCAGCGTAGGCTGCCCTTTGTGCCGATCAGGCCGATGAAGAAGATGAACGGGTGCGCGACGCCAAAGCCGTTCGTGAGGGTGATGACGCGCCCGCCCTCGGTCTTCAGCACCGCGCTCGCGTAGTCGATGGTGCCCGCCTCGGGGTAGGTCCGCGAACCCGAGTCGAACGCGGTGACCGTGGTGCAGCGGTCCTGCATCAGGTACAGCAGCGGGCCCAGCGTGTGCGAGCAGTAGCTCAGTGGCGGGAGGTGCGAGGCCCGCCAGGAGGGTCGCACACCCTCGCGCCCGCGCTCCGACCAGGGGAGGTAGTTGCCCTCCGGCCCGACGACGAACATCCCCCGGCAGTCATGGGTATACTCCCCCTGCCCTGCGACGATCTCCCCGAGCTCGCCCGCCTCCACCAGGGCCTTCCAGTGCTGCACCCAACCCATGAAGATGTAGTCCTCGGAGAGCATGTACTTGCAGCCCGTCGCGCGGACCGCCTCCACGATCGCCTGCGCCTCCTCCAGCAAGTACACGCATGGCGTCTCGCTGATCACGTGCACCCCGCTCCTCAGCGCGTGCAGCGCCTGCGGCGCATGGGTCGGCCCGGGCCCGATGACCGCGACCATATCCAGCTCGGCCTCGCCGATCATCGTCTCATATTCCGTGTAGCCCGCGAGATCGCCGAACTCCGCCACCTTCCGCGCATCGGGGTCGCACACTGCGACCACTTCGCACCCCTCGATCCCATTCAGCCGCTCCACGAACGTGCGTCCTCTCCCCAGCCCCGACACTCCGCAGCGCAGCTTCTTCATCCTGTCCCTCCGTTCCGTTGCCGTCGCCTGCTACTTCCGCAACGTCACTTGGCCGAACCTCGCGCGGTCCTTCTCGCCGGCGATTCCCGCGTGCCAGCCGTAGTAGCCCCGGTTCGCCGTGTCCTGCTCGTTCACGCACAGGCCGAAGCCGAAGGTGGTCCCGTTCTCCGGCTGGATGGGTGCCAGCATCTGCCAGGGGATCGCCGCCTCGTAGACCGTCTCACCCGTCCCGCGCTCGATGCGGAAGGGGAAGGTGATCGCGCCCGTTGGGCCGGGCGGCACGGCGCGCCAGGACCATGCCTGCAGGCCTTGCTCGGTCAGGGCGATGCCCCACTCGTAGTAGGCGCTCGACGCGACGTAGGGCTCGGGCGCAAACCCGAGCTGCAGCCCATCGCCATCCCAGAGCGCGCCATCGCGCTGCGTGTTGCGATGGGTGTCATCCCGCACACGCACCGCGAGGTACAGGTTGCTCGCATCCCACTGCAATGCGGCCTTGGCCGAAAGGTCGTCCGGGTTGCTTGGCGGACCATCCTGCGGGTCGCCGCGCTCGCCGGTGTCGGCGCCGACGACGATCGGGAGGGCCTCCGGCCAGTCGTCCAGCTTCCCGTCGATGGTCGGCGGAGTCGCCGCCCAAGTTGCGGGCGTGAAGACGAGGGTCCGCGTCAGCTCCTCGCGCACGCCCCTGTCGGTCTCCCCCGCCAGCCGGAACTCGTAGCGCCCGAGCGGGTCGGTCGCGCCCTGCAGGTCGATGGTCGCCTCCCCCGTGGCGTTCGGCGCGAGGTCGGTGAACTCAGCCTCGATCCGGTCCTCTCGCGGCCCGGCCGATACCGGCGACAAAAG
>Ga0194113_10009212_pt1 | contig 11961 bp, 6 predicted proteins | sample TA2MahC200mmetaG_FD_146193 | JGI IMG/M metagenome (GOLD analysis project Ga0194113, IMG submission 146193) | Freshwater microbial communities from Lake Tanganyika, Tanzania - TA2015017 Mahale Deep Cast 200m | ecosystem: Environmental > Aquatic > Freshwater > Lake | place: Tanzania: Lake...
GGCAGGATGTGGGTCAGCACGGCCTTGACGATCATCAGAGCGATGCCGACCAGCACCGTCGGCAGCCACACTTCGTGCAGTGTTTTGAGCAACAAGCCTCGCATCACGCACCCCCTTCCGGCGAACGGTAGAACTTGCGGAAGAGGCTTTCCAGATCCGGTGGTCCGATTTCCAGATCCTCCAGCGGTTGTTGGGCGGCCCAACGGACCAGCGGCTGGCTGGGTCCGTCCAGTTCGCAGGCCCAGGTTCGCCCCGCGCACGAAACGCGCGTCAGGAAGTGCGGCACGTCGGTGCGAGCCGCTGCATGCTCGTTCGTGAAGAGCAGTTTGACCGTACGCCGCGCGCGGTTCCGCAGCGTCTCCAGCGGTTCATTGGCCACGATCCGACCCGAACGGACGACGGCAATTCGGTCACACAAGAGCTCAACTTCGCTCAGCGTGTGGCTGGAGAACAGAATTGTGTGGCCTGCCGACGCCAACTCGCGCAGGCAGGTGGCCAGGGTGTCCTGCATCAGCGGGTCGAGACCATTGGTCGGTTCGTCCAGGATGAGCAGTCGCGGCTTGTGGGCCATCGCGAGAACGAGCCCCAGCTTCTGTCGCGTCCCACGCGACATCGTCCGCACGCGCAAGTCCATCTCCAGCTCGAATCGATCACTCAGGTCGCGGCCGGCGGCGGTCAGGTCGATCCCGCGAATCGCACCGGCGATTCTCAACGCCCCGCGCGCGGTCATCCAGGGGTACAGGCGGAGGTCGCCCGGCAAATAACCCACCTCGCGCTTCAACGCCGCACTCTGACGCCAGCAGTCCCAGCCCAAGATGCTGGCCCGGCCGGAAGTGGGCCGCAGGAACCCCAACAACAGGCGAATCGTCGTCGTCTTGCCCGATCCGTTGGGGCCGAGAAATCCGAAGATCTCGCCCTCTGAAATGTCGAGATCCACCGCGTCGACACCCAGGCGACGACCGTAATAACGCGTCAACTGGCGTGCCGCCACGACACTGGCCGTACCGCACTCAACCGACGTTTCCGGCAATGAAATGCTCCTCGCGCAACCGTTGGCTACAACCCCGTTTTTCTGTCCCCCATCTTTCTGTCAATGGATAGAAGAGATCGGGGACAGAAAAAATAGAAGACAGAAAAACAGAAGACAGAAAAAGAGGGGACAGAAAAATGGTGACGACAAATTGTCATTTGCCTTAGTGCGGGAGGATCGGTGACCGATCACCGCGGTGCGGTACATCCAGGGTCGAGGTTCGTTTCCAAACGGGACACTGGCGGAGCCAGCGGCGCGATGTTCTAATCGCGCGCGCCGAGTCGTTGGAAGGAGAGCCACAGGGCGACGATCCCGCCAAAAAACGCTCCGGCACCCCATCCAATCACTTCGGAAGCGTCCTCGACGAGAATACTCCCGTATTCGATGGCGGCAATCGCGCCGTCCGTCGAGATCGCAAAGACGGCCCAGGACAACAGCCCCACGCCGAACATCAACAGGATGGTGCCGATCGCTCGCGCTACGATCTGGCCGATCCTCGGCCGGAGGAACGCGATCGCCACGATCATTCCCGCGGAGAAGCCGAGCACGAAGTTCGTGAGCTCAAAGGAGTACTGGGGAATACTACTCATCGGATGCCTCCCAAGTGAACTGGTTTCGGTCGGTGAATACGAGAAGCTGAACCTCATTGCTCCAGCGTGATGGCCACGAGCAACGGTGCGGCCGGCGTTCCCAGGTCTCGGAAGACCACCTTCTGGATTTTTACTGGGCGCAATGTCACGGCCAGTAGATTCAAGTGCCACCGCTTGCCGGCGAGCACGGATCGCACTTCCGTGGCGGTGGGCCGCGCCGCCCACTCGTCAATCGTGCGGCCTGTGATGAGGGGCACGGTTTGTTGCTGGCCGTCGGCATAATGAATGACATATTCGGCCACCGCACCCCAGTCGCCGGTCCCGGCGTCGTGCGACGACCAGCCGTGCACGTTTCCGAGGAAGTACATCCGCCGACCTTGACGGCCAACGGGGATGTCGACGTTTTCGGGGAACGCGACATTCGCCGGAGCGTGAGGGGAATGCAGCACGATCAGGCCGCGGCCGTCATTGGCCTTCGGGTCGATGATCGTGAAAGGCACGCCCTCGATGTTCACGCGCCCCACGGGCAACCCCGTAAACAGCAGTTCGGCACCAGGGTTCGGCACGCCAAAGGGCGCCGTGAACGGATCGGTGACGGCCATCGGTGCCAAGTCGATCGGCACGCATTCTTCCTCGGACACACCGTCTTCCGGCGGCAATTCAACGAGGTTCGGGATCGGTTTCTCGTGAGGGATCTGCTGCGAATACTGTGCGACGACGGAAGGATAGTCCCATCGTCTTTTCTGATTCGAGCGCGTGACGACTGTGATGCGATCGGTCGGGTTGACGCACGGACGCGACTCGGGCAGCGTGAGCACGATGCGGGAGGGCGGCGAGCGATCGGGGCCGACGAGCAGAACCTCAACACCGTCGTCCGTGCCTCGAACCGTAAGATCCATCACGCCGAAATGCGTCGGCGCCCGCTCGACGCGAATCACCTGGCCCGGTTCCAACCACCAATCCGGCACGGCACTCAGCAGCTGCAGTTCGTCGCCGCGTTCGTGGATGAGCATGTGACGGAGCAGGAAGGCGAAATTGGAGGCGCCCGTCACGTGCGGAATCGTGTCGCTCCACGCGATCCGCGGCTTGAAATAGATCCCCTCCGGAAACGCGTGCGCGGCCGTGGTGTGAAGCAGGTACCAGTAGAAATCCTCCACGAACTGCTCGTGGTTTCCGCGGATCAGATCGGCCATCGTGGTGTACGAACTCATGTACGGATGAATGACATCCGGGTGTCCCATCCACCGAATGGTGCCTTCGACGAAGCCCCCGCCGTGGTCCTCGCGGGCTTCCCGGATCGAGGCGATCACGCGCGGGTCGTCGGGTTTGAAGATTTCGGTGGGCCAGAGTGTCTCGGTGTTGCCCCAATGCGTTCCTGCCTTCTCCCAGCTGGGCGGAAAGTGGGCCAGACCGGTTCGTTTCCACGCCTTGTCGATGGCCGCACGATAATCCTCGGCCTCGCGAGTCAACGCGTCGGCGTCGGCGAGGTTGCCCAGCGCGCGGGCGGCGTCGGCCGTGCAGAGCATGCCGCGCAGGTTCCAGAAGTCGTAGCCGAGAATGTGATGCTTGCCATCCCAGAGATATTCGCCGTCGGCGGGCGCCGCGGGCAAGAGCCCCGCGAAGGGCGAGTCGTCTGCGGCGGATCGGCGCGCGGCCATGGTCCAGTCCACGGACTTGCGCATCTGAGGATAGACCTTGGCCAGCCACTCACCGTCTCCGGTGATCTTCCAATACTGCCAGAGAACCCACACGGCCTGGCCGTTGGCGTCATACTGGTTCGACTGGCTTTCGAATCGTCCGTCGGGCCGCTGCGCGGCAAGATACGATGGGAGAGCCTTGGTGACCGCATCCCACAGCCCCGCCTCCTGCAACTCCAGGATCTGGTAACCGCCATCACGAATGTAGAAATGGTCGTAGAAGCCTTCGCCACCCTGCAGCTGGCCGTGATCGTTGGCGATCAGCTGGCAGACATGGGCGGCAAGCAGTGCGTCCGTGGCTTTCTCGCAGGGCACCTGGATGCGAGCGGCACGCGTCATCAGTCCTTTCCAGTAATCGACCGTGCGTTGGAGCCACAGCCCAGGGTCCTCCGCGTCCAAGGCAGCCGCGTCATCGACGGGGTGGAAAGGAATCCGCAAAACGGCCTGGGCCGTTTCACCGGGGCCCAGTGGCCGAGTAAACTCCCACGGCTTGGCCGGCGCGCCGGGGCCGGATTGCTCGGCCACCAGCCGCGCCTCGGCAGCTCCGTTGCCCGTGTTGGTGATCTCCACGGTGATCCAGACCAGGAAATTCTCGCCTTCCGTCGGCCCGTCGAATGCTCTCTCCCAGTCTTTGACCGTCGGCAGCGGAGTGGCCCAGTACTGGAAGTCGTACCGCACATCCGCGTCCCTGGCCGTGAAGAGCATCACCGGAATCCAACCCTCGAGGGCCGTCTTGGTCTGACGCTGACTCAAGGGGATGAGATTCCGCCCGAAGCGAAAACGAAGCGAGCCGTCGTAGGTGACTTGATCCTTGCCCTTGCCCGCCAGCAGGATCTGATTGTCGGGCGTCACGCGCGCGCCCTGGTCGTAGTCTCGCAAGCCGACCACGTTCCACGAGTTGCGGAAGTAGTCGAACGACTCGACGCCGCCCGCCGAGACGGATTGCCAAGCCAGCGCGAAGGAAACGACCAACGTGGACATCGGAAGGCCGATGATCTTAGCCATACCTGCTCTCCTGGTGCCTGTGAGGGCGGAACAAGACGGTCGCCAGTGCCTCCAGCTTACCACCGGCTTGGCCGGGAACCCACCAGGGGACCGACAATCCGCCGCACCAGTCCCATAACGCACACGAGGCAGCACCGATGGGCTGCCTCGTGGGGTTCTTCGTGCCCGATCCGGAAGAGACCGGGCGAGAGTCATCTCATCCAGCGGTTATCGCTGGCGTTGCCGCTCGAGCAGTTCTTGCATCATTCGGCGCAGCTCGTTCATTTCCTGACGCAGCTGGTCCATCTGGCCGCGCAGCTCCTGTTCGACGGGGTTACGTCCATCGAAACGTGGCGGTCCGCCTTGAGGCGGCGGTCCATCGTGACGCGGCTGGTCGCCCTGGCGCGGCGGTCCGCCTTGAGGCGGTGGTCCATCGTGACGCGGCGGTCCGCCTTGAGGCGGTGGTCCATCGTGACGTGGCTGGTCGCCCTGAGGCGGCGGTCCGCCTTGAGGTGGCGGTCCATCGTGACGCGGCGGTCCGCCTTGCGGCGGCGGTCCATCGTGGCGCGGTGGTCCGCCTTGAGACGGGGGTCCATCGGGACGTGGCGGTCCGCCTTGAGGCGGTGGCCCGTCGCGGCGCGGCTGGTCCGGACCTTGGTCGCGCATCATCCGTTCGGCGTCCTGGGCGAGTTTGTCCGCCAATTCGTGCAGGCCGGCCGCATGGAGATTGTCGATGGCGACCTTCAGGTGCTGGATACGCCGTTCTCGATCTTGGTCCGGCCCGCGGTCTCGACCGGGCTGTTCGCCGCGTGCCACGCGTTCCAGTTCCTGGGCCACTTCACGTGCTTCGCGGGACATCGTCTCCGCGACATCGTGCCGGTTCGCCTCGCGCAGACGATCCGCGCCCTGGTTCAGCATCTCCAGGCGTCGTACCAGAAACTGCCGGACCATCTCGGGCGGAGCATCCGGGTGGCGGTTTTTGATTTCCTCGAGGCGCTGATTGAGTTTCTCTCGTTCGCGTTTGAGGTCCTCCGCTCGCGCCCGCTCGTCGTCGTTCATGAGGTGCAGCTTCATCTCGATTTCGAACGCTCTGTTGTGCAGTTCGAGGGCCTCTCGAAGAGCATCTTCTAATTGCGGTTCGGGCCGCTCGCGCGGTCCGCGGTCTCGACCAGGCTGTTCACCGCGCGCCACGCGTTCCAGTTCCTGGGCCACCTCGCGCAACTCACGCTCCAACTTCTCGGCCATGTCAGGCCGATCCGCCTGGCGTAAGAACTCAACGCCCTTCTTCAGCATTTCGAGTCGCCGCTTCAGGATTTCTCGCAGAAACTCGGGCGGTGGGTTCGGAGTGCGCTGCTTAAGTTCCTGGATCTGTCGATCCAGGTTCTGGAGTTCACGCTTAAGGTCCTCGGCCCGCTCGCGCTCATCGTCTGACATGGTGCGCAGTTTCATCTCGATTTCGAATGCCCGGCTCTGCAGTGCCAGCAAGTCATTCAGGACGCCCTCGGGTCGCTGTTCGGGGCGATCGCGCCGTCCGCGTTCTTCCAGTTCCCGGTTGATTTGCCCGATGCGTTCGCGAGTTCTCTCCAGGGCTCCCTTGATTTCGCGGGCTTCGGCATCCTGGTCGTCACGGAGTCCTTTCAGTTCGCGTTCCAAGGCGGCACATCGTTCTTGCAGTTCGTTCCGCTCGCGATTCAAGGCCTCCATCTCTTCGCCGCTCATGCGTTCTTCTTTGATGCGGCGCTCGCGCCGTGCCCCCTCGCCTTCGGAGCGTCGTTCGGCCCGTTCACGCTCGGCCTGCTCGCGCCGCTCCACGGCCGCGCGCTCCTCACGCTCGCGCTGGCGAGCCTCCACCTCTTCGCGCGGTCGCGGATCGCCTCGCTCCGCGCGCTCCCGCGGCGGACCTTCCTGGGCAACCGCCGTGCTGTCGGTGCCGACCAGCGGCGCCAGAATTCCCACGACGGCGGCGGCCAGGGATCGCCGCCAAGTACTGTTCAAGACACTCATCATTGTCTCTCCTTCTGCCAAAGTTGCCCGGGGACGCGCCCAGGCAGTACACAGGATCGTCGTCAGTGCTAACACAAGCGGTATGGTGTAACGAACATGCCCCCACCGGCGGCGCCGGACGGGGCTCCACGAACGAGCCGGCAATCTGAGCAGTCGATGCACGCGCTTACCGAGCCGGGAACGATAGGGTGAACCTCCCACGGAGAGCCAACCGAGCCGGTTGGACGGGGCCAACTCGCGCCCGAAGGTCACCAGGCAACCGGCCAGGACGTCCGGGCCGTTGGGCACCAGCAGACTCGCCTCGTCCGCCGCGGCCTCGCTCGTCGCCTCGAGGCAGCGCCGCACGACATACACCAGCGGATGCCACCAGAGCAGACCACACAAGACACTGCTCGCGAGCTGCCAGGCCGAGTCCCCGGCGGCCAGATGGGCCAACTCGTGCGCCAGGATCGCGTCCTGCTCCGCACGGTCGAATCGTCGGGAAAAACTCGGCGGCAGTATGATCGTCGGACGCATCGTTCCAAAAGCCGCCGGCACGGACAATGCCGGCACCTCCAACAGGCGAATACCACGCTCATGGCCGAGCTGCCGGGCAAGTTGCCGCACCCGCTCCCGCAGCTGAGGATCGTCATTCACGGAGGCCTTTCGAGAAACCCGACCCAACCGAATTCGGGCGAATGCGATCCGACTCAACACCACCACCGACACGGCCACCCAGAGCACCATGGGCCACGGCATCCAGAAGGGCACGGCTCCCGATTCTGGCGATACGATCGGCAAGGAAACGCTGGACCGCGGCGAGCTTGTTCGGCGCGACTCCTCCAACACCTCTCCGTCGGACGCGCCGACATCCGGCTCACGCCGGCCATCGCCGCGCCCGTTCCCCGGCATCACGGACGATGACAATTCCGTGTCACCGACGCCCTGCTCGACAGGAACTGGCGCGGAGGCTCTCCCGTTGGTCCCGGTCGCCGCGGCGTCGTGAGGCCCGACACGGGACTCCTCGGCCTTCGCCGCCGAAACGGACCGCTCGGTGACGCCCACATCGGCGATTTCTCGATGGTCCCCCACCGCCGCACCAGAATGTTGCCAAGCGGTGTTTGCGTTCTCGATCTCCGGCGCACGCTGCGATGCGAGTCCCATGGCGACTGGCCAGTTAATCGGTCCATGAGAACCCACTCGACCGGTTGCCACACCGTCGATGTCTTGCCCGTCGGCAGGCGTGGCTTGGTTCACCAAACGGCTGCCCTTCGCTTCAGCCACCAGCGGCACGCGAACGAAATCCACCAAGACCGCACCCACACCGGTCAACTCGACCAGCAATAACAGCAGCAGACCGAGCGTCGCCATCCTCCAGACGGTTCGTTGCGCCGTCGACGACCGAAGACACCAGCACGCCACCCAGGCCACACTCGCCACGACGGCAGCGCCCACCGCCAAGACCACGGCCGATTCGAGCCACGGGACGAGTCCGTACACGCTGGAAGGCACGTCGTGCATGATTCACCGATGCCTCAGTCAAAACGTCCGCCCGCGCTAAACAACGAACGGCATGTCGTGGTGTCGCTCAATGCGCTCGCAAATCTACACGCGCTTCCTGCGCCGCTGCTTGATCAACCTCTCCAACTGCTCCAGCTCGTCGTGACTCACCTCGCGAGTCCGCAGAAGGTGGCTGACCGTATCCGCCAAGCTCCCGTCAAACAGACGGTCCACGATGTCGTCGGCCATGCACCGAGTCACTTCATCCGCCGACACGAGCGGTTCGTAAATGAACTTCCGTTGCTGCTCCTTGTGCTGGACCAGCCCTCGGTCCTCCATCTTGCGCAGCATCGTGGCGATCGTCGTGTAGGCCAACTGGTCGCCATCCAATTGTCGCTGCACGTCCACCACGCGCGCAGCACCCAGCTCCCACAAGACCCTCATGATCTTGAGTTGCAGGTCGCCCAGCCGGTACGTCGGTCGATCAGCCATGTCGTGGAGCTGACACTCGGGTTGATGGAGTTAACTACTGCGGTAATACTACCAAGGTAGTTTCACGGTGTCAACGCGGCGCCCGAGTTTTTCCCTCTTTCCTTGGCGAGCCATGGGCGTTGGCCCACGGGTGGACGGGCGTCAGGCTTCAGGCGCCCGGGTGTGGAAGCCCCCGCGTTTACGTGGCGGGAGGTTCCCCTTCACCCTAGGAGCAGGCTTCAGGCTTCAGGCTCTGGGCTCAAGGCTTCAGGCGCCAGGCTTTATGACGACGATTAACGTCTGCCTCCTTTTTGTTAACACAGGACAGGCAGCGTACTTCCCAAACCACCAAAACTGAGGCAGACTCCGTTTACAGACTCCGTTTACATCGGGCATTGCCCGCGGCCATGCGCCGCACGAGAATGGCATTCAGTGATTTGCAGCCCGGCAGCACCATCCGTCGCTCGCACACCAGGTCTTATGAATCCGCGAACATCGACCAGGATTATTCAAAGAACGGGGCGCGTTTCCGCGGCCCTCGGCCTTTTTCTCGTCGTTTCGGTTCAGCTTGCGGCGGGGCGGCTTGCGGCTGGCGCGGATGCCGAGTTCCTGCGGTGCGTCCGCGATGCCGTCGATGCGGGCCGCTTCAGCGATGCGGAGCGGATGCTGCGCGAGAAGATCCCCGAGCCGGACGTGCCGGCGGTTGGGCCCTATGAGACGGAGCTGGAGATCATCCGGCGCATACGACTCGACTATTCGCTCACCCAGGACGGGTTGCTCAAGAAGTTGCGTGAGGCGATTCCGGACGTTGCGACGGCCGATATCGATCGCTGGCGCGACCAGGGCCAGTTGCAGTACCGCACGATCGACGGCCATGTGTGTTATTTCAAGAGCGAGCCGAGGAACCTGTATCGCTTCTGTGAGGAGGCACAAGCTCGCCGGCGCCGCGCACCTGCGCGGGCCGGCTGGGAGTTCTCGCTGACGGACCATTTGGTTCGGCTGATCACGTTGGCGGAGCAGTCCGATGATCCGAGCGTTTTTCCCGTAAAGCATCGAATCAAGTACCAGCTGGCAGTGAACAAGGACCGGCCGCAGGTGAAGCAGGGAGCGAAGGTGCGTTGCTGGCTGCCGTTTCCGCAGGAGTATCGCCAGCAGACGGACGTTCGGTTGATTTCAACAACGCCCACGGGGGCCGTCATTGCCGATAACGGCCAGCCGCATCGGTGTGTGTATTTCGAGCTGACCGTGGAAGATCCGTCGCGGCCGCCGGTCTTCCAGGCGGAGTTCGAGTTCGTGACCAGCGCCTGGTGTCCGCATCTCGACCCGTCCAAGGTCCAGCCGAACGACGTGAATGGCGATTTGTACCGAGAGTTCACGGCCGAGCGTCCGCCGCACATCGTGTTCACGCCCGAGGTGCGCGAGATTATTGCCCAAGTGGCGGGCGGCCAGCAGAATCCGCTGCTGCGAGCGCGAGCGATCTTCCAATGGGTGGACGCGAATATCCGCTACTGTTCGGAAGTCGAATACAGCACGATTCGGAATATCTCGGCCAAGGCCCTGGAGGCACGTCGAGGAGACTGCGGCGTGCAGGCGTTGGCGTTCATCACGCTGTGCCGGGCCGCGGGTATTCCCGCGCGCTGGCAGTCCGGGTGGGAGACCAAGCCGAACGGTTGGAACATGCACGACTGGGCGGAGTTCTACATCGAACCGTGGGGTTGGTTGCCCGCCGATCCCTCGTACGGCTTGCAACAGCACGACGACCCGCGCGTACGCGAGTTCTTTTGCGGTCGCATGGATCCGTATCGGCTGATCGTGAATCTCGATTATGGTCGGGAGCTGACTCCTGCGAAGGAGAGCTTTCGGAGTGAACCGAACGATTTCCAGCGCGGCGAAATCGAGATTGACGGTCGCAACTTGTACTTTGACGAGTGGCAATGGACATTCCAGCCGAACACGATGCCGCTGACGGGCGATTTCGTGGCCTTGGAGGAGACGTTCGACGCCGCGGTGCCGCCATTGCTCGTCCGGGAGGACATTCCCGGTGCCGTGATCCTGGTCGGCCGGAGGGCCGGCGACCGGTTCGACACATGGCAGAAGGCTTACGGCCATCAGCAGACGCATCCCGTACCCAAGCCGATGAGGGCCGACGCGATTTTCGATCTGGCGTCCATGTCCAAGCCGATTGCCACGGGGACCAGCCTCATGATCCTGGCCGATCAAGGGAGGATCGATGTGGACGATCCGGTGGGGAAGTACCTGCCGGAGTTTTCCGCGGGTACCAAGAGCGGCGTGACGATTCGTCACCTGATGACGCACATGTCGGGTGAGAAACCTTATGCCGGAGAATCGGAACAGAAAAAGGTTCGCGACGCTTCCGGGTTTCCGTGTCGCGATGCGATCCGGGCCTACATTCGGGGAATGGACCTTGGACGTGAACCAGGTGAAGTCGTGCACTACAGCTGTCTGAACGCCATCCTCTCCGCGGAGGTCGTGCGCGTGGTGAGCGGCATGGAGCACAGCGAGTTTGCTGCCCGGCACGTCTTCGGGCCGCTGAAGATGAACGACACAGGATTCTGCCCGAACGTGCATCTGGACGAGCGACTTGTTCCGACCACGAGAACCGATTACGGGCGCGGCGACGGCGGGTTCCTGCTCGGCCAAGTTCACGATCCGCTGGCGGCCATGCAGGGCGGTGTCTCAGGCAATGCCGGCTTGTTCGGTTCGGCCAGCGACCTCTCCCGCTTCGCCCAAATGATGCTCCGCGGCGGCGAGTTGGAGGGAGTCCGCATTTTGCAGCCGGGGACTGTGGAACGCATGACGAGTGTGCAGAACCCTGGCGCGAAGAACGTTGGCGGCTCCGCCGATCGCCGAGGCCTGCTGTGGGACATCTATCAGCCGGATCAGGACGATTCGGGCGTGGATGCGCTGTTCGCCTATGGCCATACCGGGTACACGGGCACGGCCATCCGGATCTATCCGGACCGGCAGGTCTACGTCATCGCGCTGACCAACCGAGTGCATCCGGAAGATAGTGGAAAGGTCAGCCAGTTCCGGCAAGCGGTCTGGCGCATTGTGGGCGAGGTGATTGGTAGCGGAATTCGCTAGAATTCCGTTGAGGGTATCGCCCCCACGAGCTCGTCTCGTGGGGCGCCAAAGTCTCGTCAGCTAACAGGCGGCTCCTGCTTTTCCTTTCCCAACGGAATGCGTGGGCAGCGTGCGGCCGCTGAGGTTTTCGCCCCCACGAGCTCGTCTCGTGGGGCGCCAAAGTTTCGTCAGCTACAGGCGGCTCCTGCTTTTCCTTTCCCAACGGAATGCGTGGGCAGCGTGCGGCCGCTGAGGGTTTCGCCCCCACGAGCTCGTCTCGTGGGGCGCCAAAGCCTCGTCAGCTAACAGGCGGCTCCTGCTTTTCCTTTCCCAACGGAATGCGTGGGCAGAGTGCGGCCGCTGAGGGTTTCGCCCCCACGAGCTCGGCTCGTGGGGCGCGAAAGTCTCGTCAGCTACAGGCGGCTCCTCCTTTTCCTTTCCCAACGGAATGCGTGGGCAGCGTGCGGCCGCTGAGGGTTTCGCCCCCACGAGCTCGGCTCGTGGGGCGCGAAAGTCTCGTCAGCTAACAGGCGGCTCCTGCTTTTCCTTTCCCAACGGAATGCGTGGGCAGAGTGCGGCCGCTGAGGGTTTCGCCCCCACGAGCTCGTCTCGTGGGGCGCGA
>Ga0194113_10009219_pt1 | contig 11955 bp, 10 predicted proteins | sample TA2MahC200mmetaG_FD_146193 | JGI IMG/M metagenome (GOLD analysis project Ga0194113, IMG submission 146193) | Freshwater microbial communities from Lake Tanganyika, Tanzania - TA2015017 Mahale Deep Cast 200m | ecosystem: Environmental > Aquatic > Freshwater > Lake | place: Tanzania: Lake...
GGCCCGAGCAGGGGGCATGGTCGGAGACCGGCCCGAGCAGGGGGCACGGTCGGAGACCGGCCCGAGCAGGGGGCATGGTCGGAGACCGGCCCGAGCAGGGGGCATGGTCGGAGACCGGCCCGAGCAGGGGGCATGGTCGGAGACCGGCCCGAGCAGGGGGCATGGTCGGAGACCGGCCTCAGCGGTTGATGTTTGCCACCGTGACCGGACAGATCATGCGTTTGCGCAGCGCGTCGAAGCTGAAACGCTCCTGCAAGGTGATGCTGCGGCGGATGGCAGCTTGAGCCTGTGCTGCAAACCGGGTTTCGCCCGCGAACTGAGCGCCCACGAGCCGACCGTCTCGCACAACGTAGGCTTCCGCCACGCCATCGCGTCTCGCGTGAACGCGCTCGCCGTGCAGACTGCCGAGTGAGAAGTAGGCGCGGCCGAAGACGATCAACGCGTTGGCGTTGATCGAACCGGGGTAAGGCGTGGGCTGCCCCAGCAGGTTCAGCGCCGCTATCCGGCCGGTGTCCAGGGCCGTCGGGATCACCGCGTTGATCGCGCGCTGTCCAAACAAGTCCCACGTCTCAGCGCAGTCGCCGGCCGCGTAGACCCCGTCGGCCGCACGCAGGTGCTCATCCACCAGGATGCCGCCGCCCGAGCCCAGCCCCACCTGGCCCGGATTCACGAAATCCACGTTGGGCCGGCGACCCATGGCCAGCACCACCGCATCGCACGCGATCTCCCCGCGCTCGGTGCGCACCCCCACCACGGGGTCGCCCAGGATCTCGACCAACCCCTCGTTCAGCCGCACCTCGATTCCGTGCTCGACCAGGCGCTGCTGGATCAGGGCCGCCATGTCTGGATCGAAGACGCCGGGCAACACCGTGGATTGGATCTCGATCATGGTCACAGCGGCCCCGCGCTCAGCCAGCACGGCCGCCAGCTCGACGCCGATGCGCCCTGCGCCGGCCAGCACGACTCGCCGCAGCGGATGGGACAGCAGGCTCTGCGCGTCCTCCAGCCAGTCCAGCTTGAAGACGCCCCGCGCCCGGCTGCCGGGGATGCTCCAGCCGGCCGTCACTGCGCCGGTGGCGATCAGCAGGCGGTCGTAGGTCAGCGCGGTCCCATCGTCAAGCAGCAAGGTGCGCGCCTCCGTGTCTAGCCGCTGCACCGCGGCGCCGAAGTGGGTCTGCACGGCCATGCGCGTGTAGAAGTCGGCGTCGCGCATGATCAGGTGAGCCTCATCCACCCGCCCCTCCATGTAGGCGAAGATGGAGGCGGGTGAATAGAAGCCTCTCGTCTCTCGCGAGACCAGCGCCACCTCGACCTGGGAGTCTTGCGAGCGGATCGTCTCCAGGGCCGTGACGCCGGCGAAGCCATTGCCCGCGATGACAATGCGCATGTTACCCTCCTGTCACGAATGCCATCAGCACGATCTCGTCCCCATCGCGGACGATCGTGTTCAGCCCGTTGAGATAGTAGATGCTGACGCCATTCACCAGCACCGTATAGCTGCGCTTGAGACGATCTGGCGCATCGAATAACTGGTCGGCGAACCCGTGGCGCGCGGCCACGGGCCGCAGGAACTCGGCCAACGAGCAAGGGGCAGGCAACGCCTCGGTGAGCGTACGGCCTGCGACCCGGCCCAGAACCGCGTAGACTTTCAGTGTGACCTGGCCCATGGTTGTAAGAGTAGAGTTGGCAACTTGCGCCGTAGCGCAAGTTGCCAACTCTAGAACCGATCCAGCGCGGCAGCGAAGATCCGCAGTCCCTCTGCGATCTGCTCTGGAGTCACTATCAGCGGTGGAATCCAGCGCACTACGTTGTCATAGGTTCCACACGTAAGGAGCAGCAACCCATCTTCCTGACACGCCTTGACGACCGCCTTACAGGCGACGGTGTCGGGCTGGCCGTCGCGGGTGAACTCGACGCCGACCATCAGCCCCAACCCGCGCACGTCGCCGATGACCGGGAAGTCGGCTTGCAGCCGGTGCAGACCCGCCATGAGCTGATTCCCGCGCGCGGCCGCGTTCTCGACCAGGCCTTCCTCTTTGATGACCCGGAGCGTGGCCGCGGCCGCCGCACACGCCACCGCGTTGCAGCCGTAGGTACCGCCGTGCGAGCCGGTCTGCCACCTGGCGGCCAGCTCCCGCCGCGTGGCCACGCAGGAGAGCGGCAGACCCGAGGCAATCCCCTTCGCCATGACCAGAATGTCTGGCGTGACGCCGGCGTGCTCGACCGCGAAGAAGCGGCCCGTGCGACCGAAGCCGGTCTGGATTTCATCGGCCACCAGCAGGATGCCGGTTTCATCGCACATGCGTCGCAGCTCGGCCAGGAATCGCGGTGGGGGCGCGACATAGCCGCCCTCGCCCAGCACCGGCTCGACCACCATGCACGCGGTCTCTTCCGGCGCGGTCTGGCTCTTGAGCAACCGCTTCAGCTCGCGGGTGCAGAAATCTGTGGCTGCATCAGGATCGAGGCCGTAGTAGTAGGCATAGGGATAGGGTGCGACGAAGATGCCGGGCACGAGCGGCTGGTAGCGCACGCGGTAGATCGTCTTGCTGGTGGTCATGGCCATCGTCAGGTGGGTGCGGCCATGAAAGCTGCCATTGAAGACGATGATGTTCGGCCGGCCGGTGGCTTGTTTGGCAAGCTTGACCGCGGCTTCGATCGCTTCGGCCCCGCTGTTGCTGAAGAAGAAGCTGTCCAGTCCCGTGGGCGTGACCGGCAGCAACTCGGCGACCAGATCGAGGGCCGGCTGGTGATAGACGATGTTGATCTGGCCGTGCAGGAGGCGGCCGGCCTGCGTTTGGATGGCCGATACCACCTTGGGGTGGCAGTGGCCGGTGTTGGTAACGGCAATGCCGCAGGTGAAATCCAGATAGCGCCGACCCGCCACGTCGTACAGGTAGGCGCCTTCCCCGTGGTCCACCAGGATGTTGGATAAGCGGGTCCAGACGGGCGAGAGGTGTGCGGTAAGGTTGTCTGGCATGGGAGTGTTTCCTTACTTGAAATTGCTTCATCCTGATGGAATCGAGCCTTTAGGCGGTTTATCGCTCGGACGACCTCACCGGCTAAAGCCTCGACTCCTGTTTGTCAATGAAGACGCCTCAACGGCCGCCGCTGCTTAGATTCAGGATGACAACTCCTGCGATAATCACGCCAATGGCGAACAGCTTGGTGGGCGTCACCGTCTCGCGGAACCACAAGATGCCGATGAGGGTGATCAAGGTCGTGCCCAGACCCGACCAGATCGCGTAGGCCACGCTTACCTCCAGCTTCTTGAGGGCCAGAGCGAAACAAGTGTAGGCCAATGCGTAACAACCGAACATGAAGATCGCGGGGAGGAGCCTGGTGAGGCCGTGCGAAAGCTTCGCGCTCGTGGTTCCCGCGTTTTCGATGAGGATCGCCAGCATCAGGTAGAGCCACTCCATCGTCACCTCCTGCGTGGGTCAGCGCGGCCGGGAAAGGACGCCGGACAGGAGTATATACCAGAGTGGGCCAATTGACAAAGGCGCTGGAATTGTGTAAGATTGCCCTGACCTCGATCGGGGTTGGGTCTGCGACGGCAGGCTTTTGGTCCCCTTGCGCGCCGGCTCCTTCCGAAGCGCCTGGCGCACGGGGGCGATTACCATGACAGAAAGGAGGCCCCCCAAGACTAAATGCTCTACCCTCGCTGAGTCGTTTGGCCGTGCGTTGTTTTCCCAGGCAGCTACAAGCAAGGAGGTGGAAGTATGGCCTACGGTTACACTGGCCGTGTACTCAACGTGGATCTGACCCAGCGCCGGATATGGGAGGAACCCCTGAACATGGACTGGGCCAGGAAGTTCATCGGCGGCAAGGGGCTGGGCGCGCGCTATTTATGGGATCGCGCCAGGCCGGGCGCCGACCCTCTCGGGCCAGACAATGTGTTCATGATCTGGACTGGCCCGCTGGCAGGAACCTTCGCACCATCTTCCCCCAAGTACTGCGTGGTCACCAAAGGCCCGCAGACGGGGCTCTACCTCGACAGCCATGCCGGGGGCATCTTCGGCGTGGAACTCAAGTTCGCTGGCTATGATGGCGTCATCGTGTCTGGCAAGGCCGCAGAACCGGTTTACCTGTACATCGAGGACGACAAGGTCGAAATCCGTGACGCCAGACATCTGTGGGGCAAGAACGCGCACGAGGCTGAGGACGCGCTGCACGCCGATCTGGGCGAGGCGCCGGCCGTCATGGCGATCGGTCAGGCGGGCGAGAACCTGGTCAAATACGCGTGCATCTCGGCCAGCTACTATCGCCAGCACGGCCGCGGCGGCTGCGGCGCGGTAATGGGCTCCAAGAACCTCAAGGCCGTGGTTGCGCGCGGCACCGGCTCGATCAAGGTCGCCCATCCCAAAGAGTTCAAGGATGCCTGCTGGGAGGCGATGATCAAGGATACGTTGGAGAACCCCGAAGCGCAGTTCGGCATCAAGTGGGGTTCGCCCTCCCTCATGTGGTACACCAACTCCACCGGCGCCTTCCCCGCCTACAACTTCGCGGATGGCGTCTTCGCTGGCGCGGACAAGATTGACGCCAACGTCATCCTGAAGATGGCGACGAAGCGTCACGCCTGCTACTCGTGCCCCGTCGGTTGCGGCAACTACGTCGAGGTGACCGTCGGCCCGTATGCCGGCACCAAAGTCGAAGGGCCGGAGTACGAGACGATGTTCGCCCTCGGCTCCAACTGCGGCGTGGACGACATCAACGCCATCGTGCACGCCAACTACCTGTGCGACGCCTACGGCCTCGACACCATCTCGGCCGGCGATTGTATCGCATGGGCCATGGAGCTGTACGAGAAGGGGATCCTCAAACCGGAGGAGACCGACGGCCTGACCCTCACCTTCGGCAATGGCGATGCGATGGTCAAGATGGTGGAGAAGATCGCCAGGCGCGAGGGGTTGGGCGGCCTGCTGGCCGAGGGGGTCAAGCGGGCATCCGCCAAACTCGGCCGCGGCTCCGAGCGCTACGCGGTCCACTTCAAGGGGATGGAGCCGCCCGCCTACGAGCCGAAAGGCTCCTGGTCCATGGCGCTCTCCTATGCCACAGCGGATCGCGGCGGCTGCCATCTGCGCTCGTGGCCGATCGGCCCCGAAGTACTGGGCGCGTTCTGGCTGGGCGCGGAGCCGATCCCGCTGGAGCGATGGAGCACGGTCAACAAGGCCAAGGTCAACGCCGAGCAGCATCATCAGTACGCCGCCAAGTTCTCCATGGAGATCTGCGACTTCGACTGTTGGAACAACCAGCGGCTGACTGACATGCTGGCGACCGGCACTGGCTTCGACGAATACCGGGACGTCAAGGAGTTCGAGAAGGCCGGCGAGCGGATCACCAACTTGACCTGGCTGTACAACATCCGCGAGGGGATGACCTTCGATGACCTGAAGCTGCCCCCGCGCTTCTCATTGGACCCCAACCGCACCGGGCCGAGCGCAGGTCGTGTGCTCTCCGAGGCGGACTACTACACTATGCTGGCCGATTACTGCAAGATTCGCGGGTGGGATGAGCAGGCTGTACCCACCAAGGCGAAGCTGGCGGAGTTGGGCCTGGCCGACCTGGCTGTATGAGAAAGGAGCCCTGCCATGAAAATGCTCGTCGTTGATCCCGATCGGTGCATCGGCTGCGGCCTGTGCGAAATGGCTTGCTCCTTCGAACATACAGGCGAGTTCAGCCGGACTACGGCGCGCATCCGGGTCTACCGTTGGGAGAAGACCTGCGATGCCGTGCCGCTGGTGTGCTATCAATGCGAAGACGCACCGTGCATCAAGGTGTGCGGTGTGGCCGGCGCGATCACGCGCGATGCCAAGACCAGCGCGGTGGTGATCAACCGGCAGTTGTGTATCGGCTGCAAGCTGTGCATGTTCCACTGTCCCTACGGCGCAATTGACTTCGACGGTCGCGCCCGCCAACTGATCAAGTGCGACTATTGCGAGGGCGATCCCGAGTGCGTCAAGTACTGCTCGGTAAAGGCGATCACCTTCAGCGAGCCGGTGGCGGCCGGGGAGTTCCTGAAGGCGATGGAGGCCCAACGGCTGCGCGCCAGCTCCAAGGGGCCGGCCGCGGCGGTGCGGTAGCGCGAGATAAAGACAGCGACCCGCGCTCAAAAAAGCGCCGGTCGCTGTCATGAAAATGGCCCACCGCTCGGATCGTCTTCTGTGGCCGGTCTGCGACCGAGCCACCTCGTACCATGTCACAGCGGGCACGGTCAGGAGACCGGCCCGAGCAACGAGAGGGTCAGCATGGCGCAGCCGGGGCAGGCTGGCGCCGGCCGTGGCATGGACAACTGCCTTGAGGAGAACACCAATGAGCGCCGAAAATCATCCCGCCGCAGCGGATGGCGCCGGCCGCGCGGCTGGCCTCTGGCTGGCGGCCGCTCTGGTCATCGTTTGCGCGATCTCCGCGGCGGCGTGCCAGGGCGATGGCGCAACCCATACCGTGGCCACGGCGACGGCGTTCTACCTGGATGGGCCGCAGCAGGCGCGGCCGCCTGACGGCACGCTGGCGGCCGGAACGCGCGTGACCCTGGTCAGGGCGGCCGGCAGCTATTCCGAGGTCGTGCTCCCCGATGGCCGCCGCGCCTACGTCGCAACCGACAGCCTGGTCGCCATCGGCGCAGCCCCGCCCAGATAGGTGCAGGTAAGGCGGCCTTTCGCCTTGTCCGGCATGATCCCCATCTGCCGGGCTGCTTGTGTTGCAGCGGCGCTCGTGATACACTCGGCGCATGGCAATAGACACGGGCGATACCCTCTCCTATCGGCGCACGTCCGATGACGCGGCCCGCCTGGGCCACCCTTCCTACCTCTGGCGTGCAGGCCAGGAGCGCCGGCTGGCGCTGGTGCGGCAGTGGGCGAACCTGGACCGCAACCGCATCCTGGATGTGGGCTGCGGCGTGGGGATGTACACCGGGCAGTTCCGCCGCTTCAGCCCCCACGTGACGGGCGTGGAGGTAGACCTGGCCGCCGGCCGGCAGGCGGCCGCTCGCCTGCCCGACATCGTCGTGGCCCCCGCCGAGGCGCTCCCGTTCGCCCAGGGCAGCTTCGATGTGGTCTTCTCCCACGAGGTCATCGAGCACGTGGCTGATGACCGGGCGGCCGCAGCCGAGATGGTGCGCGTGGCTGCGCCCGGCGGCCGGATCGTCCTCTTTTGCCCCAATCGCCTCTATCCCTTCGAGACGCACGGCCACTATTGGCGCGGGCGCTATCACTTCGGCAACACGCCGCTCGTCAACTGGCTGCCGAATGCGTTGCGCCGGCGGCTCGCACCGCACGTGCGCGCCTACACGCGGGCAGGGCTGCTGCGACTCTTCGCAGGGTCAGAGGCGCGGGTCATCCATCACAGCGTCATCTATCCCGGATTCGACAACATCGTGGCGAGCCGGCCGGTGTTGGGCCGTGTGCTGCGCCGCGTGCTCTATGCGCTGGAGCACACACCGCTGCAATGGTTTGGGTTGAGCCATTTCCTGGTGTTGGAGCTCGAAACTCGACACCCGACTTGCTGATCCATCGCCGCTGTGCTACACTGATGGCGTGAGAAACGGACTGCCAGGATGACAGAGCGGGTGATCTCCGCATCTGATCTGCCGTAGCTCATTGATCACGAGTCAAGCCGTACAGATTGAGGCACCCGATGCAAGAGCAGCCATCCCCGATCTATGGGGCGCCGATCATCCGGCCCAGGCCCCGATCCCCTTTTGGCCGCGAACAGCCCGTCGGCAGGTCGAGCCCCGCTGACATCGAGCGCGACCCCCCGACGATCCTCGTGCCCCGCCCCGGCGACTACTGGTGGTACGGCGGATGGTTCGCGCCGGCGCTGGCAACAGAGCAGCTCCACCTATCGCTGGGGGCCACGCGGACCTATCGTGATCTCTATGCAAAGCGCGTCGGCGATTTCCGGTGGCGGCTGAGCCGTTCGCCCGCCACCTTGCTGCCGAGCTACGTGCGCGGCTGGCTGGAATCCAGCCCCGGCCACAAGGACGGGCAGGCTATCGAGCTGGCGAACTGGTGGCTGGATCAAGAATGGGTGATGCCCATGCTCGCCGGTCGCCGCGACCGGTACAACCATCTGCCTGATGCGCCGTCGGTCGTCACCACGCGCTGGCGTCTACCGGGGGGCCAGCCGCCTGCCACGTCGGAACGCACGGTCATCGCGGCCGATGAGGCGGCGCTGCGTTTCCACGTGCGTTATCAGCAGTGGCTCGGCGAGTGGCCGGTTTTCGGGGGGCAGGTCGTTGTTCACCAGTGGCAGGATCGGAAGCACCTGGCCTGCACCAGCTCCTTCTTCCCCATCTCCAGGACGCCGGACGCCTACGCGCCGCCGTACCTGGCCGAGGATGAGGCGCTGCGCATCGCCCGGTCAGCCGTCGCGCACTATCTGGCCGACGACCAGGCGGCCGCGATCTCGGAAGCGGAAGTGCAAAAGTGGCCGGCCTGGGTGGAGCGCTTCATCGGTGAAACCAGGAAGAGCGACAAGGTCGTGTTGCCCTTTGCCGGCGACTATCGCCTGGCCCACGAGGCGCGTGTGCAGCCGTCGGTCTGGACCCCGACCTGGCGCGTGTTCGTGGATGCGCAGACGGGCGCGGTTCTGGGCCGGCCCCATCTCTTGGGATCGCACCAGGCGGCTCCCGTGCCGGTCTTCCGCGACTCGGACGACGCCGCCGACCATCTGCCGGCGCAGACTGTCGCCATGGAGAACCGCAACCCGTGCGACGCGTACATGGATGTCGCCATCCAGACCGCGGCCGGCGTGCGCTGCCAGCCCGCCTGGCAGACCAACGCCGCGGCTGGCCTGGATTTCGAGGCGCGCAACATCGCTCACCACAGCGCCCGGTTCCTCGAGTATCTGCAGCAGGTCTGCGGAGCGCCGGCCGGCGCGTTCAGCCGGCCGGCCGGTAACCCCAGGCGGCTGCAGGCCGAGCTGCACGAGGCCGGGCCGGCCAGCCTGGCGACCTTCTTCGACGCGGGCCAGGGTCGCCTCATCTTCCAGCACGACGCGGGCGCGGGTTTGACGACCGAGGGTGGGCTGGTGCGCCATCCGGCCCACGACCCGGAGCTGATCTACCACGAGCTGGCCCACGCCTTCATGTGGCTGGTTGCGGACACGTTGTTCACCGCCCAGGCCAACACGCCCCCGGTCGGGCGCGCGATCCTGGAGGGCTATGCCACCTACCTTGCGCGTTCCTGCGGCGGCCTGGTGCAGGAACGCGCTGGAGCGCCGGTGAGCGCGCACTGGGCCAGGGCGGCCTATCCTCCGACCGATCCCCTGACGGGTGCGCCTGACTGGGACAGCCGTTGGGCGCTGTTCCGCGGCTCCACCGTTCCCGGCGCCGACGTGCTGCTTGCGCCAGAGCTCTACCCCTTTGCCGAAACGACCTTCAACCTGGACGATTATGACGCGGGCATGGTTTGGGCACGCGCGCTGTGGGATTTGCGCCAGTTGGCGGGCGCGGCGCTGGCCGACAACGTGGCCTTCGACGCGTTCACCTATCCGCAGGGCGGGCTGGCGACTTTCGGTCCGATCGTGGACGGCCTGCTGACGAACGCTGATGCGCAGCAGATCGCCGGCGAGATCGCCTGGGGCGGCGTGCTGCCGATCGTGCTGGCCGGCCGCCGGCTGCTCGGCGGCGGGGATGTGCGTGGGCTGGCCGTCGCAGGGAGCGACGTGGTGGCCGCGGGACGCCTGGGCGTGTGGCGTTCCGCCGACGATGGCCAGACCTGGGGCGACTGGAGCCAGATGTTGGACGGCGGCAGGCTGGGCGGCGTCGTGGCGCTGGCGGTCACGCCGGCCGGGATCAACCCGCCGATCTTCTATGCGATCGCGCTTTCCACTACGGGTGCAGGCGCAGGCCTGAGCCCCGAGATCTACTGGCGCAGTCCTGCGGATGGGGGCTGGCAGCCCGTGGGCGGTTGGCCGATCAACCTGCGGCCCTTCTCGCTGGCCGCAGCCGCCAACGGCGACCTCTACGTGGGGACCGGACAGGGAGTGCGTCGCGGCCAGGCCGCCGCCGGGGGTCGGCCCGGCGCGCCGTGGGACCCTCACGATCCCCTCGGCGTCTTCGCCACGAAGTTCAGCGGCCTGGCCCTGGACATGGCCTGCGGGCCGGCCGATGCGCAGGGGCGACAGGCGTTGTGCGTGGCGGGCTTCAACGGACTGTGGCGCATGGATGCGGCCGGCGGGGGTTGGACGCTGGCGACGCTGCAAGACGAGGCGCGTGACCTGGTGACGAGCGTGCTCGCGCGCGGCTCTGACCTGTTCATCGGCAGCGGCCGGGCTGGCGTCTGGCGCGGGGTATTCGGCGCGGACGGCAACCTCCAGGCCGGCTCGGTGCAGCCGATCATCGCCGCGGCGGCGCTGGAAGGCGCTGCGGTGCTCAGCCTGGCGGCCGCGGGCAAGGACCTCTACGCGAGCACGAGCGCGGGCGTATTTCGCTGCCAGTCCGGGCCGGCCGACTGGCAGGCGGCGAAGCTGCCGGGCCTGCCCCTGGGCGCAGATGTGACGGCCCTGGCGGGGACGGCCGATGGCGCCTTGCTGGCGGGCACGGCCAGCCATGGCCTGTGGCGACGGGAGGCCGCGACGTGGCGACAGGTAGATATCGCGGCGTCCGCGATCGCGCCGCTGGTCCCCGGCGCCGATCCGGCTCTGCCCGCGCTGCCCGCGAGCGCGGCCGTCGCGTTCGCGGCCTTCTATCTGACGCAGGCCCGGCAGGCGACGATCGCTGCGCCCCCTGCCGCGGGGTTGCGCACCGAGCTGTGGTGGATCGGCCCCAACGTGCGGCTGATCGCAGCGACCAACGCCGCTGCGGTCCAGCAACTGCTCAACGACCCTGGCTTCTACGCGGTCGCAGTCAGGAGGAGCGTATGATGCTCAACAACCGCATGAAACGCGTGCTCGCAGCCTTGTTCTGCCTGGCGGTTTTGCTGGCGCTGACAGCCACAGCGACGCAGGCCGGGGGCTGCGCCCATCCCTATTTGGTGCAGCCGGGCGATACGTTGACCGCCATCGCTCAGCGCCACGGCTCGACGGTGCAGGAATTGGCCCGGCTCAACGGCCTGCGCAACCCGAACCTGATCTATTTCGGCCGCACGCTCTGTCTGCCCGGCCCCGCGGTCGAGGCCGCGATCGAAGTCGGAGTCACAGCAAGCCCGCCCGAGCGCGCGGTCGTGCTCGAAGCGATCTACACCGAGGCGATCACGCCGAGCCTGTCGCTGGAGCCGGCCGTGCACGCGCGCCTGATTCTCAGTGAAGGCGAAAGCGGTTTCCTGTCGGTGGGCGATTCCACCGCGCTGCGCAACGCGATTTCCGACACCGCGCCGCTGGTTTTCTGGATCACGCGGCCGCAGGGCGCGCCGGCGTATGTCCTGGTCTCGGTCGGGCCGGATGAGCCGCTGGGGATGCTGCGCGGCGAAGCCAGCCGTGCTCAGCCGCTCGTGCAGCCGCTCGTGCAGCCCGGCGAGACCGCGCGCCTCGTCAACCCCGGCGAGCTGAAGCAGCCGATGGCAGGGAAGTATCTCGGCGGCATGACCATCTGGCTCGAAGCCTCTACCGGGGAACGCTATCCGCTGCCGATCGCGGCGATCGGGCGCGCTGTCACAGTAAAGGATGCCAGGTCGTTTTACCCTGATGGCTACCTGGCCATCCTGACGGACGGTCCGAACCGCTACCGCGCTGTGGCAGTGGTGGGGCCAGAGAGCATCTTCGGCCCGCCTGGTCTGCGGACTGCGGAGCGGTGCGACTGGTGGGCCGGTCGCGCGGGTTGGCTTTATGCCTGGCTGCGCGCCATGAACGGCTGCCCGAGGTGAAAGAGATAGAGACGGGAGATAGAGACGGGAGATAGAGACGGGAGATAGAGACGGGAGATAGAGACGGGAGATAGAGACGGGAGATAGAGACGGGAGATAGAGACGGGAGATAGAGACGAGAGATAGAGACGAGAGATAGAGACGAGAGATAGAG
>Ga0194113_10009230_pt1 | contig 11947 bp, 9 predicted proteins | sample TA2MahC200mmetaG_FD_146193 | JGI IMG/M metagenome (GOLD analysis project Ga0194113, IMG submission 146193) | Freshwater microbial communities from Lake Tanganyika, Tanzania - TA2015017 Mahale Deep Cast 200m | ecosystem: Environmental > Aquatic > Freshwater > Lake | place: Tanzania: Lake...
GTTCTTGAAAAAGTATACCCTGACCAAACTAAGGTGGAATTAATAAAAAAAGATTTTAAAATAAAGGCACACTCGATAGATAATAACTACTCAGTTATTCTTTGTGACCCTGATACACGGAGCAAGCTGATGGAAGACCTTAGTTGCCATACCACGCATGTCGAAATCAGATTTTGGGACAAAGAAGGCACTTATCCTTGCATATTTGAAGAAAATTGGGAGGTGTACTGCAAATAAGACAAATTCCGTTTAAGATTTCAGATCGCTGCCAAACTTCACGCCCTGATGCCGAGTATTCTCGTTGCGAGTCGATTCCGACTGGATAAGGCGGTTAAAGGAGAATTGTAATTGCACCCTGTTTACAGGCTACACATTGATAAGTCTGGTGATTATACTTATGGGAAAACTGGACGGGTATATTAGCTCACTAATTCAGTAACTTTTAAAAGTTTATCAAAAGGTGTCATATAATTTAACCCACCATGTCTTCTCAGATGATTATATTCGAACAAAAATTTTCCCATCTGCTTTTAACTCTATTTAAATTCTTCTATGATTTATTGATAGACGAGGCAACTAAGATGGATTTGTTCTTTATTTGTTAAAATAGTAGAAAAGGAGGTTTATGAATGTTAGAGGTTAAAATTCCAATATCAGCGGATGATATTATTGAAGCAGTGAAAAAGATGAAAAAACGTGACAGGGAAGCTTTTATAGAAGACTTGATTGCAATGACTTCTTCTGATTATTTAGATAGCATTAAGGAGGCGAGAGCAGATTATAGAGCAGGCAAAACAAAATCTCACAAAGAGATTTTTGGTGAATGAATTATAATCTTGTCTATACCCGCAGGGCTGAAAAGGATATAAAGAAACTTGATCCTTTCATAAAAGGATACATTGGAAAAGCTCTCCCAAAACTCAAGGACAATCCAGTCGAACTTTCTGAAAAACTAACTGACCCTGAAATTGGAACATATCGTTTCAGGATAGGTGATTACAGGGTTATTTTTGATATTGAAGGTAATGATATTATTATTCTTAGAGTTGGGCATAGAAAGGAAATCTATCGAAGACTTTAGAACCTGAATAGATTCATCAAACTTAGAACTAAAAGATGGTTTTCCAAAAAAATAATTGCAAGGAGAATTGTTTGCCTGATTTCCCTCTACGCAAGGAATTGAAGGAAAAATTCATACAGGATTTCAATCCTGCAGAGAAACTCTTTTTTCTCAAAAAGGCGAAAGAGGCTATCATGCTGAAGGGGTTTCAGGGATGTGAAGACCTTTTTCATTACTGCTATTTTCTTACACTCAAAGAACGCTTCCGTAGCATCAGCACACAGGGTGGTGAAGGATATATGAGATTCCTACTTGTGGAAGGGACAAAGGATGTGGAGGAGGCAATAATATTGTATGGAGAGAGATTAGAGAAAAAGAAACTCCCTCAACCTGCGCTGAAAGAATATAAATTCTTAGAATATTTTTCTGAATAAATCCCGGTCACCCTGACCCTGAACTTGATTCAGGGGATTCAGGGTCACAGGCAGCATTAATTTTAGATGCTGAAAAGAGTTCAGCATGACATGCGCTAAATTTTTGCAGACATTAGCGAAAGTGAGTTACAATTAATATTATGCGTTTGATACTGTTTGACATTGATGGAACTCTCATTGATTCCGGCGGGGCAGGAACCCGATCCCTCGATCTTGCATTCAAGGAACTGTTTTCGATCGAAAATGCATTCCATGGTATCAGTATGGCTGGCAAAACTGATACACAGATAATAAAAGAAGGCCTGATGAAACATGGTTTCTCACCCGATGGTAACCTTAATGCTGTTATTTATACGTATCTAAAGTATCTCCAGAACGAAATAAACAACAACAGAAAATATATAAACCCAGGTATCTATGAACTATTAGAAAAGCTGAGTCTTGCAAAAGATATAGGATTGGGACTTCTCACAGGAAATCTTGAACAAGGGGCACGGATAAAACTCGAACCTTTTCATCTCAATAAATACTTTCCAACTGGAGCCTTTGGAAGTGACGATGAAGACAGGAATAGACTCCTACCAATAGCGATAAAAAGATTTGAGGAATTATATCAGGAGAAGATTGCCATAAATGAATGTATCGTGATAGGTGACACCCCACGTGATGTTCACTGTGCAAAGCCATATGGTGCAACATGTATTGGTGTAGCTACAGGTCCATACGCTCTTGAAGCACTGATAGAGGCAGGAGCACATTATGTGGTAAAGGACCTATCAGATTATGATAATTTTTTTCAGATCTTAGGTTAATGGACTTTGATACGATATAAAGAGATATTCTTAGGGAATCAGTGTAATAACGAGTGTATTTATTGTCCTTACAGATATAAAACCTTTTCAAATCCTGATTTTGATTCAATAATCAATGCTCTAAATCAGAATGTAGAAAATCCCCCCATCCCCCCTTTAGTAAAGGGGGGTGGGGGGGGATTTTTAATTAAAAAATATGACAGTGTAGCCTTTTATGGTGGGGAACCGACACTGCGGAATGATTTATCAGGGATAATCCTTGCTGCCAAGAGAAAGGGTTTTAGAAGAATTAAACTCATAACCAATGGCTGTGCCTTTTCTGATATTCAATTTCTCCTCGAAATAGCAAATGCAGGTTGCTATCTCTTTGAAATAAAAATCTGGGGATCAAATCCCGACATCCATGATTATCTCACCCGGACAACAGGTAGTTTCCAGCAAACCATTCAGGGCATAGAAAATTTGCAAAGACTTTCATGTGATAAATTCATCTGCATCCGCATTCCCATGTGTTGTCAAAATTATAAAGATTTAGAAGCCACAGTTACAGCAGCACTCGGTCTTGGCATCAATCGCATTATTCTTCAATTTCAAGATTACCATCTATCATTAAAAGATGTCCTTCCTCATATAAAGAATGCTGTTAACTTGAGCATCTTAAACCGGGTCTGGATTGTAACAGAGGGGTTACCTTTCTGTATTATGCAGGGGCTGGAACATCATATGAGTGAAATTTATTATGGTTGGAATACTTTCTTTGAAAAGGTTTTTAAGCACCATCAATATTGTCAGGATTGTATTTACCAGGAATTATGCCCAGGAGTTGAAGAGAAATATCTGGAACAATTTAGAAATAACGAATTTTCCCCTGTAAAAGAAACCAAATATTTGCAGGATATTCTGGCATTCCATGGATAAAAAAAAGGTTATCCTTATCTCATTGAACTGGGCAAACCATTTTTCTCTCGCCTCTGGTTATCTCAAGGCATATGCATTGAAAGACAGTTTTGTCCGTGAAAATGCCGTGATAGAGATTGTTGATTTCGATTCTGAAGTGATCAGTATTCAACAGGTTGTTTATTATCTCTCTCAGAGCAGGCCAGATATTATTGGTTTTTCCGGTTACTGCTGGAATATTGTCAAGATTCTGGATACTGTTAGGATAATAAAGACACTTTATCCTCACATACAGATCATCCTTGGCGGGCCAGAGGCAGGACCAATCGGTGCAAAATATTTAGAGGAAAATCATTGTATTGATGTGGTTGTGAATGGTGAAGGTGAGGTTACCTTTGCAGAATTATTGAAATATTATTTAGGGCAATGTCGTTTAGAAGAAATAAAGGGTGTTACTTATAGAGTTGATGATCAGATTATAGAAAATCCCCCGAGGCAACCGATCGAAGACCTGAGTGAAATCCCCTCCCCCTATCTTGAGGGTATCCTGTCGCCAAGGGACAAGGTAACATATATTGAGACGTACCGTGGTTGTGTTTTCAGATGCCGTTACTGCTTTGAAGGCAAGAATCTCCCCGGACTGCGTTTCTTCCCTGAGGAACGAGTAAAAAAGGAGATAGAATTTGTTTTGAGCCATCCCGGGATTAAGAGTTTCCACTTTGTTGACACTGTCTTCAATGTAAAAAAGGAACGACTGGAAAAGATAGTTGATATAATCTCACGTGCCAACCGTTTTGGAATTGAATTACGCACTGTAGAAATCATAGCTGAATTCGTTGACGAAGAAACGGTTGCGCTTTTCAAAAAGGCTAGCGTAAAAAGTGTGGAGACAGGCCCCCAGACAGTTAATAAAGAGACCTTAAAAAATGTCAACCGCTATTATGATGAAGAAAAATTTAAAAGTGCAGTGAGGCTTCTTGAAGACAATGGCATAGAGGTAACCACTGATTTGATTATTGGTCTGCCTGGCGATACCTTTTTTAAATTTGTCAATTCGGTTAAGGCGTTAATCAATATGCGGCCTTCGACCCTTGTCTTTAGCATCCTTCACGTCCTTCCTGGCACAATTTTATATGAGCAGAGCCACAAGTTCGGCCTTACATTTGATGATAAAGCACCTCACCTTGTCTTGAGCGCTCCTGACTTTCCCTATGAAGAGATCGATAAAGCCGTTATCATGGCTTATAGTCTGGATAAAGAGTATAATATAAAATCACCACTGTAGCCGCAGGCTTCAGCCTGCGTTTTAAATCATATATGGTGATTTCAAAGTTATTTTAACCATAATTACGAAAGGTATTATGAAAAGTTTTATTAGTGCTGTCATTGCGAGTGTAGCGAAGCAATCTCTAAGTGAATGGGATTGCTTCGTCGTTTCGCTCCTCGCAATGACATCTTGGACAACCTTTCGTAATTCGGGTTTAATTCACTTTTTAAATATCCTTGGTTGATTTGAGGACGAATATACAGAATTGGTATAATTTCTGGAAATCGAGGCAGTGATGAGGTTCATTGGTCTTGATGCAGGCTCTGTAAGTGTAAAACTTGTTATCCTTGATGAAAAAGGTAACAGGCTTTACAGCTGTTATAAAAGGCATAAAGGCCACGCTGTTCCTGTTGCCCTTGAACTCCTCAAAACAGCGGTTAGCGGTAAGCGATTAGCGATTAGCGAAAATAAACTAACTGCTAACAACAATCTGCTATCTGCTCCTTCATCCCTCGTCCCTCGTCCCTCATCCCTCTCTATCACCGGCTCTGCAGGAAAGCTAATCGCTTCTATTTTCGGAATTAAACCAGTCAATGAGATTGTTGCCCAGGCATGCTCAACACATCAACTTTTCCCTCACATAAAGACAATAATCGAGATGGGAGGGGAGGATTCAAAGCTCATACTCTTAGGTGAGGATGGCCATTCTGTAAAAGACTTTTCCATGAACTCTGTCTGTGCTGCTGGTACCGGCTCTTTTCTCGATCAACAGGCAGAGAGACTCAGGTTAACGATCGATGAGTTCAGCGAGCTTGCACTGGAATCAAAAAAGCCTTCAAGGATTGCAGGCAGATGCAGTGTCTTTGCAAAATCTGACATGATACACCTCCAGCAGATAGCAACACCTATGGAAGATATTGTGGCTGGTCTCTGTTTTGCGGTTGCACGAAATTTCAAGGGCTCTATATCAAGAGGGAGGAAAATAAAGCTCCCTGTATCCTTTCAGGGAGGAGTTGCAGCAAATAAAGGCATGGTCAGGGCCTTTAAGGAGATCTTTGAGCTTGATGATCTGTTCGTCCCGGCGGAATATGCACTTATGGGAGCAATCGGTGCAGCACTCAAAAATAGAGATGAAGGCATTATACAGCATTTCGACCTTTCAAGGCTTGAAGAGTTTATTAAATCAGACAGACCTCAAGAAAAAGGCTATCAGCCACTGTATGACTTATCGCTGATTGCAGAAAAAGCAGTGAACAATGAGCAGTTTAATCCCCCCTTACCCCCCTTTAGCAAAGGGGGGCATGGGGGGATTTACTCCGAACGAATCAAGGCTTATCTCGGTATTGACATTGGTTCCATCAGCACTAACCTTGCTGTTATCGATGAAGATGGGAGACTTCTTTCAAAACGATACCTCATGACAGCAGGAAGGCCTATTGAGGCAGTAAACGAGGGGCTTGCAGAGGTAGGTGAAGAGATCGGAAATCAAGTTGAGATAATGGGTGTTGGAACAACTGGCTCAGGCAGGTATATGATTGCTGACTATGTTGGTGCAGACATAGTGAAAAATGAGATTACAGCCCATGCAACAGCATCAGTACTTATAGATAAGAATGTTGATACAATCTTCGAAATAGGAGGGCAGGACTCAAAGTACATATCCCTTAAAAATGCCGTAGTCATTGACTTTGCAATGAACAAGGCATGTGCAGCAGGTACAGGCTCTTTTCTTGAGGAGCAAGCTGAGAAACTGAATATCTCAATAAAGAGAGAATTTGAACAATGTGCTCTCTCTTCTCAGAACCCGTGCATGCTCGGGGAAAGATGTACTGTCTTTATGGAAAATTCCCTGATGGCAAATCTACAGAAGGGTATTGATAAAAATGACCTCCTCGCAGGTCTCTCATACTCTATTGTCCAGAATTATATAAACAGGGTAGTTGCTGGAAAGGCAATAGGTGAGAATATCTTCTTCCAGGGCGGTGTTGCCTTTAACCAGGCAGTTGTTGCTGCATTCCAGAAGTACCTTCACAAAAAGATAACCGTCCCTCCTCACCATGAGGTTGCTGGCGCAATAGGCATGGCATTGATTGCAATGAGACACATGAGAAACCGTGAAGCGTCAAGCGTAAAGAGTGATACGTCTCACGTCTCACGTCTCACGTCTTTTAGGGGGTTTGAACTTTCAAAAAAACTATACGAGATATCGTCCTTTGAATGTAAAGGCTGCCCCAATGTGTGTGAGATAAACAGGGTAAAGATCGCTGGTGAGGAAGGCTTTCTTTTTTACGGAGGGCGATGCGAAAAATATGATACGAAAAAGAAGGCAGTGAGCAGTGAGCAGTTAGCAATTAGCGAAAAACATATTCCTGACCTCTTTTCATTCAGAGACGAAATGCTGTGGAAGGCATATAGTCAGAAGTCAGAAGAAATTATTAATAATAAACTATCCGCTACACGCTATCCGCTACACGCTAATATAGGGATACCCTACATCTTCTTCTTCCATGATTATCTTCCTTTCTGGACTACGCTCCTCGGGGAACTTGGTTTTTATGTAGAAGTCTCACCAAAGACAAACAGGCAGATCGTCAACCTTGGCCTTGAAAGCGTACTTTCAGAGACATGCTTCCCTGTAAAGGTCGCACATGGTCATATCAGGTATTTGCTTGATAAAAACTTAGATGCCATATTCATACCAAGCTTTATTAACATGAATACACCCGAAGACCTCTTTGAGAGTGGATTTGCATGTCCTTATACACAGACGATTCCTTATGTATCAAAAATTGCATTTGATGACATAAAGTTATTAACCCCTCTTGTCAATCTGGAACTTGGAAGAAAATACCTCGCGAAGGAGATAAAACGTATTCTGAAACCATTTGGCATACGATCAAACGATATTTCACATGCTCTTAACACAGCAGAAAAGGCGCAGGAGGAATTTTTCAAACAGATAAAATTAACAGGGAATGAATTCCTGTCTTCCATCAAAGACAGGACTATTGTAATTGTGGGAAGGGCTTATAATGCATTTGATAAAGGTGTAAACCTCGAGATTCCTAAAAAACTTGCTGACCTTGGAGTTCCTTCCATCCCGATGGATTTCCTGCCGATTGAGGATACAAGCATCTATCAGGACTGGCCAAACATGTACTGGAGATCTGGTCAAAAGATACTCCAGGCTGCAAAACTGATCCGGAACCATCCTCACCTCTATGCACTTTATATCGGTAATTTCTCATGTGGTCCGGATTCATTCATACTCAAGTACTTTGATGAGGAGATGAAAGGTAAACCATATCTCTATATTGAGATAGATGAACATAGCGCCTCTGCCGGTGCAATAACAAGGTGCGAGGCATTTATTGACAGCATCTCTAACCAGGAGGCAGAAGGCAGAAGGCAGAAGGCAGGAGAAAAAACTCGTCCTTCGTCTCTCGTCTCTCGTCCCTCGTCTCGCATTGTCTACATCCCGCGTATGTCTGACCATTCGTTTGCCCTTGCGGCCGCATTTGAACACTGCGGGATAGAGGCAGAGGTTCTTCCAAAATCTGATAAAAAAACCTTAGAAATTGGCAGGAAATATACATCTGGCAAGGAATGCTATCCATGTACTGTTACAACAGGTGATATGATCAAAAAGGTCATGGAACCTGATTTTGTTCCTGAGAAGAGTGCATTCTTCATGCCTTCCGGCTCGGGTCCGTGCAGATTCGGTCAGTATAATGTCTTTCACAGGCTTGTGCTTGATAAACTTGGTTATACGGACATACCTATTTTCTGCCCGAATCAGGACTCTTCGTTTTACCATGATCTCGGGATCGTCGGTAAGGATTTTACCCTCCATGCGTGGAAGGGCATCATTGCTTTTGAGCTTCTCAATAAATGTACCAATGAGACACGACCATATGAACGATATAAAGGGTCCGTAGACGAGATCTATAATGATTACTTGAAAAAGGTATACCTCACCTTAAGAAATAATAATGGAAACTTAGAAGGGATACTGAAGGATATAAGGAGAGATTTTGAGAACCTCTCCGTTGATAAGGATAAGAAACCTCTCATTGGAATAATCGGTGAGATATTTGTTCGATCCCATACATTCTCGAATGAAGACCTCATACGAAAGGTTGAGGCATGTGGTGGTGAGGTTTGGCTTGCACCTGTTGAAGAATGGGTTTACTACATAAATCTTATGGGTCTGAAAAAAGCATTGTTAAAAAAGGACAGGTCTGCTATTATTAACTTTTTCTTGAAACGCTTCTTCCAGAAGAGGATAGAGCATAAATGTGCGAGGTATTTTAAGGGCTTTTTGAAGACATTGAAAGAACCTGAGACAAAGGAGATACTTGAGAAGGCTACACCTTATATCCATAGATCATTCGAGGGTGAAGCTATCTTAAGTATCGGGAAAAGCATTGACCTTATCGAAAGAGGTGCCTCAGGAATTATCAATGCCATGCCCTTCGGATGTATGCCAGGAACCATTGTTACTGCCCTTCTCAGGGGTGTAAGCAGAGATTATGGCATCCCGTTCATCAATATACCGTATGATGGGGCAGAGTCACCGACAATCGATATACAGCTTGAGGCCTTTATGGATCAGGCAAAGGAATATAAAAAATGAGGAGGTATATGTGTGGGTAATGTCAAAAAATGGCGCAAGAAAAAGATGAGTAAACATAAGCACGACAAGTTGAGAAAGAAGACAAAATTCCAGCGGCGGAATAAATAGAGTGAAATAATACAATTAGCCACAGAGAACACAGAGGAATAAATTCAAAATGAGAGCAGCGAGAAATCTTTCAAAAAAAAACTTCAAATTCCAACTCTGTGCACTCTGTGGTTTCTAAAATGCATTCTAATCGAACCTGCTTACCCTTATCCCTATGAAAGGCATTGTCTTTACATAATCAGAAAGCAAAACCTTTTTCACAACCCCGCCTCTGTTTTTTACTCCGCTGGCATGAATGAGGTATAAAAGCCCATTTTCTTTTTTTATGATGCCCATATGTCCCACGATTTCATCAGCGGACCTTTTGTTCGGGGTCTTGATGAAAAAAAGCATATCACCACTGAGGAGTGATACATGAATACGCACAGGTGGTTCAGTTTTATTCAGCAGGGCTTGCAAAGTCTCTTTGGAAATAATTTTTACCTTTTCCCGACCCCTTGACCCCTTTATCTCTGTAAGCTGCCCTATCTCTTCTGTAATCTCACTTCCCCACTTGCCGCTGTCGAGCATGTCTTCACCGTATTGAAACCTGTTTTCATAATTGATAACTGTACCACCAACCATTTTCCCCTGATCAATAAATCTCTTATCCAGTGCAATCAGTATGCTCTCTGATGGTGTTCCCCCGAGACTTAGTTCAATCGTCCTGAACATCAGATACATGCAATCAACGCGCTCATCAGCAATAATTGCTTTCTTTGTTACATATTCTCCCAACGGATCAGGATCATACGGTGTCCCAAGAAACTTCTCTGCCCAGAATGCAATACGTTCACCTGTCGGTTTCCCTTTCAATTCTTCCTGAAAAGATGCAATCTCTTTGTCTGAGATAAAAGGATAGGCAGGAACAGAAATCGATAAGAATACAATCAAAACAAATGCCCGGCACATAGCATAGTATAAAATAAAAAATTGACAAAGATGAAGAAAGCAGTTTAAACTTTGTATAGTCTTTACTTAATTTCAATGCAAAATATCGCAAAAATCACAATTTAGGAGGTATACAATCATGAAAATGGGGAGGATACTATCAATTATTCTGGGAATCTTATTCATTTCCGCGTGCGTCTCTACAAGTGAACATAATGCACGACTTGCTGATATTGATAACCTGAAGAAGGATAATGCAACCCTCGGTGAAAAACTGGCATCAACAGAGTCAAAAAAGGCGGCGCTGGAAGCAAAACTCAAGGTGGCAGAGATAGAGAAGGCAAATCTTGAAGCAGAGCTCTCAAAAACAAAAAAACAACGTGATGAACTATCAAAGGATAATGAAAATCTCAAAAAACAGATTGACACAACGAAGAGTGAACTGTTAAAAGATGTCTCTGACTACAGAGTAAAAATCAAAGGCTTAGAGGGTGAATTACGGTCAAAGAACATGGAAATTACAGAACTGAAAACAGTGATTGATGGGCTCTCACATGAAAAATCAAAGGCAGTTGAGGAAAAAGATAAGGCGATAGCACAGCTAACAAAAACATACGATAACCTCGTTTCGGAAATGAAGGAAGAGATCAAAAAAGGTGAGATAGAAGTCACACAGCTCAGAGATAAACTTTCCTTAAGCATGGTTGAAAAGATATTGTTTGACTCAGGGAGTGCAGACATAAAGAAAGAAGGCAAGAAGGTGATTGACAGGGTTGCTGAGATCTTGAAAAAAGTCTCTGATAAGCAGATACGGGTTGAAGGACATACGGATAATAAACCTATTGGTGTACGAATCATGAAGAAATTTGCCACGAACTGGGAGCTCTCTGCTGCAAGGGCAATTAATGTGGTCAGACACCTGCAGGAAAAGGGGGGGATAGATGCAAAATTCTTCAGTGCAGCAGGTTATGCAGATACCAAGCCAATTGCATCAAATGATACTGATGAAGGAAGGGCAAAAAATCGGAGGATTGAGATAGTCCTGATACCACTTGATATAGACAGGCTGAAATAGAGCCAGTATTTGAGAAGCCACAGAGGTATACTCTGTGGCTTCTCGTCCCTTATACAGCCGTTACGATGATCACAAAGCCAATAAACATCAGTGCTGCACCTAAAAGCCTCTCTTTGATATTCTTCTCCCTGAAAAAGAGATACCCATAGATCACACCAATAATAAGACTCGTTCTTTTTACGGATATCACATAAGCCACCTTTGCAAGACTTATCGCAAGCATGTGGGAGGCTACCATTATCGCACTGAAAAAACCGGGAAGAAGCAAATCTATAAATCGTTTTTCTGAGATAAAACCCTTCAGATCTGACCTTCCCATCCATAACGCAAAGGGGGCAAAAAAAGCAGTCAATACAATATAGTATGTAATCCCGAAAAATAAGGGGGATGAATTTTCTACAGCCACTTTCCCCAGAGATGCTGTGATACTATAAATCAGGGCAACACCCATCATGAGAACTGACCCCTTTTCTTTTTGAATGGCTTTGAAAGGCTCAATGATACCTCTCCGCATCTCATGGATGTTCATGGTATAGCTTCCAAAGGCAAGGAAAATGATACCGATGCTGCCCCATAAAGAGACCTTCTCTCCGACGATGATATATGAGGTGAAAATTAAAAACACAGGTGTAATAGCAAGAAATGGGAGCGTCAGGCTCAACGGAGAAATCCTGAGTGCTTTTATATACCAGACAAGCGCTATGATTTCAAGTGGCAATGCGAATGCAAAGGCCTTATAAAAATCACTATTCAGTTTCGGTGCAGGGATAAAGATCCATAAAACCAAG
>Ga0194113_10009237_pt1 | contig 11940 bp, 2 predicted proteins | sample TA2MahC200mmetaG_FD_146193 | JGI IMG/M metagenome (GOLD analysis project Ga0194113, IMG submission 146193) | Freshwater microbial communities from Lake Tanganyika, Tanzania - TA2015017 Mahale Deep Cast 200m | ecosystem: Environmental > Aquatic > Freshwater > Lake | place: Tanzania: Lake...
GCGACAACGCGTTTGACGCCATCGAGCATCATGCGACAGGCATCGAGTTCAGCGTGTACTGCCCGCCCGAGGTGCTGCCCGCCGGGACGTACTGGTGGCGTTATCGAGGGACGGACAAGGACGGGAGCGAGAGCAACTGGAGTGAAGCACGGACGTTCACGATTCCGGATCGTGCCGTGGCGATGCCCATGCCGCCGCGCGACGAACTGCTGGCGCGCATTCCCGACGCGCACCCGCGCCTGTTCATCCGGCCGGAAGAGCTGCCGAAGCTGCGCGAGCTGGCGCAAGGCGCGATGAACGACCGGTTTCGCGAGCTGGTGACGCGCAGCGAACAGCTTCTGAAAGATCCGCCGCCGACCGCCGAACCGAAGAAGTACCCGGAGGACATGGAGCGGGGTAGCGAGGAGTGGAAGGCCTTGTGGTGGGGCAACCGAATGTACACCATCGCCGCCCTGGACGGCGCCGCCACGCTCGGCTTCACGCGTCTGCTGGGAGGCAAGGAGGAGTACGGCCAGTTGGCGAAACGGATTCTGCTAGACTGCGCCCGGTGGGACCCGCGGGGAGCGACCGGCTACCGCTACAACGACGAGGCGGGCATGCCGTACGCCTACTTTTTCTCCCGCGCCTACACGTTCGTTCACGACCTGTTGACGCCGGACGAGCGCGCGATCTGCCGCGAGGTGATGAAGGTCCGCGGCGAAGAGATGTACCGCCACCTCTGTCCCGGACACCTCTGGCGGCCCTATTCCAGCCACAGCAATCGCGCCTGGCACTTCCTGGGCGAGGTGGGCATCGCTTTTCTGGACGAGATTGAAAGTGCGGACGACTGGGTCTGGTTCGCCATGAACGTCTACTTCAACGTCTATCCCGTTTGGTCCGATGACGACGGCGGGTGGCATGAAGGTGTCAGTTACTGGTCCAGCTATATTGGCCGATTCACCTGGTGGGCCGACGTGATGCGTGCCGCGGTCGGGATCAACGCGTTCGAGAAGCCTTACTTCGCGAAAGTCGGCTACTACCCCATCTACTTGATGCCTCCGGGAAAAATCGGTGGCGGGTTCGGTGACGGGGCGAGCCGCACTCGGGCTTCGAACGTCGTGCCCTTGATGAGCGAGCTGGCTGCTCAGGCCCGGAACAGCCACTGGCAGTGGTACGTGGAACAGATGGGCGGTCCGACGCGGACGCCGGGTTACGTCGGGTTCGTCCGCGGCACACTGCCCAAGGTCGAGCCCGTGCCGCCCGACGACCTGCCCACGTCCCGCCTGTTCCGCGGCACCGGACAAGCCACTCTGAACACGACGCTCCACGATGCGAACAAGAGTGTCCAGGTCGTGTTCAAGTCGAGCCCCATGGGCACGCGATCGCACGGGAACGAAGGCAACAACTCGTTCTTGCTGTGGGCGTACGGCGAGCAACTGCTGCTGCGCACCGGCCACTATTATCTCTACGGAGGCCCTCATCATCGGGATTGGATGTGGAGCACGCGATCGCTGAACAACATCACGGTCAACGGACGCGGCCAGGTCAAACGTTCCGCGACGGCCAAGGGAGACATCCTGGCCTTTCAAACGACGCCGACGATCGACGTCGTGGTGGGCGAGGCGGGCGACGCGTACCGCGCGGACGAGTCGAGCGGACAGGGCCGCGTCCTGGACCGATACACGCGCGCCGTCGTGTTCGTGAAGCCGGAGCTGGTCATCGTGTTCGACCGGTTAAGGGCCCTGGAGCCCGCGACGTTCGAGTACTGGCTGCACGCGGCCAACGAGATTCAAGTAAAAGGCCAGCATGCGGTCCGGGTGGAGGCAGGCGACGTGGCGTGCGACATCGAGTTCCTGACGCCCGACGGCCTGACCTTCGCGCAAACCGACCAGTACGATCCGAACCCGTGGCCGCAGATTACGACGCGGGAGTGGCATCTGACCGCGACGACGGCGTCCAAGAAGCGCGACGTCGAGTTCGTCACGTTGTATCGGCCACATCGAAAGAGCGACACGCCGCCAACTGCCGCAACGCTCAAGCAGTTGGAAGGCGGCTACGTGCTGACCGCCGACGTTGTGGGTGGGCGAGTCGTGGCCCTCTTGCCGACCAGTGATTCGGCGACTCTCGCGAGTGACGGTCTCACCAGCACCGGTGCACTCGTCATTCAGCACCGCGGAAACGACGGAGCCGTCATCGAGACAATCGACCTCGGAAAGACGCCGGGCTCGTAGAGCACCCTTACGGCCGTTCGTCCCGCGGTCGACCGCCAGCGCGGTCCAGCAAGTTGGTCATGATTGTCTGCACGCGGGCATCGGGCCCGTGCGGTCGGCTCCAGTGGGACCAGGGCAGCGTGTGGCCCGGCGGGCGGCTCATCGCCTGGGCCCAGAAGATGGTCGACGCATTGAACACGTAGTTGCCCTTAGGGCCCGGATAGATCGTGGCCGTCCAGTGTTGCGGTCGTACGCCACCCTGGAACGCCGTTCCCTCGGCGACGATCTCCAGGCCGGGGATGTCGGTCGGCGGGTCGCCGTGATATTCCCACCCGATCAGGCCCGGGATGCTGTCGCCGCGTTTCATGCCGGTTCCGGCGAAGATCCAGTGCTCGGGCTTGACGCAAATCCAGTCGCCGCCTCCGTTGACCGGCTCGACGTTTCGGCTGCCCATCAAGTAGCCTTCGTCCGGACCTCGTTCGGGAAAGGGGCCGTGTTGTGCGTGCCGGTCCACGGCGTACTTGTAGTCGCCGCCGTACGGCCCGCCGCGAAAGATGATCCGGCCGGGCCGGCCGTCGCTGGACGGTTTGAACGGGCAGACCCAGCACACGGCGTTCCCCGAGAGGAACAGAAGGTTGACGCCGGCGTCGCGCATTGCCACTGCATTGTTGTATTGCCGTATGTCCCAGTACTCGTCGTGGCCGACGCTGAGAAACGCCTTGCATTTGAGCCCGCGCTCGGGACTGATCATGTCGACGTTCGTGCAGTACGTCACGTCGTAACCGTGTTGTTCGAGCCAATAGGCCAGGGGAAACTCGAACGAAATATACTCTCCCGAACCTACCGACAGCGGGTCGTTCACGATGGCCGTGAACTGTGCCTGCCGGCCGTAGGGCCGGTCGAAGCTGACGTCGGACCAGGGGCCCTGCGTGCCCTTGGGATTCGTGTAGATCGAGTACTTGTCGGGCCACAGGTTGTAGGCCTGCCAGGTATTGTCACTGCACTGGAACAGGATCTCCGCCGGGCGCTGGTCGGTCACGACGAATATCACGTAGCTCTGCCAGTAAGGTGTCTGGTCGCTGTCGGGCAGCGTGGTCATGCGTCCGAGGTACACGCCGCTCAGCCAGTCCTCCGGGATTGCCAGGGAGGCGGTGTTTTCCCAGTTGCATTCGCGCACGCTCCGCGGACCAACCGGCGGGATAGGCTGGGCTTTGCCTTCGAACGGTCCCAACGTTGTCATCAGTCGTGCGCCGCACCCGGCGTAGTATCCCGTGCGGAAGATCTCGATCTTGAACCGGGCCGGCGGATCGGTGGAGACCTTGATGTCAATCTGTTCGCCCGCCGCGACGCTCTGGCGCGAGCAGTATCCTTCGATATTCGGCGAGCGGCAACCGTTGGGGGAATCGAGGATCACGCGGGTGAGCTGCCAGTCGGTGCTGCCGGCCCGGGCATTCTCCACTTGAATGGGATTTCCGGCCTGCGCGCCCGCGCACCGCGTCGCCAGAGCCAGTGTCAACAAGATGACCGCCATGGTGGCCGCCGCGCCGTTAGCCACCGTCTTCGCCGAGAAACCTGCCATTGCCGCGCCTCCCGCATTGTGAAGTTCCCGTCCGGTGCCAGTGCGTCCATTATGGCGGCGCCGCGGCGCACTGTCATCCATGGGGCGGCGGCGGAAAGAAGAAGGCTTCCGAGGGCCGCGTCGTCGGCAACTCCAACGGCAGGTCCGGATGGCGGTTGATTTCAGATTGCCTCTGCTCTCGGTAGCTGGCATAATCGTACCGAGACGTCGATACCACTCCATCGCTGCGGATGGATCTTCGGGGAAGGCGGGGTTGTTGCACTTCTTCAGCTCCCGTCGCGGAGACGGCGTGCGCGCCGAGGCACGCTGCGATCAGGTATTGGTGGAACCCCAAGGCGATCCGGTGAGACGTAGCATGGACAAGCCGATCCAGTCCGAGGAACAGTCAGCCTCAAGCAAACGCATTCTCCTGGCACTCAAGGAAGCTCGCGCAAAACTGGAGGCCTACGAACGAGCTCGCAGCGGGCCGATCGCCGTCGTGGGCATCGGATGTCGGTTTCCGGGAGGCGCTGACAATCCGGCGTGGTTCTGGCAGGTGTTGCGCACGGGCACGGATACCGTCACGGAAGTGCCGCGCGACCGGTGGGACGCTGATGCCTATTTCGATCCCGACCCCGAAGCGCCGGGCAAGTGCTGCACGCGATACGGCGCATTCCTGCGGCAGCCGATCGACTCATTTGATGCCGAGTTCTTCGGGATCACGCCGCGCGAAACCCGCAGCCTGGACCCGCAACAGCGACTGGTCCTGGAGGTTGGCTGGGAGGCATTGGAGCACGCGGGCATCGCGCCGGACACCCTGTTCGGGACGCGGACGGGCGTCTTCCTCGGGTTGATGACCAACGACTTCATGCGTCTGCAGGTGCAGCAGCTGGGCGCTGCGGAAGTGGACATGTACACCGGCACGGGGAGCGGGATGAGTTTCCTTGCCGGTCGGCTTTCGCACTTCCTGGGCATCCGCGGCCCCAGCATGGTCGTGGCGACCGAGTGCTCGTCGTCACTCGTGGCCGTCCACCTCGCCTGCCAGGCGCTGCGTGGCGGCGAGTGCGATACGGTGCTGGCGGGCGGAGTCAACACAATTCTCTCGCCCGACATGGGAATCATGCTCACCAGGATGCGAGCCATCTCGCCCGACGGGCGATGCAAGACCTTCGACGCCGCGGCGGACGGCTTTAGCCGCGGCGAGGGATGCGGGGTCGTCGTGCTCAAACGGCTCGAGGACGCCCAGCGCGACAACGACACCGTCTTCGCCGTCATCGCCGGCTCGGCGGTCAATCACGACGGGCGAAGCAGCGGCTTGACAGTTCCCAACAGCCGCGCGCAACAGGAGCTGATCCGGCAGGCACTGATCAATGCCAGACTCCACCCGGCGCAGGTGCAGTACATCGAGGCACACGGCACGGGGACCTCGCTGGGGGATCCGATCGAAGTGGGCGCGTTGGCCGCCGTGTTCGGCCCGGATCGGGCGAAGGACCAGCCGCTATTGATCGGGTCCGTCAAGACGAACATGGGTCATCTGGAAGCCGCGGCAGGCGTCGTGGGACTGATCAAGGTCGTATTGGCATTGTGGCACGGCGAGATACCGCCCCACCTCCACTTCCACCGGCCCAGCCCGCACATCGCATGGGATGAACTGCCCGTGAAAGTGCCGGTTGTCTGCACGCAGTGGCCCGCCGCTGAGCGACGCGTGGCCGGCGTGAGTTCTTTCGGAATGAGCGGTATCAACGCGCACGTGGTCTTGGAGCAGCCAACCCAGGCGCAAGCCTCGACCGCAACGGTCGACCGTCCCCTGCACATGTTGACCTTGTCCGCCAAGACACCCCAGGCACTGCAACAACTCGTCGAGCGGTATCGAGAAGCGTTGGACGCCGACCCCGCGCGCGAACTGGCCGATGTCTGCTTCACAGCGAACACCGGCCGCGCGCATCATGCCCACCGCCTGGCGGTATTGGCCGACACGAACGAGACGCTGGCGAGCAGACTCGGTGCGTTTTCGCCGGGGGCGGGGGCATCGGCGGGACTGTTTCACGCGACCGCGGCCTCCGGCACGCTGCCGAGGATCGCGTTCCTGTTCACCGGCCAGGGCTCGCAATACCCCGGCATGGGATATCAGCTCTTTCAAACCCAACCCACGTTCCAACGCGCGATGCGAACGTGCGACGAGATACTGCGACCCCTGTTGCCGGTGCCGCTGCTGTCCGTTCTGTATCCGCAAGAAGGCCAGCAGGCGCCGCTGGACGCGACGGTTTACGCGCAACCGGCGCTGTTTGCCCTCGAATACGCCCTGGCGCAGCTCTGGCGATCCTGGGGGATCGAGCCGTCGTTGGTGATGGGACACGGCGTGGGGGAATATGCGGCCGCGTGCGTGGCCGGCGTGTTCAACCTGAAAGACGGCCTGACGTTGGTTGCCCATCGCGCGCGGCTGATGCAGGCGCTCCCGGCCGGCGGGCGCATGGTGGCCGTGCTGGCCGATGAACGGCGCGTGACCGAAGCGATTCGGCCGTACGCGGGCGACGTTGCGCTGGCTGCCGTCAACGGGCCGTGCCAGACGGTCATTTCCGGTCGGGCGGCATCGGTCGATGCGGCCGTGGCCCGATTGCACGCCCAGTCCGTGCCCACTCGCGTATTGTCCGTCTCGCATGCCTTCCACTCGCCGCTGGTGGAACCCATGTTGCAGGAGTTCGGCACGATTGCCGGTGGCGTGAGTTATGCCGCGCCGGAGCTTCCGCTGGTTTCGAACGTTTCGGGTCAGGTGGCCGGGTCAGAAATCGCCAGACCCGAGTATTGGGTTCGCCACGCGCGCGGGCCGGTGCGGTTCTCGCAATCGATCGGCACCTTGGCCGAACGCGGATGCCGCATCTTTTTGGAGCTGGGCCCTCGGCCGACGCTGCTGACACTGGCGCGCGCCTGCCTGGATTCGGCCGACCCTCTGTGGCTCGCGAGCTTGCGGCGGCGTCAGCCGGACTGGGCGACGTTGTTGGAGAGTGTCAGTCAACTCTACACGCGCGGCGTGCGCGTCGACTGGCGCGGCTTTGACCGGGACTATCCGCGCCGAAAGACCATCCTCCCAACCTACCCGTTCCAGAGGAAGCGGTATTGGATGGAGTACGCCCCGTCGGCCCCGCCACGCGACAGGGTGATGACCCGGCAAGGCGAGGGCCGCGCGCACCCGCTGCTGGGCCACCGCGTCCCGTCGGCCGGAAAGGAAGTCCTGTTTCAGCAACAGATCGGTACGGGCACGATCGCGTTCCTCTCGGACCACTGCATCCAGGGAACGCCGATCATGCCCGCCAGCGCGTTTCTGGAAATGGCGATGGAAGCCGGCAAGCAGCTACTGAACGGCCGCCGCGTCGCGGTGGAGCGCGTCACGATCGACCGCGCGCTGGCGTTTCCCAAAAGTGACATGGTTACGACACAGTGTGTCGTAGTTCAGGACGGCGCCGATGCCTGCTCCTTTCAGGTGTTCAGCCGCGCGGAAGGCGATCGAGTGGAAGAACCAACGTGGACGCGGCACGTGTCGGGCGTGATCGTCGCCGCCGAATCGCATTCCGAGCCGGTTCGTCGGGAGCTTTCGGCGCTGCAGGCCGAGTGCCCGGACGACATCCCGGTGGCGGACTATTATCAGTGGTGCCGTGACAAGGGGCTGGAATACGGTCCGTCGTTCCGCGCGATCGATCGGCTGCAGCGCGGACAAGACAGTGCATTGTGCAGGATCCAGTTGCCCGCATCGCTCACCCACGAGGCCGGCAACTACACGGTGCACCCGGCGCTCCTGGACGGATGCTTCCAGACGCTTGGTGGCATCCTCGCGGGCACGGCCGGCGAGATGTCGTACGTGCCGGTCGGGTTCGAGCGCCTCCAGTGGTTCGATGCGCCGGGACCAGGCGTGTGGAGCCACGCCCGCATTCGGCCGGGGCAGAGTCCGGGACAGGCGACCCTGACGGCGGACATAAGGATTCTGGATGCGGACGGCCGGCAGATAGCGCGGGTCGATGGCCTGCGGGCGAAACAGATCCGACCGCACGCGATGCAAGAGGTGTCCGTGGAGGATTGGTTCTACACGGTTCGGTGGCGGCCGCAATTGCATCCGCGCGGCGCGCTGCCGCCCGACTACCTGGCCTCGTCCGCAACCTTGCGAGACAGGCTTGTCGCGCAAGTGACCCAGTCGCATCGCGAGGCCGTGGAAAAGGGCTATCCGCAGCTGCTGGCCGGACTGGAGACGCTGAGTCTGCAGTACGCGGTGAACGCGCTGAGGAAACTGGGAATGGAGTTCCGACGCGGCGATCGCCTCGCGACGGAAGAGGTCGCCCGGCGATTGGGCGTCGCGCCGCGGCATCGACGGTTGCTCGATCGCCTGCTGGAGATGCTGGTCGAAGAGGGAATTTTGGAGCGGGACGGTTCGCAGTTTGCAGTCGCGAGTTTGCCGAAGGCGTCGGAGCCCGGTGCTCTTCTCGCGACGCTTGCTGAGCGTTTCCCGGACGCCGCGTCGCAATGCACGCTGTTGGGCCGCTGCGGCGGGCAGTTGGCCGACGTGCTGCGGGGGTCGTGTGACCCGCTCGAGCTTCTGTTTCCGGATGGTGATACCACGTTGTTGACCGAGCTGTACCAGGACTCGCCGGGTTCGCGCGAGATGAACCAGCTGGTGCGGGAGGCGGTGAGCGGGCTCCTGGAGCATCTCCCGCGTGGACGCGGCGTGCGGATCCTGGAAATCGGTGCCGGCACCGGCGGAACGACGGCCGTGGTGCTTCCACGGCTGCCGGCGGCGAGGACGGAATACGCATTCACCGACGTGTCGCCGCTCTTCACTGCCAAGGCACAAAGGCGATTCGCCGACCTTCCGTTTGTGCGATACGACGTTTTGGACATCGAGCGGCCGCCGGGCGAACAAGGTTTTGAACCATCTTCGTACGACATCGTCATTGCCGCGAATGTGCTGCACGCCACGCGGGACCTGGGCGGGACGCTGGGGCACGTTCGCGACCTGCTCGCGGACGGTGGACTGTTATTGCTCGTGGAAGGGACGGCTCGGCTGCGATGGGTCGATTTGATCTTCGGGTTGACCGAGGGCTGGTGGCGTTTTGCGGACGAGGACCTGCGTCCCGACCACCCGTTGCTGTCGTCGTCGCGGTGGCAAGGGCTGCTCGAAGAGACAGGCTACGAAGACATCGAGGCGTTTTCCGAGGAGGTTGTGGACGCCAAGGCCCCCGCGCCGCAAGCCCTGCTGCTGGCGCGGAAGGTCCGCAAGGAGCGTTCGTTCGCCGACGGGGAAGTTCACCAACACTGGTTGATCCTCGCCGATCGCGGTGGAACGGGCCAACAGCTGGCGAGTCTGTTGCAATCGGCAGACGCTGCGTGCACGCTGGTTTTCGCCGGACCGGCGTACGAACGATCGGGTCAAGACGCGTACCGCGTGGCACCCGCGTGCGCCGAGGATTTCCGCCGGATGTTGTCGGAGCAGGCCGCCGGCGGTCGAGGCGAGCCCCGGGGCGTCGTGCACTTGTGGAGCTTGGATGCGGCGGACGTCGAGTCCTTGACTGCCGCTGAACTCCAGGCGGCATCCGAGTTGGGGTGTCAGAGCACGCTGCATCTGGTTCAGGCTCTGGCCAGGGCGGAGGCATCGGAATCGCCGTCGCTGTACCTGGTGACGCGCGGCGCGCAGGCGATCGGCGCGGACGACAGCGTGAGTGGTGCAGCGCAATCGACGCTGTGGGGCATGGGAAAGGTGGTGGCTCTGGAGCATCCGGAGCTGCACTGCGTGCGGCTAGACCTGGACCCCGACGACGATGCCGATGCGGCGCGCGTGGTGTTCGACGAAATCCGTGCGCGGAGGATGAAGGACCCCGAGGACCAGGTCGTTTTCCGCGGCGGTGCGCGCTACGTGGCAAGACTGACACGAGGTCGTCAGTGTGCTGATCCAACGGGGATCGCGGCCGTCGAGATGGACGGCGATCGGCCGGTTCGCTTGGCGATCAGCCGGCGCGGCACGCTCGACAACCTGCAGCTGGTCGCCGCCGAGCGCCGCGCGCCGGAGCGGGGCGAAGTCGAGATTCGCGTGCGTGCCGCCGGTCTTAATTTCATCGACGTGTTGGATGCGCTCGGCTTGCTGCCCTTCGAACGCAGCGGCGGTTTGGGCGGAGAGTGCGCAGGCGAGGTGGTCGCGACGGGCGAAGGCGTACAGGGAATCGCGGTCGGCGACGCGGTAGTGGCCATCGCCCCCGGCGGGTTCAGCCAATACGTGACGGCGAACGCGGAATTCGTGATTGCCAAGCCGGACCGCCTCGGGTTCGAGGAAGCGGCCACGATTCCAATCGCATTTCTGACGGCGTTCCTCGCCCTGCACGACGTCGCCAAGATTCGGCCCGGCGACCGAGTGCTCGTCCATGCCGCGGCCGGCGGGACCGGCATGGCGGCCGTGCAACTAGCCCAGGCGGCGGGCGCCGAGGTGTTCGCCACGGCAAGTCCCACGAAGTGGGATGTCGTTAAATCGCTGGGCGTCCAGCACGTGATGAACTCCCGCACGACCGATTTCGCCGCGCAGGTCGGCGAACTGACGCATGGGAGGGGCGTGGACATCGTGCTCAACTCGCTGGCCGGCGAGTTCATTCCGAAGAGCCTTTCCACGCTGGCCGCGGATGGTCGGTTTCTCGAGATAGGCAAGACGGGCGTGTGGAGCGCCGAGCAAGTAAGGCGGGTGCGGCCGGATGTCGAGTACCATCTTGTCGACCTGCTGACGTTGCTGCTGACGAAGCCTGAATTCGTGCGGTCGATGATGGTCGAGCTTCTGCGACGATTCGAACAAGGCGTTCTTCGTCCATTGCCGCGCACGTTGTTTGACATCCGCGACGCGGTGGCCGCGTTCCGGCACATGCAGGCGGCCAAACATGTCGGCAAGATCGTGCTCAGGCTTCCGGATCCCGCGTCGCCGGACGAGCCCCTGCGAATGGCGGCGGACGGCAGCTATCTGATCACGGGCGGTCTGGGCGGTCTGGGCCTGGTGGTGGCGCGATGGATGGTCGAGCGCGGCGCGCGGCATCTGTTGCTGCTGGGACGCGGAGGCGGGACGGAAGAAACCGCGGGAGCGATTCGGGAATTGGAGGAGCGCGAGGCTCGGGTCGTGGTGGCGCGGGCAGACGTAGGCTCGGAGGACCAGTTGCGTCGCACATTGCGGGAGGCGAGCCATTCACTGCCGCCCGTGCGGGGCGTCATCCACTCGGCCGGCGTCCTGAAGGACGGTGTCCTGCTTCAGCAGGATTGGGACCGGTTCGTACCGGTCCTGGGCGCCAAGGTGCAAGGCGCGTGGAATTTGCACGCGCTCACGCGAGACGCACCGCTCGATTTCTTCGTGCTGTTCTCGTCCGCGGCGTCGATGCTGGGGACGCCCGGGCAAGCGAACCATGCCGCGGCCAATGCGTTCCTCGACGCGCTCGCGTTCCGGCGCCGGGCCGAAGGGCTGCCGGCGTTGAGCATCAATTGGGGCGCTTGGTCCGAAGTTGGCGCGGCGGCGAAGCGGCAGGTCGGGCAGCGTGTCGAAACGAAAGGGATCGGTACGATCTCGCCGCACGAAGGACTGGATGCGCTCGAACGGCTGATGCGCAAGGCGGCACCTCAGGTGGGCGTCATGCCCGTCGACTGGCCGACGCTCCTCAAACAGTTCGCTGCGCCGCCGTTTCTCGACGAGTTCCAGCCGCGCGCCGACCGCGTGGGCGGCCAACTGACCGATTTCGCGAAGCTGCTGGGCGAAGTCCCCGCCGCCGACCGGCACGCGCTCGTGGTCGCGCGCATCCAGAAACACGTGGCGGCCGTTTCCGGATTGGACGTCACGCGGATCGACGCGCGGCAGCCGCTGGTCAATCTGGGCCTGGATTCGTTGATCGCGCTCGAGCTGCGGAACAAATTGGGTGCGGACCTGGGCGTCGAAATCCCGATCGCCGCGCTGTTGGAGGGATCGAGTGTCGAAGGTCTGGCATCGTTGATCGTTGCGCAGCTGGGCGGAACGGACACGCGTTCCGCGGACCGGGAATCGGCGGCGGGGTTGGACATTGGAGAAAGTGGGCGCCACGATGACGGCAACTGGGAGGAAGGTGAGATATGACGGCCGCGGAGCTGCTCGATTTCCTTGGGAAGAAGGGCGTGGAGTTGTGGGTGGAGGGCGAGCGGCTTCGATATCGCGCGCCA
>Ga0194113_10009238_pt1 | contig 11939 bp, 14 predicted proteins | sample TA2MahC200mmetaG_FD_146193 | JGI IMG/M metagenome (GOLD analysis project Ga0194113, IMG submission 146193) | Freshwater microbial communities from Lake Tanganyika, Tanzania - TA2015017 Mahale Deep Cast 200m | ecosystem: Environmental > Aquatic > Freshwater > Lake | place: Tanzania: Lake...
TTGCCCGCCAGAACTTCATATTGTATACCTGTATATACGGCAAGCCTCTTTAACTTGCTTGGACTGTAGACTTCAGATGGCCATTTGCCGTGCTTAATATTATTGGCGATGTTCCCTTTGACACACGTACTATTTTATGCTATTATAAGAGTATAAGGAGTGTGTGTCATGAAAAAGTATACCACAAATGACTTTGATCGGGATTTCCCAGATAACGACTCTTGCCTAGAATGGCTCAAAAATCAGAAATATCCGAAAGGGATATTTTGTCAGAAATGCCAACGAGTGACTAACCATTACCGAATACATGGAAGGCCATGTTACTCATGCGAATTTTGTGGTACTCATGTCTATCCTATGGCAGGTACAATCTTTGAGGACACAAAATTTAGTCATCTTAGGTTATGGTTCAAGGCAATAGCCTATATGGCAGTTACTAGATGTGGAATTTCATCAAGACAACTTAGCCGTGACCTCGGCGTTACCGTAAAGACAGGATGGCGAATGTGGACAGAAATTAGAAAAGCACTTGCCGAAGGCAATGCTATTAAGTTCTTAGGTCATGTTGAAGTTGACGAGACATATATAGGTGGTAAGGCTCGTGGCAAGCGCGGGCGTGGCTCAGAAAACAAAACAGTAGTATTGGGGATTGTAGAACGCAAGGGCAGAGCAAGGGGCATTGTAGTTCCTGATATTAAAGCTAAAACTCTAATTCCAGCTATCGAAGCTAATGTCTTAAAGGATGCAATAGTCTACACTGATGACCTTCATAGCTATGATAAACTTTCTAATAGGGGATTTAATCATAAGGTTGTTGAGCACTCTCAAAATGTTTATGTCGTTGCCGGAGATATCCACACAAATTGCGTTGAGGGTTTTTGGAGTCAACTAAAGAGAAGTATTGACGGTACATATCATCATGTCACAGCACATCACCTTCAAGGATATGTGGATGAGTATAGCTTCAGATATAACCACAGGAAAGATGAGCAACCAATGTTTGAAACTATGCTTGAGAAGGTGGCTCGTTATTCTTCTTAGCCACACCCTTTTTAGTTAGAGCTACAATTCGTAATGCTTCAAATACTTCAGATTTTGTAGCTCCTGGTTGGCAATCCTCTAACTTTCGAGGTGACTTATTCATTTTTTGTTCTTTTGTGTAAGCCATTTTTTCTCTATTGCAAGTAAACACTTGACAGCCACACTTATGCCATATGGTATAATACGCATATGGGGAGTCTCGCAAACGCCCATATGCGTATTATTTTGCGCCAGAGCGTATTGCCTGTCGGTACAGGACTAGGTCTTAAAAACCTTAGAACGTGCGCCACACGCTGCGGTTCAACTCCGCTACGCTCTGCTCGTCTTATGGTATAAGAATAACACATATAAATAGGTGAAAGTCAATAGGAATGACTATCGATAATACAAATGAAAGTAAATTATAAGAGGTGAAACATGAGTCAGCAATGGATAAAAGAAACAATGGAACTTCTAGATGATGCAGAGAGCCGAAGGGTTATTATCCAAAAGAAAATACAGCAACTAGAAATGGAATTGGTAGATTTGAACGAGGATATTGAATCTTGGCATAAACTCGTTGCAGCTTACCAAGAGAAGCATAATATCTCTCCAAGCATTCCTATAGATGTCAAGGTGACCGGTATTGTCAATATGAGTTATCCAGAAATATTGACAGCTCTAGCCCAAAAACAAGGTTATTTGAAAGTCACTGATGTTGTAGATTACTTGTTTGATTTGAAAATGGGCAAGGACAAACAAGCAATCAGAAACAACATATATGCTGCATTGAATCGCATGACTAAACGCTTTATTAGAATTGCACCGGGACAATACCGATATATCAATCATGTACAGGAAAGGGGTGATACTAAACCGAGTGGTGTCCGTAGTGTTGTCAAGGAACTAAAGGATAAAAATCCACTAATGACTAAGAAAGAGGTTTTGAACCACCTACGTCGCACTGGTTTTGATTTCAAGGGTAAAAACCCTAAGAGAGCTGTCAATATGGCATGGGCGACTCTTGGATATTCAAAGGAAGGCAAACAACAAAGTTTTCTTAGTGAGACTTGATAAGTAAGTGCTTAGCAGAGCCTAATTCGTTAGGCTAGTTATATGCGAGAAAGGAGGTGAAAAACGAAATGCCAGAATTAACACCAGAGGAAAGGGAGGAAATAATTCGTCGTCGTGGATGTCGGTCTGACAAAGATGGTGAAGTACATCGTATTAGCAATTTGGAAATCCATCATAAAGACCGCAATCCCAAAAACAATGACCCCCATAACCTGCGTGTTCTAACAAAGGAAGAACATGATGACCTACATAGGCGAGCCGGTTACTAATTCCTGAATAGATATGACCGAGCCACTAGGTATTAACAGGATATCCCGATACTCCCCATTATCGGTAATCTCATGAGCAATCTTAGTGGCTTCGTCATTTTTATCTACAAGATACCCCAAGCTTTCAAAAATATCCATCTTCCGTGACAAAGCCTCATCTAATTTGTGCATACCAGGATAGATTCTTGCATCCATCCATTTGACAAGCACTTTTTTATTTTCCATAATTCACCTATATTTTAATCTTATGCTAGTCCATTTACTTGTGTCAAGGGGAACATCGCCATATTATTGCAATCGGAGCATAAAAGCGTGGGACCAGTCGAGATTTGCCAGAAAAGTTTTGCTGGTAAGGTGTGGTCTATGTTACCCTCTTCAGGATAAGCAAGTTGTCTCCCGCAACGAAAGCATTTGTGTTCAAACTTATCGTATATCGCCTTGGCATCGATTTTGGCCGGTTCTCTTGCAAGGAATCCGTATAGGCGCCGTTTCTCAGAAGCCTCTCGGTGCTGGTCAATTATTCGGGTCTGGTTCTTTATACTATTATATAGTGTTTTGCAGAGTCTACACTCACCTTGCCTTCCTGATTGTCTCGCACTGTGCTTGTCGAAGAATTCGAGAGGTTTTAATGTGCCGCAAATGATGCAATATTTGTATTCTTGCGCCTCATTGATATAGTCATCGTGGAGGATAGTGAACTGTCCCTCTTCAATAATGGAGTTATCTTGGATGTTGACTGACTGATAGTCGTAAAAAATGGATTCGCCTTGGGAATGTAAAACAAAACCACAGGTTGGGCAGACTATGTTGAATTCTTTGTCGATTTGTTCTTTTCTAACAAAGATGAATTTCCGGCACTCGCTGTTTAAGCAATTGAAACCCTTGAATACAACGTCTCCCATTCCTTTGACATGTTCAGGGCGAAGTTGATTTCTTTTGATGACATTAGTATAAGGTTTACGTCGCACCATTTTAGTTGCCCTTCATCTCAAGATTCCCTCCCAACCCTTGCGAGTACAATAAAAAGAGTAGTTATGATTACTCTACCACAATAATCCGCTTTTGTCAGTAGTTGTTTTGAACAAAGCAGCGTTTTGGTAATTTGTGCTTTTGATTTCGAATTTGTCCGTAGACTGGAAGTTCGAAATTAAAGTCTGCCTGAAACAAGGTTGCCCCAAACTGCCACATATCTCCATTTTCAGATTCGGCTGTTTAGTGATAGACTAATACTGCGTAAGGAGCAACACAATTGGATCAAACCAGCCTTGAGCTATTGGAATTTCCCAAGGTGAGGGAAATTCTGGCGAGCTTTACCTCTTTTTCGGCGAGTCGGGAGCTTGCCCTAAATTTAACGCCATCGGCGGAGCCACAGCTTGTTTCTCTCTTGTTGAGGCAATCAGCCGAAGCTCGCCGACTTTTGGCTTTAAATCCCGGGTTCTCCATCAGCAGCATCGTTGATGTCCGTGCCGAGGTGGAAATGGCAAGTCGGGGCAAGATTCTGGCCCCTTCGATTTTGGTAGATATTAAGGACAGCCTGCAAGCTGCTCGCTCTCTCCATGCTGCTATCAGTAAGATAAAAGACAAACTCCCCTCCTTATGGGATATCGCCAATGGCATTAAGGACTTGTCTTACCTGGAAGTTGAAATAGGAAGATGCCTGACACCGACAGGCGAGATACTGGACTCAGCCTCCGATAAGCTATTGAGCTTAAGGCAGCAGCTTAAAAGGACGCGTGAGGAGCTTTTAGTCCGCCTGGACTCCATAGTCAAATCACGCCACAGTCAGAAATTCCTCCAGGAGTTCCTGGTTACAACTCGCCATGACCGGTATGTTATCCCGGTCAAGGCAGAGATGAGGAAAGAAATCAAAGGCATAGTACATGACATCTCCAATACCGGTGCCACAGTGTTTGTCGAGCCGTGGACAACCGTAGAAATGGGGAACCAGTTGCGAGAGCTTACGCTGGGCGAAGAGCAGGAGGTGGAGAGGATTATCAGGAATTTGAGTGCCCAGGTTGGTGTCCATTCTGCCGAAATCTCCAGGAACGTGGCTGTGGTAGCTGAAATAGAGTTAGCCCTGGCCAAGGCGAGATATGCTGGGAAGGTTAATGCCACCGAGCCCATTATTGCCGCTCCCGGCGAAGACAGCCCGGATGCCAAAAATAAAATGAACAGGCTCTGCCTGATTAGTGCTCGTCACCCTCTACTTTGGGAAAAAGCAGTGCCTCTGTCTGTAGAAATAGGCAGCGACTTCTCTATCCTTGTCATCAGTGGACCCAATGCCGGGGGCAAGACTGTAGCTCTGAAGACCATCGGGCTGTTAACCTTGATGGCCCAGGCTGGTATGCCTATACCGGCAGCGGCTGAAAGTTGCATTCCTGTCTTCGATGGCGTTTTTGCTGATATTGGCGATGAGCAGAGCATCGAGCAGATGCTGTCTACCTTTAGCTGGCATATGGGCAATATCGTCCGCATAATTCGTGATTCCACCGGAAACAGCCTGGTGCTGCTGGATGAGCTGGGGACGAGCACTGACCCGGTTGAAGGTGTTGCCTTAGCCCAGTCCGTCCTGCTTAATTTTCTGTCGAAAGGGAACCTGGTGGTGGCTACCACTCACTATTCCGGGCTTAAAGTTTTTGCTCACCAGACCCCGGGGCTGAAAAACGCTTCGCTCGATTTTGACCCGCTTACCTTGAAACCCACTTATCACCTCACTCTGGGTGTGCCCGGGGGGAGCAATGCCCTGTCTATAGCCTCGCAGCTAGGCATGGAGCCGGAGATTATCGCTACCGCCAAAAAATTTATGCCTGAGGGCCACTTGGAGATGGAAAGTTTGCTTTCAGAGCTGGGGGATGAAAAGAGAAGGGTTGAAGAGCTACGCCATAGTCTGGAAAGAGATAGAAACAAAATCGAGGGGTTGAGACAGGAGCTTGAGAGCGAGCTTCAGAAGCTTAAAGTGGAAGAGCGAAATATGCTGCGGCAAATCAAGGATAACCTCTTGAGGGAAGCCGCCTCGCTGGAAAAAGACATCCGTCAGGCCGCCAAGGAGATTCAGAAGGCGAAAACAAAAACAAATATCGAGCGGGCAAAAAAGGTACTGACTGGAGTGCACCAAAACCTGGAAAGCCAAGCCTGGCGAACTCCGCAAGGTCGCTCTGTTGCGGAGGAGACATCCACCATTGCTGTAGGTGACCGGGTAAGACTTGTCGAGACTGGGCTGGAGGGAACAGTCCTTTCAGTTCTGGAAAACGGGCGTGAACTTGAGATACAGGCGAGGGACATCAAGCTGAAGATGAGGTCGGAAGGCGTGGAAAAGGTTTCACCATTGCCGACTGCGGCAGCACTTCCGTCGTTGGTGGTGAAAATAAGCCGTGAAAACAAGCGAAGCTCACTCGAGCTTGACCTCCGGGGCAGGCGAGCTGATGAAATAGAGCCGAAGCTCGACCTCTATCTTAACGATGCTTTTGTTTCAGGTCTGAGCCAGGTGCGTATCATACACGGTTTTGGCACTGGCACCGTGCGGCAGATAGTGCACGATTTCCTCAGGGGGCATCCGCTGGTAAAGTCTTTTAGGCCTGCAGGCAAAGAAGAGGGTGGTGGTGGGGTAACCATAGTGAAACTGCAAGGCTCCAGTCGCTATGGCGGTGATTAGCCAAGCGATAACTGGCGAGGCTGAAGCCTCGCACTACATATCAAGTTTTTGCCAACCACCAATGTAGTGCGACCCTTCAGGGTCGCCATGGGATGGTGGTTTTGGGGCGAGGCTATCCCCCGATAAATCCCGATAAGTCGGGATAAATCGGGGGACGCACTACATAGGTAAATAATTTGTGAAATGCTTGGCGGAATAACGCAGTTGTTTAATCTAGCTGAAAAGGCGGATAGCGGTCGGTGGTCAGCAGAAATGCATATATGACTACTCTCAATGCCCACCGAAGCACATTGACTACGAAATCAAACAGTGACTTCGGGTAACGGCCAGTGAACAGGATAGCAAACCAGGCGATTATTACAACTACCCACATGGCGATGTAGAGGAAGGTGAGGACGATGTAGTGCGGGATGGCCATAATCCATTTCACCAGAGGCAGCCAGCGATTTAACTCCTCCTTAGCATCAGGGTATGGGATGTCGATATGGATTGCCTGCTCCTCGTCAGTTGAGGGGTATTCATCTCTGAGTAACAAGAGATAGGCAGAAACTCGGGTGCTGAATTTGGTTAAGGCCAGGTTCCAGTCAAACCACCAGCGGGGATATTTCTGCCGGAACAGTAGCATTAACAGCGTTGGCAGAATGACAAGTCCACCGAAGGCCAACACATAGTTAACGCCAACTCCTTTCCAGGTGAATGTAGCACCGATAACCAAACCTAAGACGATAAGGATTGGGATGGCCACAAAAATCCGGAAGAAAGTAGTTACTAGTAGTCTCATTATAGAATAGATGAATTACTGTTCACCAGTGTAGCCATTTAATTATAAGACTATTAGTAACCTGTTTAATTTCCTGTCCGGATAATCAATAGAAAGGCTTATGGGGTAGGCGGTTGAAGCTTTCGCCATAGTAAAACCTCCTTCCTCCTTATCCGTTTTTAAAGTTGAGCACAAGGATTGGCTTATGCTTTAAGGAGTTTGCTCTGTGCTCTCCTTTGTCCAGTCCTGCATAAGTTTCTTTATTTGCTCGGCGAGCTTGGGACTTGACCGAAGCCTGCCAATAAATATGGGGCAGCCCTCAAGGAGGGAGCTTTCGGCGGCGGCTGCCAGGCTAGATAACAATTGCTGCATACCATACTGTCCTGCTCCTGGAGCGGTAGCTCCGGGTATGGAGGACTCTAACTGTTTTCTTAAGTCATCTTCGGTCAGCCGCATAGGCAGAACACATTGCTTATACCACGGGCAAGCCTTGCATTGAACTAATGCCTGGGCCTCATCCAGAATGTCGCTCATAACAATCTTAATCCTGCTTAAATCCGTTCGATATTAGTCTTACTTCCATACTAATTCGTTGGTATTATCATTGAAATACCAGGAACGGTCATAAGCTGAGTCTACTGGGCAGGTCTTTGTTATGCTCCAGACACCATCACCCAGATACTCAGTAGTGTAAATCGAGGCAGCCTCCTCGTACCGAGGAGCAGCGGGCTTTCAGCCACAGGGCTCCTCTGTACCTACTTGTACACGGCAATCGGAGCTAAAGCTCTTGGCTATAGTTATGACCTCGTCAGCCGTGTGACGAGGCACATCATTTAGAAAAGCACAGCCCGCGTATAAAGAAAGCAGAAGAGCAGCGACGAGTAATTGGCATAAATATTTCATCATGACCTCATGCTTGTTTTGCGATTGGATAGCCATCCTCCACCGATTATACAACTTACGGCGGTAAAAATGTAGGGCATAAGACGCGGCTGCAATCACTCTTCGGCTGTCAGAGTTGTGAATGTATTGTCGCCTGATACCGCTTCGTTACCAGCTTTATCCTTTGACTTGACCCTATAATGGTAAGTGGTTCCCTGCTGCAATGGGCTCGAGGTTCCACCTAAAGTTACGGAATGGTCAACGACTCCAAGCGATTGCCCTGTAGAAGGGTCATTTTGGGGTTGTGCTGGTGCCGCTGAGCCATAAGTTGTGTTCAGGCCATACTCAACCTGGCTGCTAGCTGGCTCGTTCGTTTTCCATGTGATGATAGCACTCGCTATGTGTGGAGTGGCCTTGACTGTCGAGATTGTTGGTGGTGTGGTGTCTGTGGCAGGAGTGGTGCCGCCGGCTGATGCAAGGAAGCCTTTTACCTCATCACCGAATTGCCAGTATACAAGACCACCAAGACCAATCAGGAGAACAACTAACAAAATCACTAGAAACGGTCTAGCTGATGATGGTTGAGCTCTTGGTGCCGGTGGTGCCCATGCCGGTTGCTGCCCCCATCCCGGCTGTTGCTGTGGCATTCCGCCTGGCTGTTGTCCCCATCCCGGTTGCTGTTGCCCCCATCCCGGCTGTTGCTGTGGCATTCCACCTGGCTGTTGTCCCCATCCCGGTTGTGGCTGTGGTCCTCCGCCCAGTGAAGCACCACAATTGGGGCAAAACCTGGTTCCAGGGCTAACCGTGATTCGGCACTGAGGGCAAGCGAGACTCATCTGGGCACCGCAAACTCCACAAAATCGCTGCCCCGGTGCAACCGGCGAACCACAATTAGGACATCTTTGTTGCATGCTATCGATTCTCCTACTATTCTTCTGTTGCTGCTTGAATCCTAAGTCGCCTATTTATTTCCACTGTAGCGCTATATATTATAGTGATTATACATCCAATGGTTCAAGGAAAGCAATATTCAATAAATCGCAATGATAATTTCGCAATAGGACTTTAGTCCCTTCTTGCACCTCCATTAGACGGATGGTATCTGGCTATGATTATATATCCAGCCAAGGCAGAATTAAAATACCCCCTACTCTCCTACAACCTTAATTTGAGATGGTTCCCTCAAAATTATCTCTGGGACGCCTGAACCTTTAGGATATTCCTGGATTAAGCCGGTGGCATGAACACGCTTATTCAAGAAGTAAGTTTCGGGGTTGGGTGGAAATTCTCTTATAAACTTGTCCCTATCATAACCCCAGATTACACACTTAAAATAACCTTCATAAGGCTTGTGAAAATCGAGGAAAGTAGGTTTGCTTTTTGTGTCCGCAGCATAGTGAGTTCCGACTATTATTCCCTCGACCACTTTACGTTGACCGATATAACTTCCTGCTTCTTCCCAGTTTATGATATTCAAGCTGACCTTTATATAGTCAATTTTGGTCTCCACATCGCTGCCCCCTGGGCCCATCACTGCCAGCGAAACAGTATAGTCTCCGGCTGCCGTATAAGTATGGCTAGGCTGTGACATGCTGCTGAATTGCTCATCGCCAAAGTCCCAGTGCCAGCGAGTAGCGTCACCTGTAGATAAATCAGTGAAGGTGACAGCCAAAGGCGCTAGCCCCTGTTCGGGACTGGCGGCAAAGTCTGCTGCCGGAGGTGATACAAAGGCAGGCTCTGGCAGTCGAGTGCAGCCCATCATAAACGAAAGCGATATCAAAGTTAGCAGAAAAAGTTTACGCATTGTCTGAATTTTAACTTTAATATCGCCAAACCTCAACAATTGATAGTGGTCAATTCGAATTAGGGAAAATTTTGAGGAATTAAAGTTCGAGTTTTAATTACAGCCAAAGACGTGATTTCTTGCAGCTTACACAGGTTAATGACTTTAGGTACAGGTGTTGAAAATTTGCTTAAAAAAGTTCATAATCATATTGAAACGAGTTATAGTGGAAGAAACTGTACATAAACTACGTGCACCACGCAATAGGACAATCACTGTCTCTGATAAGGAGAGAGCCTTTTTGTTGTCTAGACTGAAGAAAATACATCATCCAGTAGAGCTTAAAGAAATTGAGAATAGCACAATTAATCAAGATATCTATGAGATACTAGATTATTTGCCAGAGGCATTTGTCGACCTTCTTTTCGTAGACCCACCCTATAATTTAACGAAGTCATTTAATGGGCGAGTCTTCAAACAAATATCTACAGCCAGATATGCTGAGTGGATTGATTCGTGGCTCAGGGGATTAGTTAGGATATTAAAACCTACTGCTGCCGTATATATTTGCGGTGATTGGTTATCATCAGCTGCAATTCACCAAGTTGCTGAAAAATACTTTCACATACGTAATCGAATCACATGGGAGCGTGAGAAAGGACGAGGAGCAAATAGCAATTGGAAAAATTGCTCCGAAGATATTTTCTATTGTACTGTTTCAGATCACTATACTTTCAATGTAGAAGCAGTCAAGCTTAAACGCCGTGTAATTGCTCCATATACTTTTCCGAATGGCGAACCTAAAGATTGGCAACGCACCGAAATAGGAGGCTTCCGCTCAACCTACCCATCTAATCTCTGGAACGATATTACAATCCCTTACTGGTCTATGCCTGAAAACACTGACCACCCAACACAAAAACCAGAGAAGTTGCTTGCAAAGATTATTCTCGCTAGTTCGAATGAGGGCGACATGGTTTTTGACCCATTCTTAGGTTCTGGCACAACCTCAGTTGTGGCTAAAAAATTGAGGCGAAGATATGTGGGCGTTGAAATCGACGAGGCATATTGTTGTATTGCGGAAAAACGTCTCACTATGGCAGACCATAGTGCGCATATTCAAGGGTACGAAGATGGTGTATTCTGGGAAAGAAATACGCTAGTGTACCAAAAAGTATACCGAAGGAGTGTTCAGCAACCCAGATTACTAAAGTAAATCAATGGTTAAGAAAAGCCAACTTTTTTATACAAACGCCTATAAAGATATCGAGTCTAAAATTGTGGTGACACTGAATGCCCACGAAGATTTCTTGACAGTTAGTACGGCAAGGAGCACTCGTGCTGCTGGAGATGCAATTCAGGATATCTTGGGCGAGGAATTTGAAAACATACTAGGCAAGTGGTGTGCAAAGTATTCGGTCGACTTCGCTCGAAGAGCAATGGCTGATTTAGCCTTCAAAGATAGAGATGGTCTCTATTATGTTGTGGACGTCTCGACGCATAGGACAGATACCTATTTCAATATGCCTAATCTTGTTTCCGTAGAACGTTTGGCTCGGTTCTACGAGGATGATAATAATTATTTTGTTGTATTGAGCATTGCATACCAAGTATCAGGTACTAAGGTGATCGTAAGCAGTGCACACTTTGCTCCAATAGAGTTTTACATGTGGGATTGTCTCACCATCGGTGCATTAGGATGGGGGCAGATTCAAATTGCAAATTCAAATTATATCAATGTCAGAAAATACTCAAGAAAAAAGTGGATGCTTGAATTCTGCGATGTAATGCTTGGATTTTACCCAAAGGAAGTAATAAAGATCAATGAGAGGCTAGAGCGATTTAGGAGAATCCGTAAATTCTGGGAATCGAAACCGAACAAATAATACTCTCATTCCTGCTTGGTTTTCCTTTCAGCCAATCCCCACACATTGTTTCCATGTTGTACAAACCGTGCCTTCTCCCCACGCTTTTGTCTTCGGACATTTTCCAGATATAGACTCGCCGACATTGTACCCTTCGGTGTTTTGCCTTTAGTTTTTAGCAATCCCTCTTGCATAGCTCTTTCCAATATTTCCGTTACATGTAATGGGCAATTGACAGACTTCAAAACCTGATATGCGGCTCTAGTGAATGACATCCCAGTTAATATTATACTAGGAATCATGATAATTTTTAAATATCCGATGGCTGTCTTTTGTTCTTTGTGGCAACATTATGTTCAAATTGACCCACTAACCAACAATTTGTTAAGTAGATACGGATTTGCTATACTTTTTTCTTAATTCGGTCATTGGTGTTGGCTGTTATTCTTATAAGAAAGCTGGATTAGTCCGAAATAACGATTTTCAATGGTGTCTGACATGAAATTATGGAGAAAGCCTTTTGATATGGCCGAAAAAGCCCCCAGACCAGTTAAGGTGCATATCGACACAGAACGATGTAAAGGCTGTGGCTACTGTGCAGAATTTTGCCCCCGTGGGGTTTTGAAGATGAGTG
>Ga0194113_10009249_pt1 | contig 11928 bp, 6 predicted proteins | sample TA2MahC200mmetaG_FD_146193 | JGI IMG/M metagenome (GOLD analysis project Ga0194113, IMG submission 146193) | Freshwater microbial communities from Lake Tanganyika, Tanzania - TA2015017 Mahale Deep Cast 200m | ecosystem: Environmental > Aquatic > Freshwater > Lake | place: Tanzania: Lake...
ATTAGAAAAATCTCATGCTCTTTCATAGCCGTCCTAGGTTATAATTTTATTGTAAATCCTAACTCGCGAGATAACTTGTTTATCAATACCATTACTTGTGAATGTCTCCACTGTAAATCTGTTGAAATGTCCCGTTGGACAGCCTTAAACCTAAGGCGCCGTCCTGCTCTATGGTCAGAAAAGTCCCAGTAATAGAATTTTGACCGATTTGCACGTTAATTTCTTGGCCGAGACAGTTTGTTTTATCGGCAAACTCCCGGCTTATCCAATCCGGACCGTCTTGGCGTAGCCGTTTAAGATGAATATCGAGCGAATTCAACAGCGGCGCGAGTAAGTCTTTCGGCTGAATTTCCAGACCGGTTAAAAGGTAGAGCGAAGTCGGCGGCGTCCGCAGATTGCGCGTGAAATCCTCTAACCGCTGTCGGACATTCACGCCGACGCCGGCGACTACAAATCGCCGGCCGGCCGCATCTAGCCCGGTTTCGCATAGAATGCCACCTAATTTCTTACCTGCGGCTAATAAATCATTAGGCCACTTCAACTTAAAGACTTCGTCGATATTAAGCGCTATCGGAAAGCCTTCAACCGTGCGAAAGACAACACCTTCATCTGCAAGACGCGCTAAATACATCTTCAATCCCTCTAATACGGACAATCCGACTAATAATCCTAACAGCGCAATCCGCTCGACCTCTAATTGCGGGTATATTAATGTCGAAAAGAGCGTCGACTGCCCAAACAGCGCTTCCCAATGCCGTCCCAGACGCCCGCGGCCGGCAGTTTGAAAGTCCGCGGCAACGACATCCCCTTCCAAAGCCTCGCCATTCTCGGCTTGGGCTTTTAAATATGTATTCGTCGAAGGTAATTCTCGATGCCATTGGATTTGAAACGGCATAGCAGGCTTTTAGGCTTTGAGTTTTACTGGTGTCCGAGAATGAGTTTTCCGCTGCTGACTCGCTGTAGTTGGCAGCAGAAGTATCCAATGGACAATGTTCTGCCATCGACCGCGGCGGGGCAACAGCGGATATTTTCGCATTCTCGGACAGACTGTTTAGGCTTTTAGTTTTAGGTTTATTGACCAGTTGGGTCTGCTCATAATATATGTCGGACCAGACGCAGAGCGCCAATTAGATGAGACAATTAAGCGCCTACTGCTTGATTAAAATTAAACATAAGAAATCCAAAATCCAAAATCCAAAATCCAAAATAATAATAAATTGCCTTGACATTCAAATCTAAAAGCGTTAATGTAATGCTATGAGCGATAAGCGGAATATAGCGGAAGTATCGACGGCTGGAATTAACCTATGGAGCATCTTCCCACTGCCGCTGGCAGCGGTGCTGACAGCCGGCGTTTTGTTGCGCGTCGTATATTGGCTCACGGTTGCCGATGAGGCTTGGTTTCAAGCGCCGGGGATGGATCCCGAATACTACGACGGCTGGGCGCAAGCCATCATGTCCGGCGAAGCCGGCAAATATATCCCCTTTCCGCGCGGTCCGCTTTATCCATATATACTTGCCGGGCTTAAAGCGGTCTGCGGCAGCGGCTGGCTGTTTCCGAGATTATTCAATCTGTTTGCCGACATCGCAACTATCGCGTCTTTATTTCATTTCGGTCGTCTGGTATGCGGAATGAGAGTCGGCGTCATCGCCGCGACGGCCGCTGCATTGAGCGGCACAATGGTCTATTTCAGCGGCGAATTACTCGGGACAGCGCTCGAAACCGCCTTGGCGGCTTCATTCTTACTCGTAATTTATATTGCGCTTGAGAAAAATAATAAGGTTCTAATCGGGGCGAGCGGCGTCATCCTCGGTCTATTCTGCATCACTCGGCCTAACGCTATGTTATTGCTGGCGTTATATCCTCTCTTAATTATAATCCAATCCAAAGGCATTGTCAAAACCGCCATCCAGCCGATTATCATACATATTACAGCGGCGATTCTCTGCATCGCGCCGGTTACTTTGAGTAATTACGTTGCTTCGGGCGAGTTCATCCCTATCAGCACTCTGGGCGGCGTCAATTTTTACATCGGCAACGTCCGCGGCGCCAGCGGTTGGTCATCGTTTCTGCCCGGCGTCGGCGCCGGCTGGGATGACGACGACGCTAAACGCATCGCCGAAACCGACGCCGGCCGGACGCTTAGTCCCGGCGAGATATCTGATCAGTTGTTCAAAATAGGTCTGCGCGAAATAAAGGCGGATTTTAAAGGCTGGCTCGCCTTGATGCTGCGCAAGTTATATTTACTCGTCGGCCGGCAGGAAATTGGCAACAACCGCCCGCTGGAATTAGTCTTTACAGCCGCGCCGTTCGTCCAAATTCTAATGTTCTTTTCCATCGGCTTCTTGATTCCGACGGCATTCTGGGGCGCGCTTACTATATGGCGCTCGCAAAAAACAGCCTTAGCCGTGAATCTGGCTTACATTATAATCTTTGGCGGCGGATTAGTGTTATTCTTCATTTCGGCGCGTTATCGAATGCCCTTGTTGCCGCCGCTGGCGCTCCTGACGGCTGTCGGCGTAGAGGAAATCGTCAAACGAATTAGACTAAGAAAATCCCTGCTTGATCCGATTTTAGTTTTGGTTATCGGTTGGGGAATAACGATGCTGCCTTGGACGGTCGCTGAAGGACATCCGGCGCAAGCCCCGTATGTCGCCGGCAATGCCTATCTGCATCTCAATCGCTGCCGCGAAGCCATCGAACATTTCAAAGCCGCTTATCGCATAGATCCTGATTTTCTGCGCCTAAAATTGAACCTCGGTGTGGCTTATATGCAAGCCGGCGACACAGCCCAAGCCGAAGTTTATTTCAACGAAGCCGTGCAACTGCCGCAGTCCAAAGCCGAAGCGCTTAACAATCTCGGCGTCATCGCTGAAACCCATAGCAATCTACCGCTGGCTGAATTAGAATACTCCCGCGCCTACCAAGCCGACCCACAACTCGACGACGCCCGCCTGAACTTAGCGCGCGTGGTGATGACCCTTGGCGACAGTCTTCTGCTCAAAGGCGCTATCGATTCTGGCGAAATGCGCTATCGGTATGCTGAAAAATTACTGCCGGGCGACCCGCGTCCGTCATTTCGGCTGGCAGTCGCGGCAATGGGCAAAGGCAGGAAGGATGAAGCGCTGCGACTCGCCAAGGCTATTATCGCCCGTCATCCCGATTTCAGTCCGGCGCAGCAGATGGTGCGGTCGCTTTCGGCGTCCCGATAATCTTAAGCCGTGTCTTGCGCAAGCGCCTATCGCCGCCGAAAAAGTGGTCGTCATCCTGCCGCTCGACGCCGAGCGACCACCATAGTTCCGGCTTCAAATAGGGCTGGTTTTCGATATAGACGGCTTGTTTGACGCCGCGTTCCCGCAAACCTTGCAGAACTTGCGGCAACTGGTCGTTGCGTCGAATTAAATACCACGGCTGATTATAACTGACCAAAGCGCAATCGCCAGCCAGCCACCACATCGGGGTTATAGTAACTTCTGCGCCCGTAATCGTCACCCAGCGATTTAGCGCTGCATTTTGGCGGTGAGCGGTCTGCAGAGACACATAAGAAAAGACTTGTCCGACGATGGAGATGATTAAGAATAAGATAATAACCGGCTTCACATGCGGATACCGGCGCCACCAGCGCTGCCCGCGCGTGGCGGCGATCATCATCATCACCGGCAGAATCGGGACTAGCAACCGCTGACTCCAATGAATGCCGTGTATCGACGGAGCAATCGCCGCCGTCAAGACGATGAACAAAGCCGACCCATACCATAAGAACTTCCAAAATCGACGACGCTCGCCTTTAAAAGGCAGTAGAACTAAGGCGGTCATCGGCGCTGTCCATAATAATCCGCCCGATACTGCAGTGTAGGCGATGACGTTCGCGGCGGTAACCGCCTGATAAAAATATACTCCCCAAGCCGCCAATACCGCCGCTCCAACCCCCATCCACCAGTCTTCCTCGTAGCGCCAGCCGCTCCACAATCCAACCATTAAAAGTGGTATCACACCCAACATCGACCAGTGATTAGCAGGAAAACCTTCTAATAACAGTTTATACACATTCTGCATACGCGACACAATCAAGGTGTATAGACTGCGCGGACCATATTCAAGAAAATTCGCCGAAATATGCTGTGGAATTGGATATCCCGTCTGCCAATAATTCAACAACATAACCAACAGTATAACTGTGAATGCACCGAAGAGATAATAGATGGAGGTCCTCAAAGAATGTCCGGTCAAAGGCCACAGCAGCAATGTAACACAACCCCAAAGGAGCAATTCGCTGCGCATACTGACCGCCAAGGCAAAAAAGATGCCGCCTAAAAAAACTTCGAGATACCGCTGCGAACGGTGTATCCTATGCTGGGCGCAGGTGAACATTATCGATAAGGTGAGAAATCCCGCCGTCAGCGAATGTTCCCATAACTCCAGACTATAGAATAAGATAGGCGTCCCTAATCCGACGATGAGCAGAAAGAAGCGCCCGTCGCGGTCGCCGCGTTGCCGCTGCCATAACAACCAACTGGCCAGCAGAGTCAACCAGCCGCCGATTAACGGCAGCAGAAACGGTCCCCAGCGTCCCATCACAAGATAGAAAATTCCACCTATCAGCATAAACAACGGCGGGAAGGTCGGTATCTGTTTCCCGTTGTGCATCTCGCTAAACGGCGCGGCTATAGGCCGGAAACCGCCTTTAGCATCGAAATCGACGCCGTCGTAAGTCAAGGCAATTTTGCCGGTTTCGGCAAAAGCCCGGCTGCCCTGATATTTAATCCCGTTGTCCAAACCCCAAAAAGCCGGCTTGGGCAATAGAATCCAGAGCAAAAATAACAGCGCCGCGAGGGCGATTAATATCGTCAGTTCACGGCGCCGTAAAGGATTAAGATGTCCTCTTTTTATGATGTGTTCCTGCTTTAAAAGTGGATCCTTTTTTATCGTAATTCATCGTTCCGCACTCTGCATATTCATTCCGCGCTTCTAATGCGCATACGGCAGGAAGAACCAGTCTAGCATTCGGTTAAACATTTCGCTGACTTTGCCGCCGCTGTTATCTAAGAAGTAAAGCGGGAAGGTAAAGATCGCGATGCGGTAGCGGATTTCGAAGGCGCCTTCGTCGCCGGCATACAACCGTTCAAAGCGAATTCCGCAGGGTTTCAGGTGAAATTCCGAATAAGGCTGGTAGCGATAATTGACCCAGACGGTATCGCCCGGCGCCCAGGGCGTGCCGAATTTATAACTGACCTTGACTACGGTTTCGCCTGATGAGCCGACATTATTGGTAAGCGTCAACACTTCGCCGCTGTCGCCGCGGGTCGCGTTATAAACCCGCGTCACTTCCAACACCCGCTTCTTGCTTAATCTTAAGATGCAATCCACCGGAGTCGGCGGGTAATTGATAGTATCGACCCAGGTCCGCACTTCCGCCAGATCGTTCCGGACGTCACCGGAGGCGGTATCGGTATAGGACTTGAAGTAATAGACGGTCTCGACGCTGCTACCGGCTGTCATAATATCTATACCGGGCAGCAAGGGATAAGTTTTATAACGTTGAGTGAAAAATCGTCGGAAGACATCCGCTGAAACCGCCGTGTCGATGGCTAAATCCGGCAAATCTCGCACGCCGGATTTAGCGCCGGTGAATTCGGCTTCGTTGGTTGGCACCGACACGCCGGCCAGCGGTCCGCCGAACCGCGAACCGTTGGCTAAATTGATAATCGTATAAGCCGTCGAAGGCAAGATATTCTTGCGCACAAACGACCCAACTACCCATAGATTACCGCCGACCCGCACATAATCCCGCAGCGCGCTCTCAAACGGCGCCTCGTTGGGATCCATATTTTCAGAACACCATATTACTAATCTAAACCGCCCAAGATAGGCTTTGTGCAAGGTAATTGAATCTGGATTTGGATAATGGACATAGTTAACATCCGGATAACGCGAGGCTAAACTGCGATAAAGGTCGCCGATTTGCGTCCCCGGAATTACATTGCCGCGATTAGGGCGTCCATTCGGATTTTCCGAAGTCGAATTGAATAACAATATCGTCTGCTCAAAAGTCGGTTTATAGACATCGAAATCGGCCGACGCGGGACGAGCCGACAACTCATAACTATCGTCCCGCACCCAAACGGTGAAACGATAATGCCCGGTTTCCAGACCTGAAAACACTAAATCCTGTCGAATCGTCCAATCCCGCGCCACCCACTGCCAAATCGTGTCGTGGGGAACTTTTTCCAGATAGTAGCGATACTCCAGCGGTATTTTATATAAATCCCGGTCGTCAGGGTCGCTCGAACGCCAGGTAAAGCCCAAACCTGACCAAATTTCGGTCGTCCGGTCTAAAACATATAAAGTATCCCGCAGACGGATGTCTGTGTTGAAACTATCGTCGGGCGCGGTGAACCATTTTATCCGCGGCACATTCGGCGGTTTGTTGGTGCGGAAGAAGCGGCGGTAGATGACTGCCGACTCAGCGCCGCGGTCGTCAACGCACTTCAGATAGAAAATATGCTGTGTAACCTGCCCCGGCGTCGTGAGCAGGAATATCGTATCCGACGAGGCTTCCGTCCGGCGCCAGGCTTCAGCCGGTATGAAGGGAATATAGTAGTCCGGGTCGGCAAGCGCCGTCGAGTCGATTATATCGGCGTAAAGAAAATACTCCACAAAACCATCTGGATCGCGCCCCTTCCAATAAACGACCGGCGCGTAAGAAAATACATCGCTGTCAGCCGGAACATTGGCAAACTCGACGACCGGATTCTGGTTGCTCTCGACCGTGCCTTTGAGGTCGCCCGGCATCAAATCGCAGCCGGCAAGACTGATGAACAGCGCTAATATTACCGGCGTCAATAATCTCAATCGTTCGCCTGATATTAATAGATGGTTGTTTCTAACCATAAATCCGCCTTAATCTTTCTATTTCCTCGAGCAGTTCGCGCCGCCCGGCGGGACTGTTGATGTCGGTCTCAAAGCCTGCGTTTAGATGTTCGACGATCGCTCGGTAAGCCGCAGCGTAATCGGCTAGGTTATAGTTGGCTGCGGCGACCATCAGCCACATATCGCGAAAATCGAGCGTTGGTTCATGGAGGAAGCGCCAGCCGGGCCGGCGGCGCAGCAGCGAGTCGGCTTTGCTTAACGCGCTGCCCCACCGCCCTTCCTGATAGACCGCAAACGCCCAGCCTCCCAAGGCGTCATAGCGGGTCGTGTCCAGCGCCAGGCTGCGGGCAAAATAACCTCCTGATTCGTTCAATCGGCTTTGAATGCGTCCGGTTGTCCAGCCGAGTCCGTTATAGGCGTCGCTGTAATTTGCATTTCGGTCAACCGCTGATTGAAAATTAGCGGCAGCGGCGACATAATCGCCTGACTCGAATTTCACCCAACCAGCGGATGTCAATTCAGCTGCAGTTTGCGCCTGTCCGTCGCCATCGTCGTCATCTTTTGCGCAGCCGACGAAAAGCCCGCCGTAGATGGCAATGACGGATATAACCTGCAAATATGATGGCTTTATCATTCGTTCCAACATAGATTTACCTCACCAGCAACAGTTTCAACGCCCGGTCGCCGTAAGGCGTTTCCAATTTCGCCCAGTAAATGCCGCTCGCTGCTGGCTGACCGGGACGCTCCAGACCGTCCCATTGCGCTGTCCATTCCCCGGCGCCGCGCTGGCGATACTCCAACTGCGCGACCTGCCGGCCGGACAGGTTGTATATTCCGAGCCTTACTTTGCCTGCTTGAGGCAGTGTATATTTTATAAGTGTAACGTTATTAAATGGATTGGGATATGCCGACATTAAAACCTGATTCATCGGCAGCGCTGCTTCATCATCGAAGGTGCGACTGCCTAGCGCGACGGCAAATTTGCCGCCCCGATCGGTCATCCCGACGACCTTATCGTCCCGACATTCCCCAGCCAAACGCAGCCAAATACCGTTGTCTAATCGATAGACAGCCGCATTTTGGCTGGGCAGCGTCGTTAAGCCTGCGACAGTCATCTCGATGCGCGCCGGCGCAGCCAAGTGCGTTAAGCCCTTAATCTCAATAGTCGGAGTAATGAAAATTAATTCGTTAGTGGGACATTCCGGCGCTGGTTCGTAACGGCAGATTAAAGCCGTCGTGCGCTCAACTGCCGATGGTGGAATGATGAGCCGGCCCCCTACTCCCGGCAGCGCTCCGTCGGCGCCTTCGCGGGTCGTCGCTAATATCAATTCAAAATCGCGCCCGACCTTTTGATGTTGTCCGCCGGTGATATCCGCTTCACTGGTGATAAATATAGGTCCCGAACCTGGCGCTTCATACTTACCGCGATAGACATACTGGTCGATGGCGGTCAAGTTTATCAAAGTCAGAGACCCGCCGCCGAACTCCAATGAGCAGACCGGCGCGCCGGCAAATGGCGCCAGCGAGGTTATCATCACATCCAGCCATTGCGGGAAAGCCGAATTTTGATAGAGATTTATGGCGATATCCGGCGCCTGCCAGCCGCCGCCTAATGTGCCGCCGTAAGCGCCGATATCGTTGCGCGAAGTCCCTTGCGACGGCGGGAAACTATAGTCGCGATAAGGGCGTTCTGGATTGCCGCGGTCGATGAGCGGCGAAGCCGGATTTAATTCATAAGGCAATCCGGCGTTGACCGCAAATCCTGGCGCGATATCGATATTCGTCGGATGGGCAAATCCGCCCTCCACATCGCAATAAGAAACTAACGCATTTGCGCCGCTGACCCGTGTTATCGAAGAGTCGGTGTGGCCATAGATGATACTATTCAAAATCGACGGCACGGAGCGGATCGCGGCGTATATTCCATCGCCGTAGTTATCGACTATGGTGTTGTTGATAAGGCGCGGCGAGGAGTTTTCGACAATCGCCAGACCGCCGCCGTTTGAGGCGGCGCGGTTGCGGTAAATCAAATTACTTTGCAGTAAGGCGCTGGACAAGAAGCGGAAATAAAGCCCGCCGCCGCTGGCTGCGCTGTTGTCCCGGATTTGGCAATTAGCGATGAACGGTTTGGAGTTGAGTATATATATTCCGCCGCCGTAGCGGGCATAATTACTGTCAATAATGCAACCGGCTAAATACAAACCAGAATTTTCGATATATAGACCTCCACCCAAACCTGCGCTGTCGCCGCAGGCGGTTATAGTCGAGAATTGAATGACCGGCGAAGAGTGTCGAACCTTAACGCCGATTATTCCGCTGCGCACGACGCAGTAAATTAGCCGTGATCCGTCTTCGTTATTAAGTTCTAATCCCTTCCAGCGCGCCGCCGGTGTTCCGGAGTCGTCGCGCGGCAGAAAATAAATGGAATCCGTCGGCAGCCCCACAGCCCGCAATTCGCCGTTGGCGCGTATAAATGCCCTGCGTTCAAACAAAATCCGCGCCCCGGGCATTATGCGCAGCCGCTCGTGAGCCGGAACCGTAACCGAATCCAGAATTATATAATCCGCGCTTCCCACCGACCAGTCCCACACTCCTATCGCCTCGCCGAACATATATCGTCCGGGCGCTGCCATTCCCCGTCCGAGCAAGCGATAATTATAGCCCAGCGGATAATTGCTCATTATGGTCAACCGGTAGTTGTAATCCTGATTGACGGTATTGGGATGGAAATTAACTGGCAGCAAACCTGTCGAATCAGGTGGAATTATAAATCCGCCCGGGCCTATAACGGCTGAAAACGCGCCGGGTGGACCTACAACCGGCGTGAACACGACATTGGAAATCACTAACGGCTCATCGCCGACATTCTTTATAGGGATGTAACTTACAATTGTATCGCCGCCGGCCCAGACATAACCGACATATTTGGATGTGTCGGCAATCACCGGCCGTGGGCCGAATCCCCGTCCGGTCAAGGTTATATATAGATTGCGGTCATTAGTGCGCAGGCTGATGGCGGATTCATAGACCTGCGGCGCGGCGGGAAGGAAGATAAACTTGATCAGCAGCGAATCACCGCGATCGACGATATTGGTATCGGCGGTAACATCGAAAATTGTATCGGGCAGCGATATACTCCTAATGAGCAGCCGGCTGCGTCCGATATTGAACAACCAGAGCGATAATGTATCGTGGGTGCCAATTTGACGGCGACCGAAATCTAATGAATCTTCGATTCTGGCAATAGGGTCGATGCCGCCGCCGCGTAATATTAGCCGGGGATGACGACGCAGCGGGTTCAAATTTGCTGGATGCAGGGTATCGACGCCGTATAAGGTGTCGCTTGTTATAATCGTCAGCGTGTCATTATAGTTGCGCAGCGCGCCCGGCCGGAACTGGATGAGACATTTGCCCGATTCGCCCGGCTCAATCGGCGCCTTCTGAAAACTCGGTATCAGCCGGCCGCTGTCGTTCACCGTCGAATCGGGAAAGAAATCAGGATTAGAAAAACGAAACTCGTGGACATAGAGCCGGTAATGCCCGCGATTCTCGATGCGTATCTCCTGCGATGTTCGTGTATTGATGCGAATGGAATCGAAATTGACGACAATATTGTTGGCATCGAACATATTATAGAACACGGGAACGGATTTGGTCGCCAGTTCGGTTCCTCCGTGATGTCCGAGGTTGAGGCGGTTGATGAGGATGTCCGGCTCGGTTGAAGCGTTCAGGCGCGGGTCGCCGGCGTCGATGCAGGGCGATGAGTATTTCAAACGAAAGTCATAAGGCTGGCGGACAGCGTTCACAAACTGCGGGTCAGCGCTGATGTTGCCTGTTCCTGGAAATGGGTAGTCTTGTCCGACAGTTACATCGCTGAAGGAGACAACCGGCCTGGCTGACTGCGCCCGGCCCAAATCCTGCATAAAATTATCGCCGCGCGGCAGGTCGTTGTTCTCGATTTGGTCGTCTAAAAACAACAATTGCGTATTGGCTGTAATGATGCTGTTGCTAATATTGGGCTTGCCTTCCGTGCCGATGAAGACGCCGCCGCCCCAGCCGCGCGCCGTATCTAAAGTCACTGTGCAGTTCGCTATCGTTGGATTTGAATACATCAGACTGACGCCGCCACCGAAGTTGCCGGACCAATTGGCGACGATGAGATTATTTCTAAGTGTCGCCGAGGTTGACCAGCCATATAATCCGCCGCCGTCCAGGTCGGCACGGTTGTTGATTATTTCGCAACGTTCCAAAGTCGGCGAACAATTCTTGATATAAACGCCGCCGCCGCAGTTGTCCGGCCAGGCGCCGCGCGCCCAGCCGTATTCGATGCGGCAGAACCTAAAGCGCGTGTCGCGTTCGGCTTGGTCCAGCCGCAAACCCCGCCAGCGCAGCGAATCGACCATCGGATTTGCAACGGTGAACACAATAAAATCTGTATATGTTCCCTCTGCAATCAATTTGCCGTTCACTGTAAAACTGAACGGTCCGGCAAACTCGACGCGCACCCCCGGCTGAATCGTCAACTGCTCCCCGGTCGGTAAAACGATATTGCCGACTACGCGGACAGGATGGTCGCTCAGACTCCATACCCCGCTGGTCAGATTGCCGGACACATCCAGCGCGCTCAACGGGGATTGTGCGCCAAATAGTAGAATTATAAGCGCTGCCCTAAAGAAATAAGGGCTAAACGGGCTTTTCAAGTGTTGACCTCAAGGTTCTTGGCTTTAGGCTTTAGTAATTCACTGTCAACCCGCTGCGGTCGGCAGTCTTAATCCCCGGCTTCGAGAAGCCGGGCTACAACCGCGGTCGGCAGCAACCGTTATTAGAAATTTATATATCCAATCAGATAACTAATGGTGAAACGGTGCGCGCTGCTGAGCGTTCCGAGTCCGTTCCAGGCATAATCGACGGTCACTCCAGCCTGTGGAATCTGCAAACCCAATCCGAACGATACGCCATCTAAAGATAAACCGCCGTTTTCATCGATGATCGGATACTCCACAAACGGGTCCTTCTGCCGGTCGGCTTGATATTCGTCCCAAGTGGCGCGCTCCCAA
>Ga0194113_10009251_pt1 | contig 11928 bp, 10 predicted proteins | sample TA2MahC200mmetaG_FD_146193 | JGI IMG/M metagenome (GOLD analysis project Ga0194113, IMG submission 146193) | Freshwater microbial communities from Lake Tanganyika, Tanzania - TA2015017 Mahale Deep Cast 200m | ecosystem: Environmental > Aquatic > Freshwater > Lake | place: Tanzania: Lake...
TAGCGCGGTTGTTTAAATACGGATTACATCAGACCATGCATGCGCAGAACCGAAATACTTTTAAAAATCCCAAAACCCAACAAATATTTGACCGGATGGCGACCTACAACGGCAGTTCGCCTTACCTAGCGCCGGCTATGCTTAATATCATCTCGCAACTGGAATTTAATGAAGGTCCGGCAATGCCGGTGGGCGGAATGGCTCAAATCACTAAGCAAGCCTATCAATTAGCAGCCCAGCATGGTGTCGAATTCTATACGAACGAGCGCGTTACCGCTATTCAGCACCGCAACCAAAGAATCGTTGGACTTCAAACAACCAAGTCCAATTATCATTTCGATATTGTTGTTTCAAATATGGATATACACTATACCTATGAAAAACTGCTTACCCAAATTAAAGCGCCTGCTTTTTTGCTCAAGCAAGAAAAATCCAGTTCTGCGGTCGTTTTTTATTGGGGAATAAATCAGTCTTTTGACCAATTAGGTGTACATAATATCTTTTTTGCCGACGATTACCGTGCAGAGTTTGCCGCCATTTTTGAGACCAAAATGCTGTACCATGATCCAACTATTTATGTGCATATTTCATCGAAGGTAGAATCTACGGACGCACCTGCGGGGAAAGAAAACTGGTTTGTGATGGTCAATGCACCAATAAATGCGGGGCAAAATTGGGATCAAGAAATCAAGAAATTAAGACAGCGCATCTTAGAAAAGCTATCCAAGGCGCTTCAAACTGCCATTGAACCGCTTATTGAGGTAGAACAAATTAATGAGCCGCGTCTGATTGAAAAAAATTACAGCGGCAAGCAAGGTTCTATTTATGGCAACGCCTCCAATAATGCTTTTGCTGCTTTTCTAAGACACCCCAACTTTTCGAAGCAATTAAAAGGACTGTATTTTGCGGGCGTTACTGTGCATCCGGGCGGCGGCATACCGTTGGCAATTAATAGTGCAAAAATTGTGGCGCGTTGCGTTCAAGAAGATTACCCTAGTCTTCGAAAATAAGTCGGTAAGCTTCTACTTGAGCTAGTTTTGCGCTTTCGTCTTTGAAAGACCCCGAAATGGAGAAGAACGTGAGGTAAACGGGTTCATTTATGGCTTGTAGAGGTCTGGTTTCATTTAAAATCAGATCGAAAAATTGCCGAACGGTTTTGCTTGCTTTTACTTGTGACCCCGAAACATACACGTTAGCGTCAAATCGATGCCAATCATAGTCTTTCGGATCATAAAACCAGTAACAATAACTTTCTTGATCTTGAATCAATAACTCATTGTCTTTATTGAACTCAGTTTCCACGCTCACTTTCCAGCCTGTGGTTTGAAAATCTGGTAAGTTTCTCTGCAATGCGCCATTATACACCACCGAGTCAAAAGCGCAGTTCACAAAAACACCATCTAAGCTACCTAAAGTCACATGTATAACGAATGGCTCTTTTTTGAGTCGAACTACACTTTTCTCAATTTTGACAACTTCACCATTTTGCGTAAATGAAATATGGTATGACTGCCCATAGGCGAGGTGCGCCAAGAGCAGCATCGACAAAATAATTTTGTATAAGGTCCGTAAAATCATGGAATTAAGGTAGCGTTCAAATTCAAAATAGCATTTTCAACCTCCTCCACAATATCTTGCACTTCTTTTGCCTTGGTAAATTGCGCTACTCCAAAGGTGAGGGAGGCCTCAAACGGAACAGTTAAAAGCGCGCCCTTTGGAAGGATTTTCCCTGTTCCTGTAATCCAAACAGGTACAAAAGGGATTTGTGGATTCTGCTCAAGCAAGACGCCAATGCCTTTGTGGAAGGCTTGCAGTTTTTCGGGCTCACCTCTTGATCCTTCAGGAAAAATAATTAATGAATGTCCTTTTGAAATATATTTTTGAAGTACGTCCAGGGCTTTTGGGCCGGTTCCTTCATGGCTGCGTTTGATCAGGATGGTATTAACAAAAAAACGCGTAAGCCAACCCAACCATTTTTTCTTGCCAAAATAAGTGGCAGCTGCAACCGGGTGCGTGTACTTGAGTTGCCAGAAAGATAGGCTGGACATGAGTGCCATCGTGTCGATATGACTGTTGTGATTGGCCACAATAATAAATTGTTTTTGTTGCTTTAATTCACGGTAAGCGCCTTTCCATTTGATACCAAGCAAAATGCGCAGCAGGGGACCCATGAGCATTCTGTAAACAACAAATAAAACGATGCGGTGCATTTAGGAGTAGCAGAGCAAGTAAGTGTAATAAAAGAAAAATGGCGAGCTGATGGCCAAGGAGTCGATGCGGTCTAGGATGCCGCCATGTCCTTTGATGGCGGTTCCGGTATCTTTGAGGCCGAAATCGCGTTTAACGGCCGAGACAATGATATCGCCAACAAAACCCGAACAGGCAATCAATAAGCCTGCTCCTAGCACTTGAAACTCGTTGAACGGAGTTAAAAAACGCAGGAAAAATGCCGTGGCAATGGTGCTCAAAAGACCACCAATAAAACCTTCCCATGTTTTGTTAGGGCTCACTTTTTCGATTATTTTGTGGCGGCCCAGTAATTTACCCCAAGTAAATTGAAAAACATCGTTCATTTCGGTAAGAAAGACAACAAACAATAAAAGACCACGGCCACCTGCATTGAATTGTGGTAATTCAGGAAGTGACAGCAGGTAGGCAAGATGACTGATGGAGAATACCGTGAGCATGAGGTGCGTTGGAATGACGCTCATGGAGCGTGCGATATCTTGTGTATGGCCTTTAAGCACCAAAACAAAAGGAATCCAGGTGAACATAAATACCGGAATAAAGATCAAAAAAGGAGCAAACCAACCCATGTAAGCAATGTAATACTGCACTGGGACGGCTAAATAGGCCCAAAAAATAACGCTACGGTCTTCGGGGCGCGTATTTTTACTGATACTCGATAACTCTCGGAGCGCAGCAAATGACAAAAATCCAAATGCAAAAAAAGAGACGGCCGGATGCACAACTGCTGCGGTGGTAAAAATTGCAGCCATCACCCACCAAGATTTAGTTCGTGTCTTTAATTCCTGAACTTGGGGACCATTATTGAATTTTCCCATTGTCCAGAATAAGACGCTTGCCAATACAAGGACGCCGAAAATGACGGCAATCATTTGTTGGATTTCGTTCAAGTTATCAATTGATGGCATGTCGTAGTCTTCTGAGGGTACTCCAAAGTAACAAGATAAAAATAAGCATCCAAATCCAATTGAGGTACATTTGAATTGGTGCATTGAAAACAAATAACAAGCTCAAAAGACCTACCACCAGAGCTCGATCAGATTTGCCCATGGGTCCGTCGTAGCGCCGCTCACCGCTTACGGCCTGCCCAAGTAAGCCGGCAAACTCATTGAGCACGCTTAATAGTAAGAAAAACAACATCCAAGTTGGGTCCATCTTGAACAATACATAGAGTGGGAAATAAAGCGCTATATCCGAAATGATATCTCCGATTTCATTTAGCACAGCACCTAATTTACTTTGCAGGTTAAACTGACGGGCCATCATGCCGTCAAGTGCATTAAGGGCCATGCGTACTAACAAAACGATTGGTAAAAGGATTAAGGCGAGTATGCGGTTGCCGTATAATGCATAAAGGCCCATGGCAATTGATAATAAAATGCCGAGCAAGGTCAGTAGATTTGGTGATACACCCCTTTTGTTTAAACGCACTAGGAGCGGTTGCAACAGCGCCTGAAATTTAGGTTTGAGCTTGTAAACAGAGATCATGGCTTGTGCTTGATGAATGGATTCTCTACGGGTTGAACCGATTGCAGATGAGGACCGAAGTTACCGTTTTCAATGAAATAAAGCAATGCCTCGGCAAATACTTCAGGATGGGTGTACATCTGATCATGATGCATTGGCACAAAGCGGTAGTCGTCAACTGCTTGTCCAAAACAACTGAGCTCCCAGCAATAGGGGCCCATGGACGCGGCAGTTTGCTGGTGCTTTCTAACCGTATTTGTGGCGTAAGTCTCTAATAACATACCTTTACGGATAGTGCTGTCTTGGAGTGGGGTGTATGGTGTTTGGAGGAGATCTTGCATAACGTCTCCAAAAAGGATAAAATTGACAAACTTCATGTCCTGAACAAGGACAAGTGGCGCGCGTTCTTGCAGCGTGCTGCGGTCATAAACAATTGTTGCAATATTCGATTTGCCGTTTTGGGCAATCCAGGCATTGATAGTCCAAGAGCCCACGATATAGCCAAATACATGTACTTTCTGATAGGCATCTAAACCATGACGTTGCCAATATAATTCTAGATTTTCGAGGGTTTCTTCTAGTGATGCACGGGCAATATAGCGCGGTACGAAAACATCGTAAGGTGCTTTTTTGAAAGTGTTTTTGAGCCGATGCAAAGAGTGGTATTTAGAGCCAAAACCGGGTAAAATAAGCAAAGCTTCTTTGTAGGGTGGGAATTGCGCGTGTGGCCCATGCTTTCCAAATAAGGTCTGCGGGACCGCTTTTGGTTCTTGATCGAGATACTGCATGAGATTACCGTGCAGGATTTGAATATTTTTAGTTTGAATTTCCCTTTTTTGATGAAAACACAAGTCTTTGATGAGCTCACTAGGGGTGCTGATCATCAAGGCCAATCCAGGGTTTACTTTCGCTTCTCTAAGCACTTTCTTAACGGCATCGGCACAATTATTGGCGAATAAAGACCAGGGTTTATTCAGGTTGAACCGATCGGCAATTGCCTCAAGTTTGTTTGGTTCGATGCTATCTGCTCGTAAGCGCAATACCAAAACCGGATTAAACGCTTGGTGCTTTAGTTGGGTACGGTCGAAATTGAGGGCTTCATGGTAGCTAATGTTTTTGAGTTTGAATCCACCGCCATCTTGTTTGCGGTATTTGGTGTAATAGGTGAGGTTCAGGCTGTCTATTCCGAAAGCCATACTGATATGCCCTGCACCCGATTGGGTCTGTGCACTTGAGAACACAAACAAATAGATGTAAACAATTCCTGAGAACATAGAACAAATATCGTTAAGAAGTTTAAATGGAAGAAAACGAATTGAACAATTTCAATAGGAGAACTTGCGAAAATCACAACTTCAGTTGTTTTTAGGCCATAAAAAAAGCCCAGTTGAAACTGGGCTTTGAGTAGCGAGACCGAGAGTTGAACTCGGGACCTTAGGGTTATGAATCCTACGCTCTAACCAACTGAGCTATCTCGCCGTATGCGGGTGCAAATATAAAGAGAATTTTAATTTCATGTAACATGTAGACAGAACTAATTCAATTTTTCTAATTCGTTTTCGATTAGCTCAGCCAAGGATTGCAATCTATGAGCCGAAAAGTCAAAAGGAACACCGGCTGTTTGATAAATATCTTTCATGGATGCTGTATAGCCCAATGCCAAAGCCTTTTTATATTGGTCAATTGCCAGTGGGTAGTTCTCTAAACTGTTTTTCCAAACACCTAATGCGCCAAGTTGGGCAATGCCATATTCGATGTAATAAAAGGGAACTTCAAAAAGGTGTAACTGCCTTTGCCAAGCGTTTTGAACTAAATCTTCGAAGCCCGTCCAGTCGGTGAGGCCCGTCCCAAAATCTATGGAGAGTTGTTGCCAATGTGCTGCACGCTCCGCAGAACTGTGCATCGGATTTTCGTAAACCCAATGCTGAAAAGCATCGATTTGGGCAATCCAAGGTAAAACTTTGAGCGTACCTTCTAGTTGTTCGCGCATGGCGCGCTGGTGTGCTTCTGGTGCGTAAAACTCGAACCATTGCGGCATACTCAGTAATTCCATTGACATCGAGGCCAGCTCGGCTACCTCTGACGGAATATTTTTGAAAGCAGTAAGCGCAAGTTCTCGACTCAAGAAAGAATGAATGGCGTGCCCGCCTTCATGAACCATGGTTTCAAGGTCACGTTGCGTACCGACTGCATTCATAAAAATAAATGGCACACCTATTTCATAAAGTGGGTAGTTGTAGCCGCCTGGTGCTTTTCCTGGTTTGGAATCGAGGTCTAGGTGCCCCAGATTTTCCATGACCCGCAGACAATTGCCAAAATAGGGGTCAATGGCATCAAACATTTTAATGGTGCCGGCAAGCATTTGTGCGCCGTTCTCAAATGGTTTGAGGGCAGATTTTCCCTCTGGGTCAATTTCAGTATCCCAAGGTTTAAACTTTTCTTTGCCAAGTAAGGCTAGTTTTTTTGCTTGAATCGATTTGACCAAAGGAACAATATATTTTTTAATGGCTGCATGAAAAGCAAAACAATCTTCTTTGGTATAATCAAAACGACCTAAGGCCACAAATTTGTAGTCGCGGTAGTTTTCAAAACCTGCATTGCGTGCGACTTGATGCCTTTTTTCAATAAGGGAACTGTAAAGGGCGTCGAGTTGTGCTTGGTCTTTTCTTCTAACGGCCGCCATTTTTTCGAAAATTGACTGCCGCAACGCTTCATCTTGGTCTTTGAGTAAAGCGGCTGCTTGTTGCATGGTTAAATTTTGACCGTTGTGCTCGATCTGTTGAGCGGCACTGATGGCACCATATTGTTGGGCCTCTTCGTTCAATGCGGCCTCGATGGCGATATTCTCCTCTCGGAACAAATCGGTGCACTGCGCACAGATCTGAAATAAATCTGATGTGCAGCATCTTGTTTGTCCGCAAGGTAGGGCAGACCAACTAATTTTTGATTGAGTTGGTCCTCATAAGGTGCAAGTTCAGGTTGAATATGTGTCACAAAATGTGTGTAGGCCTCCCGAAGGTCCGTATTGGCGGTGTTAATACTCATCCTGATATAACGCCAAGCGAGGTCCTCCTCAAGCACCGCATCGAGCTCGGAGCGGTCTTGGAGCCATTTATCGAATTCCAAACTGGTCTGAATACTTCTTTGGAGCAATTCTTCGAAATAAGGCCGAATTACTGCGAAATCGGTAATGGCCAGGTCTTCGGGTAGAAACTGGCGCGCTGCTTTTTGAATGGTCATGTTATTTACCTCTAGATGAGCCCGTCTTGACGGTAGGTGTTTTTTTTGGTGCCGCAGGTTTAGCCGCTTTTACTGCTGGTGCAGGGGTGCTTGCTTTCTTTTTAGGGGTATCTGCCTTAGGTGCTTTCACTTCTTTTGCTGCAGGAGCTTCTTCTTTTGCTACGGCCTCAAATGCGCCAGCTTTAATCAAAAGGTTAAACCACTGAAACAATTTGCGAACATCAGATGGATACACACGGTCTGGATCCCAGTTGGGCAAGAACTGAGCTAAGGCAGCTTCGAGTTCTTTCATGTCAGCTTTGTGTGACGGCGCTTCTGAAGGATAAAGCGCTAGCATTTTTTCAAAGATGTCTGTCAGTTTGACGTCTTCGTCGTAAGTAAAAACAGTGATGTCGTCAAGGGTAGAAATGCGTTCAGTTGCGTAGGCTGGAAAGCGTTTTTTGTCGATCATGGATTCGACGATAACGCTATTTTTACCTTGAGCAATGACTTTAAAAAGGCCTGGTCTTCCGGAGATGGCAATAATACCGCTGAGTTGCATAGTTTGAATTTGGTTTAACGTGTGTCAAAAATAGAAATTATTTATTTTTTTAACACTATCCCTCAACTTATTAACAAGAAATCCTTACAATATACGTACCTTTGCACCTCATTTTAAAAATAATACATGACATTTGAAGAGCTGGGATTAAGGCGAGAGGTGCTGAAGTCGTTGACAGAATTGGGTTTTGAAGCACCGACCCCGATCCAGGAACAAGCAATTCCCTACCTATTAGGAGAAGATTGCGATTTTGTCGGTCTGGCGCAGACGGGAACAGGAAAAACGGCCGCATTCGGTTTGCCGTTAATTAATAACATCGATAACAAAGCACGCCTGCCACAAGGGCTTATCATTTGCCCAACACGCGAGCTTTGCCTTCAGATTACCAAAGACTTAAATGTCTTTTCCAAATACCTAGAAGGCAATATCACAGCCGTGTACGGCGGAACCGATATCCGTACACAAATCACCAGCGTTAAAAAAGGAACGTCCATTATTGTGGCAACACCAGGTCGTTTGGTCGACCTTATCAATCGCAAAGTTGTGCAGCTCGGAGAAGTGAAATACGTCATTTTAGACGAAGCCGACGAAATGCTCAATATGGGCTTCAAGGAGGACATCGACATGATCCTCGAGCAAACACCTATCGATAAAAATGTGTGGTTGTTTTCTGCCACTATGCCCAACGAGGTAGCGCGCATTGCCCGCACCTACATGCACGACCCATTAGAAGTTTCGATTGGTCACAAAAACCAAAGTAACGAAAACATCGAACATATTTACTATTCAGTAAAAGAGCGCGACCGCTACGACGCCGTAAAGCGTCTGATCGATTTCAACCCGACTATTTACGGACTTATTTTTTGTCGTACCAAAAACGAAACAGCTACTGTTGCCATGAAATTGGCAAGAGACGGCTACAATGCAGAGCCACTCCACGGTGACCTCACCCAAGCCATGCGCGATCGCGTTATGGAGCGTTTTCGTTCAAAAGAACTTCAAATTTTGGTAGCTACAGACGTCGCTGCACGCGGTTTGGATATCAACAACATTACGCACGTCATCAACTACAACCTGCCTGACGACATCGAGAACTACACCCACCGAAGTGGCCGTACCGCACGTGCCGGTAAAACTGGAGAATCATTGGTCTTGATCAATACCCGTGAAAACGTGAAGATCAAAGCCATTGAACGCCAAATGCGCGTCACTTTTAAGCAAGGGAAAATTCCGAATCCGGCCGAAATCTGTGAAATTCAGCTTAAAAAACTCATCGATAACACTATTTCTACCGAGGTCAAAGAATCGGATATTGCCCCATTTATGGAGCAGATTTTGGCTTCTTTTGCCGACCTGAGCAAAGAAGAAGTGATCAAAAGATTTGTTTCTGCTGAGTTTAACCGTTTTATAGAATACTACGAACGTGCTGGGGACCTCAATGCTGCAGCCAGCAAAGACGACCGCGAGCGTTCAGACCGCAAAGAGCGCCCTAAAAGAGCGCGCGAAGAAGGCAAAACCCGTTTCTTTGTTAATCTTGGGCGCCGTGATGGCCTCAATCCAGGAGCAATGGTTCGCATCATTTGCGACGCTACCGGTCTCAAATCCAAGTCGCTTGGTCGCATCGACATCATGACTTCTTTCTCTTTTGTTGAAGCTGACGACGAACACACTCAGAAAATTCTGAAGCTCGTTGATGGCTATGAATTCGAAGGACATAAAGTTTCCATCGAGGTAACTTCACCAGGTCAAGGTGGCTCAGAGGGTGGCCGCGACCGCAAGTTTTCAAAAGGTCCTGGTTCTAAAAGAGGCCCAGGTTCTTTTGGTGGCGGTAAAAAGCCAGGCTTCGAGAAAAAAGGCGGCTTTGACAAAAAACGTTCGGGTGGTTTTGACCGCGAACGCGGTTTCGGCGCCAAACGAAAGAAATACTAACTCCCCTTATCTTCATTGTCCTCTCTATGGAAATCAGAAACATAGCTATTATAGCGCACGTTGACCACGGTAAAACGACACTTGTCGATAAAATGATCGAAGCGGGTCAGGTTTACAATGAAAGAGACCGCATGACCGGTGAACTCATCATGGACAACAACGACCTCGAGCGCGAGCGCGGCATCACCATCGTTTCTAAAAACGTATCGGTCACCTATAAAGGCACCAAAATCAATATTATTGACACCCCAGGTCACGCCGACTTTGGTGGCGAAGTAGAGCGCGTACTCAATATGGCCGATGGCGTATGTTTGTTGGTAGACGCCTTCGAAGGCCCTATGCCACAAACGCGTTTTGTACTTGGAAAAGCGTTGTCAATGGGTATCAAACCGTTGTTGGTCATCAACAAGGTCGACAAAGAAAACTGTACCCCTGATGAAGTTCATGAAAAAGTATTCGACCTCATGTTTGAGCTCGATGCCAATGAAGAGCAACTCGATTTCCCAACTATTTACGGTTCGGCTAAAAATGGCTGGATGTCTATGGACTGGAAGCAACCTACAGATAGCATCACCCCGTTACTCGATCAAATTTTGGCTTACTTTCCTCCGCGTGTAATCGAAGAAGGAAATACCCAAATGCTCATCACTTCCCTAGATTTTTCCTCTTATGTTGGTCGTATTGCAATTGGCCGTTTGTCGAGAGGTGTGCTCAAAGAAAATCAGCCCATCATTCTTTCCAAATCGGACGGACCTCAAGAAAAGCACCGCATCAAAGAAGTTTTTGTTTTTGAAGGGATAGAACGCACCAAAGTCGCAGAAGTTCAAGCCGGAGACCTCTGTGCTGTTACTGGCATCGAAGGTTTTGAAATCGGCGACTCCATTTGCGATGCCGAAAATCCAGAACCACTTCCAACCATTAAAATGGACGAGCCGACCATGAGTATGCTCTTTTCCATCAACGATTCGCCTTTCTTCGGTAAGGAAGGTAAATTTGTAACTTCGCGCCATATTTCGGATCGACTCAACAAAGAACTCGAGAAAAACCTCGCCTTGCGTGTAGCTGACACCGACAAAGCCGACAAATGGATGGTCTTTGGCCGTGGGGTGCTGCATTTATCTGTACTCATTGAAACCATGCGTCGCGAAGGCTATGAACTACAAGTAGGCCAGCCGCAAGTGATTATCAAAAAAATTGATAGTGTCAAATGCGAACCTATCGAAGAACTTACTATTGACCTTCCCGAAGAGTTCAGCGGAACCGCAGTAGAGGCAGTTACGCGTCGCAAAGGTGAAATGACCAACATGGTACCCAAAGGTGAGCGCATGATTGTTACATTCCAAATCCCTTCAAGAGGCATCATCGGTTTGCGCAATTATCTTTTGACCCAAACCGCTGGTGAGGCCATCATGAATCACCGGTTCATGGAATACCAACCTTATAAAGGTGAAATTCCAGGACGCCAAAACGGCTCGCTCATTTCTTTAGAGCAAGGTACCTCTATTCCTTTCTCATTGAATAACCTTCAAGAGCGCGGTAAATTCTTTATTGCACCCAATGAAGATATCTACGAAGGCCAAGTAATTGGTGAAAACTCACGTGCTGGAGATCTTTGCGTCAATGTTACCAAAACCAAAAAACTAACTAATATGCGTGCCTCAGGTTCCGATGACAAAGTCCGTTTGGCGCCGCCAAAAGTATTTAGTTTGGAAGAATGCCTTGAGTATATTCAATCCGATGAATATGTTGAGGTCACACCAAAAAGTTTGCGCATCCGCAAAATCTTGTTGAAAGAAACCGATCGCAAACGCTCAGGTAAGTAATATTTTCGCCATTTTTACGTTGTGCAATCAATGAAAAAGGTTTTTTTATTTATGTTGCTCGTGCTTGCATTTCAAATACAAGCACAGCGGCGTACTTTTTTCTCTCGCTCAGAGTTGGGCCTCACCTTAGGTCAGACCTACTATCTCGGTGACCTCAACCCATACCAACAATTTAAGAATGCGCATCTCGCATTTGGCGCTATATACCGATACAATCTCAATAATCGCCTTACTTTTCGCTTCAACTACCTTCATGGAAAAGTTTCTGCAGCCGATTCTTTATCGCCCTATCCATTATTGGTCAATCGAAACTTGAGTTTCCAGTCGCCCATCAACGAGGTCGCCGCAGGTCTCGAATTTCATTTTGTGCCTTTTCAGTTTGGCAGTAGCCGTTATCCTGCAACAGCCTATTTACTCGCACAAGTTGGCGCCTTTAGAATGAATCCGCAAACATTTTACAACGGTGCTTGGCAAGATTTACAAGTTCTAGCTACCGAAGGACAAGGGACAACAGCCAATTCACAAAAGCCCTACAATTTGAACCAGCTATGCGTGCCGCTCGGTATGGGGCTCAAGGTGAGTCTTGGTAAAATGGCAACCATTAACCTAGATGTTTCTATTCGCAAAACCTTTACCGATTACCTCGACGACGTTGGGTCTGATACCTATTTCGATCCGCAA
>Ga0194113_10009257_pt1 | contig 11922 bp, 11 predicted proteins | sample TA2MahC200mmetaG_FD_146193 | JGI IMG/M metagenome (GOLD analysis project Ga0194113, IMG submission 146193) | Freshwater microbial communities from Lake Tanganyika, Tanzania - TA2015017 Mahale Deep Cast 200m | ecosystem: Environmental > Aquatic > Freshwater > Lake | place: Tanzania: Lake...
CGCCCTGCGGGTACATCAGATAATCACCGGCGGCGTTGGTGGTGACGTTGAACTTCTCCGGCACGAGCACCGGCGTGCCGTCGAACAGCGTGAACGGCTTCCAGCCTTCGTTCGGGAACCCGAACATCGTGTTGCGCGGCGTCAGCCCAACGACATCAATGCCGAGCGCCGCGCGCAACTCGGCGTCAATCTCGCCGAGCATCTGGTACGGCTCGGTGACTTTGACGCGATAACTCTTCTCGCCGAGCACGGCCTGTCGCAGGCGCGTGATGGCGGCGACGTGCATCCCGGTGACCGCGGTGCCACCGAAATCAACCGGCACGCGGTCCGGTTGACGATGTTCCAACGCGGCAATGAAACGTTCACGACTGGTCATGGTATTCTCCTGTTGTGAAAGCTAGTTGTGAGACGTTTATCACGGGCAAGGCGATTAGCCAACCACGTAGTTGACGGTTGCGCTCGGCACGCAGACTGGAGGGCCACGCTCCGTCGTGGCCGTCCGCCGTGCGTTGATCGGCTCCGAGATTTCGGACGCGACGGAGCGCGTCCCTCCATGTTACGGTGGTCGCATGGACACGCCATTACCGCAACGGAAGACGCCGGTTCATTACCCGCCGCTGTCGCAACACAATCGGGCATCAATCATCTTCGTCACCGTCTGCTCTGCAGGCCGTAAACCCATTCTGGCGCATCCGGATGTTCATGAGTTACTCACGGCGGCGTGGCGAGCGGCGGACCGGTGGCTGGTGGGGCGTTATGTCGTGATGCCGGACCATCTGCATCTGTTTTGTGCGCCGAACCAGATCGAGCCGGTGCCGTTGGAACGGTGGGTTCAGTTCTGGAAGTCATGGACCTCGCAACGATGGCCGCGCCCCGCCGAGCAGCCGGTCTGGCAGAAATCACTTTGGGACACGCAACTGCGTCGAGGCGAAAGTTACGGCAACAAGTGGGACTACGCGCGGCTCAACCCGGTCCGACACAAGTTGGTGAGCGATCCAGCCGATTGGCCATATCAGGGCGAAATGAACGTCTTGGAATGGCACGATTGACAACGCCTGTGGAGGGCCACGCTCCGTCGTGGCTGAGTCGTAGGTGTTGCCCACGGACGCGACGGAGCGCGTCCCTCCAGAGTTACGGAGCCGGGTGCGCCGCTACCCGCTCATTTGAGCAGGGCGGCAAAGCCTGCTTGCTCGAAATGTTTGTCGCCTGTCAGCGCCTCGGTGACATTCCGCTCACGCATGATCACAAATGAAACGCAATCGGTCAGCGTCCAGTGCTTGTCCGAGTGCTGGTGATACAACGCGAGGGCGCGATCCAACAATTCACGGGAGGCCGGGACAATTTCGCAGGCGCTGGAGTTGCGAAGGTGAAGGACGAAATCGCGCACGCGACCACGACATTCGGACTCCGCCAGCGCGTCAGCGACTTCCATCAGCACCCAATCTGATGTCAGGAGCCGGGCGCGCAGGTTTTGAGAAAACTTCAGGACGTGCTCGTGATGTTGGTCGCGGCGGTTCAACCGTGCCACAAAGTAAAAGGCATCGGCAAAAACGACGCTCATGGCCGGGAATGACCGTGAACGTAGTGGTCGAGATTGGCGGCGAGATCGGCAGGCAAATCACCCGCCATGCCGTCGAAATCCTTGAGCGTGTCGAACAGCGTCGGCAGTTGTTCATCCAGCGGCTCGATGCGCACGACCGTGCCGGAGGCCCACGGGACATCCTTGGGAAGCTTAATCACTCCTTTTTCGATGGTGGCGGTGATGCTCATGGAACCAAAGATAGCAGGTGGAGCGTCTTTCTGCCAGCGTGAATTCAGACAAGCCGGCAAGCCAAGAAGTCGTTGTCATTCTGAGCGAAGCGAAGAATCTCGCAATCGCAGCGTGCAAGGCGTGTTCGGTTCAGAGGTCCTTCACTTCGCTCAGGATGACAGACGGCAGCGGGATGGCAGTGTTCGGATGCGTCTGGTGGCGATGCGTCGAGCCGCGTCCAAAATGTCGCAGAGCCGGCCGATTTGGTCAGTTTCCATAAACGCAAACTGCCGACGCCAAGATGTGGGCGCGGGCAAACGGATTCGGGGATTGTTCCAGAGACGGACGCAAAACGAAATCCACCGGTCGCCCCAACAATTCTTCGGCTTCTCCCGCCATCTCCAACAGCTCCGCTGTCGAAGGCGGTTGTGATTCACTCGGAGTCACCAGCAAATCAACGTCACTGGCCTCGTTCGCGCCGCCGCGGACCGCCGACCCAAAGACTTCCAAGCGCCGGATGCGATGCCGCTGGCAGAACGGCGCCAGCAACGTTCGCAGTTGCGCTGTAGTCGGCATGGGAAGTGGTCGGTTCATGCTGTCATCTTATCGGCAGGTCATGCGGGATGCAAGCTCTCGGCAGCAACAATCCATATCGGGCGAAATGGTTACATCGGCTTAACGTCAGCCTTGAGGGTTGCCGAGCTTGCGAGGCACACCCTCCGAGGCTCGGTTCGGCCTTCCTCCGATTTCAATGGTATCACCGAGGACAACCTCAAAGCGGAATCCGTGACTTGCCCTTTCCCGAATGAACTGAATGCTCTGATCCCAATCATCATCGGTGAAGAAGCCCCGCGTACTGAGATCGAGAATATGATCCATCATCGGCTCGGTTGTCTCTTCGGTGAGTCGAAATGTGTCAATCCCCAAGATGATGATTCGTCGCTTGCGGGCTTCTTGAATCAATGCAATGGCATCATCTGCCGTAAACATGGCGGTTCCGCCACGGATGGTCGCCCGTGGTCTGAACTCATCGGCGAGATACATTGCCTTGCTCATAATCGCTTCATGGCCAAGCACAGTTAATCGGACAAAGCTGCCGGCAAAAGACGAAGTCCGAAGCCTCGCCCAACGGGGATGTAGGCTATCTATGAGCTTTCAGCATGTCAAGCTTGCCGCCAGAGGCTTGAGGCGACGGCATCCGCACGTCCACTGATACCCATTGCAGGGCGTGCATCTTCTTCCACTCTGTCGTGTCGGCGTGTTCAGACTTTGCAAAGTGTGAACACATTTCAACCCCAGCGAGACACAACGGCGAGGTCAGCGCATGAAGATTGTTCAGACTTTGCAAAGTCTGAACAAGACCCCGCCCAAGGTTTGACCTTCTTTGTTGTGTGCGGGTCTCCTGACCGCGTACATCCTCTGACCGAAGGTCTGCTGTCGCGGGCTGGACCGGGACACCTTACGGTCTGGCACAGCGGCGCGGTCGGGAGACCTGCGCCGAACAAGGAGTGTTCCGGAAATGTTCCGGCTGCATTACTTGCCGATGTCAATTGTCAGGTCGTTGGTCTTTCGCGGGTTGAGCGTGAGGCCGCGGCCAAGGTGGACAACGATTTTCCGGCAGGACGGATCGGACAACGGTTCGACGTGCAACGCAGCGGTCTTGCCGTCGGTGGCGACTTTCAACTCCATCGTCAACTTGCCGAACGGTGTAGCGATGCCGGTGAGTTTGGTGATCATGCCGGGTTTGGTCCATTCCGGCGGCAGGCCCTCGAACAGGTGCAGTTCGTCGCCGCGGTCGAGGGCGAGGAGGTGGACGGTGAGCCGGATGAACTCGGCGCTGGCCCAGTTGTGCGGCATGTCGCCGACCTTTTTGTATTTCTCGCCCTTCAAGGATTGTTCTTCGCGCCAGACGAGGACGGGCGCGGCGTGGTTGGCGAAAGCGTAGAGGGCTTGCGCCGCCTTGCGTCCGTTGCCTTGCCAGAGCCAGGCGTGCGCGTAGAACGATGCGAAATAATTCCAGATGCCGGTTGCATCCCAGCCGGTGCCATAGACCATGTCTTCGCGCTCGGTGGCGGCGAGCATGGCCATGTTGCCGGCGACGAGCAGGTCATTCTTCGGAAAAACCTGGCCGGGATATACGGCGTGACAGAAGGCCCACTGCCCGCGCTGCGGCAGGTCCTCGCCGTCCATGCGAATTGGAAGGTATCGGTTGCCGTGCGGATCGGTCTTCATGTCGCGCGCGGCGGCTTTGCGGAACGCGGCCATGAAATCGTAGTATTCCTTCTGCCACTGTGCCGCTTCGTCGGTGTGGCCGAGCCAGCGCGCCGCTTGGACGAACGCGCGCAGGCCGAGCAGGTTCCAATACGGGTTCGTGTATTCGGCGTGGACGCCGCCGATGCCGCCGTCGGGAAAACCGGGCGGAACAAGGCCGTCGTCGAGTGGCGTGTCGTTGGTGAGCGTCTCTTTTCGCAGCGTGCGGATGTGCTCGGCGATGCGGACGAGCTTGGGCCAGATGGATTCGAGCCACGCTTTGTCCTGCGTAAGTTGCGCGTGACGGAGGCACGTCCAGAGGACGATCCCGTTTTCCTTGGAAAAGTTCTGCATGACCTCGATGCGGCCATCGGGCTGCTGGTAGGTCAGTTCGTAGGCGACGCCGTTGCGAGCTTGGTCGCCTGCGCCGAGGATCGTTGCGGCTTCGAGCAGGAACGCGCCGTCCACGATCCACAAGCCGCGATAACACGTCGGCCCGACTTGAAATGCCGGCAGGCCTTTCTTGATTTCGCGCGCCTGCCAGATGTTGCGGATGGAGGAATCCAACAGCGCTTGAATGCCCGCGTCCGGCACCTGCACGCGCCCGAACGGCAACGGCGCGTTCTCCCAATACGCCACCGCGCGCTCGCGGCACGCCAGCGCCTGTTCGACGGTGCGCGGTTCCAGCACAATCGCCCCGCCACCGCTGTAGAGGACGAAGAACGACGCGGTCTTTCCTGCCGGCGCGGTCAGCGGTTCAAACACCGTGCCGGTGATGGTGTCGTGCTCGTTGACCACGATTCGCCGCTCATCGCGTTGAAGTCCCAGCTTCGTGTCCACGATCAACTTCGGCTGGATTACTCGCGGTGCGGTGCCTTTGTTCGTGACATGGACGAGAATCAAATCGTTGCGCGCCGGGCCGGCGGGCTTGGCGTCGCTCATGCGGGCGATTGGTTTCAGTTTGCCCGACAACAGCGATTCACTGTCCGTCGCCTGCTCCGGGGCGAAGATCCAAAGCCCGTTCAAGATTGCGTTCTTGTCTTTTCCTCGTGGCGCAACTTCAATCGTGATGTTGCCGTCGTTGTCGGCGTCCTTCGCGTCGAACCAGAACGCCATTGCCTTGTTCTTGCCGATGTCAGCGACGGTGTCCACGGTCTTCGGGTCGGCGCCCTCGACGCGGAGCAGTTGAACGCGTTTGCCGGTTTCGCTCCACCAACCCTCGCACAGCGCGAGGGCGACCCGGCGCGACGCGCCCGTCGGCGCTGCAACCTCGTATTGGATGCCGACGCGGCTGCTGATGGCGATGTGCTGGAGCGACGGGGCAAGCCCCGCCGGCGGTTTGGCCCAGTTTCGAATCGAGCCGCCGTTATCGAGACGACGCAAAGGGCTGAGTGACGCAGTCGGTTGACGCAGGTCGGTGACCGCGAACGCTTCCTCCACGATTTCCAATCCGTCCGCCAAGTGAAACGTCCGCACGATGGGCACGCGCGGCGAGAGAAGCTCTTGTTTCTGCCAGACAGCGTTGCTGGCGACTTGCACGGAAATGCGCGTGGCAAACTCGCGTCCGCCGACGCCGTAGTGGTAGAGCAGCGCGCCGCTCTTGTCCACGAGCGACTTGTAGGGGTCGTCGGGCAGACAGATTGCCGTCTGCCATTCCGGCGGGGACCAACGGAAATCCACCGAACTCGATTCGGCTCCGAGCACCACAATCCCCAGCAAGAATATCGTTCGCGCTATCACGGTTGTTTCGCGCTTTGTTCGAGGTTTCGCCGGTAATCAGCATCGTGCGGCGCGAGCCGGACGGCCTCGGCAAAATGTTTGCGGGCCTCGGCCAGCTTGCCCTGTTGGGCCAGCGCGACGCCGAGATTGTTGTGGGCGAGCGCGTTGGCGGGATCGAGTCGGACGGTCTCGGTGAAATGCGCGATGGCGACGTCGAACTGGCCGCGCCGAACCGCAGCGCGCGCGTGCTCGTAATGCGCCACGACAAGACTGGCGCGCGCGGCGGAGAAGTCCGGTTTCAGTGCGAGGGCGCGTTGAAACTGCGCGATGGCTTCATCGAGCCGGCCGAGCGCGACGAGGGCGAGGCCGTAATTGTAATTCAACTCGGCGGTTTTGGGGCGGAGAGGGATGACTTTCGCGTAGTGCGTGACGGCTTCCGCGGCCTTGCCCTGCTGCGCGAGGGCGTTGGCCAGATTGCAACGCGCCTGGACAAACCACGGCCTGAGACGAACCGCTTCCTGAAAATGCTCAATGGCCGTGTCGAGCCTTCCGCGCTTGATGAGGGCGTTGCCGACTTCCAAGCGCGCCTTCGTCGCATTGGGGTTTTTGGCCAGCGTATCACTGAACAGCCGCTCGTGGTTTTCGTACGCGGCGGCCCGGCTCCACGTCAGGAATCCGAGAATCGCCAGCGCCACCACGGCAACGCCTCGGACGGTTTCGCGGGACCAACCCGTCACCGTCGCCGCCGCGAGGCTGAGGATGCCAATGGTGGCAAGGTATTGCAGGTGGTCGGCCACGACAGGAGAACGCCCGGCGTACGGCATGTTGAAGACGCCAAGCACGGGGAACAACATCAGGCCGAAATACACAAGCGCAAACAACACCGCTTTTCCCCATGTGGCGCGAAACCGCCACGCCGTCGCCAACACCGCGCCTGCGGCGAGCGTCGGAAGCCAGAACCACGGCTTGAGCGCGCCGAATTTCCAAAGCGGATACTCCGTCATCAGTTGGACCGGCGCGAGGATCTTGAACAGGTAAAACCAGAACACATGCCCGGCAGCGCCGAGCCGGAACCACAGTGGTCGTTCCACGCCGCCGCCGCCCGTCCCCGGCGGCAATTGCGCTTGCTGCGACCAGATCGTAATCAGGCCAAACACGGCAGCCAGCAGGAAGAACGGCGCCGAGTGCAACAACTCTTTGCGCTCCATCTTTCCGCGTTGCCACCACGCACAAAGCAATAACACCACCGGCAACGCGACGCCCGATGTCTTGGCAAGCAGCGCCAAGAGGAACGCCCCCAAGGCGCCCGCGTACCAGCGCCATCCGCCGTCGCGCTCAAACCGCAGGTACGCCAACATGGTCAGCGCATACAACACCAACGACAGTGTGTTTTTGCGCTCCGAGACCCAGGCGACGGATTCCACATTGACCGGGTGCACCACGAAGAGCAATGCGGCCAGCCAAGCGCCGCGGACACTCAGCCGGAGCAGAACTTGCCAAACCAACAACGCGCCGGTCGCGTGCAGCAGGATGTTGGTCGCGTGATACCCCGTCGCATTCATCCCCCAGAGCCGCCACTCCAACCAGAACGTCATCCACGTGACCGGGTAATAATCCATCATCGCGCCCGGCAGCCACATCCGCCACCAGCCATCGGCAGCGTGAATGACGGCGTTCTGCGTCAGCAACAGGTCGTCGTCCCAGACAAACCCCGCCCACAGCGCCGGGTAATACACCAGCGCCGTCAACAGCACGAGCAGCGCTCCAAATCCCCACCGTTGCTTGTCGAAATTGGTCATGGGCCGTATCCCACCATATTTCCGCCAAGGCTCAAGCTCTTTTCGATTGTAAGTGTTTGCTTTCATTTCGTTGAATAACCATCCTGCCCGCCCGTCGAAGTCGCCAGAAGGAGAACACAGGCATGAAGACGAAGACAAGAATTTTGATCGGAATCACCGCCGTCGTGCTGGCTGGCGCAACCGCGATAAACGCAACGGCTGGAACGTGCGTGTCTTTTGGATTCGGGTACCGGGGCGGCCACCGTCACCATTGGGGCGTCGGGTACTCTTCCTACTATTGCCCGCCGCCGGTTTACTACTATGCGCCGCGACCGGTTTATTACGTTCCGCCGCCTCCGCCGCCGCCCCCGCCGGTGGTGTATCGGGCGCCCGCGCCAAACACGCAACCGCTGGGAGTGTCCGACATCAAAGCCCTGACCAAGGCGGAAATCAGCGATGAAGTCATTATCAGCCAGATCCGCAATTCGCGGACGGTTTTCCGCCTGACCACCGCGGAGATCATTGATCTGAAGGAAAGCGGTGTCAGCCAGCGGGTGATTGATGCCATGATCAACACGTCGTCCGGTTCCTGACCGGGTCAAGTTGGCGGAATTCAGGCTTGCTTTTGCGGCGGTCTCGCGGAGAATGCGCGCCGTTTCAGGAGCCATTTGTGACAGAGATTAATAAAATCAAGTTCAGTGATTTCGAACAGTTTGAACCCGATCTGTTCTGGCAGGCGCATGGGCGCAAGATCATCTGGGTCACCGCCATCGCGCTGGCCATCGGTTTGATCGCCTACCTCTGGCAACAGCAACGCCTCCAGGAAGCCGATGCCGCCGCCGCCAAGCTGTCCCAAGCCAACGATGCGGCCACGCTCCAGCAAATTGCCCAAAACTATTCCGGCAGCGACGTGGCCGCCGCCGCCCTGCTCCGGCTGGCTGATGTTCATTTCCGGGAAAGCCGTTATCCCGATGCCGCCGCCGCGTACCAGCAGTTTCTGGAAAAGCATCCAAAACATTTCCTGGCCGACTCGGCGCGATTGGGGCTTGCGGCGATTCAGGAAACCACGGGCAATTTTGACGGCGCCCGCCAACTCTATTCCCAACTGGTCAGCGCCAACCCGAACGGCTACGCCGTCGTGGCTGCCAAACTGGGTATGGCGCGTTGCACCGAGCTGCTTGGCCAGCCCAATGAAGCGCGACAAGCCTACAACGAGGTCATGGCTTCCGACAAAGCAGGCACCTGGCAGGGAGAGGCGTTCTACCGTTGGACCGTTTTGGGCCGGCTTACAGCCAAATCGCCTGCCCCTGCTCCATCCCAAAAACCGTAATTCCCTGCTGACGCGACTGTTGAAAATCGTCGTTGACGGCGGCAGGCTCTTCCGCTAGTTTTGCCCGCCCTAACGGGAACAAAACGAAGGATATTTTATGTACGCAGTCATCAGAACAGGCGCCAAACAGTACCGGGTCCAGCCCGGCGACAAGATTGCCGTCGAGTTGCTCAAAGGCGAAAACGGCAGTGAAATCGCCCTCGACGACGTGTTGCTCGTCGCCGACGGCGACAAGGTGCTCGTTGGCAAGCCGACGGTTGCCGGCGCGCGCGTGACCGCCGAGGTCATCGAGGCCGACAAACAGGCCGCCAAAGTCATCGCTTTCAAGTTCCGCCGTCGCGAGGGCTACCACCGCAAACGCGGCATCCGCGCCCGCCACACCATTTTGAAAATCAAGGAAATCGTCGTACCGTAGCATCAGCACGAAGGAGCACCCACCATGGCCCATAAAAAAGGACAAGGCAGTTCACGCAATGGCCGTGATTCCAACAGCCAACGCCTCGGCGTGAAGGCGTTTGGCGGCGAACTTGTTTCCGCCGGCAGCATCATCATCCGCCAGCGCGGCGCCCGTTGGGTCGCCGGCGCCAACGTCGGCACCGGCCGCGACTGGTCGCTGTTCGCGCTCAACGACGGCAAAGTCCGCTTCGACAAGAACGGTCGCCGCGTCAACGTGGACCTCATTCCCGCTGCCTAGCACGTTTCGTTTGATTCCATTCCGCCGCGCGCCATGGATGTCGCTCCTCACGGGATGACCCAGAGCGTCGCAGTCAAACGACGGGCATTCGAAATCGGTTTTCATCTGGTGGGCATCACCACCGCCGACCCGTTGCCGCACACCGCTGAATACCGGCAGTGGCTCGCCGACGGCTGCCACGGCGACATGCGCTACATGACCCGCCGGCTCACGCCGGAACAAATCCTGCCCGGCTGCCGCTCCATCATCGTCGTCGGCCTGAACTACCACAACCCCGGCACCCCACACGTTGCCCGGTATGTCGGGACACGCGATTACCATGACGTGATGGGGGAGAAGCTCAAGGAGCTTGCCAAGTTGGTGGACGGCCTCTGGTACGTTGACACCGGCCCGATCCTCGAACGCGACCTCGCCCAACGCGCCGGCCTCGGTTGGATCGGCAAACACACCAACCTCATCAACCGCAATTTCGGGAACTGGATTCTGCTCGGCGAGATCCTCACGACGCACGAACTTATTCCCGACACACCTGAAACCGATCACTGCGGCTCGTGCCGGCGTTGTCTCGATGCCTGTCCGACCGGCGCCCTCACCGCCCCCTACCGGCTCGATGCGCGCCGCTGCATCAGTTACCTCACCATCGAGTCAAAAGGGGAGATACCGGAAGAGCTTCGACCGAAGATTGGCGATCACCTTTTTGGTTGTGACATCTGCCTCGAAGTTTGTCCCTGGAACCGGTTCGCTACACCTTCGACCTGGCAGCCTTGTCCGTTGCCGCCGCTGAGGGAGATGTTGTCGTGGACCGAACAGCAGTTCGCCAATCATTTCCGCGGCACCCCGCTCTACCGGCTGAAACTCGCGAGGCTTCTCCGCAACATCCGCGTCGTGCTCGGTAATCGCGGCTAACGCAGCGCCTTGTCGGCGGCTAGCCGGACTTGCTCCATCTTGTCCTGATATCGCTTCATGCGCTGCTGGGCGAACTCGCCGTAGGTCAGGCCATCGCGGCGTTTCAACTCCGACGGCATCGTGCAGGTCTCGCACTTCGGGCACGACCAGCGGTCGTCAAACCACCAGTGTTCCTCACCGAAGCCGCACTTCTTACAGGTTAATTTGCGCGGTTTGCCGCCGAGTGAGAGGGCGGCTTTGCGGTTGGCGACGCGTTCGGAGTCGTTGTCCATTGCTTTCTGGAGATCGGCGAGGCAGTTGTCGCGCCACTGGATGATGGCGAGACGGTTGCCGGTCGGCATCGGGGGAAGATTGACGTCCACGATGGTGTCCGTGCCGGCTTGTATTGGACGTGGCACAGTCTGGCGGGTGAGTTCGTCGGTCCATTCGAGGGCTTGACGGTAGGCGAGCAGGCGCTGATCCAAGTTGCCTTGGGCTTTGCGGGCAGCTTCGATCTTCTTCAAGCCTTCCTGCGCGTACTGGATGAGCTGCGGGTCCTCGGTCGTGGCCAGAAAATCCTTGAGGCGTTTCTCGGCTTGGTCGAGCGTTTGGGTGCGGTAGTTGGCGACAAGCACCTGTTTCTCGGCGGCTTCCTTCGCGTTGGAGGAGGCGCCCCACTTGTGCCACAGCACGCCCGCCCCGGCGTCAATCGCCACGCCGCCTTCGTAGAGCGGATCAACCGTCATCGCCTTCAGCAACCGGCCGAGGCCGACGGCCCAGCCACGTCCGATGGCGTAATAACGGCTCGGGTCGCGCCCAGCCTCCAAGTCGGCGATGAACTGCTGACGGGACTCGTCGGTGGCTGCCCAGATGGTGTCGTAAATGGCCGGGATGCCGCTGGCGTACCACACAGTTTTCCCGCCAGTCTTGGTGAGCGACGTGGTGTAGGAATCGTACGGGTCAATCTCATCCATCGCCCGGTGATAGCCCTCGTAAGCCATGTAGAGCAGCATTAAGACGTTCGCGCCTTTCACGCAGGTCGCGCGCGCCCCTGGCGGCGGTGCGCCGAAGAACTCGCCGGTGGCGGCGCGGAATTTCTGCATCGTGGTGGGCCGGTAGTTTTGCAGGACCAGTTCGGTCGCTTCGCTTTGCGTGAGCAGTTCGCCGCCGGGCGTTTTGAAACGGACGGTGCCGTCGGGCGCGACGACTTTCTGGAGGCGGACGCCGCCCTCGGCGACCTCGGCGTAATAGGCCGGGTCGCGCGAAACCATTTCCTGGCGGCCGGCCTGGTTGCAGCGGGCGATCTTCGCCCGCTCAGTCCGCAACGTCTCCAGTTCCAGGCTTTCGTCGGGCGTCAACGACGGCTTCGACTCGTACTCGGCGATGCGGCGGTCGCGGACGGCGTTGGATTCGTCGCTGAGCTTGACGGCTTCCTTGTGGGCCTTGGCGAACTCCTTCTTCGCCGTGTCGCAATACTCCGCACGCTCGAACGCTTTTACTTCTTCCGGGTTGCCGA
>Ga0194113_10009268_pt1 | contig 11912 bp, 7 predicted proteins | sample TA2MahC200mmetaG_FD_146193 | JGI IMG/M metagenome (GOLD analysis project Ga0194113, IMG submission 146193) | Freshwater microbial communities from Lake Tanganyika, Tanzania - TA2015017 Mahale Deep Cast 200m | ecosystem: Environmental > Aquatic > Freshwater > Lake | place: Tanzania: Lake...
TGGGGCCCCTTCCCCGCGCCGGGCTTCTTCTCGTACTTGGCCACGAGTTCCGGCTTGCCGACGAGGCGCGTGTGCGGCGCGTAGTGGCTGAGCAACAGGAAGAAGGGGCGGTCCTTGCGGCGCTCGATGAACTCCACGGCCTCCAGGTTCAGCCGGTCGGTGAGGTACTCGTTGGGTCCGAGGCGCGGCTGCACCTCGGGCATGTGCTTGTAGGGGGGGAAGTAGAAGCCCCCGCCGATGTAGGCCGACTCGGAGCAGATGACCTCGTCGAAGCCGTGGCGGCGCGGATCGCCGGGGCGGCGGCTGTAGTCGCCCATCAGGTGCCACTTGCCGATGAGGGCGGTGGCGCAGCCGGCGGCCTTGAGCACCTTCGGCAGGGCGGCGTACTGGTCGGCGGAGAGGAACTTCGGGTCGTCGGCGCGCAGGTAGTCGGTAATGCCGACGCGCGCCGGCCACAGGCCCGTCATGAGCGCCGCCCGCGTGGGCGAGCACACCGGCGCAGCCGCGCAGGCCTGCGTGAAGCGCACGCCCTCGCGCGCGAGGCGGTCCAGGTGCGGCGTCTCGTTGAACGCGTTGCCGTAGCAGCCGAGTTCGGCCCAGCCGAGGTCGTCGGTGAGGATGAAGACGATGTTCGGCGGGCGGCGGCCGGCCGCCCCGGCCGCCAGGCGCCGCGGCAGCGCAATCGCCGCTGCGGCGCCGAGCGCCGCAGCCCGCATCAACTCTCGGCGCGATGATCGCGGTTCCATCATGCCGGTTCCGATCCCCACGCCTCCCCCGCCGCGACGATTGCACCAGTAGGGGGCCGAGGAATCAAGGCCAAAACTTGCACCCCTGAACGGGCGGAAAAATTGGCATGGTTCAAAGCCCCCGGCACCGCCGGGGGATGATCGGCCCGCACCATCCATCCCCACGCGGTGCGTGGGGCTTGTTTGAACCATGCCGAAAAATTCTTCGCAAAATGACCTCTGCTATTGACATGTCGCCGTCAGCCTGTATCATGCGCCCCCTTGATTGGCCGGTTCGGCAGCGTTCGGACCCTTCAAGCAAGCCGTCCGCGGATCGCAGACCTCGGATCGCAAGTCCAGGCTGGTTCTCGCACGCCCTGAAGGGGGGAACACCACGCTGGCAGCCGTACAGCCGCTCCGGGCGCCGTGACGCGGGATTTTTTCGCTTCCCTCTGGCATGCGGCGGCCCGGCGGCCTTAGGATAGCAGTATAGTCAGGAACGTGCACCGGCGCAAGGAGCGCGCGGTGTTACAGGGAGGGCTGCATAGCGCGCGGCCAGGGAGGCACGCGGGTCGGCCCGAAGAATCCCAAGAAAGGAAATCCGAAATGAGTAGAAACTACAGCGACAGGACCCCGAACGGCAGACCGCGCGGTCCGTCGGACAAGTCGCGCCAGGGCCAGGCGGCCCCCAAGAGCGCACCTTCGACGGCGTGGCCCCCGACCTCCGCTCCGGCAAAGCCGGCGGCCCCGGCCGCAGACAAGCCGGCCGCCGGCGCACCCGCCGAGAAGCCGACCAGGATCGCCGTTGCCACGGCGGACGCCCCCATGCCGACGCCTGAGCAGATTGCTGAGCGGGCCCGGGCCATCTGGCTCAAGGGCGGCTGCCTGCCCGGACGGGACAACGAGAACTGGCTGGAGGCCGAACGCCAACTGCGGGCCGAAATGGCGCGCCGCTAGTTCGCCCGATATCGCTCTGGCACGTTAGCCGGACGCCATGCTCTCGCAATCGCGCGAAGGCACGGCGCCCCGAGTGATCCGGTGCGCCAAGTTGCGGCGGCGCCGGCCGAAAAACCGTCTGAGGCGGTCGAGAAGCAGGTGACCCCGTGCGCGTGTTGATGCTCGGCTGGGAGTTTCCGCCCTTCATAAGCGGAGGTCTCGGGACGGCCTGTCACGGCCTGACCCGGGCGATGACGCGCTTGGACATGGACGTCTTGTTCGTACTGCCGAAGACGGTCGCCTCCGCGGCCTGCTCCTCGCGTGCCGTGCCGCCCGCCGAGCGGACCGCGGGGTCAATCACCCTGCGGGCCGTGCCGTCGTCGGTGGCCAGCCCGTACGGCGGGCTCGCCGCGGGGGCTGCCAGCCCGGGGGCCGAACAGGCCCGCCAAGCGGCGCTCCTCATGGGCGGGACGGCGCTGCGCGTCGTCGGCACCGGCGCCGCGAGCGGTTACGAGGGCGACCTCATCGGCCGCATCGAACAGTACGCCGCCCGATGCCTCGAAATCACGCGCGACGAGTCGTTCGACGTCATTCACGCGCATGACTGGGTGACCTTCCCCGCGGCGCTGGCCATCGCGGCGCGCTCGGGCAAGCCCCTCGTGGCGCACGTGCACTCAACGGAGTTCGACCGTTCGGGCGAGCAGGTGAACCAGGCCGTGTACGACATCGAGCACCGCGGCATGCACGGGGCACAGACGGTCATCGCCGTCTCGCAGCGGACGAAACGGATCATTGTGGAACGCTACGGCGTGCCGGCCTGGAAGGTGCAGGTGGTTTATAACGGCATCGAGCCGTGCCCGGCGGCCCCGGCGCGCATCGCGGGCGGCGCGCAGGCGGTCCTGTTCCTGGGCCGCATCACGAGGCAGAAGGGGCCGGAGTACTTCGTGCGTGCGGCCGAGAAGGTCCTGTCGAAGCGAAACGGCGTGCGGTTCATCATTGCCGGGTGGGGCGACCTCGGGCCGCAGACGGTCGAGCAGGTGGCGGCCCTCGGGCTGGGGCTGCACGTGCGATTTGCGGGCTTCTTGCGCGGCGAGGAGGTGGAGCGGGCGTACCGCGAGGCCGACGTGTTCGTCATGCCGTCGGTCAGCGAGCCGTTCGGCTTGGCGGCGCTTGAGGCCGCCCAGCACGGCGCGGCGTTGGTGCTGTCGAAGTCGTCGGGCGTTTCTGAGGTGCTGCATCGCGGGGCGCTGCTGGTGGACTTCTGGGACGTTGACCTGATGGCCGACAGGATTCTGGCCCTCTTGAACCGTCCGGAACTGGCTGAAACCGTCCGCCGCGAAGCCGCCGCCGAAGTCCGCCGCCTGACGTGGGACGCGGCGGCGCAGCGGTGCATCGAGGTCTACGAGCAGCACGCGGCGGCCCTGGTGAACTGATGGGCCGCAGGAGTGCCACAAGTTGCCGGCCTTTGCACCCGGGGCGAGGGGAGAATACGCGAGAGGGAACCTGAACCGCATCCGGTCAGGACGGGAGAAGGGCATGCGTATCGCCATTTTGTCTTGGGAATCGCTGCACTCCGTGGCCGTCGGCGGCGTGGCGGTGCACGTCACGGAACTGGCGGCGGGGATGGCACGCCGGGGCCACGAGGTCCACGTCGTCACGCGGATGGCCCCCGGCCAGCGGTTTCACGACCTCATCGACGGCGTCCACTACCACCGGTGCCCGTACTCGGGCCACTCGGAATTCGTCGACGAGGTCAACAACATGTGCCGCGCAATGGTCGACCGCGTGTTCATCATCGAAGACATGATGGGAGCGCCGCTGGACGTCGTCCACGCGCACGACTGGCTGACGTCGAACGCGATGATCTGGATAAAGCGCGGGCGGGGCCGACGCGTCGTTTTGACGGTGCACTCGACGGAGTACGGCCGTTGCGGCAACGCGTTCCACGGCGGCCGCTCGCAGCGCATCCGCGACCAGGAGCGGGCCGGCGCCTACTGGGCGGACCACATCGTCACCGTCTCGCAGGCCGTCAAGAACGAGATCTCCTGGATGTACGAGGTGCCGCACTGGAAGACCTCCGTCATTTACAACGGGGCGAACCCGCGGCAGTACGACGGCTTCGTGGACCCGGGCGGCACGAAGCAGGTGCACGGCATCGGGCCGCTGGACCCGGTGGTGCTCTTCTGCGGCCGCATGGAGTGGCAGAAGGGGCCGGACCTGCTGGTTGAGGCGATCCCGGCGACGCTGCGGACGCATCCGAGCACGAAGTTCGTCTTTGCCGGCGACGGGCACATGCGCAGCCAACTGGAGCACCGGTCGCGGCAGTTGGGCGTGGCCCATGCCGCCAGGTTCCTCGGCCGCCGCGGCGGCAGTGAACTGACGAACCTCTACAAGATGTGCGAGACCGTGTGCGTCCCCAGCCGCAACGAACCCTTCGGCATCGTGGTGCTGGAGGCGTGGAGCGCCCGCAAGCCCGTCGTGGTGACGCAGGTGGGCGGTCCGAACGAGTACGTCACGCACGAGGTCAACGGCCTGAAGATATACCCGCACCCCGGCTCGGTCGTGTGGGGCCTGGGGCAGATGTTCGCCAACTTCGACCGCGCTCGCTGGATGGGCCAGAACGGCCGGTACGCCGTCGAGGCCCGGTTCACGTGGGATAAGATTGTAGGCGAGACGCTGGCGGTGTACGATCCGGCCCCGGTGGGGCTGGAGGGCGTGCGGCCGGCGCCCGCGTCGACCGAGGCATCGCGGGTGCGCACCGTGGTTGCCGTCCCTTCGGCGGCCGGCGCCGAGCAAGTCGTAGGCCGGGGCAACGCCCCGGCTTCCGCGCGTGCCGTCCCTTCGGCGGCCGGCGCCGAGGCCGCCGGCGGCGCGGACAGTGACGAACTGCGCGTCCTGGCGAGGCTGTCGTTCCGGGCCGCCGGCGGCCGCGAGGCGGCGGAACCGGCGTTCGCCGAGTGCAGACGCATCCTTGCCCGCTCGGGCCTCCGGGTGCACCTGCGCCGCCGCAGCGCACTGGTGCAGGGCGACTGGGAGTCCGTGACGGCCGCCGTGCGCGAGTGCTGCCGCATCGTCAGCCGCACAGGAATCGGACGCATCGTGGCGTCCATCAAGCCGGCGGCAACCGGCGCCGTGGCGGAGGGCGCCCTGGCGCCGGACGAGGCGCTTTACGTGGCGGCGCCGCGCCTGGTGGAGCCGGGCGGCAAGATCCGCCGCCATCGCGTATCGGTGGCCTGACGGCCGGGCGGACAGGAAAGTGGCAGAGCGACGAAGTAACAGCCACCGTGCCGTGGGCGTTTCGCTCCGCGACTTTGTCACTATGTCACTTTGCCGCTTCGTCACTTGCTTTCCGTCACTATGTCACTTGCTCCGGGGAGAGCGAAATGGCGGTCGGCAGTTTCTGCCTGGTGCTGCACGGTCACCTGCCCTACGTGCTGCGCCACGGCGTGTGGCCGCACGGCGAGGACTGGCTTTACGAGGCGGCGGCGGAGACCTATCTGCCGCTGCTTTCCACGATTGACGAGTGCCGGTTCCTGAAGGGCAGCCCGCGCCTGACAATCGGCCTGACGCCCATCCTGCTGGAGCAACTGGCGCAGGAATACTTCAAGCACGGCTTCGAGCGCTACCTTGAAGACCGTATCCGCCGCGCACGCGCCGACCAGGCGGAATTCAAGAAGCGCGGCGAGGCGCACCTGGCGTACCTGGCGGCGCGATGGCAGGAGTTCTACGAGAAACTCGGCCGGCAGTTCGCCGACCTCGGGCGCGACATTCCGAAGGCGTACGCCGCTCGCGCCGCCGAGGGGGCCGTGGAGGTCCTGACCTCGACGGCCACGCACGCGTACACGCCCCTGCTGCTGGAGGATTCGTCGGTCCGCGCGCAGGTCCGCGCGGGAATCGCGAGCAGCGCTGCGCACCTGGGCTTCCGGCCTCGCGGCATGTGGCTGCCGGAGAACGGGTACCGGCCGAGCGGCCACTGGACGCCGCCCATCAACTGGGGCGGGGCGCGCATCCGGCCGGGCATCGAGCACCTTGTTGCCGACGAGGGCGTCACGCACTTCTTCGTCGAGCACCACCTCATCGAGCAGAGCCGCAGCGAGTACCAGGCCTCCGGCGACGGACACTGGCACAAGGTCACGTGGGACGAGGCGCCCAACCACCCCGAGCGCGGATGGCGCAGCGTCCACGAACCCGCCTTCGTCAACAGCGACGGCACGGCCGTGCCCCGCGCGGCCGCCCTGGCACGCGACCCGCAAATCTGCGAGCAGGTCTGGTCCGGCGCGTGCGGATACCCCGCAAACGGCGCCTACCTGGAGTTCCACAAGAAGCACGGTGAGAAACGCGGCCTGCGCTACTGGAAGATCACCGCCACGGGCGTGGACCTGGGCGGCAAGGACCCCTACTATCCCGACGACGTATCCGGCCGCGTCTACGAGCACGCGCAGCACTTCTGCCGCCAGGTGAAAGAGCGACTGTGGGAGCACCGCCGCCGCACGGGGCGGCACGGCGTGGTCACGGCGTGCTTCGACGCGGAACTGTTCGGGCACTGGTGGAGTGAGGGCCCGCAGTTCCTGCGCGACGTGATGCTGACGCTGAACGCCGACCCGGACGTGGACCTCGTGACCGCCCAGGGCTTCCTTGAGTCGCATCCGCCCGACAAACTCGTCTCGATGCCGGCCGGTTCGTGGGGCGAGGGCGGCGACCACCGCGTCTGGGCCAACGACAAGACCTCCTGGATGTGGGAGATGGAGTACCGCTGCGAGATGCTCTTCGGCAAACTCACCTTCAGCCTGCCGTGGCAGAAACGGCGCGACCTGCGCGAGATGCTACAGAAGGCCGGGCGGGAACTGCTCCTGCTCCAGGCCAGCGACTGGCCGTTCGTCATCACGCGCGGCCAGGCGGTGGATTACGGCATCAAGCGGTTCACCCAGCACGTGTCGCGATTCGAGTGCCTGACGGACATCGCCGAGAAACTCGGCTCGGACTCCGAGTACCTGGGCAAACTCTCCGAAGTCGAGCAGTTCGAGGTCCGGGACGCCGACGTGCACGACGCCGTCTTCCCGAAGATCGACCTCGCCTGGTGGAACGCGTAACGGGGGCGGCCGGGCGCGGCCGACGCGGGTGCCATGCTTTCGCTCGCGAAAGCATGTGACTTGGCCGACCGACGGCCATGCTTTCGCAACAGAGCGAAAGCATGGCGCCCCGGCGCGGGTGGATGGCGCCCCGGCGCGGGTGAGAGTCCGGCGGGGCCGTCGTGGGGATCAGGCCCGAGTGGACGGGATTATGCGAGTCGCGTTTTTCGCCTGGGAGAGCCTTCACTCAGTGGCCGTGGGCGGCATGGCGCGCCACGTGACGGAACTCGCCGCCGCCATCCAGCGCCGCGGCCACGAGGTCCACGTCTTCTGCCGCCTGGGCGAGAACCAGTCCACCTACGCCGCCATCGACGGCGTCCATTACCACCGCTGCCCCATCAACCTGGACCCCGACTTCATCACCGAGATGAACAACATGGGTAACAGTTTTGTTTACTTCATGGGCCAGGCCGAGGCGTACCAGGGCGGCAGGTTCGACGTCGTCCACGGCCACGACTGGCTGTGCGCCAAGGGCCTCGTGCAGGCCAAGAACGACCGCGGCAGCCGCACCGTCCTGACGATGCACTCCACCGAGTACGGCCGCTGCGGCAACGTGCTGCACAACGGCTGGTCGGAGCGCATCCGCACGGTCGAGGCCGAGGGCGCCTTCGTCGCCGACCGCGTCATCACCGTCTCCGGCGCGCTGGCCGACGAAATCAAGTGGCTCTACCGCGTGCCCGACTGGAAACTGCGGACCGTCTCGAACGGCATCAACTGCCGCCGCTTCGACGGGTTCATCGACCCGGCCGTCTGCCGCCGCACGTACGGCGTCGGGCCGCTCGACCCGATGGTCCTTTTCGTCGGCCGCATGAGCACCCAGAAGGGGCCGGACCTCCTGCTGGAGGCCGTCCCGGGCATCCTGCACGAGCGCGCAGGCGCCAAGGTGGTCTTCGCCGGCGACGGCGACATGAGGTCTTACCTGGAGTACCGCGCCCGCGAACTGGGCGTGGCCCACGCCGTCCGGTTCCTCGGCGCGATGGACGCCGACGGAGACCTCCTGAACCTCTACAAGTCCTGCGACGTGGTGTGCATCCCCAGCCGCAACGAACCCTTCGGCATCGTGGTCCTGGAGGCGTGGGCCGCGGGCAAGCCCGTCGTCGCCACCCGCAACGGCGGCACGCGCGAACTGGTCGCCCACGGCCAGGACGGCTATCTCGTCTATGACAACCCGCCCTCCATCGTCTGGGGCATCAACCAGGTCTTCGGGAACTTCGCGCACGCACGCTGGATGGGGGAGCGCGGCCGCGTCAAGGCCGCCTTCAGTTTCAGTTGGGACGCCATCGCCGCACAGACCGAGGGCGTGTACCGCGAACTCGTCTGACCCCGACGCGGCGCGGCTGGATGCCCCCGCCGCCAGAAGGAGCGCCCCGGAATGAGCGGTCGCCTCACAGTCCGCCGTAGAGTCGTTCGCCATGTGGCACGGCCGGCTTGTCCGGCCGCCGACGCGACAAAGCCGCTTTGGCGACGTCGCGCCGTGGGATGGACCGCCGACGCTTCGCACGGCCGGGCAAGCCGGCCGTGCCACACATGATTGCAACAGCCTCCGAGCGGCAATTCCCACCCCCGCAACGATGGGCTATAATGCGGCGGACGGCGCGAAGGGGAATGCATGACGGCATCGGCGCAACCGGAGCACGCCGAGGAACTGCCCGCCATCTGCGGGCCGGACGAGCCCATCGCCGAGGCCATGGCGCGGCCCGGCCCCATCTTCCTCCCGGAGAGCGACGTCGATTTCGACGACGCAAAGAGCGGCTTCGCCATCGCCCTGCACATGCACCAGCCGCTCATCCCGGCCGGCGGCGAGGACCTCCGCACGGCCGCCGTCATCAGCAACCTCCAGCACATGATGGAAGGCCCGCACGACGGCGACCGCTACAACGCCCGCGTCTTTGCCTGGTGCTACAAGCGCATGGGCGAGTTCATACCCCACCTGGTGCAAGGCGGCAAGAGCCCCCGCATCATGCTCGAATACAGCGGCACGCTGCTTCACGGCCTCCGGGTCGCCGGCCTGGAGGACGTCCTGGAATCCCTCCGCACCATCACGTGCGACCCCGTGTACCGCCGCCACGTGGAGTGGCTCGGCATGCCGTGGGGCCACCCGGTGGCGCCCTCGACGCCCATGGCCGACTACCGGCTGCACGTGCGGGCCTGGCAGCACCACTTTGCCGACCTCTTCGGCACGGAGGCCCTGGGGCGGGTGCGCGGCTTCTCGCCCTCAGAGATGGCGCTGCCGAACCACCCCGACGCCGCATACGAGTTCGTGCGCATCCTGAAGGAGTGCGGCTACCGGTGGCTGCTGGTGCAGGAGCACACTGTGGAGGGCGCGGCCGACGGCGGGCCGGTCCGCCGGCCCCACCTGCCGCACAGGCTCCTCGCCCGGAACTCGCTCGGGCAGCAGGCGAGCATCACGGCCATCGTGAAAACCCAGGGGAGCGACGCCAAACTCGTGGCGCAGATGCAGCCGTACTTCGAGGCGCGGGGCCTGGCCAGGATGGAACTGGCCGGCCGCCGCGTGCCGCCCCTCGTGACGCAGATATCCGACGGCGAGAACGGCGGCGTCATGATGAATGAGTTCTCGCCGAAGTATCTCCAGGTCATGGCCGAAGCCTCCGCCGGCAGCCACCCGCCGCTCGGCGTCACCGAGTACCTGGAGCACCTGGAAAGCCTCGGCATCGCCGAGGCGGACTTTATGCCCCTCCAGCCGGTGTTCCAGAAGCGCATCTGGGACCGCTACACGGGCGGCGGCCCGGACGCCCTGGGCGCGCTCATCGCCCAACTCAAGAAACAGGACCACCGCTTCCACGTCGAAGGCGGCAGTTGGACCGGCAACATCTCCTGGACGCGCGGCTACGACAACGTCCTCGGACCGATGCAGGAGGCGAGCGCCCTGTTTGACGAGAAGGTGCGCCGGGCGGGCGTCCCGCCCGCCGACCCGCGCTGCCGCCGGGCACTCTTCTACCTGCTCGCCGCCCAGACGAGTTGCTTCCGCTACTGGGGCCAGGGCGCCTGGACCGAGTACGGGCGGGAACTGTGCCGCCGGGCAGCGGAGACCCTGAATCGCATGTAACGGCTGTCATCGGTCATTTGTCCCTTGTCATTTGTCATTTGTCATTTGCGAAAAAAAAAAAACGAATGACAAATGACGAAGGACAAAGGACAATCTTCAACTGGGGAGCCGCATGCTCGACCTCGACACCATCCGCAAACGCACCGATGAGGTCCGCCGCAACACCGAGAACCGGCGGATGAAGGCCGACATCGACAAGGTCCTGCGCCTGGCCGATGAGCGGTCGGCGGCAATCGTGGACCTCGACGCGGCCCGCGCCCGCCGCAAGGACATCTCCGCCCGCGTGCCGAAGGCGTCGGCCGCCGAGCGGCCCGCGCTCGTCGAAGAAGTCGCGGGCCTGAAAACCCGCATCGGCGACCTGGAGGCCCGCCTGGCCGCGGTCGAGGCGGCCCTGCGCGACGAGCAGTCCCGCATCCCGAACCTGTCGCACCCCGACTCGCCCGTCGGCCCGGACGAGGCGCACAACAAGGAACTCCGCCGCTGGGGCGACATCCCGAAGTTCGACTTCAAGCCCCTCGACCACGTGGCCATCGGCGAGGCCCTGGACCTGGTGGACTTCGACAGCGCCACGAAGGTCGCCGGGGCGAACTTCTACTTCCTTAAGAATGAGGCCGTCCTGCTGGAACTGGCCCTGGTGCGGTTCGCCCTGGAGACCCTGCGGGCCGAGGGATTCACGCTGCACGCCACGCCCGACCTGGCGAAGATGCGCGTCCTGGAAGGCACGGGCTTCAGCCCGCGCGGGGCCGAGACGCAGATTTACCGCATCGAGGGGTTCGACCTGGGCCTGATTGCCACGGCCGAGATAACGCTCGGCGGGATGCTCATGGACGAGATCATTCCGGCCTCGCGCCTGCCGCTGAAGGCCGGGGGCGTCAGCCACTGCTTCCGCGTCGAGGCCGGCGCCTACGGCCGCGCAGGCCGCGGCCTGTACCGCGTCCATCAATTTACAAAGGTCGAAATGTTCGCCTTCACTCGCCCCGAAGACTCCGACGCCGCGCACCTGGAACTCCTGCGCATCGAGGAAGGAATCTACCGGCGCCTGGGCATCCCCTACCGCGTCCTGGACATCGCGACGGGCGACCTGGGCGGCCCCGCCTACCGCAAGTTCGACCTGGAGGCCTGGATGCCCGGGCGCGGCGACGGCGGCGCGTGGGGCGAAATAACGTCCACATCCAACTGCACCGACTACCAGGCCCGGCGCCTCGGCATACGCTTCCGCCGCGAACCCGGCGCCAAGCCCGAACTCGTGCACACCCTGAACGGCACGGCCATCGCCGTCAGCCGCACACTCCTTGCCATCCTCGAAAACTTCCAGCAGGCCGACGGCTCCGTCCTTGTGCCCGAGGCCCTGCGCCCGCTGTGCGGCCTGGACCGCATAGGCCCCCGCAGGTAGTGCCGCACTCGCCCGCTGAAGCGGCGGGGCGGTTCTGGGCGCGTACGTGCGCCGTTACTGGCCCCCGCCGTCAGGCGGGGGTCGTACCGGCGCTCGGCGTCCGGCTGCGCGGCGAACCCCCTGCTTACGCATGGGGCTAGTCACGGCGACTCGGCGCGCGTAACTGAACCCTTACTCCGAGCCCGCCGATTCCCTTGCCTTTTGCCGCCCGCTGTGCAATAACTGCACAGGGCAAGGGAGCGGCCCAGGCATGGCGCGCGGCAAATCGGGAAAACCGGCGGACGGCATCCGGCTCAGCGAGTTCGAGAAAACCTCGCCCGCCAAGCCGCTGCCCATTTACGTCCTCAAGGGAACCGACCCCTACCTGCTGGAGCATGGCCGCGCACACGTCCGCAAGATCGCCATCGGCGACGCCGACCCGGGCCTGGCGGTGCTCGACGTCCTCGGCCCCGACGCCGTCCTGGCCGACGTCATGGACGCCCTGCGCACTCTGCCTTTCCTTGCCCCGCGGCGGCTGGTCGTCATCCGCGATGCCGAGGAGTTCCTTGAGAAGCCCGCACGAAAAGACGACAAGGTTCGCGACGTTCTCGTGGAGTACCTGGACGCCCCCTCCCCCACCGGCACGCTCTGCCTGGAGGCGGCCTCCTGGAACACCAGCACCA
>Ga0194113_10009269_pt1 | contig 11911 bp, 3 predicted proteins | sample TA2MahC200mmetaG_FD_146193 | JGI IMG/M metagenome (GOLD analysis project Ga0194113, IMG submission 146193) | Freshwater microbial communities from Lake Tanganyika, Tanzania - TA2015017 Mahale Deep Cast 200m | ecosystem: Environmental > Aquatic > Freshwater > Lake | place: Tanzania: Lake...
TAGGCGTTCCAGGGCAGGATGTCGTGCAGGGCGAGCAGGCCGAGCAGGTGCATGACCTCGGGCGGTTCCTCGCTCAGCATGAACCGGTTGCAGACCTCGTCGTTCCCCTCGCCGGCGCGGGTGAACTCGGGCAGGAAGATGGGCACGAAGCCGAAGTTGTGGCCCATGTACTGCGCGCGCATGCGGTCGAGCGTGAGGATGTTGCGGTAGCTGAAGCCCTCGGGCGGCAGGGCCAGCGTCAGGTGCTCCCCGTCGATCATGCCATGGCAGAACGCGAGCTGAGCCATGTTCAGGCAGCCGGATTCGTGGTTGAACAGGAGCTTGTCGGGCCAGCGTTCCTGCAGCGCGACGTAGAAGCGCCGCTGCACGCCGCGGTGCTCCAGGTAGCGCTGCTCCGGCTGCCAGACGCCGTACTCGTCGCGGTAGCCGCAGCCGTGGTCGGCGTTGTCGCACGACGGCGGCGGCGTGACATCGAAGTACACGCCGCCCCAACCCATGTCCTTGTACCGGCCCTCGTACAGGTCGCAGAAGGTGGTGACGAAGTAGTCGCCCCAGGAGCGCGGTCGCGGGCAGACGCCCATGGCGCTCATCGCGGGCGCGGCGGGATCGAAGGGCGGCGGCGCGTTGCTCAGGCTCGTGCGCCACTCCGCCGCGAAGTCGGGGTAGTCGGGCATCCCCGGCCAAACGGAGCAGGGCTGTAGGTACAGGATCGGGCGGTTGCCCTTCGCTGCGCTCTCGTTGCAGATTCGCTCCCACTCGGGCTTCGGGATCGGGTAGCTCGTCCCTTGCGCCCAGCCCTCCAGGTAGAACGGGTTGAGCCGCGTGCCGGGGGTATCGTCCAGCGGCGTGATCCGCCACATCCGCCAGCCCTCGGGCTTCGGCCGGACCGGCGTGAGTTGCATGGCGAACTCGTACTCCGTGTTCGCGTCGAGCACCGTGGGCTTGTCGATCAGGTTCAGCCGGAGGGTCACGCGATCCGCTTCGGGGATGATCTCGATCTGCTGGTTGCGGTCGACGTTGCGCCAGTTGCGGGCGGAGGGAACGGTGACCTGCAGCCCGCCCGTCTCGTTCCCGAGCCAGACCTGCGAGTTCGCCACCACGCGGTGACGCCAGGCCTTCGTCAGGCCGATGCCATCAGAGCCGAGCCCCGTCTGCATCAGCGTGGCCGCGGCCTTCCGAAGAGGCACGTCGAGCGTCAGCCGCTCTATCTGAGGCTTGTCGGGCGCCCACAGCGTCAGCTTCGTCCACAGCAGGCCGTCGTACTCGACGGCGCTCTCGATGGTCGCCTGGACCGGCTTGCCGGGCGCACCTCCGGCGAGGTCCACGCGCGCCGGCGTCGTTCGGTTGAGGCCCACTGACCCTTTCGCCAAGTCTACGGGCGCGCCACCCGCGGCCGCGCTCAGCGTCACCGGGCCGGCGAGCATGTCCACCCCGCAGGTGTGCAGGCCATCCGGCAGCGGGCCGTGACCGAAGGTGTAGCGTCTCGGACCCCAGCACTCGACGCGGACGCCCTCGGCCTCCCTCTCCACGACAAGCGGCGTCCAGGGCTTCGGCACCGCGTCGGTCAGGCCCACATCGGACCCGAGCCACTTCGGCGGCGGGTTCACCGTCACCCGCGCCTCCGTGGTGGCCAGCGCCTGCCCGTTCTCGCTCAGTTCCGACACGACGCGGTATTCCCCCACCGCCAGCGGTGGGTCGCCGCCCCCAAACTCGACCGCCGCGTGTTGCGAGCCCTCGAACCGACAGGTCTGCTCCTGTGAGGGTCGGTCGTTTCCCCGGAAGTACAACCGCACGCGCCCAGAGAGGCCGCCGACCTCACTGGGCCGGTGTGCGAGCGCATTGATATCCGCACGGATCCTCTGGACGCCCGGCAGGCGAACGACGGTGAGTTCCTGCTGCTCGGGTTCGGCCTCCAGGCGGAACTCGTAGAGCGCCTGGACCTCGGGCGCGGTGAGCGCGCGACGGAAGAGGCGGAACTCGTCGAGCACGGTGTCGGCGGCGTTCGCGCGGTTCGGGTCGCCGACCGTGAAGCGCTCGCCGGGCGACCGCAGGATCGACCGCGTGCCGACGCGGGCGACGCTCTGCCGCTTGCCGTTGATAAACAGCGTCATCTCATCGCCATTCCACGTGCCGACGAGATGAACCCACTCACCCCGCTTGAAGACATCGGGGAACTGCTTCGCGTCCTGCCGGCAGACCGTCGGGTAGCCGCGCGAATCCCAGGCCAGGAAGTAGGTGCTGCGCGAGAAGAAGCGATAGAGCCACAGGAACTGCCCGCCGTCCTCAGGGGTCTGCGGCTGGCCCTCGGGCCAACTGAAGAAGAAGCGCATGGCGGCGTCTGCGTCGTCCCACGTCTCGGGCTTCACCCACACGGAGACCGTGCCTGCTTCGAGGTCCACGTTCCCGGCCGAGGCGTAGCCCAAGCCGGTGTTCGGCGCTCCGACGAGGATGCCCTGACCGCGAATGCCGGGCACGAAGGCAGTCTCGCCCTTCACCTCCGCCTGCGCCGACCCGGCTGCCTGCGCTCCATCGAATGCGCCGTCGAAGGGCGCATAGAACGTGCAGTCCTCGGGTGTCATGGCATACACTCCGGTACACACTGCCATTGCGACCGCCGGCAGTAGCGAACTTCGCATCGCATGCCCTCCTCGGTGGTGATCGACCGTGGCGGCGGCTAACGGGCGCGCGCGGCGACCTCGCCGGCCGTCCGCATCCGTCCGTAGACGGTCACCTCGTCGATGACGCAATCGCAATGCCAGTTGCCGAAGCGCCAGCCGAGGTTCAGCTTCGTCTGGCCGCCCGCCGGGAAGTCGGTGATCCCGTCCCCCGGCTTCTTCCCCTCATCCGGCCGCGTCTGCTCGACGCCGTCGAGGTACAGCCGGACGCGGCCCTCGCCCCAGGTGATGGCGACGTGGTGCCACTGTCCCGGCTCCCAGGCCTCGATGTTCCCCTCAGCCGTGCCATTCAGATGGCCTACGTGGTCTTTCATCCGCACGCGAAGCTCGTTGTAGATCGTACATAGGGCGAGCGAATCGATCAGGGGCGTTTCGCCCTCGACATGGAAGATCGCGCGCTGCCCCGGGTCGGTCGCCGTGACCTTGAAGGGCAGCTTCAGCCACAACTCGATGCTCCCCGGTCCGCGCAGCATCTCCGGCGGCGCGGGCAGCACCACGTAGCCGCCCCTGCCGACCGCAACCGCCTGTCCGTTGCGACCTGCCTCAAAGCCGATAGCGCCGGTCGCTTGTCCCTGTGCCGCACCTTGTGGAGTCTCGCAGTCGAGGTTGCCGTCGAAGTCGGCGTGGAGCAGGACCTCCGGCCGCGGGTCGGTCGCGGGAGGGGCGGGAGCCTGACGCACCGGCTGAGGCGCAGGAGGCAGGTCACCCAAGGAGATGTGCTCGCGGTAGAGATAGGCCGCGGTGTGTGGCGAGGTGCGGGCGTCGATCGAGAACTGCTTCGCGTCGCTGGGCTTCGCGTCGCGCAGCCATCCGGAGAACGTTCGGAGCGCGACAGACAGGTACCGCGGGTCGCCCGTGATCTCATACCCGAACCGGAACGCATCGACCCCAAGCATGTTCAGGCTCGTGATGCCATCCTGTCGGTGCCCCCGGTTCATCGCGTTGAACTCGTACACGAACCCATCCACCTCGGGATTCCACATGTGGTCGATCAGCCAATTCAGGCTCGTGACGATCACATCGCACATCTGGGGGTCGCCGGTGATCTCGTAGTACTTCGACAGCCCGTTGTGCAGCTCCCCCGTCATGAACAGCTTGCAGCCGTCCATCATCCAGCAACGCCACCACTTGCCCTCCTGGTACGCGGAGAGCGGGTCTGCGGCGTAGCGCTTGAGGTAATCCACCACCTTCGTGGCCGCGGAGAGGTACTTGTCGTCGCGGGTCACCTCGTAGGCCCGGCAGAGCGCCAGCAGCGGCCAGCCGAGCTGCCGTTCGGCCCCGGCGAACACGTCGCGAATGCGGCCCTCGCTCTCGGCGATCGAGGCCGTCCGATCGGCGATCAGACGAACGGCCTCCAGGCTCCGCTCATCACCGGTCAGGAAGTAGGCGTCGGCGCAGCAGTCCACGAAGATGTGTCCCCACTCGAGGCTGGTGGTCACCGCCTCATGCGTCTCGGCGTACTCGGTGTAGCCGTGGTAGCGCTGATCGCCCGTCTCCTGGTTCACGTCCAGGTCGATGAAGTGCTGGTTGCAGGCCACTGCGAACTCGTAGTAGTCGCGTTCGCCTGTGCGCCCATAAAGCATGAAGCAGCCGTGGCCCGTGTCGTACTCGAGGTCGCCCCGCGTGGCCGGGTTACCATAGCCGCCGTGGAAGTAGTCGCCGTAGTGCAGCAGGCCGTTCTCGATCGGCTGGCTCGCGCGCGCATCCCTGAGCGGCGCGAAGAACTCTTGCATCTTCCGGTCGTACTCCACCGTCTCGGGCACGCCCGCGGGGGACAGCGCCCCGAGCGCATCGGTGCTGCAGAAGTACTCGGGGCTCGTCGTGGCAACCAGGGGCTCCTGGAAGGCTCGCACGGGCGCCGGGTCGGCGTCCCGGCTGAACACGTACCGGACATGGTGCGTGTTGGCCCGCGTGCGCCCGAGGTTCAGGGCCCGCCCCGCGCGGGCGCTCCAGAGCGCAAGCCGGACCCGGCCCGGCGACACCTCGATGGCCTTGGGGAACAGGTGCCGGAAGTCCCGCACGGCCACGCCGAGCGAGGCGTCCCCTCCGCCCAGCAAGGCCCACCCATCGAGGGGGAGGGTGGATGCGTTCAGCGCGCCTTCGAGGCCGACATGACACGTCATCCCGTCATCGACAAAGAGGACCGCGGGCTTCCCATCCTGCAAGGGGCCGCTCAGCGGCTGCGCGTCCCCGGGCAACGTGAAGCGAGGGTCGGGGCCGATCAGGGGAGACGCATCGAGTGTGATCTCCCGGATGTGGTGCAGGGCCGGTTGGCCGAGGCAGATCAGCGTGTACTCGGCCTGGATGCACGCCCGTCCCGCGTGGAAGCGCAGGCGAGTGTCGAGCTTGTAGAGCCGTTCCCCGTTCGGCCCCTCCAGCCATCCGATGACGCGAACGCTCGCGCGCAGCGGGCCCGCTTCCGTCACGATGACCGACTCCGGCCTCGCCGATCCGGACGAATGCACTGAGCCATCCTCCAGCACGACGGCCAGCGGCGTTCCTCCGGTGAGCACCTGCCGCCCAGCGCCGTCGAGCAGATGGACATCCCCGACGACCGTCATTGCGGTCTTTGGCACACTCGCCCGCAGGGCACCCGTGTTGACGGTGACCTCGCCGTCGGTCTCCTGGACGGTCACGCGCTGCTCGGGCCCTGGTCCCTCGCCGGGAACGAGGGTGTACGTGCGCTCCGCGTTGGCCGGACAGTCGGCCTGGAACTGCACCAGCAACCACTTGACGCTGCCGTCGGGCCAGAAGCCCAGGGGCCTGAACTGCGTCGGCAGCGCACGTCCGTCGGCCGTCTCAACGTGCATGGGCGCCTCCGGCCGCAGGATGCCCTTCGCGAAGGGCACGCCCGAGCAAACGGGCTCCTGGTCGCGCGCAACGCCGAGTCGGTCGCTCACCTGCAGCCCCATGCGGGGCGGCTCGGCTTGCGTGAGCGAGGCCGCGAGGATTGCCAGAGCACCGGCTATCAACCACGGCGTGGGAGTCAGCATCGGCCTTTCTCCTCAGCAGGCTACGGCAACAGCAGCACCCGCGGCGGCTGCTTCAGTCCGCTCGTCGGATAGACGGACGGCTGCTGGCCGGCGTAGGTCTCCAGGATGATGTTCCCGAGTGTGTTCGCGACGCGGATCTCCAGGGCGTTGTCGCCGGGCTTCAGGGCGGGCGTCAGGTCGAAGACGTACGGCGGCCAGGCGCGCACGCCACACCTTGCGCCGTTCACGACGACCTCCACCGCGTCGTGACACTCCGGCAGGTGAAGGAGCACGCGCCCCTCGCCCGACCACTCGATCGCGCGCCGATAGGCGCCGACGCCGGCGACGTGCGGCAGGCCCTGGCGCTCCCACGGCGCGTCGCAGTGCAGCTTCCCGCTCCACGAGCCCAGCCGCCCATCCTCATCCACGAGGAACTCCCCGACGAGCACCACCGGCTGCAGCAGGCGGTTGGTGGCGCCGGGCATGGGGGCGATGCGCGGGTCGTTGTACTTGCTCGTACGCGCGCGGATGCAGATCAGGTTCTCACCCTCCGCCAGCATCCCCCCCACATCGAAGTGGACGTTCTCCTCGGTCCAGAGCGGCTCGCCGGGGGCTTGCCGCGCGGGCTGCCCGTTGACGAACACCTCGAGGAAGTCCGGGTTGTCGGCAACGATGTGCTGCGGCAATGCGCCCGCCTCGCAGGTCACCCGCGCCCGCATCCAGTACCACGGCGCGTCTCCGGGCTTGATGGGCTCGGGCAGCCAGCGGCCCTCGGGGCTGATCCAGCCCTCGGCGCCCGTGTCGCGATGCCACCCCTCGGCGGCGCCGCGGTTGCCCGGATCGGGCCGCACCTCGCACTTCAGGCGCAGCATGTTCCCCGGCTCGAGGGCGAAGTCCCAGTCTCCATCCGGCGTCTCAATGCGCTGCGGCAAGAGCCACAGCGGCGCTGCCGGAGCACCCGCGCCAGCAAGTACGTCGGGCTCAGCAGCTGCGCCCGAGACGATCACGAACGCCTGCCAGGGAGCGAAGTGCCATGGGAAGCCCCCGCCGTCCGCTCTCGGTCGGTACGCCTCGAGCGTGTCGGGGTCCAGCACCGCGATGGGTGAGGGGAGGTCGGTGCTCAGCGTGACCTCGACCGGGCGCTCGGCCATGTTGGCGACGAAGACGAAGTCGGTGTCCGCGAGCCGCCGCCAGGAGCAGACGAACTCGCGCGCATCTGCGCCCGAGAGCGTGACCGGGCGGTGCGCGTTCGGGGCGAGGGCCTCACACACTGCACGCCCGGACGCCGCGACCTGTGCAGCCCTCGTGCCCTGGAGCGCCTGCGCGGCGGCTCCCCGCAGGTCGGCTTGTGTATTGACCTCCCGCTCAGGGACGTCGCCGGCAAGGATCACCACACCTCCCACCTGCGCGAACCGGACGATGACGTCCATGCACGTCTGCGGCAGATCGCTCGCTGAGGGCACGACCAGCGCGCGGTAGCGGGCGTGCTGCGTGACCAGCTCGGCCGTGGCACGGGCGGCCCGCCCGTGATCGCCGTCTGCATCGGCGGGGCCGCCGATGCCACGGACTTCCGCATCCGCCAGCACCGGCTCGAAGATGAAGTCGAAGTGGTACAGCCCACGGACGAGTTCGTCGAGCAGGTCGTAGATGAAGGTCTGCAGTTCGCCGACGGGATGACCATCGGGAGCACGGAACCAATCGCCCCGGTAGAGCGCGGAATCGCTTAGCGCCCAGAGCGTGGAGCGAGGGAAGAGCACCGCGACGTCCGCGACCGGCTCGCCCTCGGCGTGAAGGGCAGCGAGGCGCGCGTTGTAGTCCGCGTACTGCCGATAGTGGCGCCACCAGGGCTGGGTGAAGTGCTTGCCCGCGATGGAGTACTTGCGGAAGTCCGCGATGCTCGTCACGAGCGAGTTGTCGTTGAACAGCGTGACGCCGAGCGCGACCTGGTAGCTGAACCCGCGCTTCTGACGGAAGAGGTTCATGCCCCAGTCGCACACCCCGTACGCCTCGCTCAGCATCTCCCGCGCGCCGCAGTGGCGAACGACACCGTGGACGTACTTGCAGGTCAGGTGGAACGCGCGCCGGTCGATGGGGCCGTAGAAGCTCGTGCGCTCCGGGTACGTGAATCCGTCGGCATTCGCGAGTACGTCGATGCCGGGAACCGTGAAGTGCTTCAGGGCTTCCCAGAGGTCCCCGCTCATGCGGACATGTGTGAGCAGCGAGTCCTCGCCCAGGCAGTGCCCGGTCAGCGCCACGCCGTGCGCATCGCACCACGCGCGCTGCTGGGCGGAGTACGCCTCGCCGAAGCTCTCGGCGGCCCAGCGCCAGTAGTGGCAGCGCGTCCGGCGGGCCTCCGGGCTGTCCGCCAGCAGGTCCGACAGTCTCTCGCGCAGGTCGTAGCCAAAGCGCGCCTCGAAGTCCGCGAAGAGGTGGGGCGCGTAGGGGAGCCCGATCCAGCCACCCGCCGCACGTGTGTGTGCACCGGGCTCGTCGGTGAAGAAGCCGGGGATCGTCTCCGGGAAGGACTCGCGCGCCTCGCTCAGGTAACGGTCGTGGGTGGACTCGATGAAGCGCCGGCACGCCTCCTTGTCGAGGACGGCCAGGTAGCCGGGCATCGCATTCAGCCAGTCGCAGCCCTGCACGTTGATCCTGGTCTCGGCCGCCTTGGCGATCCCCCAACGAACGCCGCCGGACTCCGTGGCCTCCATCGGCAGCGGCGAGGGCGTCTCATCGTCACCCACGGGCTGCATCCAGAGGATCTCCTCGCACGCCTCGGGATGGTCGCGCAGGAGCATCCCGGCGCACACGCCGCTCGGCCAGTTGTACTCATCGTAGACCCAGCACTTCATCCCGTTCGCGCGGCAGAACTCCAGCGTCTGGCGCACGCGCTCCCAGTAGGCCGCCGACATGTACGGCAGCTCCATCCCGTAGATCGGGAACAGGAAGAACTCGGTGATGCCTTTGTCGCGCATGTCGGCCAACTGGCGCTGCAGCACCGGCCAGTCGAGGTCGCCCGTCCACGCGAGCCACGGCACGGGTCGGTAGCGGTCGGGTGGGTTGCGCAGAGCCGCCGGCAGGTCGGCGGCGGTCAGGTGCGACCAGAGCGGCGGCCGAATCCCCTTCACGTGCAGCTCCTGTTCGGCGGGCCCTACTTGCCGGGCCCGGGGTAGACCACCTTGTACTCCCGGCCGTTGGTCTTCGGGTCGCTGTTGTCCGAGCTTGAGAACCAGAGCGTGCGGGCGCCCCAGTGGCTGTAGCGCCCCTGGCCGTCCTTGCGGATGTCCGCGTGGGCCGAGTGCGCCGGGCCGAGGGGCTTGCCGTCCTCCATGAGGACGAGGTCCGAGTGCCCACCGGCTACGTCGCTCGGCGCCCCGTGCTGGATGCCGACCGTGTACGCGAAGCCGATCTCGTGGCCCATGTTTTTAGGGTCCAGCACTTCCTCGAAGGGCTCCGGGATGTTCGTCGTCCGCTCCACCGCGTAGACCGCCGCTTCGTCCAGCCCCGCCTTCTCGAACGCCGCGATCGCATAGGGCAGGCTGCAGAGCTGGTGGATGTTCGCGATGTAGATGTTGTTGACCGACCACTGGCGGGCCGTCGCCAGCATGGTCTCGAAGTCCATGTCGCGCAGGATGGAGAGGAAGTCATCCGGCGGCATCACCGTGCGCGGGAAGTTCGCGGCCCGCTGCGCCAGGCAGGCCGTCGTCAGCGCGTAGCGCTCGTCGCCGGTCTCCTGGTAGGCCAGCGAGGCGAGGATCAGCGTCAGGTAGCCGGCCTCATCCCACGAGCTGCGGAACGCGGCCTCGCGGAAGTCCACGCTTCGCAGGATCGCCTCGCGGAGGCGAGCCGTGTCCTCAGGGGGAGCCGAGTAGAGGTAGTACAGGAGGCTGACGCTGGTGTTGGAGACGAAGCGGAAATGCTGCGCCGTGACGAACCGCCAGCCCGCGTCCGCCGGCACGTTCAGCTCCGCAGCCAAGACCTCGTCGGCGGTCTGCTTCCACTTCGGCTCGCCAGTGATCTCCCAGATGCGGATGAGGCCGCCGATTCGGTCCTCATCCTCGCCCATGTTCCCGTCGGTGTGGAACTGCGCGTACTCCTTGGCGACGTCGAGCGCGCGCTCGTCGCCGGTGAGGAGGTAGTAGTCGATGGCGCCATGTGTCGCAGTGCCGTAGCCACGCACGCCATTGCCCCAGTGCTGCTGATCGTGGCGATGGCCGCCGCCGACGTACTTGGGGTCCTCCGCGCAGTAGTGACACGTGTCCACCTCCATCACGTGGCGCGCCATCGCCTCCGCCGTGCGGAAGGCCTCGTAGTCGCCGGTCCGCAGGTACTGCAGGAAGAGCGAGTGGGTCAGCGTGCCGTCGTTGCATAGCCAGCCTACGTAGCCCCGACTACACCACGCGTTCTCTCCCACGTAGCCATAGTGCGAGGGCGTCGCGTAGCCGTGGAACATCGTGTCGCCGTAGTCGATCATCCCGTCCCAATGGAAGATGCGCTGGTTGTGGCGAACCCATTCGAGGATGACGTTCTGCACGCCCTCGAGCTGCGGGTAGCGCGCGGGATCGGCAACTGCGAACGGGCCGAAGGCGCCCGACTCCGCATACCACTCCGGCGAGCACTCCAGCAGCAACGGCGCATCGAGCATGGCCGACAGGTCCGGGCCGACCTGCTCCCCCGGCGGGCCGAACCGGAGCGTCATCTCGTGGGTCAGCCCCACGCCCTCGCCTCCATACTCCCAGAGGCTGAGGTCGTAGTGGTACGTGTTCTCGACGTAGTCGTACCGCCGCCGCAGGTCGAGGACCTTGCCCCCCTTCTCGGGCCACAGGTAGAGCGTGATCGCGCCGGGGTCGAGCTTGATCTCCTTGGGGTGCATCTGCGCGAAGTTGCGCAGCGCCAACGCCATCGAGGCGCGCGTGTCGGCCAGCTGCGCCCAGCCGGCCGCCTCCTGGCCGATGGCGAGTTCCCGGTCGCCCTGGTTGAGCGTGTAGTACACGGTCTTGTCGAGCGTGTAGGGCGCCAGGTGGTAGATCTTCTTGGGCCCCACCTCCCACAGGCTCACGCTCGCGTCCGGCGTCACCGTGCCCTCGTGACGCGACTCCCCGCCGAGGGCCCAGCGCGTGTCGCCTGCGACCTCGCGAGGGAAGCGCAGGCTGATCGTGCGGATGAAGTCCTCCTTCGACTTGCCCGCATAGACCAGCGTGTGCACGATTCCCAACTCGCTCCGTCCTGCATACGCATGCGCCCGGATGACGTACTGGAGCAGGCGACGGCCCGAGGCGTTCGTCAGCCAGCCCGAGAGCTTCACGACCACGCGCAGGTCGTTCGCGGTCTCGACCTCGGCCCTGTAGTCGCCGTCCGGCCGCGCGACGAAGCTCTCGCGCTCGCTCCCCGTCGCGTCGCGGAGCCAGTTCTCCTCCTCCGGCTCGCCCGGAGGCTGATGCTCCACTTCGCAATCAAACTCGCCGCCCTCGCCCGCGACCTTCGTGTCCCACCGCCCGTCGCCGTTCAGGTCCGCCCAGGCCTCCGAGGGCAGACCGAAGCTCGTCCGCGAGAAGACGAACCTTGCAGGCCCAGTGTCCACCGTGACGGCCTCCGGCGTCTCGGTCGTCTCCACACGAGGCGTGGCACGCTGGGGAGCAGATCCGAGGCTCAGGGAGAGCTGCGTCTCGCCGTTCGCAGGCACACTTGCCTGCGCATCGACGAGCACCCACTTCACGCTGCCGTCGTACCAGCGCGCAATCGGCCGCACGCGGCAGGGCAGTTCGGCGCCGCTCGCGTCCACGAGCCGCGCCTGCGTGCAGTCCGGAAGCACGCCTCGTTGCAGCGGGACACCGCCCCGCACCGGCCACGCGTTCCGCGCCACGCCGGCGTGATCGCGAACGTGCAACGGCACCTCAAGCTGCGCGTGCGCCGTTGGCGCCAACCCAAGCAGCAGGCCCCAGGCAAGCATGGCGTCCTCCGATCCCTTCAGCCGAAGCGTTGCCGCGCTGCTACGCCGTCCGGGCCGCGCCCTCCTCCTCCCGGAAATTAGGGACAGGCCCCAATTTCGGACGGACGTCATGTCCGAAATTGGGGCCTGTCCCTAATTTCCGGGAGGTGCCCTGCCGTCCTTCACGAAGCAGACCGCCGTGGATCACGCCGCAAGGGAGGGCGCCGACCATGAGGACAGGCATGATACTCGCCGGATGGGTGGTGTGCACGTTGGCAACCGCACAGGGCGCGAAGGTCTGGGTCGCTTCGCCGTGGGAGCATGTCCTGAGGAACAGC
>Ga0194113_10009270_pt1 | contig 11909 bp, 6 predicted proteins | sample TA2MahC200mmetaG_FD_146193 | JGI IMG/M metagenome (GOLD analysis project Ga0194113, IMG submission 146193) | Freshwater microbial communities from Lake Tanganyika, Tanzania - TA2015017 Mahale Deep Cast 200m | ecosystem: Environmental > Aquatic > Freshwater > Lake | place: Tanzania: Lake...
GGTCGTCGCGTAGGCCAGCGGCACGTCCCGCAGCTTCGCCAACGCTTCGTCGTAGGCCGCCAACGCCTGGCGCAGCCGGCCGCCCCGGTCTTCGCCCGGCAAGCTCGCCAAATCACGCAGCAGATTAGCCCGGTTGTTCTGGGTCGTCGCGTAGTCCAGCGGCACGTCCCGCAGCTTCGCCAACGCTTCGTCGTAGGCCGCCAACGCCTGGCGCAGCCGGCCGCCCCGGTCTTCGCCGACGACCAGGGTCGCCGCGGCTTGTAGGGCGTTCCCGCGACTGAGCCAGGCCCCACCCACGTCGGCCGGGCTGCCGCCGCGCTGCGCCAGCGCCAGCACTTTGTCGGCCCAGGCCAGATACTCGCCGCCCAGGTTGCGGCTGCGCAGCAGGTCGGCGCACGCGCTGACCAGATCCTGCGCGGTCGAGAGGCTCTCCCCCAGCGCCCAGGCGAAGGCGTGGCGCAGGTTGGGCAGGTCGGGGGTCATGCGGTAATAGCGCTGTGCCTCGTCGGCCGCCTGCATGGCAGCCAGATAGTGGCGGGCGTGCCGCTCGGGCCAGCGGTCGCGCTCGGCGGGGCTTTGCAAATGCAGGGCGAAGCCGCGCAGGATGCCGTGCTGGTTCCAGCGGTCCTCCCCTGCGCGTCGCAGCAACGACCGTGCAACGAAGGCGTTCAGGTGCGACCGGGCTGCGAGTGCATCCTCCTCCCACAGCGCAGCCGCGGCGTCGGTCCCGAAATCGGCCTCGTAGGCCAGGCAGCCCAACGCCCGGAAGCGCCGCTGCCAGGTCGCGCCGTCGGCCGCGCGGCCCAGCGCGTCGTAGGAGTAGCGCAGGACCACCTCCAGCCGGCGCTGCCGCGCCACATCGTCGGGCAGGGGCGCGCCGTCCAGGCTCAAGCCCTCGATGATGCTCCGCTCGATCTGCGCCACCAGGTCGGCCCATTCGCCCGGCCCGTGGCTCGCCAGGTCGCCCACGGCCATCTCCAGGGCCAGGGGATGGTATCCGACGGCCTTCGCCAGGCGCCCGGCCAGGGGCTGCGGCAGGTCGGGCAGGGTCTGGGCGATCAGCGCCAGGGCGTCCTTCTTGCTGAGCACATCCAACGCCATGCGCCGGCCTACCTCGACGGCGACCCGCTCGTCACGCGTGGTCACCAGCAGGTGGGCGTCAATGGGCAACGCCTTGCGGATCGGCTCGACCACGGCCCGCTCCCAGATGTTGTCGGCCACCACCAGCAGCCGGCCGTGGCCGCTCAACAGGCCGGCCACGATCTCCGGTGCGAACTGGGCCTGGCGCAGCGCGGCCAGCGGGTCGGCGCCGGGGAGCTGCTGGCCGGCAACGAACATGCGCCAGGCCTGCACATCCATGCTGTAGGCGTAGGCCGCGGCGCGGCTCAGCTCTGGCCCCACGCTTTCCGGCGTGGTCATGTCAGGGGTCAGTTGCAGCCAGAGCACACCGCCGGGGTAGTCGTCGGCGTAGGCCTCGGCATAGAGCGCGGCCAGGGTGCTCTTGCCCACGCCGGGCAGCCCGTGCAGCGCGCCGCTGGTCCCGCGCTCGATCCCCTTGCCCACCACGGCCGCGCTGCCGTTCTCCAGCGCGCGGCGCAGGTCGGCCAGCTCGTCGCGGCGGCCCACGGCCCGCTCGGTCAGGTTGCGTTGGAACTCCTGGGGCTTCTTCCACTGCAACGGCACCACGCCGAAGTTGTTGATGGTGATGGCGTTGTCGCCGATGGCGCAGTTCTGAGCGTTGACCGTCAGGTATTTGATCCTCTCGACGCCTCCCAGGGTTTGGAGCATCGAGGAGGTCTCGCCGCCCAGGGAGACCGCCTGGCCCGACGGCTGCGCGGCCGTGGGATAGCGGGCCAGCCGCGCCGCCTGCACCAGCGCCAGCCGGGCTGCGATGCGCTCCGCGGCCGCGGCGTCGCCTGCTTGCTGCGCGGCGTGCAGGAGCTGTTCCAGCAAGTCGCGCGCCTCGGCGGTCAAGAGCAGGTCGCGTCGGCTGTCCAGCACCTGGCGGGCCTGTTCATCGTCTTCCGCCCCCAGGAATTCGACCACGGCGCGCAACAACGGGTTTTCGGTGACGGTCTGGGCAACTTTCGCCAGATCTTCGGCCTGCGCCAGCTCCCGCCGCAGTTGTTCGTAGGCGGCCTCGATGCCCTGCTCGCAACAGGCAGCCAGCAGCCGGGCGTGCAGTTCGACCTGCTCGTGGCCGGCGTTGTTCATGTGGAGCAAGGTCATGGCGGCCGCGCCCGCGTCGGTCAGCAGCTCGGCCGCGTGCGCCCGGATGAACGCCTGCGACGCGTCCCAGTCAGGCGTCTGGATCCAGGCGACGAGCCGGTCGGCCAACGCCTGGCCGGCCCCTTCACCCAGCAGCGCCAGGATGCGGCGGGCGTCCGCTTCGGCTGCACGCCAGCGGCGCAGGTCGTCCAGCCGGCGCTGCAGGGCGTCCCGCTCGTCGCTCGCGGTCTCCGCCAACTGCGCGCCGGCCGCGGCCTCCAGGCGGTCCAGATCGGCGTCGGCCGTCTCCGCGACCAGGCGCATGATGTCGGCCGTGCTCTCCGCGGCGGTGAACGCCAGCAGCCGCCGCTCATCGTCTGGCATGGCGGCGAGCTGCTGCGCCAGCTCGCCCATCTGGTCGCGCATCTGCCGGATGGCTTCGGCTTGCTCCGTGCGGCGGGCGCGCAGACTCTCCAGCCGCTGGCGCAGCGCGGTGGCTTCATCGCCTTCGGCCGCGGCCAGGTGGGCTTCGACGGTTTGCTCCAGCGCGGTCAGGGCGTCGTCAGGGGTCGCGGCGGCCAGCGCCAGCAGCTCCAGGTCGTTGGACGCGGCGCGGAACGCGTCGAACAGGCGGTCGGCGGCCGTCGAACCGGCAGAGGATTCGGCGTCGGGCGGCATAGCAGGCCTCTTTCGTTGGTGCGGCCTCGCGCTGCGCAACGCGCCGCGCGAGGCACATCGGCTTTGCAGAAGAAGTGCGCCCATTGTAGCTGGTTTTGGCAAACAGGGCAACACGCACCCTCAACGCATTGACCCGCGGCAGTGATCGTGGTATCATTGCGCCGTACCTGGTCGCGTGCAGGAGGTGATAGATGAGCGCAGTCTCTATGCTTGAGCAAGCCCCGACCATCGAGGCCTGGCGCCAACGGCTGATCGAGATCATCCTGGCCGCGCCCGAGCCGCCGGCGAAGCCCAAGATGACCTACGAGGAGTTCCTGGCCTGGGCCGACGAAGACACCCTGGCCGAGTGGGTGGATGGGGAGGTGATTATGACGTCACCCGCGAGCGACCGGCATCAAGACCTGGCGCGCTTTTTGACGGCCGGGTTGAGCGACTACGTGGAAGCACACGACTTGGGCATCATCCGCCCGGCGCCGTTTCAGGTCAAACTAGAACGAGGACGCGAGCCGGATTTGTTGTTTTTGGCCCAGGCGCACCTGGCGCGGCTGAAGCCGAACTACGTGGATGGCCCGCCCGATCTGGTGGTCGAGATCATCTCCCCGGAAAGCGCAACCCGTGATCGCGGTGAGAAGTTCTACGAATATGAGACTGGCGGCGTGCCGGAGTGTTGGCTGATTGACCCGCTGCGCAGACGGGCCGAGTTCTACCGCCTGGGCGAATTCGGGCTGTATGAGCCGATCTTCAGCGGGCGCGAAGGAGTTTTTCGTTCGGAAGCTCTGCCCGGCTTCTGGCTGCGCGTCGAATGGCTGTGGGAGGATCCGCTGCCGGCTGTAGACGACGTGTTGCTCGAAATCGGCGGCGATGCCTACGCCCGACGCTGGATCGAACGGCTGCGACAGGGAGGCTTTCTGGACACTTGAAGATCCTCCACATCTACAAAGACTACTTCCCCATCCTGGGCGGCATCGAGAACCACGTGAAGCTGCTGGCCGAAGGTCAGGCCGCGGCCGGCCACGATGTCATGGTCCTGGTCGCCAACCCAACCGCCGCCCGCACGGCCAGCACAATCGAGAACGGGGTGCGCGTGATCCGCGCGGGCCGGCTGGCCACCGTCGCTTCCACCCCGCTGAGTCTGGCGCTGCCCTGGCAATTGCTTCGCCAGCGTCCCGACGTGGTCCATCTGCACTTCCCCTATCCCCTCGGCGAGGCGAGCCAGTGGCTGCTGCGCCGCGGGCAGGCGACCGTGTTGAGCTATCACTCCGACATCGTGCGGCAGGCTGGCATCTTGCGCTTCTATCGGCCGCTGCTGAAACGGGTTTTGGCCGCCATGAACGCCATCATCGTCGGCAGCCCGCCCATGCGCAACAGCGCCTACCTGGCCGATCACCAGGCCCGGCTCCATCTGATTCCCTACGGCATCCCGCTGGCGCGCTTCCAAACGCCCCCCACCGCCGAAGAGCTGGCGCGCGTCTGGTCGCGCTACGGGGCTCAGCTCACAGGACAGGCTGCTGCTCCCGATGCGCAGGGGTCTCCGCTCCTCCTCTTCGTGGGCCGTCTGCGCTACTACAAGGGGCTGGACACGCTGATCCGTGCGCTGCCCAGCATCCCCGGTCGTCTGCTGGTGGTGGGCGTGGGACCGATGGAGGCGACCTGGAAGGCGCTGGCGCACGCGACCGGTGTGGCGGACCGGATCGCGTGGCTGGGCGAGGCGGCCGACGAGGACCTGCCTGCGCTCTACCACCTGGCCGATCTGTTCGTCCTGCCGGCCAGCCATCCCAGCGAAGCCTTTGGGCTGGTGCAGGTCGAAGCGATGGCCGCTGGCGTGCCCGTGGTCTGCACCGAGCTGGGCACGGGCACCTCCTACGTCAACCAGGATGGCGTCACCGGCCGCGTCGTGCCCCCACGCGATCCCGCGGCGCTGGCCGCCGCGATCCGCGACCTGCTGGCCGATCCCGATCGCCTGGCTGCCATGTCGGCCGCGGCCCGCGACCGCGCCGCGGCCGAATTCGACGCCGGCGTGATGATCCGGCGCGTGCTGGCGCTGTACGAAGAAGTTTTGCGTTTTCGCCCTTGCTGCGGTAAGATGTCGTGAGTATTCGTTCGCATCAGGATCGCCATGCACACTCGCCTAAGCCGTATCTGCGACGGGATCATCGAGGCCGGTTGGCTGACCGCGCTGGTGGTGACGCCGCTTTTCTTCAATACCTCTTCGAACCGGGTCTTCGAGCCGGACAAACTGCACCTGCTCCGTTCCATCGCGCTGATCGTGCTCGCGGCCTGGATCGTGCAGTTGCTCGACGCCGCACGCAGGCCCGGTCGTAGCCAGGGCGATCAAGCCCCTGGCGCCGGGCCGGCCGCCGGGCTGAAGCTGAAGGCGCTCGTCGCCACGCCGCTCGTCTTGCCCGCGCTGATCGTGGTCTTCGCCTATCTGTTGAGCACCGCGCTCTCGGTGGCGCCGCGCATCAGCTTCTTCGGCTCGTATGTGCGCCTGCAGGGGACCTTCACCTTCCTGAGCTATGTGACCCTCTTCCTCGCGGTCTTGACGCATCTGCGTTCGCAGGCCCAGGTCAATCGCCTGATCTTCACGATCATCCTCAGCAGCCTCCCGATCAGCATCTACGGCATCGTCCAACACTACGGCCTCGATCCGCTGCCGTGGGGCGGCGACGTCAAAGAGCGCGTGGCGGCCAACATGGGCAACGCGATCTTCGTGGCCGCCTATCTGATCATGGCGGTCTTTCTGACGTTCGAGCGGTTGGTGGACAGCGTGGCGGCGCTGCTCAGCGTCGAGCGGGGCGGCATGGCCGATGCGCTGCGGGCCGGCGGTTATCTCTTCGTGCTGGCGGTGCAGCTCGTCTGCATCGTGTTCACGCAAAGCCGCGGGCCGTGGCTCGGCCTGGCCGCAGGACTTTACGTCTTCGGCATGTTGGGGCTGCTGCTCGCCGGCCGGTGGGCTGTGGGACGCTCGCGCGCGCCCGGCTGGTTGAGCCGCATGGTGCGGCCGGCCTGGCTCACGCTGATCGGACTGACGCTGCTCGGCCTGGTTCTGCTCGGCGTCTTGAACATCCCCCAGGGCCCATTGTCATCGCTGTGCCGGCAGCGTTACGTGGATCGCATCTGCGCGCTCTCGCACCTGGAATCGGGCACCAACGCCGTGCGCGTGTTGATCTGGGAAGGCGCGGTGGACATGATGCTGAAGCCGCACCCGCCCATCGAATACCCCGACGGCGCGGCCGATAAGGTCAACCCGATCCGGCCGCTGGTCGGCTATGGCCCCGAGTCGATGTGGGTGGCGTATAATCGCTTCTACCCGCCCGATCTGGCCCACTACGAGGCGCGCAACGCCTCGCCCGATCGCTCGCACAACGAGACATTCGATGCGCTGGTGCGCACCGGGATGCTGGGCTTCGCGGCGCAGCTCTTCCTGTACGGCAGTGTGTTCTACTATGCCCTGCGCTGGCTGGGGCTGGTGCAGGGGCGTCGCCGGCGCAATCTGTTCCTGGGCCTCCTGGCGGGCGGCGCGGCGACGGGCGTCGTCGTCCCCTTGCTCGCCGATCACAGCCTGCGGCTGGCCGGCATCGGGCTGCCTGCCGGATTGATCGTGGGCGTGGTGCTCTATGTCACGCTCGATCTGCTGCTGACGCCGCCGGTCGCACAGCCGGCGCAGCCGACCGATGGAGCAGAACCAAATCCGGCGACTCAAGGCCATACGGCCGGCCGGCGTCAGCTTCTGATCCTGGCGGTCTTTGCAGCCATCGCCGCCCACTTCGTAGAGGTGCACTTCGGGATTGCGATCGCATCCACGCTGACGCACTTCTGGATTCTGTCGGCGGTCCTGGTGGCGGTGGGCATGGGTTGGACTGCGCCGGCGCGCCAGGACGAGACAGCCCCAGTCGCTCTCGTCGCACGGGCCGCTGAGTCGCGCGCCGCGGCCGGCGACAGACGCCGCGAAGACGCGATCCCCGCAGCCAGGGCCGGTCAGCGCGGCGCTTCGGCCAGCGCCTCGCGGCCAGCGCCTGGCGCCAAGGGCGCCAGAAAGGGCAAGAAGGCGGAGCCTCCCCCGACCGCGCGGCAGGCGGCCTCTGGCCGCAAGCGCGATCAGCGCCCGCGCGGACAGACAGCCATCGAGCCGGCGGTCCGGCCGTCTGCACAGCCCTCTGCCTGGGTTGGCTTTCTGCCCTTCGCCTTCATCGCGGCGATCATCACGCTGGTGCTGACGTGGGATTACCTGGTGAACCAGACCGGCGCGGCGACCGCGGCCGGCGTCCTGTGGGACGCCTTCACCGCGCGCGTGGATAACGCAACCTTCCGGGTGGTGCGCCAGCCCATGCTCCTGATCTTGATGATCTTCACGTGGGGCGTGGGCGGGCTGCTGGCCATCTCTGAACACGCCCGCTGGCGCGCGGCCGAAGGACGGTCTGACGCGCCAGCCGCTGGGACTCACTGGCCAGGCCAGGCCGCCATCTCCCTGGGGGCCGGAGTCGGCGTATTCCTGGTGTATGGCTTGATCCAGGCCAGTCGCACCTCGCTGAAGGGTCTGGCGGGCCTCGATGTCTTCCGGCATCTGGCTGGACACATCGTCGCCTTCGATGCCGCGCTGTTGATCGGGATCATGGGGCTGGCGATTGCGTTGTGGCTGGCCGATGGCCGGCCGCGACCGCCGCGCTGGTTCAGCGCAAGCCCCTTCTTGCCGCTCACCGGCGGCCTGATCGCCGTGGCGCTGGCGTTCGCCGTCATCATGCAGGTCAACGTGCAGATCATCCAGGCCGACACCTACTACAAACAGGGGTTGTCCTACGAAGGCGCCGGGCAATGGGAAAGCGCCGCGATCCTCTATCGAGAGGCCGCGCAACTGGAGCCCGCCGAAGACTTCTACTACCTGTTCCTGGGCCGGGCCTTGCTCCAGTTGTCTACTACAATGCAGGCCGGCGCCGCCTCGCTGCCGGCTGACCTGACGGGGGTTCCCACGGCCGATCTGTTGGGGATCGTGGAACGCGGGCTGCGCACGCGCAATCGCGACGACATGCTGCGCGCCGCGCACGCAGCTCTGACCGCCGCGCAGCGACTCAATCCGCTGAACACAGACCACAGCGCCAACCTGGCGCGGCTGAATCGCTCGTGGGCTTTTGCCAACGCGCTCGGCCCCAACGAAGCGCCCACCAACGCCGCCCTGCGGCAATTGGTCGAGGCCAAGGCGCCAGGGGTAGACCTGGCGCGGCTGGACCTATCGCTGATGCACTACCGGCAGGCGACCTCGCTCAGCCCGCAAAATGCCCAGTTGTGGAACGAACTGGCCGCAGTCCAGTTCGTGCAGGGCCATACGCAAGAGGCGCTGGCGACCCTGGAGCGGTCACGAAGCCTGGACCGGCAGTATCCCCAGACCTATCTGCAGCGCGCCGATATACTCGCCGCGACCGGCGACAAGGCAGGCGCGCTGGCGGCCTACCGCGCGGCGGCCGAGCTGACCCCCAAAGACATCGCCGTGCAGAGCGCGGTGGGCGTCTACAGCGCGCAATTGGGCGACCTGGAGGGCGCATTGACGGCTTTTCGGCGCATCATCGAGCTGGAAAGCGCCGCGCTCGACCTCGACGAGAGGCAGTTGGCCGATCTGGAAGCCCTGGTCGCTCGTTCGGGCGGCTACAGCATGTTGCTGCCGGCTGCGACCAGTCGCCGCGACGCCTTGCGCGGCAGCATCGCAGCGCGCAGCGGGCAACTGCACCTGATGTGGCGCAACACCGCGCTGGTGTTGCGCGACGCCAACCGGCTGCCCGAGGCGCTGGCGGCCGCACGGACCGCTCTGACCTATGCCAGCGAGGGGGACAAACCCACCCTGGACGCGTTGATCGCCGACCTGCAGAGGAGGTCAGGAGGATGATGAGCTACGTCTTGATCCTGCTCAGTGCGTTGCTGTTGGCAGTCGGGGTGACGCCTCTGGCCCGCCGCGCAGCGCGACGCCTGGGTTTCATTGACCAGCCGAGCGCACGCAAGCAGCACACGATCGCCACCCCCCTGCTGGGCGGCGCGGCCATCTACCTTGCCTTCATCCTGGCGCTGGTCTTCCTGGGCGATCGGTTCTACATCAACCAGGTGGCCGGCATCTTCCTGGGCGCGACGATGGTGTCGTTCCTCGGCGTGTGGGATGACCGCCGCGGGTTGACGCCCTGGGTCAAGCTCATCGGCCAGCTCCTGGCCGGCTCGGTGCTGCTCCTGACCGAGGTGCGGATCAGCTTTCTGCCCTGGGAACCGCTCAACATCGCCGCGACGCTGCTCTGGGTCGTCGGCATCACCAACGCCATGAACCTGCTCGACAACATGGACGGTCTGAGCGGCGGAGTGGCGGCCATCGCTGCGATCTTCTTCTTGTTGTTTGCCGCGATGAGCAAGCAGTATCTCGTCGGTGCGCTGGCTGCGGCCCTGGTCGGCGCGTGCGCAGGTTTCCTGTTCTACAACCTGAACCCGGCCAGCATCTTCATGGGGGATACCGGCAGTCTTTTCCTGGGATTCATGCTGGCCGCGGTCGGCATCAAGCTGCGCTTCCCAGACAATTCCGCATTCGTCACCTGGATGGTGCCGGTGCTGGTGCTCGCCGTGCCGCTCTTCGACACCGGCCTGGTCACGATCTCACGCCTGCGCCGCGGGCTGAATCCGCTGACTACCCCCGGCAAGGATCATCTGAGCCATCGGCTGGCTCGCTTGACCGGCAGCCCACGCGAAGCCGTGCTGCTCTGCTACCTGCTGGGCGGCATCGGCGGCGTGGTCGCCACCTTTGTCACCCAGGCCAGCGTCCGCGAAGGCTACGCCGTGGGCGCAGCGATGCTGCTGGCCGGCGTCTACGGCATCTGGCGACTGGAGCGCATCTGGACCGGAGCGTAGGGCGTATTGCGTATTGCGTAGTGCGTAGTGCATAAGCCGTCGCGCGTTCAAGAATCCGGAACACGAACTACGCACTACGCACCCGCATCTCACCATAGGAGTTTCTCTTGAAAACGCGTGTATCTCTGATGCTCGTTGTGTTGGTGGTTGGCAGCCTGGTCAGCGCCTGCGCGGCCAGGCCGACGCCGACGCCGCAACCGACGGCTGCGCCCTCGGGCGCAGCGAACCCCACCTCTGCCGCGGCGTCCGACAATCGGCCGGCCGCGCCGGCGCCGCCGGCCGACGGCAGCCGGCCGCTGGCGAAGTTGGCGCCCACCGAGCGGAACAACCGCTATAGCAGCCCCGCGGCGATGATTGTCAAGCCCAACACCACCTACGTGGCGACCATCGTCACCAGCAAGGGCAACATCGTAGCTGAGCTGTATCGCGACACGCCGCAGAGCGCCAACAACTTCGTGACGCTGGCGCTGAACGGCTACTACGATGGGCTGACTTTCCACCGCGTCGAGCCCGGATTCGTTGTGCAGGGCGGCGATCCAACCGGCAACGGCGCAGGCGGGCCCGGCTACACGATCCCGGCTGAAATCAAACACAGCCACCCGCGCGGCGCGCTCGCCTGGGCGCGCACCGGCGATCAGATCAACCCGCAGCGCCGGTCGAGCGGCAGTCAGTTCTACATCACCCTGGACGAGACCTCCTTCCTGGACGGCCAATACACGGTCTTCGGCCTGGTTGTCGAAGGCATGGAGATAACGGATCAGATCGCGGTGGGCGACAAGATCATCCGGGTGGACATCAGCGAAACACAAGTCTCTCGGCTGCCCACGCCGACGCCCACACCCGCGCCGAAATCGCCCGTGATGGAACCAGGTCGCCCATTGGCCAGTTTGCCGCTGGAGGCGCGCGAATATCTGTACAACACGCCGCCGACCACCATGACGGTTGACTTGAAGAAATCCTACCAGGCGACCCTCAAAACCGCGCAGGGCGACATCGTGATTGACCTGGACCCCCAACGAGCGCCGGTCAGCGTCAACAACTTCGTGCTGCTCGCCAACCTGGGGTATTATGACAATATGCCGGTGGCATACGTGCAGCCCGAGACCTATGCCGTGTTCGGGTCGCCGGCGGGCCGGCCCGACAGCGACATCGGCTACACGCTCGCGGCCGAGGTCGCGCCAGCCGATAGCCAGATCCTCACAGGCACGGTGAGCTTCTTCCCGATCTTCGAGCCGGATGGCACGGTGTTGGCGAACGGCAGTCAGTTCTTCATCTCGTTCAGCGAAGCGCCCGAGAGCGATGCGCCGCTCAACATCATCGGCAAGGTCAGCCGCGGCATCGAGATCGTGGCCAAACTAGAGATCGGCGAGATGATCGCCAGCATCACTATCACCGAGAAATAGAACGACAGCCCCAACCGGTTGATGCCGGTCGGGGTCACACAAGGAGCTCCCATGCCGGCCAAGCGCTATCTCAGGCCTTTCGACATGAAGATTGACGTCGCCAAACGCTATACTGCCACGATCGAGACCAATCGCGGGGCGATCGTTCTGAGCCTGTACGCGGCCCAGGCCTCGCTCACGGTCAACAACTTCGTCTGCCTGGCGCAAGAAGGCTTCTACAATGGCGTCATCTTTCACCGCGTCATCAAGGACTTCATGATTCAGACGGGCGACCCAACCGGAACTGGCCGCGGCGGGCCAGGCTACACGTTCAGGGACGAGTTCAATCTCAAGCTCAAACATGACCGGTCGGGGGTGCTCTCGATGGCCAACGCGGGCCCCAACACCAATGGCAGTCAGTTCTTCATCACCCACGCGCCTACCCCCTGGCTGAATGGCAAGCATACGGTCTTCGGCCAGGTCGCCAGCGGCCAAGACGTCGTGAACGCGATCGAGCAGGGCGACATGATGCTTTCGGTGACCATCGCGGTGCAATGAGATGATCACGGCCGGGATCGGGCGAGCCAAGACACAAACCCGCGGCCAGCCCGCGCAAGCCGCGGAGCAGACGCCGGCAGCCGACAGCCTTTCCGCGCCGCCGGCCCCCGATCGCCCGTCGCCGACCGCCCCGCGTGCGCTCCGTTGGGCCGCGCTGCTGGCGGTGATCGCCATCTCATCCACGATCGTGATCTTCCGAGATCGGCTCGC
>Ga0194113_10009273_pt1 | contig 11904 bp, 7 predicted proteins | sample TA2MahC200mmetaG_FD_146193 | JGI IMG/M metagenome (GOLD analysis project Ga0194113, IMG submission 146193) | Freshwater microbial communities from Lake Tanganyika, Tanzania - TA2015017 Mahale Deep Cast 200m | ecosystem: Environmental > Aquatic > Freshwater > Lake | place: Tanzania: Lake...
AGTGGAGAGGCTCTCCGCCACGGGTCTACGGTTACCTGGGCGCCGGCCTGAGTGTCATGATCGCCGCCCTGGTCATCATCGCCGCCGGCGCGCGGGCTTGACCGGACGCCGGGAGCGCCGGGGGGGCGAGCGTGCCCTGGGCAAGCGCGCTGTCGACTTCGCCCTGCCTGCGCCCGCCTCACCAGAAGCTGTGCCCGCTGGGGATCCAGGGGGTCAGCCAGTAGGCGTAGGCCATCACGATCAGGCCCACGATGAGCGCCAGCACGAGGCTGTGCTTGAGCACCGCGCGGAACATGTCGCCCTCGCGGCCCTGCTGGTCGGTGGCCGCGCAGGCCACGATGAGGGACTGCGCGTTGATCATCTTGCCCATCACCCCTCCGGCGGCGTTGGCGGAGGCCATCAGCACCGGCGAGAGGCCCAGCCGGTTGGCGGTGATCACCTGCAAGCTGCCGAACAGCGCGTTCGAGCCCGCATCGGTGCCCGTCAGCGCCACGCCCAGCCAGCCGATCAGCGTTCCGAAAATGGGGAACAGCCACCCCGTGTTGGCCATGGCCAGCCCCATTACCGCATCCATGCCCGAGTACCGCGTGATGTAACCCAGGCTCAGCATGGCCAGGATGGCTATCAGGCTGAACCGCAAGCGGTGCAGCGTGCGCCCGAGCACCTTTAGGGTCCGCCCCAACGACAGCCCCAGCAACGGCCCCGACACCATCCCGGCCAGGAAGGTGGCCGTGCCCACCGCCGACAGCCAGGCGAAGTCGAAGACGGCGGCTTCGGGGTGGTGGGCAGCCACCACCGGCGGCGTGCGGATCACCAGTTGGTGCAGGCCCGGCACCGGCATGCGCAGGGTCACCGAGTCCAGCGCCGGCTTGATGCCGGGCAGGCCCCACAGCACCACGAACAGCGACAGCAGCAGGAACGGCGACCAGGCATGCACGATCGCCCGCCCGGTGTGCCTCCGCGCCCGGTTGGGGTCCGGCGGGGGATCCTCCGGGTAGCGCCAGATGCGCCGCGGCTGCCACAGGCGGAAGAAGACCGCCAGCAGCAGCACCGTGCCCATGCCCACCATGATGTCCACCAGCGCCGCGTCCATGTAGTTGGACCAGAGGAACAGGATGGCCGCGAAGCCGCACCCGCCGGCCAGCAGGCCGGGCCACACCTCGACCGTCTCGCGGGTCTTCACCTGGGCGCGCACCAGCCAGAAGGGCAGGATGATGGCGGTCCACGGCAGGATCCGCCCGGCCATGGCGCTCAGATCGGCTTCCGGCAGGCCCGTCACCGCCACCAGCGTGCGGATGGGGTTTCCCATGCCGCCCCAGGCCACCGGCACGGTGTTGGCCATCAGGCACAGCACGCCCGCCTGGAAGGGATGGAAGCCCAGGCCGATCATCATCACCCCGCACACCGCCACCGGCGCGCCCCCGCCGCCCGCGCCTTCCAGCAAGGCCCCGAAGGCGAAGGCTACCAGCAGCACTTGCAGGCGCCGGTCGTCGGTGATGCCCCCGATGGATTCCTTGATCACCTCGAAGTGCCCGGACTCCACCGTGATCTCGTAGATGAACACCGCCACCAGCACGGTCCAGGCGATGCGCACCACCGCGAAGACCAGGCCGTGCGCCACCGCGCCCGCCGCCATCAGGGGCGGCATGCGGAAGACCGCCAAGGCCAGCGCCACCGCCACCACCAGCGAGTACACCGCGGCGCGCCAGGCGATGGTCCGGCGCACCGCCAGCAGGTAGAACAGCAGGCACACCGGCACGGCCGCCACGGCGGTCGAGAGCACGCTGTTGCCCAGCGGGTCGTAGTTCTGTAGCCAGGGCTGCCCCATCGGTAAAGGCGGATCTTACCATAGGTGGAGGGCGGCTTCGGTAGAATCAGCCTTGGAGCGCAATCGTGGCTGAGGACACACCCGCCGTCCGCGACAGGAGCAAGCAACTGGGGGCCTGGTTCCTGGGGCCCAAGGCCGAGAACGCCGCCCTGGAAGAGGAAATGATCCTGCACATCCTGCGGGACTACTTCCACTGGCGGCGCAACTACTACCCCTCCGACGAGATCATCATCAGCCAGAGCCTGCGGCGCGAGGCCCTGGACTGGACCGACGCGCTGTTCCAGCAGTTGAGCGAGATGCTGGCGCGCCTGCGGCGGCACTTCCCGTTCTACAGCCCGCGCTACATCGCGCACATGCTCTCCGACCAGACCATCCCTTCGGTGCTGGGCTACTTCGCGGGGATGCTCTACAACCCCAACAACGTGACGCCGGAGGCCGCGCCCGTCACCGTGGAGTGGGAGCTGGAGGTGGCCGCCGATATCCTGCGCATGCTGGGCTACCAGTGCCCGCCTCCGCAGGACGCACACCACCGTCAGACCAAGAAGGAGTTCGGCTGGGCGCACATCACCAGCGGCGGCACCATCGCCAACCTGGAAGCGCTGTGGGTGGCGCGCAACGTGCGCTATTTTCCCCTGGCCGTCAAGTACGCCTGTGCGAAGGAGAAGCTGGCTCTTACCGTCAAGCTGCCCGGCGACGAGACCTCGCGCGAGGTGCGCACCCTGGAAGATCACCAGTGCCTGGCCCTGAAGCCCAATTCCGCCATCTTCCTGCTGCCGCGCTTCATTGACGCCGTGCGCCAGCACTGGGATCTGCCGGATGCCGAGGCCGCGGCCCGCGCCTGGGAGATGCTGCGCGAGAGCGGCCTAAGCCTGGCCCACGGCGGGACGCTGCCCTCCTACCAGAAGGGGCCGCCCGTGCTGCTTGTCTCCGGCACCGCCCACTATAGCCTGATCAAGTCCGCCGACGTGCTGGGCATCGGGCGCGACAACGTCGTATTCGTGGATGTGGACCGCCAGTTCCGCCTGGACGCGCGGGACCTGGAGGACAAGGTAAAGGCCGCCCTCGCGCGCGGGCAGTGCCCGCTGGCGGTGGTCGCCATCGCGGGTACCACCGAGGAGGGGAGCGTGGACCCGGTGCACCGCATCGACGCCTTCCGCACGCGCCTGGAGGCGGAGGCCCGCGCCAGTTTCTGGCTGCACGTCGATGCCGCCTGGGCAGGATACGTTCGCTCCGTGTTCGTCGGCGGGAATCCGCCGGCCGACCTCACGGTCCGCATTCACGACGTCAACGAGTTCGCCTCGCGGCGCCTGGAGATCCGCCGCGGCCACTACCGCCGTGTGGTCGAGATGCGCTGGGGCAACAAGGAGGTGTGCAGCGCGTTTCTGGCCTTCCCGCGCGCCGAGTCCATCGCCGTGGATCCGCACAAAATGGGGTACATTCCGTACCCCTGCGGCGTGGCGGCCTTCCGCAATGACCGCATTCGCCATTTCCTCACCCAGGAAGCGCCCTACATTACGGTGACCACGGCGGCCGATGTCCAGACCCGGCAGTACAGCCCGCCGGTCAACGTGGGGCCTTTCATTCTGGAAGGCTCGAAACCCGGCGCGGCGGCGGCTTCCTGCTGGCTGTCGCACCGCATGATCCCGCCCCGCCGCGAGGGTTACGGGGAGATCGCGCGGGCCTCGCTGCTGGCCGCCCGCGAGCTGTACGAGCGCCTGGTGCACTGGGAGCAGTCCGCCAAGGCCAACCGCGAGCGGACCGCCTACCAGTTCGTGCCCGTAACCGCGCCGCCGCCGGACACCAACATAGTGTGCTTCGTGATCAAGGAGAAGGCCAGCCGGTCTCTGGCGCGGATGAACGCTCTGACCGAAGCGGTCTACCAGCGGCTGACCATCCAGGCTGAGTTGGGCGAGCGCGGCTACAGTTACCTGCAACCCTTCTTCATCTCGCGGACGCGCTTTCACCTGCCCAACTACTCGGCGCACGCGGTCGAGGATCTGCTGGCGCGCGCCGAGGTGGATCCAGAGGAGTACCGCCGCGAGGGCATCTTCGTGTTGCGCGCCACGGTCATGACGCCTTACATCACCCTGGCCGCCGAAACCGGCCACAAGCAGACCCTCCTGGCCGAGTTCATGGAGACCCTGGCCGCCCTGGCTCAAGAAGTGGTGGCTCAGCCATAAATATGGTAGGCTGATGGTATGCGCACCACGGTGGACATCCCTGACCCCACCTATAGGGAGCTGAAGGCCAGGGCCGCCCGCGAGGGATGCTCGGTCAAGGCGCTGGTCTTGCGCGGTGTCCAAAAGGAGCTCCGCCCCGCCGCCCGGCGCAAAGGCCGCGTGCAACTGCCCATGGTCCGTTCCAAGGAGCCGGGCTCGCTGTGCCTAACCAACCAGCAGATTTATGAGATCATCCCTTTTCCCTGATGTGAACGTGTGGCTGGCGCTCACGCACAGCCGGCACAGCCATCATGAGGCGGCCGCCATGTGGTTTCGGTCGCTGGGCGAGGATGCCTTGTTCTTTTGCCGCTTCACTCAGCTCGGCTTGCTCCGGCTGCTTACGAGTCATCAGGTCATGGGAGCGGAGGTGCTGACCCAGCGCACGGCCTGGCGCATCTACCGGCGATGGTACGAGGACGAGCGTGTCGAGTTTCATGGGGAACCGGAAGCCCCGGAGTTCGAGCGCGTTTTCGAATCCTACAGCAGCAGGGCCCATCCGTCTCCCAAGGTGTGGGCGGACGCGTACCTGGCGGCGTTTGCGCAGGCTGCGGACCTGACGCTGGTGACCTTCGATCGCGCATTCCAGGCCTATGCCGGCGCGCGCGTCCATACGCTGCGCGGCGGCGCCACGTAGGGCGGCCCCCCTGAGCGCGCGCCGGTTCTCTGGCGGGCAACCTAGCGAACCGCCAGGGTAATCCCTGCCGGGCTGCTGGCGTCCCCGATCGTCACCTTCACTGGAACTGCGGTTCCCGGCGTGATTCCGGCGGGAACCCGTGCGTTGATCTGGAGGAACCCGGCGACCAGGGTGGGTGCCGCGCCGGCGTACAGGATGTCGGCGGCCTGTCCGCCGATGGCCACTGACACGGGCAGCCGCGGCTTCGGCAATACACCGAGGGCGAGCCGGCCGTCCACGCCGGGAGGATCGGTCTGTCCCGCGCCCGTGCCAAAGAGCACGACGATGGAGCCGCGATCCGCCGGATTCGCCGCGGAGTTTACTGAGGAGTCCTGATTCAGAATCGCGCCCTGGCCGCGCCCGGTGGAGTCCATTGAGAAGACCGCCGGTGAGGACCGCGCGACAGGAACCGTGATCGTGTTCGAGGCGACTCCGGCGTACTCGACGGAGACCCGGGCCGCCGCGGCGTCATCCAGCCCATGCGGTACGATGGCCCCCACCTGGTCGAAGCGCGCGAACAGCACCGGCGCCTCCGTGCCGTTGAACCGGACCCGCACTCCCGCGAGTTGGGTACCATAGCGTCCATCACCGCCCGGTAGGGCCTGAGCGAGTTGGGCGGGACCCAGGCCGGCGCCGAAAACGCTCACGATTTCGGCTGGCGCGATCGGACCCTCGAGAAAGCTGGCGCCGTTGACGACGGAGTTCGAGGCGAGCCGGGGCGCCACATTCGCAAGCGAGAAGCTCACCATCGCATTTATCCCCAGGGGCGCGGCCGTCACCCCAAAACCTCCGAGGGAAGTGTTAGCGGTGCAGCCAGCCTGAGCACGTCCGTGGCGGTCCGTAAGCACGGCGACGCTGGCCTGCTGGTTCGCAAAAACGCAAGCCGGGCCGGATCGAGGAGCCGAGAAGTCAACCCGCACGTGGCCCGCTGGCGTACCGTCCGCGTTGAGCACCACGACGGCCAGGGGATCCGCATAAGGCATCCCGATCGGGGCCGTCTGCGGCGTCCCGCCGCCGATTTGCGCGCGGCTGTTCCGCGGCGCCAGCACCGCGCCGTAACGGACCGCGCGGATGCGACGATTCTCCCCATCGACAAAGAACAGATTGCCGTCGCCGTCGATGGCCACGCCGCCGCCGGCCGGGTCGCACCTGGCCGCCTCGGCGGCAGGTCCGCCGTCGCCGCCGAATCCGGGGGTTCCTGGCTGCCCAGCCAGAAGCTGCATGGATCCACCGGGCGTAACTCTGGCTATTCCATTGCTCACCGCGACGTAGAGGTTGTCCGCCGCGTCCAAGGCCATGTAGGCCGTGCCGGCCATGGAGCCCCTGAAGAAGGTCGAGATAATGCCGTCACGGTCCACCTTGCGAATTCCTCGCACGTCTTTGACGAAGATGTCGCCCTGTGAGCTAACGCCGACCGACACCGGCGTATTCAAACATGCCAGGGTCGCGGGTCCCCCGTCCCCGCAGTAGGATCCCTGGCCGAAGTTCTCGAATCCGTTGACCGGACCGCTGCCGGCTATGGTGGTGATGATGCCCGTCGTCGCGTCGACCCGGCGGATGCGATTGTTGTTGCTGTCTGCGATGAACACATTGCCGGTTCGATCGGCGGAGAGGTCATGGGGCTGGCACAGCTCCGCGGCCCGCGCCGGCCCGCCGTCGCCGCTGAACCCGCAGGCGTCGGTTTGCGGCGGGAGGCCGGCGAAGCCGCGCAGAATCCCCTGCGCATCAACCTGGACGACGTGCTCATACGTTGCGTAGTACAGATTACCCTGCGCGTCGAGATCGAATCCGAGTGACTGCCACTGCGTGTTGATGGCGGGACCTTCCCTCAAAGGCCCCGCGCCCGCAATCACCGAGAGCCGCCCGTCAAGGCCGATCTTACGCAGCCGGAGGCCGCTGAACAGCACCTCTCCGGTGGGCAACACCGCGAGATCGGGATACACATTGGGATGCTCAATCGGCGACGCCGCCACGGCCGGTCCGTCTTCCCCGTAGGCCGCAGGCCCTATGCCAGCGACCGTCTCCACGACTCCCTTGGCCCGATTCATCCGCAGCACGCGGCCCGAGCTGTTGTCAGACCAAACCAAGTTCCCCTGGGCGTCCAACGCCAGCCCCCACACGGCTCCGACCCCTAGCTCCGAGAGCGGGGTTCCGTCAAAGGTCGTCGGCTTCCCATCGGTTGCGCCAAACCGCTCCCGGAGCTGGCCGCCGCGGGTGACGTGGAGGATTTCACTACTCGCCTGGAAGTAGAGGTCGCCTCCTGGACCAACCATCACCGAGCGGATTCTGAGCAGGTTGGCCCCGAAGTTCCGGTTCGGACCGATGAACGTGTCGATGATGCCCGTGTTCAGATCGATCCGCCGGATGCGGTGGTTAGGCTCGTCGGAGATATAGAGGAACCCGTCGGGATCATAGGCCAGCGCACCGTCATCCGGTCCATAGGGGAAGTTGATCTGGGCTGAAAGCGCGCCGCCGCCGTCCCCGGAGAACCCGTGAATCCCCGTGCCGCAGATGGTGTCAATCCGTCCGTCCGGCGTTATCCTACGGATGCGCGCATTACCGCTGTCGATGAACCAGAGGGTCCCACGGCCGTCGCCGATTACCTGAGAAGGGAGATTGAGCTTCGCCTGGATCGCCACGCCTCCGTCTCCGGAGAATCCCCGCTCACCGGTTCCGGCGATCACCCTGGCGATGCCGGTCGCCGCTTCCACGCGCCAGATCCGGCTGGTGACGGTGTCGGCGGTATAGGCGTCGCCGTTGCTGTCCACGGCAATGCCCCGCGGGAAGCCGATGTGCGCTTCCAAGGCCGGTCCCCCGTCACCAACGGGGCGTCCCACCATGGGTGTGACACCCTTGCCGGCGATGGGCTCCAGGATTCCATCCGGACGAATGCGCACCAGCCGGTTCTGGTGGGCTTGCGGTAGAAGGAGCGAGCCGTCTGGCCCGTAGGCGATCTTGCCTCCCTCGACGCTCGCCTCGCGCGCCGGCCCGTAGTCGCCATAGTAGCGGCCTACTCCGGCGATAGTAGTGATGTAGCCGGGAGGCAGGTCTCTGAGCGCCGGGGGAATGTAGAGGATCCTGCAGATTGCGGTCCCGGCCGGGGTTGAAACCCGCAGGATGGCGTAGCCGTTATCGTGCTTCGGCGCAGCGAAGCGAATCTCGTCAGCGGCGGTCGAGGACGTGCTAACCGCGACGCCATCCAGCGTGACTCGCGCACTGGTGAAGTTCGATCCCCGGACCGATACTTCGGCTCCGCCGGCGATGGGGACTGAGGCGGGAGTGATGGAGTTGACCTGAGGCGCTTGCGCGCACAAGACCACCGCAAACAGGCACCCGGCCTGCGCCAGCCGCCGGGTCGTGTCGAGCGGGCCTGGAATCATCCGATCAGTTTAGTCCTCAGGAATTCCCGTCTGCCGTTCCCGGTACGCAGTCAGTATACCTCCGGGCTCCTTTCCTCGCCCCGCGGCTAACCATGCGGAATACCCCAGCGTGGGCATCTCGGCCTGGAGTGAGGCGCGCTACCCTGGTAGCGTATGCCTTCCACACGACGTTCTTTCCTGCAAGCCTCCACCACGGCCGGCCTGGCCGCGGCCGCCGAGCCGCCGGTGCGTTACGCGGCCACCGACCAGATACAGATCGCGCTGCTCGGCGCGGGCGGAATGGGCCAGGGCGACGTCCGCTACGCGCTCACTGTTCCCGGCGTGAAGCTGGTGGCGGCGGCCGATGTGTATGACAGCCGCCTGACCCGCGTCCGGGAGCAGTGGGGCAACCAGATCTTCACTACTCGCGACTACCGCGAGATTCTGGCGCGCAAGGACGTGGATGCCGTCATCATCGCCACGCCCGATCACTGGCACGCCCAGATGGCCATCGACGCGCTGAAGGCCGGCAAGGACGTGTACCTGGAGAAGCCCATGGTGCAGAAGGTCGAGCAGGGGTTGCCGCTGATCGAAGCGGAGCGCGCCTCGGGGCGCATCCTCCAGGTGGGCAGCCAGTACGTCACCTCGATGATCTACACCAAGGCGCGGGACCTCCTCAAGAGCGGGGCCATCGGCGAGCTGAACATGGTGGAAGCGTGGCTGGACCGCAACACCGCCCTGGGTGCGTGGCAGTACACCATTCCGCCGGATGCCTCGCCCGCCAACATCGACTGGGACCGCTTCCTGGGCAGCGCGCCCAAGCGGCCCTTCGAGCCCATCCGCCTGTTCCGCTGGCGCAACTACCAGGACTACGGGACCGCCGTGGCGGGTGACCTGTTCGTGCACCTGCTCAGCGGATTGCACATCGTGACCGGATCGCTGGGGCCTACGCGCATCCTGGCCACCGGCGGGCTGCGCTACTGGAAAGACGGGCGCGACGTGCCCGACGTCATGCTGGGTATCCTCGACTACCCGGGTTTCAACCTGGCGCTGCGCGTCAACTTCAAGAGCAGCGTGGCGAGCGAGCAGTTCGGCTTCCGCTTCGTGGGCAGCGAAGGCATCATCACCACCGGCCCGACCGTCACTCTAGCCAAGTCGCCGCCGGAGACCGAGCCTGGCTTCACCATCGGGACTTTCCCACGGGCGGTGCAGGAGCAGTTCCTGAAGGAGTACCGCCAGAAGTACCCGCCGCGGGAACCCAGTGGCGACCGCATGCCGGAGTCCGCGCAGATGGTGTACGCGCCGCCGCCGGGCTACGACGCTCATCGCGAGCACCACAGAGTGTTCTGGGCCGCCGTGCGCAGCCGCCAGCCGGTGGTCGAGGACGGGACCTTCGGCCTGCGTGCCGCCGGGCCTGCCCTGCTCGCCAACACCTCCTTCTACGAGCAGCGCATCTGCCGCTGGGATCCCCAGAAGATGGTCGCATCCGCTTGAACGCTCGCTGCCCAGAGGGCGCCCACTCGCGGCTCGGTTACCCGCGTCGGCGAACCTGACAGAGCCGCGACCGTCAGGGAGTGGTTTGCCTCCGAAGCCTGCCCCGCCCTTCCCCTCAAGGGCGCCAGTGAGATATGCTTTCTTTGGCCGAAGGCCAAAGGAGATGAACATGCGCGATACCCGTCAGGCCGGCTTGTCCCGGCGAAGACTACTCTCGAGTGCGGCTGGAGTGGCCGCGCTCGGATCGGCGTTCCAGCGGGCGCAGGCCGCGGAGCCAGCTCAGGCCAAGCCCGCCCCGCGCCTCAACCGCAACTCCGCGCCGAGCAAGCTGAGAATCACTGACATGCGCTCGGTGCTCATCGCCTCCAACTATGACTACCCCATCATCCGCATCGACACCAACCAGGGAGTATACGGGTTGGGCGAGGTGCGGGATGCGGGCCGGGAAGGCACCGCGCTGGTGCTGAAGCCGCACCTCATCGGCAGGGACCCGCTCAGCATCGAGCCGATCCTGGACAGCTTGCGGAATTTCGCCAATCACCAGCGCATGGGCGGCGGCTACAGCGCTGTGGACATGGCGCTGCACGACATCGCCGGCAAGGTCTACGGCGTGCCGGCCTGGCGCCTGATCGGATCCAAGTACCGCGACCGGATCCGCATCTACTGCGACACCGACGAAAGCCAGGACCCCAGGGTGTACGCCGAGCGGTTCAACAAGCGCAAGGCGGCGGGCTTCACCTTCTTCAAAATGGACCTGGGCACCCGGCTGGTGGCCAACCGGCCCGGGGCGGTGAACGATCTGGGCGTGGCCACCGAGAAGGGCCTGGAGTACCTGTGCGAGTACATCCAGGCGGTGCGGGACGCCATCGGATGGAACGTGCCGCTGGGAGCGGACCACTTCGGGCGGCTGACCGTGAACGACAGCATCCGCTACGCCCGGGCCTTCGAGAAGTACAACCTGGCCTGGGCCGAGGATATGATCCAGGTGGGCCACCTGGGGCCGGGGGGCGATGCCCCCAAGGACTGGCGCGGCTACAAGGAACTCAAGGAGGCCACTACTACGCCCATCGCCACGGGCGAGAGCCTGTTCGGGCTGGAGGAAGGCTTCAAGGACTTCATCGACAACCGGGCGCTGGACATCATCCACCCCGACCCGCTCACTTCGGGAGCCATCCGTGAGACCAAGCGCATCGCCGACTACGCCTCCATGCACGGCATTCAAACCGCCATTCACTTCGCGGGCTCGCCGGTGGGCTGCATGGCCTGCGTGCACATGGCGGCGACCCTCAAGGATATGCTGTCCATGGAGAACCACGCCGTGGATATCCCGTGGTGGGGAGACTTGGTGACCGGGCCGTCGAAGCCCATCGTCAACCAGGGCTACATCACCGTGCCGGACACGCCCGGGCTGGGCGTGGAGCTGAACGAAGCGGCAGTGAAAGAGCACATCCGTAAGGGAGGCTACTTCGAGCCTACGCCCCAGTACGACGACTACATCCTCGACCGGTTCCGCCGCGGCGGTCCCTATCCGCACCTGGATGAGACCGGCAAGCTGGTGGTGAGAGATTAGGGCAGTGCATGTGGAGGAGCGGGGTCCTGCTGGTATGTCTGTGCGGGGCCATGGCCGAGGCCCCGCCCAAGCGGCCCCGCTTCACCGACATCGCGCCGCGCTCGCAGTTCTCCTACATCTCCAATAACGACTTCACCGGCCGCAAGTACTTCCCCCAGCCCATGTGCGGCGGAGTGGCCGTCTTCGATTTCGACAACGACGGCCGCATGGACATCTTCTTCACCAACGGGGCCAAGCTGCCGGAGTTGAAGCGCACCGGCCCGAGTTTCTACAACTGCCTGCTGCGCAACAAGGGCGATGGGACCTTCGAGGATGTGACCCGCAAAGCCGGAGTCCTGGGCGAGAACCTGGACTTCGGCTACGGCGTCGCCGCGGGCGATTACGACAACGACGGCTTCACCGACCTGTTCATCGCCAACACCGGCAAGAACACCCTCTATCGCAATAACGGCGACGGGACCTTCACCGACGTGATCGACCAGTCCGGGCTGGCCTCCAAGCCGCCCGAGACGCTCAGCGTGCAGGCCGCCTGGTTCGACTACGATAACGACGGCCAGCTCGACCTGGTGCTCTCCAACTACACGCTGTGGACGCCCGAGAAAGACCGGCGCTGTGTGCGCGCCGACGGCGTGGATTTCTACTGCCATCCCAAGACCTACGTCGCCGTTCCGCACCGGCTTTACCACAACCTGGGCAAGGGTAGGTTCGAGGATGTCACCGAGAAGTCGGGTTTTGCCAAGTCGCCCGGCAAGGGTATGGGC
>Ga0194113_10009277_pt1 | contig 11902 bp, 7 predicted proteins | sample TA2MahC200mmetaG_FD_146193 | JGI IMG/M metagenome (GOLD analysis project Ga0194113, IMG submission 146193) | Freshwater microbial communities from Lake Tanganyika, Tanzania - TA2015017 Mahale Deep Cast 200m | ecosystem: Environmental > Aquatic > Freshwater > Lake | place: Tanzania: Lake...
CGAAGCCTCCCTGGAAGGAACAGTCCCCATCCCCCAGAACGCCAGCATGTCAGCATCCGCAGAAGCCAGAAGTTCAGAAACCAGAAGCCGATAGGGACACAACCACCCGAACACCGACGTTGTCGTTAAAGCCGACGGGAACGAGCCTGTAACGGACGGCGCAGCGGGCGTACCTCAGATTGAGGTCCACGATCCGCCACGCACCACGCGCGCCCCCTCGGCCTCCGAGACGTTCCGGCCGTCCTCCGGCCGATACGGATAGGGCCGGTACAGGCTGGCGCTCCATTCCCACACGTTGCCGCTCAGGTCATGCAAGCCGCTCGGGGTCGCGCCGGCCGGGAAGCCGCCCACTGCGCTCGCGCGCCCGACCTTCTGCTCGATGTTAGCCCGATTTTCGTTCCACGCGGCGTCGCCCCAGGGGAAACGCCGGGCATCCCCCGCACGCGCCGCTTTCTCCCACTCCGCCTCGGTGGGCAGCCGCACGCAGTAGCCGGGGGGAATCACCGCCCACGTGCCAGGCACTTCGGAAGTGCCTGGCACGTGGCCGCGTAGCTGCGCATCCAGCCAGCGGCAGTAGGCGACCGCCTCGAACCAGGAAACGCCCATCACCGGGCGGTTCGGATAGGAGGACTGCTCGCTCCACCATTTCGGCTCACTCCGCTGATCCGGCGGCCGCTCCTTCAGCCACTTTTTCAGCCAATCGTCGGTCACCTGGCTATCCCACTCCCCGCGGCGCCAGCGCCGGCCCGTCGCCGTCCACCAGGCCGCGTCCGCCGCCGCGTCGCCAGCCGTCAGGAACGCGGCGTACTGCGCCACTGTCACCGGGTAGCGGCCGATCCAGTAGCGATAGGGGATGGTCAGTTGGGTGGGGTTGCCGAACTCGTCATCATCAGCATCTTTGTCGCCTCGCCTGCTGCCCATAGCGAACGGCCCGGGCGGGATTTCGATGAAGCCGCGCCGCGGCTCCAGCTGGCCGCGGTAGCGGCAGGGGAGGAAGTAAAAGTCGGGGTCGAAGCGCGGGTCGCCCAACTGGCCGAGCACATCGCCTGCGGTTGCCCGGAGGCTGGCAGGCGCGGAGAGGGTCTCGTCCTCCAGCAGCTCGACCAGCCTGTCCGCCTGCCGGCGGCGCAGGGCCGGGTCGGGCCGCTCCAATTCCAGCACGGCCGCTCCGGCCAACTCTGCGCCGGCCAGTCGGGCGCGGCCATCGCCGTCCAGATGCGCCAGCCACTCCAGATACTCGGTCGCGGGGCCTTCGTCTGCCTGCAGGTAGCCGTAGACCAACAGCAGCACCTCGCGCCACCAGCCTTCGGCCACGTGGCCGGCCAGCGTGCACCAGCCCGCCTGGCGTTGCTTGGCCAGGCCGCGCGCGGCCAGGAACTCCTGGAAGGTCAGGTGCAGGAACTGGAAGAACTCGCCCCGTTCCTCGAAAAGTCCGCCGCGGTCGCGCACCGCGCGCACGAAAGCATTCAGCGTCTCCGGCGCCAAGACTTCGCCCAGGATCGCGGCCACGCGCTCCTCGCGCACGGCCGCGGATGCCCGACCCCCTTCGTGCATGGCCAGGGCCAGCCGGCTCAGCCAGCCGCGCTGCTCCTCCCAGCGGCCGCCCCAGTTGACCAACCGCTCGCGCGCCGGGTCACCGGGCGCATCATCCGGGACGTACTGAGCCTGCAAGATCGCCTTGACGCACGCCTCGTAGAGCCGCGCCCGCTCGCGCGGCAGCTCGGTGTCGCCCCATTGCACGCTGACGACCATGGTAGTCATCAGCGGCGTGTTGATGAGGGGCGGCAGGTCGCGCTCGCGGCGCAAATCGTTGATGTAACGGATCGCGTCCACCAGCGCATCCCGGTTCGCCGCGACGTTGGCCGGGTAAAGCCGCCGGCACCAGTTCTCCACCAGCGTCGCGATCTGCGTCGCGTCCAGGTCTTGCACGTCGAGCCGCGTAAACCGGTCGCTGAACACCGCCTCATCGGTGTAGCCCGCCTCGCGCGGTCACGATGACGCGGTTGCCGGGATAGACGGTCTGCACCAGGCGCTCCACCTCCTGGCCCACCTGACCGCGCTGGCTGCGGCTGACGACCTCGTCCAGGCCATCGAGCATCAGCAGGCAGCCGCCGCCCACCAGCAGCCGGTCGAAGAAGTCCTCCGACAGATCGAGCACCGGGTTGCGCCGCCGCAGATACCAGGGGATGAAGCCCGCCAGCGTACCGATCCGGGGGTCTTCGATCTGCTTCCCCTGGGCGTCGCAGCATTTGTCCAGGTAGTCGCGGTAGTAGCGCAGCGGGATGATCAGCGGTACGGGCAAATCCTTGCCCGGCAGGCGGTAGGCCGGCGATTCGCCGGTCTGGGCCGCCCGCGCCAGCGTGGCCGCCAGGTAGGCCAGCACGGTGCTCTTGCCGCTGCCCGCGCCGCCGACGATCGCAATGCGGTCGGAAAGGGTCAGCAGATCGGCCAGGGGGACCGGCTCACCGATGCGGCCCTCGGCGTGCGCCAGCTCACGCCAGGCGAGATAGATGTCCAGGCCGGATTTGCCCCGCAACGCATCCTCGCGTTCGCGGCGGCCCGGCGGGTTGAAGCGCCGCAGGGTCAACTGAATGAAGACGTCGGTCAGGCCGCGGGGTCTGGCGGGCCGTGGGCGCGCTCTCCAGACCGAAGAGCCGCGCCTGGTCGTAGGCATCCCGCACCCAACGCAGGTAGGCGTCCAGGATGCGCCGCACCTGCGCATCCGCCAGCTTGCCCTGGCCCGCCGGCGCGCGATAGATATTGCGGACGTAGTTGATCTGCCGCTCGATCTTGTCGCCGTCTACCAGGAGATCTCCCTGCACCGTCTGGTCGCGGCCCACCTGCACGCCCGCGTCAGCCATCTGCTGGCGGAGCGCCTCGACCTGCTGGCGCAGGGGCGCCAGCAGCGTCTCGGCCACGCCGGCCTGGGTCAGCTCGGCCAGCGAGCGCTCCAGGATTGTCAGTTGGCGTTGAGTCTCAGCCTGAGACTGGCGCGAGGCGTTCATCGAGTTACCCTCCCTGATGAGGTTGACGGGTCAGTTGGGGAACGTGATGGTGACAAACGCAGCAGACCTTCGAGGTTTCGCAAACCTCAAAGGTCTCTGGGCCAGCAGCGGGAGTGGATGGGAGTCGAACCCACCTGGGCCGGGTCTACCGTCCCACACCGGTTTTGAAGACCGGGGCGCCCACCGGGACACAACCACCCCCACGCGGCATGATACACGGATTCGCCCGGTTTGGCAAGAACGACCTGTCAGTGATGCCCCGCGTGATCGGCCGGCGGCGTGTGCGCGTGGAAATGCCCGGCCTGGTGCATCCGGTTGTGCAGGCCGCGGTGCGCGCCTGTCAGCGCCAGCCGCATCCGTTTGTAGGTCCGATCGTCGGCGCGTGTCCCGACGGTGTCGAGATAGGCCAGCGCGCCCTCGATCTGCTCCAGGATCGTGACCGCGTCGGCCGCGGCCAGCAGGGGCGCGCCGGCCACGTCCACCATCACCGGCGACGAGTGTGCGGCGATCATCTCCGGTTTGTCGGCGTAGCCGCCGCGCACGAGGAGCGCCAGCCACGCGCTGCGGGGCACAGCCACGCGCCACCCGCCCGCGGCCTGCCACCGATCCACCGCCACGCTCTCCCGGATCTCGCCGTTGACGATCAGCTCGACGCGCGACATCGGCACGGTGACGCTGGCCGCCTGCCACGTGACATCCACCGCGCCGCCGCTCGCCGTCATGCCGATGCGGCTGCCCATCGGCTTGCCATCCACCGCAAAGTCGAGCAGCGGGCCGTAGCTGACGAAGGTGTCGCCCCGGCGCACCGCGGCCATCCAGCCGTCATAGGTGAACGCTGCATCGCGCGGCAATCGGGCATAGGTGCGCACCGTGCCCACCGCCGTGCTGGCCGACATCTTGTCGGTGCCGCCGACAGCCGCCACGAAGTAGCCGCAGTTGAGATAGCGATACCAGTCGGCCAGCGAGTAAGGGTCAATCCCGGTGTAGAGATCGCCCCATGAGGTCATTTCGAGCGCGTCGATGTCGCCGTGGACGATGCTGGCCGCGTGCTCGGCGCGGGGGTTGGGGAAGTGGGGCAGCACGACCAGCCCGCCCTGCGCCTTGCATTGCCGCGCCCACTCGGTCAGCAGCACGTCAATCCCATCTCCCAGCGCGGACTCGTCGGGGCCGCCGGTGGTCATCGGCGTGATCATGCGGCCGCGATAGCCCAGCAGCGAGATGTGGCCGAGCACGTGCTGGCGGTTCTCTGTGCCGACGCGCACCAGGTACTCGCCGTCGCCGCCCGTCTCGCGAGATCCCCAGGTGTTGCGGCCGTCGAAGTCGCCCACGTTGGTCATCAGCTCGCCCCACTGACTGGCGAGCAGGTTGACGATGTTCACCCCTTCGCCCGCGCCTTCCAGCAGCGCGGTCATCGGCGAGAGGAAGTGGACGTGCGTGTCGGCCGTCACCCAGCCCGCCTCGCGCCAGCGCAACACTTTCTCCAGCTCGATCACCACCTCGGCCGTCTCCGGTGTGATCTCGACGATCGTGCGCACTGGCCGGATTTCGAAGCCTTTGCTGACCTCGACATACACTTTGCCCAATGGCAGGCGGATGACCGTCTCGCCGTCAATATAGGTGCACGCGTGAATGCCGCGATGCGGGAAGTCGGCGCTGTAATCCTCGAACCAGGCGGGGTTGAGGATGCGATGGCGATCCTCCGGCGCCAGATATTCCCCGGCCGCGCCGTGGACATGCAGCTTGACCGGCACAGGCGCGCCGCCCCCCTGCGGCGCGACGCGCAACGTCACCCGCTGCGTCGCCGCCGCCACCGGCTCAACCTTGCTCTGGCCGGTCTCCGACCGAGCCAGCCCCTCAACCTCCCGCACCGGCGCCACCGCGCCGCCCACCAGATGGAAGCACGCGTCGGGATGCGCGGTGTACTCGACCGCAACCTGCGTGGCCGACGCCTCCGGCAGTTGGTTGTTGTACGATCCCGCCCAACCCTCGTTCGGATAGATCAGCCGCGGGGTCGCGGAGATCACCTGGCCCATGTCGAGCCGGATCTGCGCCAGCAGGCCGTTCGCATCGAGGTCGGGCTGGAAGACCTCGCCCTCGGGCAGGGTCACGATCGCCTTCTGCCGCGTGCGCCAGCGCAGCGGCAGGGCCGACGCCTCGCCGGCCGCCAGCCCTGCGAGGAGGATTCGCCCGGCGCGGGGGATCAGCCGCAGGCCGGCGATCTCCTTGTCCGGCGCGGGGTTCTGCCAGGCCCACAGCCAGTTGATCCACGGCCCGCCATCGGCCGCGCTGGCGCGCGTCTGGCCGCGGCCCCAATTCGGCCCCAACTGCTCGTGCGGCGGCCGGATCGGCTGCGGCTTGCGGTGCGGCACGGCTTCGAAGCAATTCTCGCCCCAGCGCCGCGTGAACATGCCGATCTGATGCCGGCGGCGGATCGGCAGGGTCGCCTCGCTGCCGTCCGCGTAGACCACGATGTATTCCGCGGCCAGCTCGCCGAGCTGCCCCTGCCCGCGCATCGGAGCAATGAAGCCGGCCGGCCCCGGCTCGACAGGGCGGATGTCAGACGTGTGCATGAAGACCAGCCAGCCGGCCCGGAACGGCTCGACCGCGAGAACGACCGGCCGGTCGGCCAGCACGACGGGCCGGTCCACCGCAAAGGGGATGCCCCAGGCCACGCACTCGCCCTGTGGCATGTGCGCCAGCGCCGCGGCCATCGGCTCGGAAAGGCCGGCCGCGGGCAGATCGGCCAGCGCGACGCCGCCGGCCAGCGGGATCGGCCGGAAGCGCGTCGTCGCCGGCCCGTCCTGGATGTTCGACACGGTTGGGGACGTCATGTTTGCCTCCTACTCAGCCATCATACGCTTCAGGCTCACCGCCGGTCTGCGACCGGCGGTCGGGGCGCGGCAACTGCTCGCGGTAGGCAGTGTACTTCCCGGCCGAGCAGCGCCGACGCCCCATTGCTGGCGACGGTCGCCGCCAGAAGCAGCCAAACAAGCGATCAAGGCGGGGTCGCAGACCCCTTACAAGCGCGCGATGAGACCAGAACGTCCTCAGCTCACCGCCGGTCTGCGACCGGCGGTCGGGGCGCGGCAACTGCTCGCGGTAGGCAGTGTACTTCCCGGCCGAGCAGCGCCGACGCCCCATTGCTGGCGACGGTCGCCGCCAGAAGCAGCCAAACAAGCGATCAAGGCGGGGTCGCAGACCCCTTACAAGCGCGCGATGAGACCAGAACGTCCTTAGCTTGATGCGGATGGGGTCGCAGACCCCTGTGAGCAGAATGCTCGTCTGCGTCCCGTTCTCAAGCCAGATACTTGCACAGCCACGGGATCGCCTGCTCGCCGCACCAGCGATGCTCGCCCGCGAAAATGTGCTGGACGAGCCGGGCGGGTACGCCGTACAGCTCATACGCCCGGCGGGTGATGGCGACCTGCTCGACGGTGTTGGCAATCCCACGCTCGCCGTTCAGCCCGTCGGCGTCGCCCGTCTCGACGAAGAAGGGCCGCGGCGCGATCAGCGCGGCGATGTCGCACATGTCGGCCAGCTTCCAGAGGCCCGGGATGTAGTTGCACGAGCAGTTACCGTTCAGCTTGAGCAGCGCGTCCTTGTAGCCGTAGAAGTAGCCGCTGTCCACCGCGCACTTCACCCGCTCATCGAGCGCGGCCAGCCACAGCGTTTGCAGCCCGCCGCCCGACAGCCCGGCGCTGCCGATCCGATCGGGGTCACAGTCGGGCCGCGTGGCGACGTAGTCAATCAGCCGCATCAAGTCCCACGTCCACATCCCGGCGACGGTCTGGCCGAGCGGGATCGCCATGTGGTTGAGCAGCGCGCAACTGCCGCCGAGCATCTGCGCATCCCCCTGGTTCGCCAGCTCGCGGCGTTCGCCGAAGCCGCGTGCATCGGGGCAGAAGACGACGAACCCGCGGCGCACCAACTGCACGCCATAGTCATAGTTGTGCTGCTCGATGGTCGCGGCAACCTCCGGGATGTCGCGGCGGCCCGCGGGCGAGAATTTGCCCGCGCTGCCGTGGCCGTGCGGCGCGAGCATGGCCGGCCGGCGCTCGCCGGGCCCCATGTCGTCGGGCACGAGCGCGTAGACCGGCATGACCACGCCCGGTTCGGTCTGAAGCTCCAGCCGCTCACGAGTGTAGCCGTCGAGCGCGACCCGCTCGGTGATCTTCGGTTGGAGCGGCGCGGGGCGCATCGTGTCCAGGCCGAGGATGCGGCGGAGCTGCGCGCGCAGCTCGATCTGCCAGGCTTGCAGCTCAGCCAGGCTCTGCGCCCGCAGCCCCATCTGCCGGCCCACCGTGTCGTAACGGTGGAGCATGTAGTCCAGGGCGGTGAAGAAGGCGGGGGTGATGTCCATGTTGACCTCGAATGGTGAGTTGGTGCAGAAACTTCTTGCATTCTATAGCTATCTGCGGGAAATCCCAAAATCGCGCGCCTCTGGCAGCCGTTCGCATCTCTGAACACCGCGAAAACGTTTACCCAGATTTGACACCGCCGGCCGGCTGCGCTATACTCGATCGGGTAAAACGTTTACATCGAAGCGTCGCTCTTCGTGACTGCGACGTTCTGTGTTGCGCCCCAAAGGAACACGTTGACATGCCCATGCCGACCATCCGCGACGTCGCCAGGGAAGCTGGCGTCTCCATCGCCACCGTCTCCGGCGTCTTCAACAACACTCGCCGCGTGGGGCAGGCGACCCGCCAGCGCGTGCTCGAGGTGGCCGAGCGCATCGGCTATCGCGCCAACGTCACGGCCCGCAACCTGCGCGCCAACGAGACGCGCCTGTTCGGATTCTCGTGGCGGCCCATCCCTGCCGACTCGTTCAGCCCCGTCTTCGATCGTTTTCTCCAGGCGATCGCCGAGGCGGGCGCCCGTCATGACTACCGCATTCTCACCTATCCATCCGCCAGCCTCGAAGATGAAATCGCGTTCTACGAACAGATGATGCTCGTGGGCCAGGTGGATGGCTTCATCCTGGCCAACACGAGTCTGGGAGACGTCCGCATCCGCCGGCTGTTGGATGCCGGCTTCCCTTTCGTGGCCTTTGGCCGGTCCAACCCCGAGTGGGATTTCCCCTGGGTAGACGTTGACGGCGCGGCGGGCATCGAGATCGCGGTGCAGCATCTGATCGGCTGCGGACACGGCCGGATCGCCTGCCTGGCCTGGCCCGAACGCTCACTCAGCGGAGCGCATCGGCTGGCCGGCTATCGGACGGCCATGACCCAGGCCGGCCTGAACGTCGAGCCGGCATGGGTGGCGCGGGCGGAAAACCAATACGGCGAGGCCCACGCCGCGGCTTGCCGGCTGCTGGGGCTGCCGGCCGCCATCCAGCCGACCGCGGTCGTCGCCATGAGCGATCTGATGGCGATCGGCGCCATCAACGCGGGCTGGGACATGGGGCTGAAGGTCGGCCCAGAGCTGGCCGTGATCGGCTTCGACGATGCGCCGGTGACGCGCTTCCTGCGGCCGCCTCTGTCCAGCCTCCGGCAGCCCATCGCCGAGATCGGGGAACGCCTGGCGACGATGTTGGCCGATCTATGCAGCGGCCGGCCGCTGGTCGAGCGTCAGGTGCTTTTGCGACCGGAGTTGATCGTCAGGGAGTCATGCGGATGAATCTGCGCGCTGTGATCTTCGACCTGGACGGCGTCATCACCGACACCGCCGAATACCACTACCAGGCCTGGCAGCGATTGGCCGATGAGGAGGGCCTGCCCTTCGACAGGACGATCAACGAACGGCTGCGCGGTGTAGGCCGCCGTGAATCGCTCGAGATCATCCTGGCGGGACGGCCCGTCACCGAAGCGCTGCTTGCCGAGATGATGCGGCGCAAGAACGACTACTACGTCGCATTGCTGCAGCAGATCACACCGGCCAACCTCTTGCCCGGCGCGCTGGAGCTGCTGGCCGAGCTGCGCGGCGCAGGCATCAAGATCGGCATCGGCTCGGTCAGCAAGAACACCTGGACGGTGATCAACCGCCTGGGCATCGGCCACCTGTTGGATGCAGTGGCCGACGGCTACAGCGCAGAGCGCAGCAAGCCCGCGCCCGACATCTTCCTGGCGGCCGCGCAGATGCTGGCGACCCCGGCCGGCGCCTGCGCTGTCGTGGAAGATGCCGCGGCAGGCATCGAAGCTGCGCTGGCCGCCGGCATGTGGGCGATCGGGGTTGGGCCGGTCGAGCGCGTGGGGCGGGCGCACGCGCGCTGCGACGATCTGGCCGGCGTGCGGCTGGCAGACATCCGTCAGGCTCTGGAGGACGCGGGCTGGGTCATCACGGAGCCGGTGTTCGATCCTACCGCCGCGCATCATCGTGAGACGATCTTCACCACCGGCAACGGCAACCTGTGTGTACGCGGGACCTTCGAGGAGGGCTATCCCGGCGAGCACGCGGGGTGCTTCATGCACCGGCTGTGGGACGATATGCCGGTCCATTACACCGAGCTGGCCAACCTGCCGCGCTGGTGGGGCGTAGACATCTGGGCGAACGGCGTGCGCTTTCGGCTGGATCGAGGCAAGATCCTGCACTATCGGCGCTGGCTCGACCTGCGGAACGGCGTGCTCTGTCGCACCGTGTGCTGGCAGCCCACTGAGGATGGTCCCGTGCTCGACTTGCACTTCGAGCGCCTGGTCAACCTGGCCGATCCGCACCCTTCGACAGGCTCAGGGCAGGTTCTCGCCGCGGTCCAGGTGAGGGTGGAGGCAGCAGCCGGACAGGCCGAGGTGCGGGTGCGCACCGGTCTGGATGCGCATGTGGAGAATCAAGGATTGGTGCATTGGGACGTGCTCGCGCAGGAGGCGCAGCCCGATGCGGCGGCCCTTAGCGTGTGCACGCGCGCTACCGGCCTCGAACTGGCGCTGGCGGCGGCGGTCAACACATCAGGAACGGCGCGCTGGAAATCGGCCTCGTGCGATAGCGACGGCCATCCAGCCGTCGAGCGTCGCGCGTCGCTGCGCAGGGGCGAAGCGTTGACGGTAGAGAAGTTCATCGGGCTGGTGAGCGAGCTGGACGCGGACGAGCCGCTGGCCGCGGCGACCGATTTGGTCCGTGCGGCCCAGGCGAAGGGCTACGCGGCCATCCGTGCGGCCAATGACGACGAGTGGGCGCGAACCTGGGCCAGCTCCGATGTGAACATCGAGGGCGACAACCTGGCGCAAGCGGCGCTCCGGTTCGGCATCTTCCAGCTCTTGATCGCGGCCCCGCGACACACCGAGCGCGCCAGCATCGGCGCCAAAACGCTGAGCGGCCTGGGCTACCGGCATCACATCTTCTGGGACACCGAGATCTTCATGCTGCCGTTCTTCATCTTGACCCAACCGCGGCTGGCCCGGAACATGCTGATGTATCGCTGGCACGGCCTGGCGGCTGCGCGAGAGAAGGCGTGCGCCAACGGCTACGAGGGCGCGCAGTATCCCTGGGAGAGCGCGGCCGACGGCCACGAGGTGACGCCGGTGTGGGTGGTCAACAAGGCGGACTCGCGGCAACTGATCCGCATCTGGACCGGCGACATCGAGATCCACATCACCGCCGATGTTGCGTATGGTGTGATGCAATACTGGCGCGTCACAGCCGATGATGCCTTCATGGCCGACTACGGCGCCGAGATCGTGCTGGACGGCGCCAAATTCTGGGCCAGCGCGGCGACCCTGGGAGCGGATGATCGGTATCACTACCGCAACGTCATCGGCCCGGATGAAAACCACGACCGCGTTGACGACAACGCCTACACCAACTATCTGGCGCGCTGGCATCTGCGGACTGCGCTGGAGGTGCTGGCCTGGCTGAAGGCTGCGGATGCCGGCCGCGCGGCTGCGCTGGTCGAGGCGCTGGATCTGAGCGAATCGCGGCTGGCCTACTGGGCCGAGGTCGCCGACCGCATCTACCTGCCGGACGATGTGGAGACCGGCGTGATCGAGCAGTTTGCGGGCTTCTTCGGCCTACCAGCTCCCGACCTGAGCGTGATGCGCGATCCGCAGCGCACGAAATCCATGCAGGCGCTGTTGGGCATCGAAGGGTGCGCGGCTGTGCAGGTCCTCAAGCAGCCCGACGTTTTGATGCTCCAATACTTGCTGCCCGATCTGTTCACAGAGGAGCAGGTGCGCGCGAACTTCGAGTATTACGACCCGCGCACCGATCACGAGCTGGGCTCCAGCCTGGGGCCGAGCATCAGCGCGATCATGGCGCTCCGTGCAGGCGCTCATGACCTCGCATATCGCCACTTCCAACGCGCGGCTGCGGCCGACCTGTTGGACGTGCGCGGCAACACCAGCGACGGCATCCACGGCGCCGGCGCAGGCGGGTTGTGGCAGGCGGTCGTCTTTGGCTTCGGCGGCCTGCAGATCACGGATCAGGGCTGGGAGACCCGTCCGAGCCTACCCGTTGGCTGGACGCGGTTGGCGTTCAAGTTCTACGAACGGGGACGATTGCAGACCGTGGCGATCGGCAGCTAACCACGACCCAGCCGGGCCGTCCCGTGCGTCTTGGCCGACAGGGGGACGGCCCGGCGTCATCTGTCCAGCGCATCCGCGCCGGCCAGACTGAACGGCTATTCTACCAGGCAAGCGTCAGGCTGGCAAGGGCAGCGGTGCGCGGCGAGGAAGGAGGTGAGACGCACACGCCGCAGGCCACGTGCGCAAAGACCAATCTACCAACCTACCCAATCTCACGGAGGAGACAACCATGCGCACCTTTCGCTACACCGTCCTGATGATCCTGGTCGTGCTGGCGCTGGTCGCGAGCGCCTGCGCGACTCCCACGCCGCCTCCGACCAAGGCGGCGGGCCTGCCAACAGCACGATCACCATCGCGTTCTATATCTACAACCTGGCGTTTTCCCAGGGTCGCTACGGCCTGGCCGCGGCGGTCAGCTACGTCCTGTTCGCGGCCATCCTGGGCATC
>Ga0194113_10009278_pt1 | contig 11902 bp, 7 predicted proteins | sample TA2MahC200mmetaG_FD_146193 | JGI IMG/M metagenome (GOLD analysis project Ga0194113, IMG submission 146193) | Freshwater microbial communities from Lake Tanganyika, Tanzania - TA2015017 Mahale Deep Cast 200m | ecosystem: Environmental > Aquatic > Freshwater > Lake | place: Tanzania: Lake...
GGGCCGCGTTCCCAGGGCGGCGCGGATCGGCCCCGCGACGTTCTTGGTAGCGTACAACGCAGCCGGGGCCGATCCGCGCTGCCCTGGGCTAGGTTGTGGCTGCCCCGTTGGGGCGTGACGGCGTCCAGCGACAATGACGCGTCACCGTGGTTGCCGCCCGCTACGAACGTCGTGGCGCAAGCGATGCGCGTGCAACGGCGAGATGTGCGTCACGCGCCCCGTGCCACTGGCTCGCGCACAGCCGCAGCTCGTGGGAGCCGCGCAAGGATGGGAGGGGCGTGCCACTGTGTGCGAAGACGCGTCTGGCCGAAGGCGAACGCGGAACGGGAGGAAAGCGTGTCCCAACAGGCCGCCGCTCAAGGCACGCAGTGCGAGGCGAGGTCCCGTTCTCTATCGCGGCTGCGGCTTGCTGGCGAACCGTCTCGCTATGAGAGCTGTCCGCTCAGCGCAATACGATTGACCAGCTCCCCCGCCTCCACCGACTTCACGTCGGTGGCAGCACGACTGACCGGCTACCAGCGACCAGCGACCGCTCCCCCGCCTCCACCGACTGAACGTCCGTGGAGCGCGGAACGTCGCCCGTGAACGCAGCTGTTCAGTCGTGAATCCACCGACGTGAAGTCGGTGGAGAACGAAGGAGTGCTGGTGACCGTGGCGACTAGCTGTTCAGTCGTGATTCCACCGACGTGAAGTCGGTGGAGAACGAAGGAGTGCTGGTGATCGCGACGGCATCCACGGGGACGCGTTCAGGAAGCGTGTCGAAAGCATGAGTATTGAAGAAGTCCCAACCGCACCACGCTCGTCCTGGCAGAACCCGTATTGTGAACGAGTTATCGGCAGCATCCGCCGCGAATGTCTCGACCATGTCATCGTGCTAAACGAACGGCATTTGTGCCGCATCCTGAGCGAGTACTTCGACTACTATCACAATTGCAGGCCGCATTTGTCGTTGGATCGCAACTCGCCAACGCCACGCGCCGTGGAACTGCCGTCGCGGGGCCAGGTCATCTCGACTGCGCACGTCGGCGGATTGCATCATCGATACTCGCGTGCGTGATCGCAGGCATCAGCTTGAATCTTGAATGGCCGGTCCGGCGCTACCGGTCCGGCTGCGGTGATGGAACCGCCTGATCCGCGAGCGATCATCTGCTTCTGTGTGGCCATCTCCTCGCTCGCTACCCAAATCGACGCGCGGCCTTTCCGCTGCTACCTCCCCCGGATGGAGTTTTTGGGAAGGACAGCTGCGGAGATCCTCGCGGGTTCGCCGTGAGATCCGCCTGCCCGCGGCCACCCCTATGCGGGCTCGTCCCGAGGCACTAGTCTTATCAGTTTTGCCCGATCGTCGCGTCCGCCGGGGACCGCTGTCGAAGTAGGGGAGCGCCCGGCGAACCGCCGACCGCGGAGGATGTTTTGTGCGTCGAGAAGACATTCGCAACCTGGTGATCATCGCTCACGTCGATCATGGCAAGACGACGCTGGTGGACTGTATGCTTCGCCAGTGTGGTGAATATCGCGAGTCGCAGTTGCAGGGCGAGCGGATCCTGGACACGAACGACCTGGAACGCGAGCGCGGGATCACGATTCTGGCCAAGAACATCGCCCTGCCGCACCGCGGGGTCAAGATCAACGTGATTGACACGCCGGGCCACGCCGATTTCGGCGGCGAAGTGGAACGCGTGGTCAGCATGGCCGACGGAGCTCTCCTGCTGGTGGATGCGGCGGAAGGCCCGATGCCCCAGACGCGGTTCGTGCTCTCCAAGGCGCTCGCCTGTGGCCTGCAGCCGATTATCGTAATCAACAAGATCGACCGGCCCGATGCGCGACCGCACGAAGTGCTGGACGCCACGTTCGAATTGATCATGGAGCTGGCCGGCGACGAACATCTGCACGATGTGCCGTTCGTGTTCACGACATCGAGAGATGGTTATGCCACTTCCGATCCAGAGGTGCCGGGAACTTCGATGCGGCTGCTCCTGGACATGGTTCTGGAGAAGATCCCCGGTCCGGCAGTGAAACCGGACGCGCCGCTGCAGATGCTCGTGACGACGATCGACTGGTCGCAATATGTGGGGCGCATCGCCATCGGGCGCATCGCGGCGGGCACGCCGCGGAGCGGACAACGCATCCGGCTTTCGCGCCGAGACGGATCGCTTCAGGTGTCGCAGATCGCCTCGTTGATGGTGTTCGAGAATCTTGATCGCGTGGAGGTCGAGACGGCGAACGCGGGCGACATCGTGGCGCTGGTCGGGCTCGAGGACGTGGAGATCGGCGACACGGTCTGCGATTTTGAACGCCCCGTGCCCCTGCCGCGGCTGGTGGTGGACGAACCGACGCTGGAGATGGTATTCACGATCAACTCGTCGCCGCTGTCGGGGCGCGACGGCAAGTACGTGACAAGCCGGCAGTTGCGCGAGCGGCTTTATCGCGAACTGGAACGGAACGTGGCGTTGCGAGTCCGGCCGCTGGAGGGATCGGACGGATTCGCCGTGGCGGGCCGCGGCGTGCTGCACTTGTCCGTGTTGATCGAGACGATGCGGCGGGAGGGTTATGAATTCTCCGTGGGTAAGCCTCAGGTCATCTACCGCCTGGTGGGAGGCGTGCGTCACGAACCGTTTGAGACGCTGAACGTCGAAGTGCCCGCCGAGCATCTGGGACCCGTGATGGAGATCGTCGGGCAGCGCCGGGGCATCCTGGAGCACATGCAGTCGCGCGGCGAATACACCTGCACGACGTTCCGCATTCCGGCGCGCGGACTGATCGGCATGCGGACGCTGATGTTGAACGCCACGCAAGGAACGGCCTTGATTCACCATCGCTTCGCCGACTACGGATTGGTGCAAGGCGACTTGCCGCGCCGGTCGAGCGGAGTCCTGGTGTCGAACACGGCGGGGCGGGCCGTCGCCTACGCCCTGGGCGGCTTGCAGGAGCGCGCGGAGATGTTCGTCGCGCCCGGCGAGGATATCTATGAGGGAATGATCGTCGGCGAAAACAGCCGCGAAAACGACCTGACGGTCAACCCCGCCAAAGAGAAGAAACTCACGAACATCCGCGCGGCCGGCAGTGACGAGAATATCCTGCTCAAACCGCCCCGCCTGATGTCCCTGGAGACCGCCTTGGAATACATCGGAGACGACGAACTGGTGGAAGTGACCCCCAAGACGTTCCGCCTCCGCAAGATCCTGCTCCGCGAAATTGACCGGCGCCGCCAATCCCGCACCGCGTGAGGACGCGACATACAAGACACAGGCTCCCGCTCGGGCGACCTCGGCAGCCGGATTGCAGGTGCGACCCATGTTTACCGTGCTCTGGGATAACGACGGTGTGCTGGTGGATACCGAGGAGCTGTATTTCCGGGCCTCGCGACAGATCCTGGCAAAGGTCGGCATCGAACTGACGGAAGACGTGTTCAAGGAGATCTCGCTCAAACGCGGCCAGAGCACGATGATGTTGGCCGCCGAACGCGGATTCGGCCCGGAACAACTCGCCCAGCTCCGCGCCGAACGCAACCGCATTTATGCCGAGTCGCTCGCGGTGGAACCCTTGGCCGTCGACGGCGCGGAAGACGTGCTGCGGACCCTGCATGGCAAGGTCCGCATGGGGGTCGTCACAAGCACCTGGCGTGAACACTTCGACATCGCTCACCGTCGGACCGGCCTGCCGAGGTTCCTCGACTTCGTCATCACGAACGAGGAGTATCAGCACTCGAAGCCACACCCCGAACCGTACCTCACCGCACTGGAACGATATCGCATTCATCCCGCCGATTGCATCGTCGTGGAGGATTCGGAGCGGGGGCTGGCGTCGGCCCTGGCGGCAGGCCTGGAGTGCCTGGTAGTTCTCGGCCGTTGGACGGCGGCGGACGACTTTCCGCAGGCAACTCGAGTGCTGCCAGACATCCGGTGCGTGCCCGCCGAAGTGCTTAGCAGGGCGCGCCAGCGCGGCTTCTAACCGCGGTCTTGATCGCCCGCGAAATGCCGAAAAAAAACGTACGCCTCGGAAATGGCACGCTCTCGGAGCTCGTCGCCAATCCGTGCCGCGTCGTGAAATCGCCCAGACGATTTCGCGGCGCGTCACTTCACGGCAATTGAGCAGCTTGTAAAATGGGCTCTCGGCAAGCGGAGAGGGCCGGCTTTCCCGCACCCGGCGGCCTTCTCGTGCGCGCCCCCGGAAGGCACTACTCACCTCGAGGTTCAGTGACCCATGATTCGCATCGCCCCGCTCGCTGTCCTGTTCCTGTCACCGCTGGCCGCGCTGAACGCTGCCGCAGCGGCGCCCTCGGCCAAGCCCAACATCCTCTTCGTCCTTGCTGACGACCTCGGCTTCGGCGACGTGAGCTGCTACAACGACCGGGCCAAAGTCTCCACGCCCAACCTCGATCGGCTCGCGCGCGAGGGCATGCGGTTCACTGATGCCCACAGCCCGGCCACCGTTTGCACCCCCTCGCGCTACAGCCTGATGACCGGGCAAATGGCCTTCCGCGTCCCGAGTGGCGGCACGGTCTTCGAGGGCGTCGGCGGCCCGTCGCTCATTGCGCCCGGGCGGCTCACACTGCCGGCCATGCTCCGCGCCAATGGCTATGCCACCGCGTGCGTCGGCAAGTGGCACGTCGGATTGACATTCTTCGACAAGGACGGCCAACCGATCCGCGCCAACGGCGTGGAAGCCGTCCAGCGCGTGGACTTCTCGCGCCGCATCGAAGGCGGGCCGGTGGACCACGGCTTCGACCGCTTCTTCGGCACGGCCTGCTGTCCGGCCACGGATTATCTTTATGCGTTCATGGATGGCGATCGCATTCCGGTTCCACCCACCAGGATGCTCGACAAGTCAAAGTTGCCCAAACATCCCTATGCCTTCGACAACCGCGCCGGCATGATCGCGCCGGACTTTGACCTCGAAGAATTGGACATGGCCTTCCTGAGCAAGAGTCAGGAGTATCTCGAGCAACACGCGAAGAGCAATCCAGAGAAATCGTTCTTCCTCCTGCACTCCATGAATGCGGTGCATCTGCCCTCATTCGCGTCGAAGCGGTTTCAGGGCAGCACGGAAGCGGGGCCGCACGGGGATTTCATCCATGAACTCGACCACATCGTCGGCGAACTGATGAAGACCCTGGAACGGCTCGGGATGGCGGACAGGACGGTGGTGATGTTCTCCAGCGACAACGGCCCGGAAACCACCAGCGTCATCCACATGCGCGCCGACTACGGCCACGACGGCGCGCGGCCGTGGCGCGGCATGAAGCGCGACCAATGGGAGGGCGGCCATCGCGTGCCGTTCATCGTTCGCTGGCCCGGCAAGGTCAAGCCCGGCACGATCAGCGCGCAGCTCACCAGCCTGACCGATGTGATGGCTACCGTCGCCGCCATCATCGGCGCCGACCTGCCCAAGGACGCGGCCGAGGACAGCTTCAACCTGCTCCCCGCGCTTCTCGGCCAGGACAGCGGCCCCATCCGGCCCTACCTGCTCCAGCAGGCCTTCGGCGGGCCCCGCTCTCTGTCCATACGTCGTGGCCACTGGAAATACATCGACCACCCCGGCTCCGGCGGGAACCGCTACGAGAACAATCCCGAACTCAAGCCGTTCATGCTCCCCGAAACCGCGCCTGGCGCGCCAGGCCAGCTCTACAACCTCGAAGCCGACCCCGGCGAGACGCGAAATCTCTACTTCGACGAACCGCGGATCGTCAAGGAACTGAAGACCCTGCTCGATCAATCCAAGGCGTCCGGCCAAAGCCGAGCTGAACGCTCCAACAGCAATCCATGAAAATGTTGGAAATACCGCCCCATGAAACACGCCGCACTCCCCTTTGCTGGCCTCAGCCTGATCGTCTGAGCGTCACTGACTGGATGCCGACCTTGTGCATGCTGGCCGGTTGCACGCCGCAACGGGATTTGAAAGACGGCGGCACGTCTGGGTGCACGAGACGCAGGTGGCTGCCGAACCCGCGTTGGTCGACAAGTTTTGAATACCACCGGCCGACCGGGAAGCTGACGACCAGCGGATGGCCGGCCAGGCCGTACTTGCGGTCCAAAGCAATCCGTCGCTCGGTTTCAGCTCCGTCCATGCTCCAATTGCCTTGCTCATCGCGGTCCAACCCTCCGTACGCTCAGCACTCACAGTCGCGGTCGCCCGACGACAGTCGTGAGCCGCATGGCCCTCCCGTAGGCGGCTCATTCCGGTAAGGGCGAAGCGCGGACCGGGCGTCACACACGGTACGTGAGATTAGCCGCGGGCGAATCCGCACAGCCGTTGTGCACGGTCGCCTGCCCGGCCGGCGACTGGTCCTGATAGAATGGTGCACGAGCGACAACGAACGACGAGAATCACACTTAGGAGCACTGCCATGACGACCGGCCTGCCTCGCCGCCACTTCTTAACCGCCGTTGCCGCCGGCAGCGTTGCCGCCGGCAGCGTTGCCGCCGGCAGCGTTGCCGCCGGCAGCGTTGCCGCCGGCAGCGTTGCCGCCGCGAAAGCCACGGCGCACCAACCGGCCGCCGCCGATCCCAGCCGCGAGGTCCGCCTCGAACGGCTGTGGCCGCGCGAGATCGAAGCGGCGATGCAGGCGTGCGGCACCTTGTTTCAACCGTTGGGCACCGTCGAGTGGCACGGCCTGCACAACATCGTCGGACTGGATGCGATTAAGGCTCAGCACCTGTGTGTCCGCGCGGCGCAGCGGGGCGGTGGACTGGTGGCGCCACCCGTTTACGGTGGAGTGGGTGGCGTCGATCAACCGCACACGTTTGTGATCGAGCCCGACACGGACGTGCACTCCGTGCTGCTCCGCGGCTGGTTGGAGCGACTGGCTCGCGAAGCCGTGCGACAGGGGTTTCGCGCGGTGGTATTCCTGACCGGCCACTACGGCGCCGATCAGCAAATGGTCGTTCGCGATACCGCCGTGCGTCTCAGCCGTGCGCTCGGCATCCCCGTGCTCGGCACGCCCGAGTACTTCCTGGCCTTGGACGTTGGCTATCACGGCGATCATGCTGCTTGGGGCGAGACCGCGTTGATGCTGTACCTGGATCCCGCCAGTGTCGACCTGTCGCGATTGGGGACGCCGCCGCATCAAGGTGTGGGAGGCCGTGACCCGCGCGAGGCCACCGTCGAAGACGGCAAGTTGCTGGCCGAGACGATCATCGGCCGGTTGGCACAACTGGCGGCGCGCATGCCGCAATGGGATCGAGCCACGCTCCAACGGTTCATCGCGGCCGAAGCGGCTCTGGTCAATCGCCAGGTCGGACGAGCGGCCGAGAATCGACAATCGTGGGCTGCTTGGCAACATATCGGCGCAGGTGTCTTCAACGACTACGGACGCCTGCTGGCGGATGAGCAGTTCGAAGCGATCGCGGAATTGACCGGCAAGCTCTAGCTGCCATGATGTTGAGGCACGTGGAGCGAAGCAATGTTAGCATGAGCGAGATTGACGCGATGGCCGCACAGGCGAACAAATAGTCCACCCGAAGAAGGCAAGACGATGAAACCGATTGTCACTCTGTTCACCGCCCTGCTACTGACGCCGCTGGCCGCGCTGCACGCCGCGGACATTGGGGTCGTCAATGGCGACTTCAGCGACCTGAGCGGACTCGAGCCGTTGGGTGGGCACGGGTGGCATCAGGGGATTCCCGCCGGCTGGAAGTCATCCGCGAGGGCTTCGTTGTACGCGGTCCACACAGGGTCGGACGGGAAGCAGCCAGTCTGCAATGTCTCGCAGCTTGGTATTCTCGAACAGAACGTCGGCACGCTGGCTCAGGCATCCGATGTGGTGCTTACCATGGATGTGGCGGATGACTGGCGCAAGGGCGCGGAGTTGAACGCGGAGATCCTGGACGCCGATGGCGAATCGTTCGGCAGCATCCAGCTCAAAGCAGGCCGCGTCCAGCGACTCATCGTGGGCAAGGTGCCGGCAGGCTCTTCGATCGTCATCCGGTTTCACGCGGCCAACGGCACGACGCCGGCGTTGGACAACGTGTCGGTGACGAGTCATCCGCCCGGCTCCCAGATCCCGACGCCGCAGGTGAGGATCCGGCGTTTTCAGCCGGACCAGCCGCTGGCCCGCGCGCGGCGCGTGGCGTCGATCTCCGCGGATTTGGACCACCTGGGCGCCGAGGATGTGGAAGCGGCCGTGAGGCTCTCACTTCCGCCGGGCATTCGCGTCGTGGAGTCAAACGCGACCGACCGTGTCCGCTTCAGCGCGGCGGACGGCTGCTCGCGGCTGACATGGCGTCTCGAAGCAGACGAGCCGATGACGGCGGACCTGGTGCTCGAACTGAAGGCCGCGGACGGAAGCCCCGTCGCGCACCAGCCGCTGCGGATGCTGTTTCTCCCGCCGGTGGAAAAATCCACGCCACTCTACATCCCGGAGCCAAAGCCGGTGCCGACGGACCGTCTCATCGGCGCGCATCACTGTCCGTTGTGGGAGTCGGACCAACCCAACATGTGGCTCAACGTGCTCAAGCACCCGGAGCGCACGCCGGCGCTCGGCTTCTATTCGCAGGAGCATCCCGAAGTCGCGGACTGGGAAACGAAATGGGCCGTCGAGCACGGCATTTCGTTCTTCATCTATTGCTGGTATCGCACCAGCCAGGGCGGTGCGGTGAAGACGCGGTTCGGCAGCGCCATTCACGACGCGCTGTTCAAGTCTCGCTTTGCCGACCGGATGAAGTTCACCATCATGTGGGAAAACCAGTCGCGCGGCCAGGCGGGCGTGGCCGACGAGCGCGACCTGTTCACGAACCTGCTGCCTTACTGGCTGGAGAACTACTTCAAGCACCCGAGCTACCTGAAGGTGGACAACAAGCCGCTGCTCTTCATCTACCGCCCGGAGTTTCTCGTCGAGGACCTTGGCGGCGTGACGAACGTGTCAAAGGCGTTCGCGCGGATGCGGCAGGTGTGCCGGGAGGCGGGCTTCGACGGCCTGCATCTGCTCGGCGAGTATCGCGGCACGGACCCGGAGCACCTGAAGCTGATGCGCAGCCTCGGGCTGGACTACACCTTCGCCTATTGCTGGTATGTGCACGATAGCCCTGCCCCGGAGCGAGCCATCAGCACGCAAATGGAATACATCCGCCAGACCCAGGCGTTGAACATCCTGCCGCAGGTCGTGACGGTGTCGCAGGCGTGGAGCGGATGGCAGGACGAAGGAACCATCTGGAAAATTCCTCCGCCGCAGTTTGAAACCTTGCTGCAACAGGCCAAAGAGTTCACAGCCACATTGCCGAAGGAGCAACTCGGCAGCCGCATGCTGCTGCTCGACAACTGGAACGAATGGGGCGAAGGCCACTACCTCGCGCCCTACCGCGAATACGGTTTCGGCTACCTCGACGCCGTGCGCAAGGTCTTCAGCACCGCGCCGGAGGCGCACGACGACCTTCTGCCGGAGGACATCGGTCGAGGCCCCTACGACTCCGTGATCCGCGCTCATTTCGACGCGCTCGAAGAGAAACAGCGGCTGCTCTCGACGCGCGCTCTGAAAACCGGCGCGCCGGGCGGACTGGTCGCGTGGTGGACGTTTGATGACCCGGAGGGCAGCCCCGTGGCGCTCGACTATTCCGGTCATCGCCATGGCGGCGTTCTCGAAAAGGCGCGGCGCACGGCGGGATTCGATGGCAGCGCCCTCGTCTGCGATGGCGGCAGCGTTTTCGTCCCACGCAGCCGGGCGCTGGGCGAACTCCAGAAGTTCACCATCGAGTGCCGCGTGAGGACCGACGTCGCCAACCAGGACAACCGGTGGATGGTGAATGGCGTTTTCGGTCACAACCTGCTCGGTGGTTTCCGGATCGGAGTGCTGGGTGGCAAACCTTGTTTCCAGGTGCCGCAGACCGACTGGAGTCATCACCTCACTGGCCGCGAGCCGTTGCCTGCGGGGAAATGGGTGCATCTTGCCGCCACTTTCGACGGCGCCACGATGCGGCTCTTCATGGACGGCGAGGAGTGCGGCAGCATGTCCCGCCCCGGCGCTCTGTTGCCAACGGACGGCCGCCTCATACTCGGCAGCTATGAAGTGAACCACCACTCCCACTTCCAGGGTCTGCTCGACGACGTGCGGATTTACCGGCGCGTGCTGCCGGGAGAGACCATTCGATCAAACGCCACCGTGCCGCCCCCATGATAACCGTGAAGGCGATTTCCATCTCGCATGGCTCACGAGCCGCGATCCGGCGCCGAAGCTAACCCAGAGCGGATTCAGAGCCGAGTATAAGCAATAGTCTGGAGGATTTATGACGATTCGCAAGACCGAAGGACTCGTTGCCGCTCCCTTCACACCCCTGCGGGCGGATGGAGCAATCAACCTCGACATGGTGGAACCGTACGCCCATTGGTTGCATCGAAATCGCGTGGTCGGTGCGTTCGTCTGCGGCACGACGGGCGAGGGGATGTCACTGACGGTGGACGAACGCCGGCAACTGGCCGAGCGCTGGGTGGCGACGGCTCCGGCGGGCCTGCGGGTGATTGTGCACGTCGGGCACACATCGCTGGCAGACTGTCGCGCACTGGCCGCGCACGCGGAGTCGATCGGCGCGGACAGCATTGCCTGCCTGGCGCCCTTCTTCTTCAGACCGGCCGGTGTCGAGGGGTTGGTGACGTGGTGCGAACAGGTTGCCGCGGCGGCGCCGAAACTGCCTTTCTACTACTACCACATGCCTTCGATGACCGGCGTGTCGGTCAAGGTCAGCGAGTTCTTGGGGTTTGCCGGCAAACGGATCCCCAGTCTGGCCGGCGTCAAGTTCACGTTTGAAGACCTGGACGACTTTCGCCGCAGTCTCGAAATCGAGGACGGACGTTTCGATCTGTTGTTCGGGCGGGACGAGCTGCTCCTGTCCGCGCTGAAACTCGGCGCGCGGGGCGCGGTGGGCAGCACCTACAACTATGCCGCGCCGATCTTTCACGCGCTCATTGCCTCGCATCAGCAGGGGGACGAAGCCCGGGCCGGCCAGCTGCAGGCGCTCGCTGTGCGGATGATCGACGCGTTTCTCGAGTGCGGCGCACAACCCGTCGCCGCGTTCAAGTGGTTCATGAATCAAACCGCCATCGAGTGCGGCCCCGTGCGCCTACCCCTGGTAGCCCCCACGCCCGATCAGATTGCCGCACTCGAAACGAAACTGGAAGCATCTGGGATTTTTGAGTGGATCGCGCGTCGTCCCAGCACGACGGTCGTTGCCTGAACGTGCTTCGTTCTCTCGTGGCCCTGCTGGCGCCGCTGCTGACGCCCGTCGCGCTCACCACCACCTCGACAGGCTCGATTCAACGGAAACCACTTCTCTCGCCTCTCGACAAACACGCACCTGCATGCCCCTCGGACGGTCGAAGTGCCGCAACCGCCGAGCGGCGGCGATGGCGGGCAACCGCCCGCCGACCTGTCTTGCCGCCCGAAACCTGCTATGCTGACTGGCATGAAGCCAATCACCACCAGCGTTTTCACGTTCGCCGACCTGATCGACGGCGGGTACGTTTACGTCGACAAAACGGCTCGGCTGTACCATCTGGTACGCCCGTACAAGGGCGTGTATTTCCTGTCGCGCCCCCGGCGGTTCGGCAAGTCGTTGACCATCTCGACCCTGGAGGCCATTTTCCAGGGCCGACGGGAGTTGTTCCAGGGTCTGGCTCTCGACGCGACGGACTACGATTGGAAACCGTACCCGGTCATCCGTATCGATCTGGGCGACAAGCAGGCGCAAACGCCTGAGGAGCTGAAGGAAGTGCTCTCCTTCACCGTTCGCGAGCAAGCCGCCCGAATCGGCATGGAGGTGACGGCTAGCCTTCCTCACCTGCAGTTCCGCGAGTTGGTCACGACGCTCGGCCGCGACGAAAAGGTGGTCATCCTGATCGACGAGTACGACAAGCCGATCTTGGGCAACATCGAGAACCCGGCCGTCGGAGAGATCCTCCAGGTCTTGAAGGCCTTCTA
>Ga0194113_10009280_pt1 | contig 11899 bp, 2 predicted proteins | sample TA2MahC200mmetaG_FD_146193 | JGI IMG/M metagenome (GOLD analysis project Ga0194113, IMG submission 146193) | Freshwater microbial communities from Lake Tanganyika, Tanzania - TA2015017 Mahale Deep Cast 200m | ecosystem: Environmental > Aquatic > Freshwater > Lake | place: Tanzania: Lake...
TGCACATGCATGTCCACAATGCCGGGCAGGACGATTTTATCCGTAGCATCGATAGTCTCGTCAGCGCCGTTACGGATATTCCTGGCGACCTTGGATATCCTGCTATTTTCGACCAGGATATCGCAGACTTCGTCCAGATTATTTTGCGGATCAACTATTCTGCCGCTCTTAATCAAGATTTTCATTGGTTTTTCCCTACCTACTACCTGCTAACTACTACCTACTGCATTTTCTCTTGCCTGGGCGACCAAGAAAAGGACTGCCATCCTCACCGCGATGCCGTTAGTCACCTGCTCCAGGATCACCGAATTTGCGCCGTCTGCGACTTCACTTGACATCTCTATGCCGCGGTTTATCGGGCCCGGATGCATGACCACGATCTCCTTCTTTGCCTTGGCAAGCCGCTCCCGGGTGATCCCGAAATTTTTAAAATACTCTAATTGCGTAGGAAAAGCGGCCTTTTCATCGCGCTCAAACTGCATCCTTAAGACATTCACCGCATCCGCATTCTTCAATGCCTCGTCAATATCCGTCGTTACCCGCGCGCCCATCTCTTCGATCGCCGGAGGGATGAGCATGGCCGGAGCGCAGACAGTGACCTGGGCGCCTAATTTGGCCAGGCCCCAGATATTTGAGCGCGCCACCCGCGAATGAGCGATGTCTCCGACGATACTTACCTTAAGCCCGCTGATACGGCCGAGTTTTTCTTTGAGGGTAAAGATGTCCAGGAGCGCCTGGGTCGGGTGCTCGTGCCAGCCGTCTCCGGCATTGACCATGCTGATATCTAAATGGCGCGCCAGCATCGCCGCAGCTCCGGAATAATTGTGGCGCATGACGATGATGTCAGCTTTCAGGGCCTGGATATTTTTTCCGGTGTCAATAAGGGTCTCTCCCTTTTTGACGCTTGAAGTTTCGGTCGCGATATTGATCACATCCGCAGATAGCCTTTTAGCCGCCACCTCAAAGGAGACGCGGGTGCGCGTTGAGGGTTCATAAAAAAGGTTGACCACGGTCTTGCCGCGTAAGGCCGGGACCTTCTTGATCTCGCGGGTTGAGACTTCTTTAAAAGACTCAGCCGTGGATAAAATTATCTCCAGTTCTTCTTTGCTCAGTTCCTCTAAACCTAAAAGGTCCTTGCGCGTCCAGGTCATTTTTCTACGATCACCACCTCGTCTTTTCCGTCCGTCTCTTCCAGGCGCACTTCCACGGTCTCATCTTTGGCGGTAGGGATATTCTTTCCGGCAAAGTCCGCCCGGATCGGCAACTCCCGGTGGCCGCGGTCAACCAGCACCGCAAGCTGTATCGTCTTTGGCCGGCCAAAATCCATCAGGGCATCCAGCGCCGCGCGGATGGTCCGTCCGGTATACAAAACATCGTCGATAAGCACCAGGTTCTTGCCGCTGATATCGAAATCTATCTCGGTCTTATGCACCACCGGTTGCGCGGCGATCAGGGTCAGGTCATCGCGGTAAAGCGTGATGTCCAGGGCCCCTACCAGCACCTCCTTGCCCTCTATTCTTTTTATGGCCTCGGCCAGCCGCCGGGCGATGTAGACCCCGCGGTTCCTGATCCCCACCAGGCAGAGGCCCTCCGTGCCCTTATTCTTCTCTAAGATCTCATGGGCCATGCGGGTAAGCGTGCGGTTCAGGGTCTCTTTATCCAGTACTTTGGCTTTTTCTTCCATCTTGAACTCCTGCGGGCAATAAAAAACCCAACCTTTTATTCTGGTTGGGTGGCATCTTTCTCTAAACTTGCCTTTTTCATTCTGCTTTACCTTACCAGCCTCGCGGGGCTGGCTTAAAGGTCCTTTCTCTAAGTTGTTATAAATATACCAGCAAACCTCCTTATTGTCAAGGTTAAATATCAGTTGTTTCGGCCTAGCTGTATCCGGATGCTCTCCGGCGATGTGCCTGATTCCAGGAGAACAAGCAGCTCTTTTATTTCTATCCCGGTAGGAGAGCCTGTCTCCTCTTCCAGGCGCAAGGTATCCGCAAGGCAGACAAGCGCCCTTTCTATCCTCACCGCACAATCATTAGAATCGCAGGAGGCTCCCACATACTCTCTGATGCGCTCTACGGAAGGAATGATCCCGGAATTAAGCAGGCCCTGCATCTCCTGCCATTCGGGGTCAGGCCCGGATTTAGCCTGCGAAGAAAATACCGGAGCTCCTGCTGACTTCGCCTGAATCGCCACCGGCAGGCGGCGCAGGTCAATACCGCCGGGAACTTTGCTTGCTGCCTTTGGCGTTTCCCGGGCACCCAGTTCATCAGGGTAGCCTTCCCTTTCCTCTGCCACTGTGAACTTCTTTTCGCCGTCGACGACTACGTCCTCCTGGTTGACCAACTCTTTCTGCGGCCTTAAACGGGCAAGCTCCTCCCGGCCAAGCTCGCTCAGATCTATTGACCCCTGTAAGCCCTTAAGCGAACCCTGCCTTAAGCCTTTGCTCTGGATAAAAACAAAGTAGCTGTCCTGCGACGGCAACCTCTCGAAAAGCGTCTTATCCGCCCCCAGATTAGTCAGGAATCTCTGCTGGGTAATATAGCCCTCGCTGGATAAGCCCGCATCTATGCCGAGGGCGCGAAGGAGCGGGAAATAAACATCCGAGGTGATATCCACTCCGCCGGGATAAAGATATACGTCTTCGGCCTTGGACTCGTGGCCGCTAAAGGTGCGCACCGCGCGTGCGATCTTAACCTTTCCTTCCGCCACGGTGGCGAATTGCTGCCGGAAGGAAGTCTCGATCAAGCCGTAATCAATGGTGAGAATATAACCCCTCTTAAGGGCAAGGGAAATATTTTCGTACCAGCTTAAAGCCCCCAGGTTTACGGCGATCTCTGCGTCGGGTGAAGCGGAGAATAGCTCTTCGAAGTCGCGCACGCCCTCTAAGGCGCAGATCTTATTAAGGTAGTCTATGATCAGCGGCGAAGAGACTATATCCCAAGTCTCCCTGAAGTTGCCGTTTTCATCTACTTTAACATAGCACTCAGCCGGCGTGCCGTGAAAGAGCTTGACGCGGTGTACCGGCATAGCATCCGGAAGCTCATTAGAGAGGATGACGCCTTCCACGGCCTCCAGATCCTCCTCGTTGATGTGTTCGAGTTTACCCGCATAACCTGCGCCGTCCTCACCCTGAGAAATAGTTTCCTCTTGCCTCTGCCTGAGGGCCGAGCTGATCTCTATGATCTTATAACGCAGGGCGCGGAAGAAATCCGGAGACTCCTGGCGTGCGGCTTCCAGGATATCGCGCGCCATAGTGCCGTTTCCGGCGCCCATCTCTACAATATCAAATGCTGAAGGCCTGCCCATGTTCTCCCACATCTCTCTAAGCTGCCGGGCCAGGGCATTGCCAAAATGCGGATGGAACATCTCCGGAAAAGTGGAGAAGTGGCCTTGTCCGGGAGAGCCGATCTTTACTGTGCCGCTGGTATAATAGCCGCCTTCGGGATCATAGAGGCTTGCCTCCATAAACTCCTTAAAGGTGACCCTGCCGCGTCTTTTGATCTCTGCTTTTAATTTAGCGGCTACTGCGGTATTTGCCTGAGGAAGCCCGACGTGGGACTTTACCGAAGAGGCAGACGCTATATTCAACTGCGCCCAGCCAAAAGGAATGGCTAAGGTATTGTAGGTACCGTGGGTGAGGATATTGGCCAGGACCATGATGCCCAGGCTTGCCCCCAGGGCAACGGGAAGAGAGAGGGCAGTGAAGGCGCCGAAGCAGACCATAGCTGCCACAAAGGCAGTGGATTGTGTACTCCAGATAAAGGCATGTCCTATTTGGCGCTGGCGTAACTCTTCTTCTGTCTGCTCTCCGTGAGAGCGCACAAAGGAGAGGATCCCCCAGAAGGCCTGCCAGAACTCTACTACTGCCGCGATCCAGCCCTGGACAAATTGAGGCAGGTGGCCGTACTTTTCTTTGGTCGAGGGAAGGATGAGGGTAGGGACCGGGTGGCCGCAGGCCTGCATAATGACCGGCAGATAATAAGCGCGGATCCTCTGTTCTAATTCTTCCCCTTCGGAAGCGAGCACTTCTTGATAACGCTGGGCGCTCAAATCTTCCTTTGTCTGTACGCCTTTAATCGCCGCCTTTAAATAAAGCTCGGCATCTACCGCCGAGGCGTCTATATCTAGGCCCATCTCTTGCGCGCGCTGACGTACCTGGCTATTCACCAGCTCCGGCCTTAGCTGCCGCAGGCGCTGTATAAACAAAAGCGTGGCTAGCTGTGCGAGGATCTCTTCTTCGGTCTTACGCACCATCACGCCTGCTGCGCCAGATTCGGTCCTCTCTAAAGTCTGGCGCACAAAGCAATGGCCGAGCACTTCATGCATCAGGCTGAAATCCCTGGTCTGATCTCCTGCCTGTCCCTCCGGAACTAAAGATTTATCTATCAGCAGATAGGTCTTATTGCCGGCGGTATCAGTAAAGAGCTTCACCCGGAAACGCGGCATGTCGCATTTTAGCTGGGCAGCGCTATCCACAAGGACGATCTCCGGGATCAAAGATTCCGGCAGGCCCAATACTGCGAGGGACTCCTCAAGGTAGGCGCGTAATTGAGCCTCTACCCGCGGATTCGCCAGGCGCTGCTTCAAAAGGTCGCGGTCAAGATTGTATCTCTCGATGGGGGTAAAGGTAGCCAGCTTTGCCGCGATTACCGTCGGACGCTCAGCCTGTTGATTCACCTGCTCGGCAAAGTAAAGCATAGAGGCCACCATTCTGCGCTGCTTTAAACCCCGGCCTGCCTGAGCCAGATAATTCCGGTCGTAGCTTTCTTCTAAGAATCTTAGCTGCGCAAAAGATACCTGAGGGATGGTCACTGCGGTGACGTTCCTGCGCGGCGGCAGCCAGTTTAAATAAGGGGGGATAACTACGGCGCTGGGAATGCCGTAGACGCCGTTAGCAAAATGGCTAAAACCCGTATCCGGGCTGACCACGGCACTGGCAATACCCAGAAGGTCATTAATATGCGGATAGAGCGCTCTTCTCGGTAAAATGATTTCGTTGCCGTTAGGGCTTCCGGACATCCTTCTTTGGACAGCCTGGGCAATAGAAGCAGCCAGGGTCATATCCGTATCCATGGGGCCTCCGCCGCTAAAGACAAAATAGGCATCTTTTATGCCGGGCTTAAATACCTGTTTGCCGTTTTCTTCCACGGTCTTGCCCTGGATCAAAGCCAGGAGCCCTTCTGTCCAGTCATTTTCATCCAGAATATAAGCCTGGGTGATGGCATAGACATTCACCACCACGATCTTCTTCATCCGGTCAAACTTGGGCGCATTCGGCTCTCCTGCGTGCTGGAGGTTATACATCTCCTCAAGGAGCCGCACTCCATCGCGCGCCTCTTTACGCGACTCTTCGCTGTCCAGGCTGATGGCAAAAAGGTCATCGCGGCTCACTTCTAACCCGAGCTGCCGGCACATCTCAATAGAGAGCCGCCAGATACCCGCTTCTCCCAAAGGCATGTCCAGCCTGCCGCCGTCTTCGTATTCATGCGCTAAATCGCCAAACAGATTCGTCAACAACTCCCCTTCGCCGCCAAGCCTGTGTATTTTATTATTCCGGTCTCTAAAATATGCTGGCGTGAGACGGTGCATAATGTCATGCATGGCGCTGCTCATAGAGGAGGCGGAAGGGATCTCAAAAAGATTGGGCAGGACATCTCCCTTAAAATGCCGCAAGGCATGGGGCGCAGGAGAAATATTAAAAGCGGTATCGATCCTGTTCTGCCTGATGAGCTCGCCAATTTTTGCATCAGCCTCTACGTCTTCTATCTTCAGGGGTTTGATCCTGCCCCGGAACTGCTTGGCCAAATAGATCTCGGAGTAAGGAGAGGCCACATAAATGGTCGCTTCCGGAAACTGGCGCCACAAGGTAGTCACCAGCGCCCACATGTTCACCAGCTCCTCGCCGAACTTCGGCTGGGGAGTAATAGGGTGGCTGCGGAAGGCCTCATAAAGGACGAGGATATTTTTTACTTCGCCTAAACCGCTTGCTTGAGGGTCTGCCAGGGGCCTTGAAATTTCAGGTAGCGGCTTCGGTTCCGGACTTCTTTTCTGGTTATCTTGAGCCTGATGTGAAATGGATGCGATCAGGCTAAGCAGATAAAGGGGGTCGACATTAAGGCCCTGCAGGGCGCGCACTACTGCCTGCTGATGCCTGGGATGGAAGCTGCGGAACCTGGCCTGATCCATGTCTCTTGCGGCATATTCGTCCTCGACTATGGCGTGGCTGCCTTCATGGCCCAATATAAAGGTAAGCAACGCTAAGATGTCCTGGGAGGCTACTTTGGTAAGCAGGTCTATATCAAGGGTGATCTTATTTCCTTGGATAATGGCGTAGTTGCGGACATTGCGGCGGAACTCTATCTGGTAGCCGGAGATATCGCGCGTAGTGCCGGGTGCGCGGATGCGGATGGATCTAAAATAGCGCTGGATGGTTTCGATGGTATGGGTAATATCCTGTGCCGAAATAATGCCTTGGCCCTCCAGGACAGCGGCGATCTCCTCAGCCGGAGCGTCTGCGACAAAGAGGAGGCTCTGGTGAATCGGTTCTCCGGCAGGAACGCCACCCTCTTTTTCCAGGGCCCCAAAGGCCTCGCGCTTAGTGGCCAGGAAATCCTGGTAGTCTTTTCTAAGCTGCAGGATGACCTCCCGGATGCGTTCTAGCTTCTGCGCCTCAGGTTTATCATCCGGAGGGGAATGATTCTTGAGTTTCAGGCTCTCAAGGATCTGCTCGATCCTCTTTTCGGAATATAAAAACAGGATGTTTTCCAGGTCCTTTAATACCGGGCTTAAGTCTATCTCGATAAAGCCCAGGGAAAACAGTTTGTTCCTGGCGTCGGTCTTGATCTCTTTCATCTTCTGCTTCTTTTCCTTTTCGGCGATCTGCTCGGGAGTCGCTTCCTTGACTTCTCCGGCAGGCTGATAGCCCTTCGCCTCTAAGGCGGCTCTTTCCAGGACATCTGTTGTCTGAAAGCCGGAGCTGGCCGAACCGAAATCAAAATAATAATGGTCACTGACTATCCTGGGTTTTTTGGCGGTTTGGGGCTCGTTCCTCAGGAATCCGTCGCCAGCTTTGTAGCCGGCGGAAGTCCCCCGCATTAACGCCTTGGGTATCCAGCCCTTGAGCAACAGGTCTGCCAGGGCATCAAAGACAACCGCATCCAGGTCCAGGTTAGTGGCATTGTAAAGAGGTTGGACCACTACGCCTTCGGGAGTAAGGATCAATACCGCATTAGCGATCATCTTGCCGTCTTTGTAGATCCTCAAAAACATGGTGTCTGTCTCCAGGGCGTGCATCAGGGGCATCTCTTTGTGGATGCCGGTAGTGGGATTAAAGCATCCCGGCACCCCGACGCCGGATGAGGCGTCCCCGAAGAAGTCAAAGCCGACATCCACGCGCACCCTGGCTGCCTCAGCCTGCTTCTGGTATTCTTCCTCAAGCCTCCTGGTCTCTTTTAAGATGCTGATGATGTGCTCTCTGTCTTCGGCGGAAACATCCGCATTGCTTAACAGATATTGTCCGGCAAAACGCGTGGCTAGCTCCAGGCTATCCAGGCCGGTTATGCTGCGGTCATAAGCTATGCCGTATTTTTGTGCGAACTCAAGCAACTGGAAGGTCTGCTGCCTGATCTTCTCCTGCTGGTCTTTTGTGCCTGCCTGGGCAGGGACAGTCTTGCTTAAACCCTGCTGCCAGAGAAGCGGGCTGTATCCGGCGCGAATGAGCCTCTGGTAAGACTCCCTATTCCACTCTGCCTCGGTAAAAATCCAGCGGTTAAAGGCTTTAAGGTCCCTCATCCTTACCAGCTCTTTAAGGGCTGCGCTTATCTTTTTGGCGGTATCGGGGTAGCCCTTCTTTACGCGCACATAAACTCCGACGAGCGTAGCCAGCTGCTCCATGAGCCCTGCGTTCTTTGCGAGGAACTCTCTGAACTCGCCGTTTAAGCGCGAGCCGATGATGGTGCCTAAGGCCTCGCTCATCTTGGCAGCGTAGAGCTCTCTGATCTGCGAAAGGAATCTCTTGTCCCCGAACTTACCCTTCAGATAAGCCTCAAGGCTTGCATCAGCCGCTTTCAGAAATGCGCCCTTTTTCAGCGAGGCTCCCTGCATCACCGCGTAGGTGTGCGCAATGATCGCCAGTGCCTCTTTGACCACTTCATATTTCTTGCCGCTTTCGATCAGCTTCTTGATCAGGCCCTGGAATTGCTTATCCTTAAAGAACTTGCCCTCCTTGATCTCTAAGATCACATCCAGGCAGGAAGCATCCCTTTTACGCAGGAGCTCCTTTAAGAAGTTACCGGATTTATCTATTTCTGTTCTCTGCAGGAATAAGATCGCCTCGTTTATATTACTATCCTCCTCTTTCAGGAACTTACTGATCGCCTCGATTTTGGCCTCATCCGTAGTTTCGGTAAGGAGGCTGAAGAGGGTGCTGCCTAAGACCGATTCAAAGCCCATCAGGTATTTAGCCATCTCTTCGGAAAGCACATGCTTCTTATAAGGATTAAGGATGACGCGGTGGATCTTAAGGAGGTCGTCCCGGGAATGCTGCTGGAAAAAGGCAGGGTTAAAGGCCCTGAGTGTCTCCTCCGGGAAGCGGATGCAGAGGCGTACGCCTACGCGCAGACGTATTAATTCGCGCACCTGCCTGGCCTGCGTGCTATCTACTCCGTCAAAACTGAAGTTGGCTACTTCCGGGATGCGAGCGTAATCCCAGGTGATGATCTTTGCCAGGGCCTCGCAGATATCTTCTCGCACAAAATCCGAGAGGCGATTAGCCCGACGCATCTGGGTTAAGGCCTGGATCAAAGGCGCGATCGCCTGGATCATTTTCCAGGTGAGCATCTTCTGATGGTGTGTGCTGATGCTAAAGCCCTCCATCCCCTTACTGATCGCGCTAAAGATGCGGGCAATGCCTGAGCGGGCGTAGTTTAAGCTGTCGCTATCCCCCTTAAGCCCTTTGAACTGCTCCACTACGCGCACCACGAACTCCTCAGAGATTTGCTCTATAGGAGTAATTCTTATGATCTCTGCCAGAGCACTAGCCAGGGCGCCGCGGGTGAAATTGACGGCATCGCTCTCGCCCCGGACCCCTTCAAGCGCGCCCAATAAAGGCAGGAGGAGCTGGGTGAGTTGTTTCTGGGGTTCGCTTGTGCCTTTGACATGCGCGTTATCCCTCGCCAGCACATTAGCTATGACCTCAAGGGTCTCGGCGATCTTTACCTTCAGATAATAGGATGTTTTATCGTCTCCCTTAGTATTTTCTAAAAGCGCAGAAAGCGTAAGGATAAGGCCTGCCGGAATATCCGAGGCAGGCAGCAGATAGATGATCCCCTTTAAGGAATCCAGGATCTCTGCCCGCAGAGAATCCTGCGCCGGGCCTTCTCCTTCCACTTCCTGAAGCGCCGTTAACAGGGGGTCTCCGGATTTAGTCAGTTCTGCCCTTACTCCCAGAAAAAGCGCGCGGCCGTGGACGTATCTTCTGGTTATCCTGCCCAGGGTATAAATTGCCGCATCTCTTAAGTAAACGGAAAATCCTTCTTTTTTCTGGGTTCTCTTTAGCAGCTCAACCCAGCCTGCAATTGTGCCCTCAAGGAGATACCCGAATGTCCTGTTTGCGGGCTTAGCCAGGAATCGGTGGGCGAGCTGAAGGACCGGCGCAAGCGGAATAAGCAATATATCCACAATCCGCCAGGAAAATCGCCTTACCGGGGTATTGAAAAAATCCAATATTACCATAAGCATATTCCCCGGCAAGGCGGCGAAGAAATTTATCGCCCTGCGGCCGGCAGAATAAGTCCCCCTGAAGATAGTGTCCCTTAGTTTCTGCAGGTGGTAGACAAAGGTGTTCTCTGCGACGACGGTGCTTTCTTCGAATTCAAGGTTATTAAAATCGACGATATCGTTGATGAGTTCTTCGAATCCCTGGATGTTGAGCTGCTGATTTTCAATTTCGTTCCCCGCATTAAAATGCCAGACGTTCTCGATCAGCTCTTCTCTGGCCTGATCTGCCTCTATGTCGGGTTCTGCCTCGGGTTCTTCTTCGGGTTCTGCGGGGGAGAGCGCATCAAGATAGTCTCTGGCTACACCCAGGTGCCTGAGCACGGCAATGACCGAGGCTTGGTGCGCCGGACTAAGCGCATCGAACCTCTCCTTGTCCATGGCGCGCGCCTCAGCCTCTGCGCCGACTATGGCATGACTCCCTTCATGGCCCAGGATAAAGGTGAGGAAGGCCAGGAGGTGCTCTGAATCTACATTGAGCAGTTCCACGTCCAGAATGATCTTATTCCCGCGGATGATGGCGTAATTCTGGACGTTGCGGCGGAACTCTATCTGGTAGCTGGAGATGTCCCGGGTCTTATCCGGAGCCATGCGCCGGATCATTTGGAAATAGCGCTGGATCACCGCGATCACGCGGCTGGTTTCCGGCGAGGCCCTGACCCCGGCCGCTTCAAGGCCGCTGACCATCGCTTCAGGCAACGCATCTGCGGCAAAGAGGAGTCCGCCGGCGATCGCCTCGCCTTCGGGTGAAGCGTTCTCCTTAAAGAGCGCCTCAAAAGAGTGTCCTCCCTCGTCCGTCTCTCCTTGAGAGAGGTATCTCTTTTCTAATTCAGCAAAAGAACCAAAGGACTCCCGGCGTCCGTCAGAAAATTGCACCTGCCAGCTGCCGTCTGATGCCGGGGCAATGTCGCGGATGTCGCTATGCAGCTCAAGGATCGTCTCGATCTTGGCCAGCTGCTCATCGTCAGCCGGCTGGTTCCGTGCCTGAGGCGGGGAGGTTTCAAAGCGTGCCAAATATTCTCTTAATTCATCGCGCAGCTTCACCCATTCTTCTTTCGCCAGGTTGTACATAGTCCCTTCGTCGCTTCTCTCTAAGTCTACGACTACTTTTTCGCGGGCCGCCAAAATCTGCCTTAAGCTGTCCAACGCCTCTTCTCTTCTGCCGGCTCCCGCGTAAGCTTCTAAAACCGCATCATAAATAAAAAAGTTTGCTCCTGGCCTCCAGTCGTCCTTCAGGTACCCGTAATATTTCGTGATTACCCCGAGGAGGTTCGAAAGCCTGCTCATGCGCCGGGCGCCGGCATCTACAAAGACGGCCTCGCCTGTGCGCTCGTGGATGATGAAATTTTTACGGTGCACATCTGAAGGCGCGATTCCCGTAGCAAGAAGCATAGTCAAAAGAAGGCCGGCGACCGCCTTGCGTATCTGGGTGGTAAGCTTACCCTCCGAATACAGTTCCTCTGCAGTAGGGCCGGGGATAAACTCTTCGAAATAAAAGGTTGTCCCGTCTTCGGCAAGAGTATATTGCCCGGCAAACCGGGGCACACGGATACCCAGAGCTTCAAGCCTTCTTTGGTAATCTATTTCTGCCTGGGTGATATCCAGGGGGGACTTTGCTTTTTTTACCGCCATCTTCACCACTACCGGACGGTTATCGCGGCTATGAAATACGAGTCTGAATACTAACTTATGGTCCCCCTCGCGATAATATTCTACAGAGATGTCGCCATTTAAATCATCGAGGCTCAAGCTAAGACCTGGGTCAATTCTTTTTAATAACTCCAGGAGCTCTGCGTGAGAGATCTGTTCATTGAGGAGCCTACTGAATTTTTCGTTAATCTGGAGGATCTCTTCATCGCTTACAGCATCTTGCGCGGTATCACCATTGGTAGAACGGCGAGCCAAGTTTACTAATCTAGTCCTCCAGACCTTACGAGGTGATCCCCTATTTGCGCCCTGCCCTTCATCCCCTTTCCCCGCCCCTTCTACCTTACCGGTCTCTATCTCAGCTGCCTCCTCCCTCACCTCTCCCCTGGTGGCATCGTAGCCCAAGAGCTGGGTGTGGGAGTTAGGTTGAGGCGAGCGGTCTGAACCTAAGGTAGTGCAGGTGCCTCCGTTAGCTAGG
>Ga0194113_10009281_pt1 | contig 11899 bp, 17 predicted proteins | sample TA2MahC200mmetaG_FD_146193 | JGI IMG/M metagenome (GOLD analysis project Ga0194113, IMG submission 146193) | Freshwater microbial communities from Lake Tanganyika, Tanzania - TA2015017 Mahale Deep Cast 200m | ecosystem: Environmental > Aquatic > Freshwater > Lake | place: Tanzania: Lake...
AGTCCTCTTGCTCCTGTGTCGAGGTACTGTCTTGTTCCACTGCCATCGTTCAGTCCTCCAATAAGGGTTATCAGACAATCTCCCATCGTCCCTTCAGGAGGACCACTTCATGGTCCGATACAAAAAAAGCGAAGAATATCCTACGTTATCGCTCTGATCCGGGGCGACGGTAGATCCAGCAAGGCCGGATAGTCGATCTCCGCCGGCTCCGGCGTCACGGCGTCCCCGAAACCCACGTCAATCTGAAGATCCAGCCGGGCGTTGCCGAGCTGGACCTTGAGCCTGATCCGCTTGCCCGGATAGTCCTGTGCCTCTCGGATCTCCGAAATGCGGATGCTGCCGTCATCGAACTCCAAGCCGTCCGGCTCGACCGGGGTGCGGACGATCTCGCGGAAGACCAGCCGCAGTGCTTCGTCTGAGGAATCGCCGATGCCGAGCAGATCGAGGTCGCGGGTGGGCCGGTGCGGCTGATCGGTCCAGGCGGCAAACAGCATGGCCCCCTTCAGGATGAAGCGGTCCTTGTGCCGGGAGCGCCCCAGCCGGTAGAGGAATCGCTCCAGCGCGTAGCGGATGAGAACGAGGTTGAAGTCTTCCCTCTGTTCTTTGGCCTTGCTCAGCAGGCGATGGTGGATCGACTGGGCGAGATGGCGGCGGGGCTCGGGCATTACGAGACGGCCTCCAGGTACGGCCGCATCACTTCCGTCACGCGGCAGACCTGGGCATACTGCCAGAGTTGCTCGTGCGTGCATTTGCGTGTCCGCAGGCAGTCTCGCAGGGCTTCGATGGCCACGTCGAGACCGATCTTGTTGCGGAACTTGGAGCAGTCGGCCACGGTCTTGGCCGGGTTGTAGATCTTGACTTGGACCGACTCGATCCGGTGGCGGTCTACGCCTTCGGTCCGGGCTCTCCCGGAGAACCGCACGATCCGCAGGGGCGGGTACTCGACTTGTGGCCGACGCACATCCTGATCGAGGGCGATCCAGACTTCAAACGGGTTGGCCGTGCCGATCTCATGGAAGCGCAGCGCCGACAGCAGGCAGATAATGCCATGCGGGACCCGCCGGGACGCCTGGGCCAGACCGGCGTTGGCGGAGAGTTCGGCATCCGCCGGCATATAGAGGCCCCGGCCGATCTTGACGAGCATGCCCTTGGCGGCGAGCCGCCGCAGGTATTCCGTGTGAATCCCGGCGTCTTGCAGGTCCTTGACCCGCAGGATTCCCTTGCGGCGGGCGAGGGCCAGCACCTTATCTTGCCTGTCTGCCATGCGGCCATTCCCTTGTGTATAACTGTCCATAACCGTCAACATCTATGGGCACTTTTACACAACCTGGCCTTGCCTGTCAATCCCTGTCCCTATGGATTTCGGCACTGCGGATGGGCGGCAAAGAGGGTGGGGGAGAGGGCGACGGCCGGCGGCCGTATCTCTCCATGATAGGAGAGTGAAATCTCTCTCGCACTACAGGCCTCCTCCTCCAATTCATCAATATCCTCCTCCGACCAAGCATCTTCCGTTTGTCGGTCAGCAGCCTTACCGCCCAGCGCATCATCGAGGACCTCAGCGACGACAGGCTCGCCGTCTGGCAGCATCGCCCGAGCGCCAAATGGCACCGGGCCGATGGGACCCAGACCGACCGCACCATCCTCGAAAAACGGCTCGACGACTACACGAAGAAGAACACGTTCGATTACTTCATCCACAAGGACCTGGGCGGCTTCCTCCGGCGGGAACTCGATTTCTACTGTCAAGCACAAAAGAACGCGGTTTTGCAGATCTTGCAGATCTATGGGCCCCGGCAACGGACTGACCTTCTGGACATATGTCCAGATTGGTTGAACGTTTACCCCCCCCTGTGAAGAGAGCCCAGACTCGCCGGGGACAGAGGGGTGGGGTCATGGCCGCGTCGCTGCGTTTGGTATGCGCTACTGGTACCGGACGCCGGGCACAAGCGATCGAGTGGATTGGGACAGAACAGACGCCCCCGCCGAGCATCACGACAACATCCCGCCACATCAATGATGGCGCAACCAAGGGTCGGCGCAGACGCCATTATAGACCTGCCATGAGGGGTGGACTCAAGACCCGTCACGAACCCGATTTCCATCCGCGGCCGGGCCCCTCGAACCACGAGGGGTTTCCGCGACGCCCGGACCTTCCAGTGCTTCAAGTAGTCTAATGCGAAACGATACATGGCAGACACGTCCATTGTGGCTAAGTGCAAGGGTGATTATATCGATAAGTTGGCGAAATGCAGGGGTTATTTCTTTCTGTATTGGTTTACATGGGTACGGCGGGGAAGCGGGTTTGTCGAACGGAGTGCTCAAGGAACAAACCTGATCCAACCGCCATTCGCATCCACGAAGACTGCAACAGGTTCCTGGAAGCGGTGAATTCCGCTGCGGCTGAGACCAGGCTCTCAGCCCGGCTGATTGAGATGTTGGCTTCCCTGCCATTTCGCCAGTACCGATCGCACCGCATCTTCCACGCTGGCGCGGACATCGAACCGGTCCCAACCGTCCATCAGAAGTCGATCGTACGGTGTCTCAATATGGCGCACGTGGGCCACGACCGCCAGCCGCACAGCCTCTTCATCAAGAGCCTTCGCTGCCGCCGAGCGGCCCACTCGGCCGCTGTATCTGGCGCAGGCGTGTTCGGCGATGGACGTAGCGGTCTGTGCCGGGCATTTCGGATAAAGCTGGCGAATCCGCTCCGCAAACCGTTGGACATAGGCGACGTCCAACTCGGCTCGGTGCTGGGCCGCCCGATGGCGTCGTTGGGCCCGGGCCTCTTCATCGGCCAGACAGTCGAGTTCCGCCTGCTGGAGGGCGGCTTCCTCCACCAGGAGCCCTTGCCGCTCATACCGTTTGCGGGCTTTGCTCCATTTGAGAACGACGGCAGACAAGGTCGAGTGTGCTCGGGCCCGCCGCGTCAGGGCGGCATCGCCCGCGGGGAGAAACACCAGATGATCGAGGTCCGCACAGGATAGACACCGTGCCCCTTTCTGTCCTGCCAGCATGATCCAGGTCTTGCTGCCGAGGTCTTCTTGGCATTCATCACACTTCGATTCTCTCGCGGTGATGAACACCTTCAGATCTTCCGGTTGGCGCTTCTGTCGATTCACAGGGTTCATTCTGCTGATCCTCGGGCTGACTTCCCGGAGAAAAGGCCGCCTTCGTTGACACCCCCGTGCCGATTCGATGCCCAGATCGCTGCATTCACACAGCCTGCACTGCCGCATCCCCCATCCGTACCCCTCTGCTACCGGCCGCAGCATTTCTTGTATTTCCTCCCGCTGCCGCACGGACAGGGTCCGTTGCGGGCCACCTTGGGATGGGTAGGGGCAGGGACGGCCTGGACTGGAACAGAAGGTGGCGTCGGCATGGCCGCGGCCGAAGCGGGCTTCGCTGCCGGCCGTGGCGTGGACTCCGCGGCCAAGCCCAATTCCCGCCGCATGGCCTCACGAGGAACTCGAACGGTCCCGCGCCCCATCGGGTCCGGCATCGTTCGAATCAGCATCGTGACCTGCTGGCGCCCCGCCTCGGTCTGGCAGGCTTGCCGGGGCGTCCGGCCGCCCAAGACCGGCAACGGGGTGTCGATCCAGCTCATGTAGTGTTTGTTCATCATCTCCTGTACCGCGGCATTGAACTCGGGCGTCATTTCCACGGGCGCGGGTACAGCGATCCGCTCATCCAGCGGCCGGTCCTTCTCGGCTTCGTCCCACCGGCGCGTTCGCACGCTCTTGAAGACCACCCCCGGCAGCTTCTCCAGCCACTGACGCCCCAGGGCAAGTCGTTTCACAGAATTGACCGTCAGCACCAATTCCTCGCCCACGAATTCGATCCTGCCCAAGGTCACCGTGTCGCCCATCACCCGATTGTCGGGACCGGCCGGTTTGCTCCAGACCAATTCCTCCGCCCGCTCGTCGTAGTCGATATCTGCCCGCCGCAGCAGGGTCTCGCGCGTAGCGACCGGATCGGCAACAGAGAACGAAGCCGTGTGCCAGAGGAACTTCTCGCCATCGGTGTTGCGCAGCTCCATGGGCTTGCGCGTGGCCTGCCACTCGTCGATCCAACGCCATAGCCAGCCGAACATATGGGCATCCCGCCGCAGGCCCGCCGGCGTGAATTCCATCCCGCACCTCCGGAGAAACTCCACAGCCTCCTGCCCCATCCCGGCGCCCAAAGGTGGCCCGGCCAGCTCGACAAAGTGGAAACGGCCCGCCGGAAACACCCGGGCGGCGAAAAACACGTTGTCCTCGATGTTCTCAGACATCAACTGGTCCTGTACGGTCACCGCCCCGCCCAAGAGCACATCTTCCAGGTCGATCGTCCCCGTCTTGGGATCATGCCCGGCCACGCGATACAACGTGGGCCACGCCTCCATCCGGGCGCGCAGCAGGGTGGCTTGCCCTTCCGGCAGGTCTTCTTCCAGCATTCTCTCCGTATGCGTCTTGCCCTTCTTGGTGGGGCGGTAGTCCAGGAGCGTCCAAGCCATGAAGGCCCCCAGAACTCCCTGTTTCTCGTGCTCCCGGACATAGTAATCGAAGTCGTCATCGTTGAAGTACCGCTTGATGGCTCGTGTGGACCGCAACCGCCGGTCGGACCGCACCCGTTGCACGAAGCGGCCGTACAACCGCTGGTCTGCCTCCTTCCAGCCCTTGAGATCGTCTGGTGCAGGGATCTGAACCTCCTCCACCGTATCTTCACCCAGCGGTGAGAAATCGCGGTTCATGTGGGCAATGAAGTCATCTACGACGGCCTGGAGCTTGGGGATTTCCGGCTCATACACGCACTGGATACCGGCCGGCTCCAGGATGGGCGTCAGCGCCTCGTGCAGCTTGCGGCTGGAAAAGAGAATCCTGCGCGGCAGACCCTTCTGCCTGCCCAAGCCGCCGCCGCGAAAGGTCTCGCCCACGACCTGCACGGCCTCGCGCAGATTGCCCCCGAGGATCGGCCGGCCCTGGAAGACGTATTCGCTCGCCTCATCGACCACCAGCAGCATCTGCATCACGCGCTCGTCCCCCTGAATGCCGGCCGGAATCGTCGGCATTCCAATCAGCCAAGTGGCATCGAGACGCGGCAGACCCTTGAGGTCCAGTCCCACGGAAACCAGGGGAATCGTCCTGGCCCCTTTATCCGGCTGCCAGTGCTCCCGCGCGACAGACACCTGCGGCGTCACCCCCTCCCCGCCGATGGCCAACACGCAGATTCCCTTCTTGTCTTCGAGCCGCGCCGGCTGGAGCAGTCTCTTCTTGTCCGCCTCCACCGCCGCCCGCAGAACCAACCGCAGCAGATGCAGTTCCGCCGCCTCGGGGAACCGCGCCCGCTGCCCCGCCGGCTTGGCCAACAGATGCGGCACCTGTTCATCATAGCGCGGGTGCCGGCCGGCCTTTCGCATCCGCGCCTGATCCTCCGGCGGCAGTTCGCCGAACGCCAACATGCTGAAGCCCAGCATGTCCATCTCGTTCAAGATGTCATCCCCGAGACCATCGGCGTCCAGGAGCGCAGCAAACGCCCCCGCCGCATGAGGGCCCCGAAAGAGCGACAGGCCGTACTCTTCGCCCGCATTGCCCAGCACCACGCCCAAGATCGGCTCTTCCTGGCCGGCAATCCTCACCCCGAAACAGTCAAAATTCGTAAACCGCTGCCAGAGCTTGCGGCGGTTGAACTCGCCCGCGGCCTCCAGCACATCAGATAGAATATCTCTGGACTCCATGATCCTATCCCTTGGATTGTATACCCATCCTTACTCCATAGCCCTTTATGCCCGGCCTTGTTCAGCCGGTCCACTGGAGCCACTACGGATTGTACGCCGAGTACGACGGTTCCACAAGAATTCAAGCTCCGTTCCCTCCGGGCGAGCTGCGCTTCGTCCAACAGTTCGCCGAGGAGGCCCGACTCTTTGACGAACTTCGTCACCCGTGCGTGCAGTTGTGGCAAGGTTTCAGGCGGCCGCTTGGCGACCTTGGGCAATCCGTCGTGCGGTTGGCCGCGGCGTTCAATCGTGGCCCGCCTTCCTGCGCTTGCCTCTGGGCTTCCCGGCACTGGTGTTGTGCTCCCGACGCCCCTTGGACGCCCCTTTTGCCCCTATCGTGCTCCTTGAGAACGTAGTAAGTTCCACGTCCCGTGGTCCCGGTCCTCTCAATGAGCCCGAGTCCAACCAGGGCATCCACAATCTGGTTGCAGCTCGTCCTGAAGTCGCTCTCACGGCCGGGCCAACCAGCCACCTATCCTCCATCATCCACCCCGACCAGGAGGGTGCCGCCCGCGTGTTGGCGAACGCGGCCAGTGTTTCCAGGGCGGACTCGTTCCATCGCTCCTTGAACTCGACCGTCTCGCCCTCGCCAGACCGCGCTATCGCGCCAACATCCATCATAACTCCAGCCCCAGGCCCCGCAGGATCACCTTGAGTTTCCTATTTGCCTCCGCCGGGGTTACCAGGCGGCGCCTGTTCACATAGGTATAAACGACCGTCGGCCTTAAGTTCTTATCGCCCGATGGTTCTCTGCCCAGTTGGTTAGCTCTACCGCGACTGGGACGGCAGGCTGCCAGTCTTTGCCTTGGGTCCCCAACCGCCCAGTCACATCTACTGCTCCAGCACGTTACCGCCCCCTCCTCCATCCGTCGAGAGTTCATTTGGCCAGATGCGATGGTGCACGGCCGCGGGAAGGCGCTCCGATCAGCCCCGGGGAAGCGAGCTGAGAAGCACGCACCGGCAGGAGCAGCCGCGTCTGTGGACGGAGGTCGGCAGAGTCGGGTCGAGTCGCTCTGAGGTAGGTTTCTCGGGGCAGTTAGCCGGCTCGCCCGTCGATAACGACATCGCGCGGTGGACTATGGAAGGGTTGCTCGATTGACAAGTGAATTGCCCTCCGAAGGAGTCTCGTCGGAGCCCATAGGAATACCCATCTGCGAAAACCATCTTGGCGTATGGTCACCTCCTTGTGGCTCACCCGGCCCATGTTCGCCGGATTCTTGGTGCCGCACCGAAAGACATAAATAGGTGGGTGCCGATTTTAACATGGGCTCGACCGGCACGTCCCGCGTCGAAGCCCATGTTTTGCCGCCAGAGGTAGGGGGCGGAGGTGCAGTATGAAGGAACCCACGAGAATCGACTTTCATCACCGACGGATCGGCCAGATATCGGACGTTACCGAACTGCTCGGCATGCTCTTTCCCGGCAACCGCAGCCAGCGGTATGCGGCCGCGTGCATGTTCTGTGAGCTCAAATGGGCCCAAGGCATGGTGCCTAACCTGGCGTACTTGGAGGGCAAGTACGGGATCTCCCGCCGGGTGCTCCAGAGGGCCCGGGCCAAGCTGACGCGGCTGGGGCTCATCGAACATATCAGCTACCTGAACAGCCGCTACGGCGGTCAATATGGCTGGAAACTGGCCTCGCGGTTTGAGACGGCCTTGCGACAGTTGGCCAACAAGTGTACCGAGCTGAGGGACAGGAAGGTTGGCTCTGAGGAGAAGGATCGGATGCTGCTGGAGTTCATCAGTTGCTGACGGAGTCCGTGATGGCCAGCCGGCACCACGATGAAGGAGGCTTCGGATCCTCAGGGGGTCTCAATCAGGTTCTGCTTGCAGTACTTGGCCAATGCGCCACGACGGCGGCAGATCTCGAGGAAGGGCCGGACGACTTTGGCTTCGGCCACCTCCGGTGGCAGCCGCCAGCTTCTGCCGCGCCACACGAGCTTCTTGGGGGCTGTCAGGGCTGTATAGACTGCCCGTAGCGTCTATAGTATCTTGGGGAGGTCTCGTCCTCTGGGTAGGACGATCTTTGCCGGCGAGTACACGACGTGTCTTGCCTTCACCTCTCCTGCAAGGACGACGAGATGTTCCAGGTCATCGATCGTCTGTGCTTCCGGCAGCCCGAAGTCCGCCAGGGTTGCTGGTGGTTTGTCCTGGATGGGGGAGCGGGGCAAGAGCGGGTCGATGCGCAGCACCAGGGGAATTCCGGCATGGTGCAGGATACCGATCCCCTCGATCCGTTGGGCGACCGTGGCAGCGCCGGGGTCATAGACGCGGGCGGCTTCCTCCCGCCAGAAAGCCAGGCTGACTTCGACCACGAGGCCCGGCCATCCTTGGCGGGCGAACTTCCCGTACCGCAGATGGTCTGCCGGCAACCTGACCAACTGCTTGAGCAGGTCCAGGTAGTCTGGCTGAGCCGCCAGCAGGGGATTCTCGGTGAGAAGCACCACCGTAGTGAAACGATGCCGATGGGCCAAGATCTGCTCCAGGGCGTACTTGGTATGAGGGTATTCCCGCTCCAACGGTTGAAAAGGATCGGTGCTATTCGACAGATGGACCGGTGCCGGCGGGACGTTGTAACGCCGCAAGTCCTCCATGTCTTTGCGGAGGAGCGTCTGAAAGTCTTTCTTCACGCCAGGCTTCGTCGGCTCATAACCTGCGGCATAGCAGTACACGCAGCGGTGGTCGCAACCGGTATAGACGTTGATGCAGTAACGGTGGCCGGTGGGGAACTCCCGTTGCGAAGCAAACGGGCAGTACCATTTGACGATGCGGGGGCGGGTTGGGGCCAGCACAGGCTTTGGGGAGTTGTGGGGCAAGAAGTACTGCGACAATGCCATCTGGTCCTCGCTACTACACCCCTCCCATACAGGCTTGCACTTCTCGTCGACTCTTTCCAGCACGAGGAGAGCGTGGTCGGAGGTAACGGAGTCTGCGCTCATTGGCGTGCTCCTGAGGCGGTGCTTCCATGAGTTGGGAACGGTGTTTGCCGACCGCGTGTGGCAGCTCTGCTTTCCACTCACCCGCTGGCCAATCTGATGATCTCGATATGTTTCTCTCCATCCGGCCGGATTGCAGGCCTGTGGACTCGGATAGGCAACTCCCTGGGAGTCCTACTGAGGGAATCGGTTGATGAACCTGCTCCAGTTAGGGAGGGGGCTCTTGCGGAACCGCGAGATTTGACCAGACGCAAGGGGAGATTTGACACCCCCGCGTTACGGCAGCCGGAGTCCACCTGGGCAGGCGCTACAGCCAGTGTCTGTTTCCTCCGTTTTCGTAGGCCAGAGAATTCTCCCAGACCGATCGCGGTTCCAAAGAGATCCATGATGACCGATTCTGCCGGGTCTCGTTCAGGCTTCTCATGGCCAGATAGCTGCGTTTCACGTACGAGGTCGGTCATGTACGTCCGGTCATTCCGCACGTGGTCACGGCCGCAGGTGTTGTGCACCAAGGATAAGCGTTCTGTGAATGCGCGCAGCTCCTCGCTCCGGGAGTGCAGCTCCGTTAGAAACTTGCGAACCGTGGCGTTGATCTTTGCCGGCGTGGCCCTGCAGGCTTCTGCAATTTCCGCTGCGGTCAGGCGGGAGACGAAGAACAGGTATACTACTCGGTAATCACCACAGGAAAGGAGATGCGCACCGCGGCGAATGTCGGCCAACAGGTGCGCGATCTCGCGTACCTCTGCCGTTGGGTTCTCGATCATCCTGTTTCTTCTCCTTGCGAGTGCTTAGTATTTCGAACAGACGCAGCTGCGCTTTCTTAAACCAGCGACGCGCGGTGGCCGAGGATACGTGCAGCTCCAAGCCAATTTCATCAAATTCCCAGCCGTAATAGAAACGCCGTCGCACGACCAGTTGCAGCTTTTCCGGCAAGGCCCAGATCGCCTCATCTATGGGCAGGTCGACGGGACTCTCATCGTCCTCCGGTGGCTCGGGTACCTCATCGATCGGCGTATATCGGTGCTTATGGTGCGTCTTCCAGTGATTCTTCTTCACGAGCTTTGCAATCGTGAACAACCACGATCTGAAACCGTCTTCACCGCCTGTGAAACTGTCGCTGTGTGCCAGGACAACGGTCCGAGTATCCCGACAGAGGTCCGCTATGGCGTTACGGGCACTCCCACACATGCCACGGGCTAGGAAATCCGAAAGCTCCTGCTCATACCGCCTGACAAGTGTAGTGAAAGCCTCTTGACAGTCAGCGTTGTATTCGGCGATGAGTTCTTCATCCGTGAAAAGCGCGTATGGGTCGAATTCCCTTGGCTGACACATGCGCAGCACTCCGTTACCACTCCCCGTGTCGTCTATGACACGGGGCCTTATCCCTCACTGCCCGGGGCCTCCGCGAGGCCCTCGTGTGACATGTGATGACCGCGCCCCGCGGCGTCCTTCTCCCTGCGGGAACCGGAAGAGGTTGGTGGGAAGCCGTATCCCCTCCCATTCGATTGCGGACACGGATTCTCGGGCCGCGGTCGTCAAAAAGACCAAGATCCATGAGCCTTCGATGCCAACATACGTTGTCCGGGCCATAGATAGATGGTTTTGCGAGGTCATTTTGCTGCAAAAAAATCGCGGGATTCTGAAGAACTCCTCCGTCTCCTTCATGGGGCAGTCTCTCTGTTTCAATCACTGCGGTCAACGGTCGCTTCTGTGGGTGTTGTAAGTCTCGGTATTGGGAAGACTTATGGCATGCGATCTCGTGAAGAAGGTAAGGGGCGTCCACACGTGACGCCGGAGACAACTGCCCTCGCCATGTCCATCTTGCAGAGAAATGTGGTGCCGGGGTGTGATAGGGGGCGAGAGAATCTCGACCCGGACGACGATGGAACCCCTTTTACAGGCGGCGGTGTCCGACCAGGAGTCTCCGAGTGAGTAAGCTGTTTTTCATTTTTCTGCAAAATTGCCCCGGCTTCCGGCAATGATAGTAGTGGCACGGGGGTGAAGATGACAGTACCTCGTGGTCCACAAGTTGCAGCGCTCTGCGTTACGTCGAAGGACATCGCCGTAGCCACAGGCGGATTCCAAGGTCCACACAGGGATAACCTCGAATGGTGAACGGATGACCGCCGGGGGAGACAGAATCGCCATGCTTGACAGCGAACTGGACCATGTTGCAGGCATACGGTGTCATGGCACCAGAAGATCTGCCGGCAGTACCAGCCGATGTGTTCGAGGCTGGGAGTTCCAAGTTGAAACTCTGGGTATGTGGCTGCCAGCCTGAACCCGTTCGTCTGCGGGTCGCGGTGGCGGACCTGAGGGCCATGTGCCTCAAATGCGGTTGCCTGTTTGTCAAGAAGAAGAGGTCTGCCGACCAGACGTAGAGCTCGCCAGCAAGACCACAGGGCCGAGGGAACGTCGGTTGCGGGGGCTGGGGTACAAGGTCATGCAATAAAGACAGGCCCTTACCCTCGGACGGACAGGATCAGCAACAACTGAAGAAGATGGCCACCGCGGGGCGATAGGGTGCAACTTTCTTGAGGTTTGGCAGTGGGTGCAGGGGCCAAGCCGCGTGACCGCATGCGTCGAGTACTCGAGGGCGGCCGAGTTCCTGCCTACTGATGCGAGACGCTGACCGAAGTGGGCAGGCTTCAAGTCGCCACGCGACACATGTAGTTTGTTTCGAGGTGTGATCGCTTGCCTCGTATGGCCCGATGAAGAGTTACGCGTTTTCACGCATCTCACTCAGGAGTGACAACAATGAATGCGTTACGAACGGACCTAGAGCAGTACCTGTCGATCTTCGAGAGCGAGTTACAGTATATGGCAGGCGATGCCCACTCATGGGGCGACATCGGGACCGGGGGCGTCCTTTATGGCCTGTGGTCGCACGCTCTGCGGCCTGTGATCATGCTCGCTACTCCTGCCGGGCCGGGGGCGATCCGAGAGAAGGCCCATTTCGCGGTGGATCCGGATTACGTAATCTGGATGAGTGAGTCCTTGCAGGACCGGTATGGCATTCAGTACGATGGGAACTACCATTCCCATCATCGGCTCGATCTAGACCATCCCAGTCCAGGGGATACCGAGCAGATCCACGGCTTGGCCGGTAGGCACTGATTAACGTCAACTATTTTTTCCCTTCAGCGACAATTATTTCTTCCGTTCCCCAGCCCCCCTATAGGGGGGCTGATTCTGGACCCGTATCGTCGTCT
>Ga0194113_10009282_pt1 | contig 11899 bp, 13 predicted proteins | sample TA2MahC200mmetaG_FD_146193 | JGI IMG/M metagenome (GOLD analysis project Ga0194113, IMG submission 146193) | Freshwater microbial communities from Lake Tanganyika, Tanzania - TA2015017 Mahale Deep Cast 200m | ecosystem: Environmental > Aquatic > Freshwater > Lake | place: Tanzania: Lake...
AGATTTTTAAAGGAATTCGATTAATAGAAAATAACAGGACTGCACTGAATTTTGATAAGGCATCATGGCAGCGGGCAATGGTAATTAAGTTCCATTACACTCTGGAATTTTGACTATAATATAAACTATGATAGTTATTATGTAAAATTCGACACAAATTTGAATCTCAAAAAACACAGCCAAGGTTACTTACGAGGGGGACGTAATGCGCTTCGCTCTATGCCCTTTGCGAAACCACTTGGTATCCTGCTTCTTCAATGGCCTTTTCGATTCGTTCAGAGGTAACAGACTTCGTATTCTCAAATCGAACCTCCCCTTTTGCAAGGTCTATCTGAACATTCTGAATTCCCTCTAATTGACTGAGGGCCTTCGTGACGGACATCACACAATGCTGGCAACTCATCCCCTTCACTTTTAAAAAAGATGCCACTTTATTACTCTCCTTTCTCAATCCTTTTATGGTCTATTTATTCCGCATAATCCCCCTTTTTTCTTGTCAATAACCCCCTATTCCTTTTTAAAAATGGTCCCTAATGAGGCGGGCGGTGATGTTTGAAGGGCTTTGAGTGTACGAATCAGGAATCGTCGCATGCCCTCTGGTAGATGCCTTAAAACCCGGTTCGTCCACTCGGCATTGCCAATGGTGACAAGGAGGAGTGTAAGAATCATGATGGGGAATGGTAATGTAGGAAAGAGTTGTGTTGGGACATTCGGCATGGCATTCTGAAGAAGGTTCACTGCTGTCTGTAAGGTGACGAAGAAATAAGCCCCAAAGGCTGCACGGATTGGCCTCCAGCCTCCGAAGATGACAATGGCGAGGGCGATCCAACCCGTCCCCTCAATTCCATAAGGTCGTGCCCAGCCAGGTTTCACCATAAGCGAAAAGGATGCTCCTCCCATTCCTACCAATGCTCCACCGATGAGCGTATAGATGTAACGCATCAATGTCACATTCACCCCACGTACATAGGCAGCAGCCGGCCGCTCCCCCAAGCCCTGCAGTTTGAGTCCGGATCGGGTCTTAAATATATAAATCCAAACCAGGATGACCGCCAATAGACTTAGATAGACCACAGGATTTTGATCGAAAAGGACCGGCCCGATGAAGGGAAGTCCCTTTAGCCCAGGGATTGGGGTGTGGGGAACCTGGGGTCCTGGAAGATGAGCATAGGGATTTCCAAGGACATAAGCCAGGTCCCGAGAGAGCAGGGTCAAGACAAAGCCTGTTGCGACTTGGGGTTGATGGAGTGTCAAGCTCATGAAGGCGATGATCAATGCGATGAAAGCGCCGACTGCCATACTGGTTAAGAAACCTGCGATGACGCTATCCGTATGTAGTGCAACGATGAAACCGACCATGGCTGTGAGTAACATGGACCCATCAAGAGATAGATTTATGACGCCTGCTTTCTCTGTGATCGTTTCACCCAGAACGGCAAAGAGAATCGGAGGCGAAGCAGATAGAATGGAGGCAATGAGAACACAAATATCCATCACTCACCTACTCGGCCGGAGAAGCCCCCGGGATTGGAGACCCTTGATGATAAGGATTGAGAGCACAAGCATACCTTGAATCACTCCTCCTAAGGAGGAGTCCAGTTGGCGTTGGAGAGCCAGCTGGAGGCTACCCATTGAAATGGCTGCAAAGAAAAAGGAGATGGGTAAACTCCACAGGGCACTGAGGTTTGCCAGCAAAACAACAAGAATCCCAAGGAACCCATACCCACTTGAGATCAGTGGAAAGAGGTTATGGCGGGCACTCGTTCCTACAACGAGAACCCAGCCCGAAAGCCCAGCGAGAGCCCCGCAAAGACCGAAAGCCAAAAGCACGCGCCTCTCCACAGGAATTCCTTTTAAGAAGGCTGCCCTCAAATTTTTCCCAATGGCTCTCAGTTGTAAACCGAAATGGGTTTCTCTTAATGCTAAGGCAATGAGGACAATGGCGATCAATCCTGATAAGATTTCGATGGGACTGACCTGAAAGCCTTTGAATGCTGGCAGCCAGAGCGAAGGAGGAAAGGGTTGGGTGCCACTCGTTGAACCAATACCCGGCCTCTTCCAAGGACCGAGGACAAGATAGACGGTGAGACTGCCTGCGATGAAGTTAAGCCCCAGGCCACCGAAGATTTCGTTCACATTGCCATAGAGCCTAAGACCGCCAGCAAACATCCCCCATAAGGCCCCACCCAATATACCGGCGAAGGCAGCAAGAATTAAGAGGAGAGCGGGTGGAAAAGAGTCTTGCAGGAATTGCATCAAACCTGTGGCGAATACAGCTCCCATGACTACTTGACCTTCAATACCGATGTTCCAAAGGCCCGCAGCAAATGTGGCCAACAATCCTGCCGAACAGAGCAGAATTGGAATCCATGCCGTCATCACATAAGCCAATTTGGAAGAAGATCCGAAAGCGCCCGATAGGATGAGATGAAATGCATCGATAGGAGAAGCACCTAAGATCAGCAAAATCACTGCACTGAAGAGAAGGGCTAAGAGGAAAGCCACTGACCGGAAAACAGTATCGGAATGAATAGGCCAATTATTCAAAGCCTTTACCTCCAATCGATTCGCCCAACTGCAACGCATTGGTATTGTGGGACTCCGTGATCCGAACTTTTCCCCCAAAGAAGATCATCATACGATCGCTTCGATCGAGAAGCTCATCTAAATCCGAGGAGGTGAAGAGAATGGCTGTCCCCTGCTGAGCCCTTTCTGACAATAACTTCCATATATACTCCGTAGACTCCATATCGAGCCCTCGGGTAGGATGTTCCATGAGGAGGAGCCTGGGATTTCGGGGAAGGAGTGCAAGAAGGGTTCTCTGTTGATTTCCCCCTGAAAGCTCTTCAACAGGGGTTTCAGGTTTTCCTTTGATATTGTATTCTTGGATCCGCTGGGAAATCTCCTTCGTTGCGATTGTCCATTCGACAAAAAAGGGCGTATTCTTTTCCACCAATGCGATATGCTCTCTCAATGTCATTCCAGCCATAAGCCCCTCTTCCAAACGGCCTGCGGGCATGTAGGCGATACCTGCTTTGATAAAGTCACGATACGCTCGCCCAGTCATATCCTGATCGAAAATACGAATTCGACCGCTGGAAGGTTTCAGCAACCCAGCGCAAGTCCTCATGACCAGATGTTGCCCACTTCCCTCTAATCCAGCAAGACCTATCACTTCACCCTCTCTTGCTCTGAGGGAGAGGCCCTTCACCTCAAGCCGCCAGTCGCTTATTGTGAGGTTTTCCAGTTCGAGAACGGAATTGCCGAATTTTACAGCCAATCGCTTACCAACGGTAATTTTTTGCCCGAACATCATCTGCACAAGATCTTCTGTTTGGCATGGCATCTTCACCTCACCTGTCACCTTGCCGTGTGCTAAGACTGCCACCTTGCTACACAAACTTTTCACCTCTTCGAGTTTGTGGGAAACGAAGATGACCGTTTTACCTTGTTCAGTCAATTGACGAAGCGCTTGAAAAAGTTTCTCCCTCTGTTGGGCTGAAATTGCTGTTGTCGGTTCATCGAGAATCAAGACATTCACCCCTAACCCCAACAGACGGGTGATCTCAAGCTGTTGCCTTTCGCCGATACTCAAATCAGAGACAAAAGCATTTGGGTCGAGCTTGAAGTCGAATTGAATAGTTAATTCGATCAGCCTCCTGCGATTTCGATCAAGAAGCCAATTCCCAGGAGAACCCAATAGAAAATTATCAATGACCCGAAGGGTTGGAAAATCTAATGGATCCTGGTGGAGCATCCCAACGCCCATGGCCACTGCCTCTTCAGGGGAATTGAAGCGGACTGGTTTGCCATCGAAAAGAATCTCCCCGCGATCAGGAGTGAGAAAACCGGAGAGGACTTTCATTAGAGTGCTCTTTCCTGCACCGTTTTCACCAAGAAGCCCGTAGAGCGTTCCTGATTCAATCGATAAGGTCACACCGTCATTGGCTCGGATGGAACCAAAATGTTTGTGTATATCTTTGAGTTCAACCTTCATGGATTATAAAAAAAGACGAATGACAGCGAATTTCTCTCATATTCCATTCGAATAATTCGCCGCCATTCGTCTCATTCGAGAAAATAAAAAATCTATTTGCTCCGGCCTTCCATTCCCTTAAGGAGTTGCGGAAAGTACCAGATCTGAAGGTCTGTGGCTGTCTCACCGTCCTTTAGATAGGTCTTCCCGTCCTGAAACTGGAGTGGGCCTTTGAAAAGATTGATCGAGCCATCGGCCAAGACTTTGATAAAGGCATCCACCTTTTCCGCATTCTCCTGGCTGAGCGCTTTGCCCTTTATAAAACCCACTGCGCTCATATCTGGATTATTGATATCTTTCCAATCCGGGCCATTCCAATCCCAATATTGAGTCCACTTGCCTTCCATCACCATCTTCACGGCTTTGATATAGGCTGGACCCCAGTTAAAATAGGGAACGCCCAGACAGACATCCTCGGCTTCTCTACATCCGTCTTTATAATCATACTGGATGGCCCAGACTTTTTTCCCTGCCTTGACCATCTTGTTGGCTTCGATGAGACCTTCAGTGGTATCAATTCCTGAGATGACGACATCATGACCAGTGTTATAAAAATCTACAGCGACTTTTGCCGGATCCAAGGTCTGTCCTGGAATATTGAACCAGAAACCGATCCAGGTCACCTTGAACTTCAATTTCTTTGGGTCCCTCTTCAAGACATTTGTCCATGTATATCTAGCGCCAAGGTAGGCCGATGCAGCCAGACGCCGGGTCTCATCATTAATCAGGGGACCGAGATAACCAATCTTTCCTGTCTTGGTTGCCAGAGCGGCAACAAAGCCAGCGATCATCTTTCCATATTCCATTCTCCCCATAAAGTTACTCAAGTTCTTAGTGGCTTTGTAATCCTTTCCTTCCTTCCAGGCATGATCCCCAGAGACATTGACAAAGGGTACATTGAGATGCTTGTTGGCTGCTTCGAGTGTACCATCCTTAAAATCATCCGAAGTGGTAAAGATGATTTTAGCGCCCTTCGATACGAGATCATCCACGACCTGTGGCACAGTCACACCTGGTTTAGCACCGGGATTGACATTATCCACATAGATCATCTTTGAGTTGGGAATCTTCGATTCAACATATTTGCCAGCAGTATAATGGGCTTCGCTCCAGCCATGGTCGTTATATGGACCAACGAGAATGACACCAAAGACAAAAGGCGCAGGCTCTGGAGCCTTGGCCGGCTCTGGCTTCTTTTTTTCACCGCAGGCCAAAAGAAGCATGGCAAGGGAGATGAGAAGGGCTAAAACCATCCAAATCTTTTTTTGGCTCAACATAGATCTCCTCCTGAAAGATAAAATTTTATTGTGAAGTGAAACCAGTATAATATAAAGGATTAGGAGTGTCAAAAGGAAAAGGAGGGAAGGGGGTCAGGCTTGGGCTTGCGAATATGCATAGGGCAGAGAAATAAAAAGAGCGGGAGGAACCCGCTCTAAGGTCATCTTCTTAATAATTTAAAAATTTATTTAAAATCCGCAATCCCTGCCTGCGGCAGATAGGTGCAATCTAAAATTTAATTGAAAATCCTCCTCCAATGAACCACTCTTTCTTTAATTTGTCCGACTCGATAACACTGGGATAACTTGTATCGAATCCATCTCCATCCAGCTTAAGTTTTTGATAGCCACCACCAACAAATGGCTCAAGGCTGAACCGCTCAAACTTTACTGTGCCTCCTAATGAAGCTCCTATTCCCCAGCGAGAATCATCCAAGGAAATATTATCTAAGAAACTAAAAGGAGTATTGTCGGCATAATTAAACTTAAAATCCTCCTTGACCCAACCGTAGAAAAAGTTTAATCCCATCCTCATTGCAAACATATGAGTAAGTTCCTTTTCCCCTCCTATTCTCAATATAACCCGGTGCTCTGTCTGATCGGGATAGTTACTATGATCAATTATTCCCCACAATCCAGTGTCGTCAACTCCCTGACCCTTAAAGCTATTTTTGTTCTGAAGATAGTTGTAGTAGATACCGGCAGCAATTCTTGTCCCTTTTGTAAGTTCCTTATCTAATCCACCCCCTGCTTCAACCTGTAAGTTTTTTCCTTGTTTTTATAATCACCAGTACCCAAAACTCCGGGGCCTAATACTATAGACCACGATCCCCTTCCACTTGCATCTCTGTTCTTGTCCTGGTAATTAATCTTCACAAGAAAAGGAATGGATAGTTCCTTACTTAAAGGATACCTCAACCAAAAATCACTTCCTATGTTCCAGCCCTTTACATCTCCCGATACATCAATAAAGCCTGAACCGCCTATTCCATCTGAAGTAGCCTCATATTTGTTATCCCCCCAGAAGATGAGGCCACCTTTCATGGTAAAAGCAATTTTCACAGGCCCAATTTCGCCTTTTAAAGAGCCCTTTAAAATTCCTTCCCAGTACTTTGAGTCGTAAGGGAATAAAAATTGATGTAGATTTATCCACGCAAATAAATTCCCAAATGGGAAATTCCAATACAATTGATAAGTTCCACCCAACCAATCTTCATAGATAAAAGTCTTGTTTTCCTCAAGTCGGTATGCCAACTGAATCTCCCCACCGAGTTTAAAGCCACCCAATGGCAGGCCATAAAGGAGCCTCAAGGCAAATGCGTCATGGTCACTGTCAAAGCTAAATCTATTAAAATAATAATTTGGATCATAGAATTCATTGTTTCGCCCGCTGTAATCACCTCTCTTTCCTGTATATTCTAAGAACAGCCCCATCCTTCCCGGACCAATAGGAAAAGCTGCCCCCAGAAGACCATTATGTTGCCACTCGTGACCCGAATTCTCAATAGGGTTGTAATCATTAGGAGGTGGAGAAGCAAAATAAGTTCGATTGTGGTTCCAGTCCGGAACATCTCGCCAGTTAAAACGGTAATTGCCGTAAAAATTTATATCCTTCCCATTGGCAATTCCTGATGGATGGATGAGAAAATCGGACTCATCCTCTATAAGACCATAGGGATCCCCCATACCAGCCATCCTTCCCTCCCAGCTATGGCCAGGACCGGCAAGGTAGAGAATCATAAAACCGATAATCAGGATGAATAAATGAACTTTTTTCATAATTCCCTCCCCTTTTATCTAATTTAAAAATTAGGGAAGTGTCCCTATTTTCTATCCTATTTTCTATTTTAAGAATTGTAAGGATCTGTCGGGAGATGGGGATGGTATCGTTGGGCAGGATTGCGGTCGATGGGACGAAGTTGAAGGGGTTTACAAATTCGTTGTTTAATTGTAGGATTGTTTAAGAAAGAGATGACAGGGAGATCGACCTTAAACGAGAAAGGAAAAGAGAATGACTGAAATAGAGCATACATTAGCGATCTTTATCGATTTTGAGAATATTGCTCTTGGATTTAAGGGGAAGAAGGATAAACGATTCGATATTCAGAAGGTCTTAGAGCGATTGGTTGAAAAAGGAAAGATTATCGTAAAGAAGGCCTATGCAGATTGGGCCGACTATTCGGATTATAAGAGACCACTTCATGAGGCGGCTATCGAATTAATTGAGATCCCAAAGCGTTTGATGAGTGGAAAAAACTCCGCAGATATACGTCTCTGTGTGGATGCCATTGATCTCTGTTACTCCAAAGAGCATATTGATACGTTTGTCATCGTTTCTGGCGATAGTGACTTTTCACCCCTGGTCTCCAAACTGAAAGAGAATGGGAAGCGTGTGATCGGTCTTGGAATGAAGGAATCGAGTTCCAACCTATTGATTGATAACTGTGATGAGTTCATCTACTATGAAGACTTGGAGAGGTCCATCGGCACACCTCCTAAGATTGAAAAGGATCTGCCTGAAAAGAAGAAAGAGGCTTTTCAACTTTTGGTAGATTCCGTAGTCGCCTTGGTCCGTGAGAATAAAGAAGTCTTGTGGTCGTCTTTGGTCAAAGAGACGATGAAGAGAAAGAAACCCTCGTTCAATGAGTCTTACCACGGCTACCGTACCTTCAGTGATCTTCTCGAAGATGCAGAAAAAGAAGGGATCATCCATCTCCGAACCGATGCAAGAAGCGGAACTTATGTGATTGTTGGTTTTGGGAAGGAACAGAAAAAAGGAGAAATAGAGGAAGTGAAGGAGGTAAAGGAGCCGAAGGAACGGAAAATACAGAAACCTCGTTGGCGCTCAAGGCAAAGAAAGCCAATGCCTCAGACTTTAACATCCATACCTGATGCCTCCAATGTTCTCAATGCCCAGGAAAAAGAACCGACCGTGTAGTCCTCCCTCTCACCCCTTTAGATAAGACCTTCCTTTCCCTTTCAGAAACCAACGATGGGATCCTTTATGGGATTACAGACATCTAAATTGAGCGATTCTATGCTTAAAGTAAGCATAGTTTGTCATTCCCGCGAAGGCGGGAATCCAGAAAAAGACAAAGAAACTGGATTCCTGTTTTCACAGGAATGACAGACTATTATTTCACTTATTGGGTGATATTTCTTATTCATGTAACCTTCTGTTTTCAATGTCTTGTCTTATTTTTGTATAAAAATCGCTCAATTTGGGAGACAATGAGAAAGTCTTCGTGTTCGATTCAGAAAAGAGGGAGATAAAAAAGGTTTTCAACCTTGGATTTAAAAACCCCTTAGAGACTTCTCTCCAGATTGGGCCAGATGGAAGGCTCTATGGACTGGCCAAGGAAGAGGTCTTTGCCATCGATCCCCGAAATGATCAGGTCTTCCTGTTAGCTAAATCTCCTGTCTCGATCGATTCTGGCATGGCGATCGTGGGCAAAAAAATCTATTTTGGTTCGGGGGCAAATCTCTGGGAATTTGAAATCCCTTTTGGACGCCCCACAAACACAAATCCCTTCATCCCGTTTTAATAAGGGGAGGCAAGGAAGAATGATTTGATCCTTAGCGCCCCTCGATGAAATGTTTGAAACTCCGAAGCAATTCTTCTTGCTCTCCAAGCAGACGATGGGCCTCTTTGATTGAGATGGATTCGAAATGCACATGATCTCCTGGTTTCAGTTGTGCCACCTTAGGTAAATCCGTTGAGATGACTGTAGCAATCTTCGTATAACCTCCGGTCACCAGTTCGTTTAAGATGATGATCGGCTTCCCATTGCCAGGAACTTGAACGGCACCTGAGATAAGACCTTCTGAAATAATCGACTCTTCGACATCTGATCGTCTCGCGATCTTTGGACCTTCCAGTCGGACACCCATCCGATCACATTGGGGAGTGACCTGATAAGATGAGGAGTAGAACGTTTGAGACCCTTTTTCTGTAAAATGATGATCTTGAGGTCCAGAGGTAACTCTGAGGACAACCTCTTTCTCAAAAAGAGGAATCCCATCGCTCGGGAATCGAAACCCCAACCTTTTCAAAGGGGATGGGCAATCGAACCTTTTGAGGATATCTCCTCTTCTCAATGCCCTTCCCTCCAAGCCACCAAATCTACTTGAGAGATTGGTTGATCTACTTCCCATGATTTTAGGAACGGCAAATCCTCCGCTCACAGCAAGATATGCACGACATCCTGATCGGGCCCTTTTAAAGGCGATGATATCACCTTCGACCAGAAGATGGACCCTCCACATGTCCAGATGTTCCCCATTCAGTGTAGGAGAGAGATCTCCACCAGTGATGGCGATGACCATCTCATTCAGTGCTTTTAGCTTAAGCCCCATGATAGTCGTCTCAAGGCAGGCCTCTCCCTCTTGGTTTCCAGCTAATAGGTTAGCCACTCTGAAGGAGAAATTATCCAGGGCTCCGGAGGGGGGCACTCCAAACTGACTGAAACCATAACGACCGGAATCCTGAATGGTGGTCAGCATTCCGGGTTCCAATACTTCAAATGCCTCTATTCGCTCCATATCTCAAATTCTTCCTCGCTGATTGGAAAGAATTGGACAAGGTTTCCCATCTGAAACAAAGCAGGAGGTTCCCTTTCAGGGTCAAAAAGTCTTATAGGGGTTCGACCGATGATCTGCCAACCCCCTGGGCTCTCCATTGGATAGATCCCTGTCTGGCTCTTGGCAATGGCCACCGAGCCTACAGGAACCAATAACCTTGGCGTTTTGAGACGAGGTGTGACCAGCGCCTCAGGGAGTTCACCCATATAAGGAAAACCGGGTATAAAGCCAATCATATAGATGAAATAAGGTTTACTGCAATGGAGTCGGATAACCTCCTCTGAAGAGATTCGATGGTATTCAGCCACAAAATCTAAATCCGGGCCATAGGAACCTCCGTAGACCACAGGGATTCGTCTCAATTTCGGCTCTGGAAAAGGAGTCTGTTGAAGCCCCTCCTCTATCTGTTGCATTCTTTTTTTTAAGTGGTCAATGGAGAGAATCAATGGATTGTAAATGATGAGCAAAGATCGATAGGTGGGGACTGTTTCAAGGATACCTTCTATTGCCTCGGCCTGGATAGCCAAAGCCATTCTTCTTACCTTCTCATTGACTTCATGGCTGATCTCGTCCCCGAATTCGATTAGGAGACCACGATCACCCATAAAACGAAAAATGGCTTTGGGATAAAGACCCATTTTTGATTAAATGACAAATGTCAAAGTTCAAATAACAAATGAAATCCAAAGTTCAAATATCAAAGAAGAACAAGGGAGAATGATGAGAAACAATTTGTTTTTAAAAATATTATCCAATATTCCCTTATTCTCGTATTTCCATTTAGATTTTGAAATTTGGCATTCATTTGAAATTTGGATTTTGACATTTGAAATTGATTCATTAGACAAAGTGCCTCATCGGCCTGACTTCCACACCTGAAGCCTTCAGATCTTCCCGGATCTTCTTTACCATCTGGACAGCATTAGGATTGTCTCCATGGACACAGAGCGTATCCGCCTCGAGCTCAATCTCTGTTCCATCGATGGCGATCACCTTTCGCTCCAGGGCCATCTTCAGTGCCCTTTTGGCAACAATCTCATGATCATGAATCACAGCCCCTTTTTCTTTTCGAGAAACCAAGGTGCCATTTTTATTGTAGCCCCGATCTGGAAAGGCTTCAAAGGCAATGCGAATACCGTAACGTCTTCCCATCTCGAGAAGGGATTCTCTTTCCGAGGAGGCCAAGACGACCAGGATGATCTCTCGATCTACCTTACTCACTGCCTCTGCCATCGCTTCACAGATCTTGGGATTGGCTACCGCCATATTATAGAGACTTCCATGGGCCTTCATATGTTGAAGCCTTACCCCCTGGGAGATGGCAAAGGCCTGCAATGCCCCAGTTTGATAGACGATATAATCTTGGATTTCTTCAAGAGAGGCATCGATGTTTCTTCTTCCAAATCCAATAAGATCTGGAAATCCAGGATGGGCCCCCACCTCAACCCCATACTGTTTGGCTAAGGAGACGGTCTTGCGCATCACCCCAGGATCTCCAGCATGAAATCCACAGGCGATGTTGGCAGAGGTGATGTAGGGGATGACCTCTTCATCGAGGCCAATTTTATAAACCCCAAAGCCTTCTCCAACATCAGAGTTCATGTCGATATGGATCTTTTTGCTCATATTCTTTCCTCCAATACCATTTAGATGGCTCCTTTAGGACAGACGAAAGCACAGATACCACACCCCTTACAATAGTTTAAATCAATCAGAACCTCTCCGGTCTTTTCATCCCGAGTTTTACAAAGGTGTAATTGGGTAACCCGCATAAAATCGACAACCCCCAGCGATTGCCCCCTCTGCAGAGGCCTCGTCACCCGAGAGATAATGTACCCCTTCTGGGAAAGAATTCTTAACCCACCTTGATGGCATTGATGGCCCCGGAAGATTTAAAAGTTATTGGGCTTATGCTCTTTTCGGTTTTTAACTGGAACTCCGATATAAGGATCAAACGTAGTTATGGTGCCACAAATGAATCAGCTGAAGTTATGTGAATGCATTA
>Ga0194113_10009283_pt1 | contig 11897 bp, 11 predicted proteins | sample TA2MahC200mmetaG_FD_146193 | JGI IMG/M metagenome (GOLD analysis project Ga0194113, IMG submission 146193) | Freshwater microbial communities from Lake Tanganyika, Tanzania - TA2015017 Mahale Deep Cast 200m | ecosystem: Environmental > Aquatic > Freshwater > Lake | place: Tanzania: Lake...
TAATTCTCCCTCGCCCCCCGGCGGGGGGAGAGGGCTGGGGTGAGGGGGGGCATCCTCGCCCCAGCAACCCATCGAAATAGCCAAACCTTAAGTGAACAGCATTGGGTTTAAATCTTCTTGTCAGGGGGCCGGGAATCTGATATGACCGAGTGGTCATGCGTGAAGAACCGCCCTTCGCCACCTTTCGGCACCTGCCCCCGGACAAGCAGGAACGGGTGCTGACTGCCGCCCTGGCGGAGTTTGCCGACCAGGGCTATCATCAGGCCTCCCTGAACCGCATGGTGGCCCGGGCGGGGATCGCCAAGGGATCGCTGTACCAGTATTTTCCCAACAAAGAGGGGATTTTTGCCTATATCTTCCAGTACGCCCTCAAGGTGGTGCGCCGCACCCTGACCACGGTCAAGGAAGAGACCCTGGAAGAGAATTTTTTTGTCAGGCTGGAGAAATCCCTGTTAGCCGGGGTGCGCTTTCTGAGGGAGCATCCCCGGATTTTCAGCCTCTATCTCAAGATTCAATTCGATAGAAATGTGCCATTCCGGGAGGCATTCCTGGCCGCGGTGCGAGGCCACGCCACGGAATATTTCGCCTCCCTGGTGCGCCGGGCCCAGGGCCGGGGAGAACTGCGCCCCGGCGTCCCCGAAGCCGCGGTGCTCTTTCTCCTGGACGCCATGTTTGACCGGTTCCTCCAGGCCGTGGCGGTCCCGGCCCTGGACGTCACCCTGGGCCTGCACCAGGCCACGGACGCGGCCATCCATCAACACATCCGGGAACTCATCAGCCTCCTCAAAGAGGGGTTGATGGCATGAGCAGGGGTCAGGGGTCGGTAAAGACTAAATGAAGATAATAACTGACCGCGCTTGACTGTTCGCCACCAAAGGCGGCGGGCACGGAGGCCCGCCCCACCAGACTTTTCATAATTTATGGGTGGGCCAACGGCCCATGAGGGACTGCCTTGAAAAGATTTGCGTAGGGTGCGCACTGCGCACCACCGCCGGGCGGGACGCCCGCCCTGTTCCGAAATTTTTTTGCAATTCACATGACCAGGCGGTCATAAAGGAGGTAGGCTCATGGTTTGGGCAGGTATAAAGGACCCGGCGCTGCAACCCGTGTATGACAAGGTGGCGGCGGGCCAGCGCCTGAATCGGGAAGACGGCTGCACCCTGTTCGAGAGCCCCGACTTGTTGGGGGTGGGGCGCCTGGCCCACATGGTGCGGGAGCGCCTCCACGGCCGCAAGGCCTACTTCATCTACAATCAGCATCTAAACTACTCCAACATCTGCGTCAATGGCTGCAAATTTTGCGCCTTCGGGCGCAAGGCCGGGGAACCCGGGGCCTATGAGATGAGCCTCCCGGAGATCTTTGGCAGGGTGGAGGCCAGAGCCCACGAGCCCATTACGGAGATTCACATCGTGGGCGGCTGCCACCCCGATCTGCCGTTTGCCTACTATCTGGACATGCTCCGGGGAATCAAGGCCCGGCGGCCGGAGGTCCACCTCCAGGCCTTTACCGCGGTGGAGGTGGCCCACCTGGCCCAAAAAGCCGACCTGAGCGTGGCCGATACCCTGACGGCCCTGAAAGAGGCGGGCCTGGGGTCGCTCCCCGGCGGCGGCGCCGAAGTCTTCAGTCCCCGGGTGCGCCAAAGCCTCTGCCCGGAAAAGCTCTCCCCCGAGGGCTGGGTGGAGGTGGCCCAGGAGGCGCACCGGCTGGACCTCAACACCAACGCCACGATGCTTTACGGCCACATGGAGACCGTGGCGGAGCGGGTAGATCATCTGGTAAGACTGCGAGACGCGCAGGATGAAACCCAGGGCTTTCTGGCCTTCATTCCCCTGGCCTTCCACCCCGCCAACACCGGCTTGAGCGATCTGGCCGGCCCCAGCGCCATCGACGACCTCAAGACCCTGGCCATCTCCCGGCTGATGCTGGACAATTTTCCCCACATCAAGGCTTTTTGGGTGATGCTGGGGCCCAAGCTTGCCCAGATCTCCCTGTGCTTCGGGGTGGACGACGTAGACGGCACAGTGATGGAGGAGCGCATCACCCACATGGCTGGGGCTCAAACCCCCCAGGGCCTGACCAGGGCTCAGTTGCAGTCCCTGATCCGGGAGGCGGGCTGCGAGCCGGTGGAACGGGATACCTTGTACCGGGTTATAGGTCAGCAGTCAGTGACCAGTGGTCAGTGGTCAGTGCCCGGATGATAGAGACTTACCGGGGATTAAAAAGTCTTGCTGTTTTCCTCTCCCCCAGTGTGGGTGAGGGGGAAGTGAACGAAGGTTTGCGATGAAAAGTCTCTTAGAAGAGAGCAGACGTCTCGATCCTACCGAGGCGCAGAAATTGTGGGACCTGGACCTCCTGACCTTGGGGGCCGCGGCCGATCAGTCGCGCCGGCGTCTCAATCCCGGCAACCGGGTCACCTTCGTCATCGACCGGAATATCAACTACACCAACATCTGCATGTCGGGCTGCCGTTTCTGCGCCTTCTACCGGTCTCCCGGGGCCGAGGACGGCTACGTCCTTGATTGGGACAGCCTGGCGGCCAAGCTCACGGAACTCAAGGCCCACGGCGGCAGCGGGGTCTTGCTCCAGGGGGGCCTCAACCCGGAGCTGAATCTGGATTATTATCTGGAACTGGTTGACTTCATCCGGGGCTTCGGCCTGGCCGTCCACGGCTTCTCGCCGCCGGAGATTTTTTATATGGCCGGAAAAAACGCGCTTAGCCTGGAAGAACTGATCCGCCGCCTGATGGACGCGGGGCTCGGTTCCATCCCCGGAGGCGGGGCCGAGATCCTGGTGGACCGGGTGCGGAACCAGATTTCGCCGCATAAATGCTCGGCTGGCCAGTGGCTGGCGGTCATGGCCGCGGCCCACCGCCAGGGATTGAAGACCAGCGCCACCATGATGTTCGGCCACCTGGAGACCCGGGCGGAGCGGGTCGAACACCTTGTCAAAATTCGGGAACTCCAGGACGAAACCGGGGGCTTCACCGCGTTCATTCCCTGGACCTACCAGCCCGGCGGCACCCACCTGACGGGCGAGGCCCTGGGCGCGGTGGAGTACTTGAAGATGCTGGCCATCTCTCGCCTGGTGCTGGATAACGTGCCCCACCTCCAGGTTTCCTGGGTGACCCAGGGACCCAAGGTGGCCCAGGCGGCCCTGAAATTCGGGGCCGATGACTTCGGCTCCACCATGCTGGAAGAAAACGTGGTGGCTGCCACCGGGGTGGGCTTCCGCTTGACGCGGGCCGAAATCGACACGCTGATCCGTCAGTGCGGCTATGAGCCGCAGGTAAGGGATCATAGATATAGAACTTTTGAGGGGCCAAGGCACCAGGAACAATAGAGTTGACCATGGATAGAAAAATGAAAACCCCGTAAGTCTCTTCTGAGATAGCAACTGTCAGTATTTATTCCCCCTCCCGTGGTGGGAGGGGGTGTTTCCGAATCAGCTGATCTGATGGAATTTCGGGCTTCCGTTCATCCCATATATAGTGGCCGGGAGAGTCAACCGGATAGCCCCAAAAAGTAATTCTACAAGAAGAACGGCAAAAGAATGAAACCAGAAGTAGCCATCATTGCCCGGGTGGGGGCGCATAAGGCCTTGGAGGCGGTGGGGCTGAGGCCGCACCGCACCGAGGTTTTTTCGACCCCGTATGGGGACAGTCGGCCGGTGCATTGGTTCCGACAGGGTGGGATTGATTTTGTGGTCCTGTCCCGGCACGGGGAGGCGGGTTACGAGATTTCGGCGCCGTTTATCAATGCCCGGGCCAATCTCTACGCCTTGAAGGCGTTGGGGGTCGCCAAGATCCTGGGCTGGGTGGCGCCCGGGTCGCTCAGGCAGGAGTTGGCTCCGGGAGACCTGGTGGCGCCCCACGACGTGCTGGACGAAGGCAAAGGCGGGCCACACACCTTCTATCCCGGGACGGGGTGGGGTTTCATCCGGCACCACCCCCTGTTCTGCCCGGAGTTGAGGGCGGCGATGCTGGGGGCGCTGGTAGATGTGCCTTTTGTGGTGCACGGCCGGGCGGTCTACGTAGCTACGACGGGTCCGCGCCTTGAGACCGCGGCGGAAATCCGCAAGTTTGGCCTCCTGGGGGGTGACCTGGTGGGCCAGACCCTGGCGCCCGAGGTTTTCATGGCCCGGGAACTGGAGTTTTGTTATACGGCCCTGACCTACGTGGTGAATTATGCGGAAGGGTTGGTGGACCGGCCGTATGAGCCCGGGGTGCTGTTTGAAGGGCTGGCCACCCCGGAGGAAGTGGAGCGGGTGCGGGCGGTGGAAGCGGCCTTTCCGGAATTGATCGTGCTGCTGCTGCCGGCCCTGGCCGCAACCTCCCGCCGGTGCCCCTGCCCCCGGCTCATGGAGCGCTACCGCCTGAGGGGCGACATCGGTGATGACTGGCGCACCTGGGTAAGATGAGGGCGGAAGTTTGTTATGGGTTGTTTTCGGGGAAACAAAAATGTAGGGGCGGGTTTTAAACCCGCCCCTACGCAAAACAGATGATTAAAGACTAAATGCCAATGATCGCGCATGTGAGTAGCTGGGTCCTGCCGGTGAGCGGGCCTCCCATCCGGGATGGGGCGGTGGTGGTGCAAGGCGACCGGATTGCCGCGGTGGGCCCGGCGGCTGAAGTTTTGACCGGCTTTACCGGTCTGATCTGCGAACACGGCGGCGGCGCCATCCTCCCCGGGGTGGTGAACTGCCACGTCCACCTGGAGTTTTCCGGCCTGGCCGGAAAGGTGCCGCCCCAGGCGCGCTGGGAGGACTGGCTGGAGGCGACGTTGACGGCGTATGGGGCGCTTTCTCCAGAAGAGATAGAGGCCGGCATCGCCCAGGCCATGGAGGCTTTATGGCAGAGCGGCGCGGTGCTGGCGGGGGAAGTGACCAACACCGGGGCCTCCTGGCCGCACCTGGAATCCGGCCCGCTCTCGTACCACCTGTTCTATGAATGTCTGGGGTTCGACCTCCTTAAAAAGTTCAACCTTCCGGAGCTCTTCCCCTGGTTCGGCCGGCCTGAGGTCGCGGGCACGGCATGGGTCTCCGCCGCGGCCCATGCCCCTTATTCCGTTTCCGCCGCCTTGTTCCGGGCCATAGCCGAGTGGAACGCCGCCCGGTCTGGGCTTCAGATGGTGCACCTGGCAGAATCTCAGGCGGAAATTGACTTTTTGGCGGGTGGCAATGGCTTCTTTGAGGGCCTACTGCAACGGCGGGGACGCTGGGTTCCGGATTATCAGGCGCCCCGATTGAGTCCCCCGGCCTACCTCCACCGCCTGGGATTCCTGGGGCCCCGGACCCTCACGGTCCACGGAACCCAGTTGACCGCGTCGGATTGCGACCTCCTGGCCGAAACCAAGACCTGGCTGGTGCTGTGCCCCCGGGCCAACCGCTTCACCGGCGCCGGGGCGCCGCCGGTGCCGGACCTGCTGCAGGCCGGGGTGAACCTGGCCCTGGGCACCGACTCCCTGGCGGGCAACTGGGACCTGAATCTCTTTGGGGAGATGCTCTGGCTCTACCAGAATTTTCCCGCCTGTCCCGGGTCTCTCTGGCTGCGCCAGGGGACCCTGAACGGCGCCCGGGCCCTGGGCCGGGACCGGGAGTTCGGCAGTCTTACGCCCGGCAAGAAGGCGGCCCTGGGATTCATTCCCCTGGGGGGAAGCCGGGATTTCTGGGGAGAACTCTTTACCGCCGGGGCGGCGGGGAAGTGGCGCTGGCTGGAGCTGGCTGATGTACCCGGGAACTGAGGCTGTAGGGGCGGGTTTTAAACCCGCCCCTACCGAAGCAGGGATCGATTTGTTAGCGGCTATATGGTCGAACCATAGATAGAGGGAGATTGTCATGATGGCCAAGGCCCGGCTGGGGCGCATTGCCTATCTCAACGTGCTGCCCATCTATTTCGCCATGGAAAACATCTTCGCGGAAAACGGTTTCCATCTGGTGCGGGGCACGCCGGCGGAACTCAACGCCTTGATGCGCCGGGGCGAGGTGGACCTGGGCTCCATCTCCGCCCTGGAATATGGCCGGGCGTTTCGAGATTATCTGCTCCTGTCCGACCTGTCCATCAGTTCGAAGGGGGCGGTGGGCAGCGTCCTTCTGTTCAGCCGGGTGCCGTTTTCCCGGCTGGACGGACGCCGCATCCGGGTCAGCGCCGCCTCGGCCAGCGGCGCGGCGCTGGTCAAAATCCTGATGGCCAAGCTTTTTCAAGTGCAGCCCCGTTACCAAACGGGTCAACTGGCGGGCGTGCCCCCGAAGGAGGTAGCCGCGGTCCTGGCCATCGGCGACGAGGCCCTGCGCCTGTCCGCCTCGGGGGCCATGCCCTTTGAACTGGACCTGGGGCAGGCCTGGCAGGAACTCACCGGCCTGCCGTTCGTCTTCGGGGTCTGGGCAGTGCGCCGGGACTTTGCCGAAGCCCGGCCCGAGGCCACTGCGGCCCTGCACCGGCTGCTGCTCCGGTCCCGGGATTGGGGCCTGGGGTCTTTACCGGAGTTGAGCCGGATCGCCGCGGCCTTTTTCAGCCTGAGCCCGGCCCAGATTCTGACGTATTTCCGCCGGCTCGATTACTCCCTGGACCCGGAACACGAGGACGGTCTGGCTACTTTCTTCAATTATTTGTATAACCTGGGAGAACTGCCGGAAGAGCCGGAGTTGGAGTATTTTGGAGGTTAGCTTTCAGCTTTCAGCTATCAGCGGTCAGCTTTAAGCTAAAGACAGCAAGCTGACTGTCTTGAAAAGTTTGTCGTAGGGTGCGTTCTACGCACCGGTTGCTGGCCGGAAACGGCGGGCAATGCCCGCCCTACATATCTTTTCATGCCTTACGGGTGGGCCAAAGGCCCATGAGGGACTCTAAAAATGATGGTTGGGGCGGGAGGTTTGAGATGCGAGACAAGAATGCAATTATTATATGTGCTCTAATCTGCGCAACATTTATCATTTGTGGTGTGCTTTTCTGGCCGACACTTTATCGCTATGATAAAATTGGAGGGAAATTGCCAGTTAGGATAAACCGTCTGACCGGATATACCGAGATATTATATGGTTCAGGATGGAAGAGAGTAGTAAGTGAAAAAGAATATCAATCAATGCCAAAAGAAGAAATTGCCAAGATTGAAACCAGAGGTAACTTTGATGGTACAGAGGATTATAAGTTTAACATTTATAATGGAACCGATTGGACTATAAAAAAAATAAAATTATCAATTGGACTAAACGACGGGAATGGCAAAAATATTTGGAGGAGAATATATGAGACAACGGCTGATATTCGGCCATACCGCACTAGTTCCTGTTCTATAAAGCTTATGGAATTATGCTTCTAGAATCGGGCTGTTTGATGAGTTTTTACCCGTTGATAACTCGCAAAAAAGAGTATCTGAGGTCAGGCTTGAAGGGGCTTTTGGTTATAAAAGTAAATGAAGGCGGCACAGAATTTTTAAAAAGCTGACTGCTGATAGCTGAAAGCTGACCGCTTCTCCGAAGGAGAATACATGGGTTATCGGAACTTACAAGAGTTTATCGCCCGGCTGGAGCAGGCCGGGGAGTTGGTGCGCATCAAGGAGCCGGTGAGCCCTTACTTGGAGATCACCGAAATCACCGACCGGGTCTGCAAGGCCGGCGGCCCGGCCCTGTTGTTTGAAGAGGTAGTGGGCTACGGCATGCCGGTGTTGATGAACGCCTTCGGGTCCATGTGGCGCATGTGCCTGGCGTTGGAGGTGGAGTCCCTGGACGACATCGCCACGGACCTCCTGAGCTTCATGGAGGCGGAGGCCAACACCCTGATCAAGAAGCTCAAGCTGCTTCCCAAGCTGGCCCGCCTGGGCCGGATGTTCCCCAAGGAGGTGTCCAAAGCCCCGTGTCAGGAGGTCATCCTCCGGGGCGAGGACGCGGACCTGGGCCAGGTGCCGATCCTGACCTGCTGGCCCGAGGACGGCGGCCCCTTTATCACCCTGCCGGTGGTGTTTACGCATCACCCGGAGACGGGGAAGCGCAACGTGGGCATGTACCGTCTCCAGGTCTATGACGCCCGGACCACGGGCATGCACTGGCACGCCCACAAGGGCGGGGCCCAGCATTACCGGATCGCGGAGGCCCGGGGCGAGGCCCTGCCGGTGGCGGTGGCCATCGGCCCCGACCCCGCGGTGACCTATGCGGCCACCGCGCCCCTGCCGGAAGATATCGATGAGATCCTCTTTGCCGGGTTTCTCCGGAATGAGCCGGTGGAGATGGTGCCGTGCGTGACCCAGCCCCTGAGCGTGCCGGCGGAATCCCAGATCGTCCTGGAAGGTTATGTGGCGCCGGGGGAGAGGCGGACCGAAGGCCCGTTCGGCGACCACACCGGCTATTACTCCCTGGCGGACGACTACCCGGTGTTCCACCTCACCGCCATCACCCGGAGGCGGAACCCCGTGTATCCGGCCACCATTGTGGGGCGCCCCCCCATGGAAGACTGCTTCATGGCCAAGGCCACGGAGCGCATCTTCTTCCCCCTGATGCGAAAAACCCTGCCGGAGATGGTGGACATGAACCTGCCGGTGGAGGGGGTCTTCCACAACCTGGCCTTTATCTCCATCGACAAACGCTATCCCGGCCACGCCCGCAAGGTGATGCACGCCATCTGGGGGATGGGGCAGATGATGTTCACCAAGATCATTATTGTTTTCGACAAGGAAATTGACGTGCAGGACCTGTCCCAGGTGCTGTGGCGCCTGGGAAACAACGTGGACCCGCGGCGGGACGTGGTGTTCGCCGACGGGCCGGTGGATGCCCTGGACCATGCCTCGCCCCTGCCCCGTTACGGCTCCAAGATGGGGATCGACGCCACCCGGCCCTGGCCCGAGGAAGGGTTCACCCGGCCCTGGCCCGAGGTGATCCACATGGACCCGGAAGTCAAACGCAAGGTGGATGAGCTATGGCCGCGCCTGGGGCTGACATGAACCGCTACGTGGTGGCCATCACCGGGGCCTCGGGCATGATCTATGCCCGGGAGTTGTTGGCCTATTTCGGCGGCCGCCCGGATCTGGAATTGCACGCGGTGATCTCCAGGGCCGGGGAGCAGGTGTTGAAACTGGAGTTGGAACTCGCCCCCGCGGCTCTGGCCCCCGGGGCTATCTGGCACCGGGTGGACGACTTCACCGCGGCCCTGGCCAGCGGCTCGTTTCGGGCCCGGGCCATGGTGGTGATCCCCTGCTCCATGGGATCCCTGGGTGCCATCGCCACCGGGGTGGGCCGCAACCTTATCCACCGGGCCGGGGAGGTCTTTCTCAAGGAGCGGCGGCCCCTGATCCTGGTGGTGCGGGAGACGCCCTTGAGCCTCATCCACCTGCGGAACCTGGCCCGGGCCGCGGAGGCGGGGGCCACCATTTTCCCGGCCTGTCCCGGGTTCTACCACCGGCCCCAGAATCTGGATGAACTGGCCCGCCAGTTTGCCGGGCGCGTCCTGGACCACCTGGGGCTTTCGCATAACCTGACCCGGCGCTGGGGCGAATAAATAATCGTTTTTCGTTTTGGGTGAAAAAGCTAAAACATCCACTCGTTCCCAAGTTGCACTTGGGAACGACAAACGAGTGCCAAGTTAAGCTTGGCTGGTAAAACGTTCCCAAGCGCAGCTTGGGAACGAGGCTAACGAAAAACGAAGCACGAAAAACGAGAATCCAACTGATGCGGCGATTTTTTCACAACCTCTTTGAACTGTTAGAGATGATCAAGATCGGCCACAGCGTTCTGGCCCTGCCCTTCGCCTTCATGGGGGCCTTGCTGGCGGCTCGGGGTTTGCCGGACGCCCGGACCATTTTCTTCATCCTGGTGGCCATGGTGGGGGCCAGGAGCGCGGCCATGGCCTTCAATCGCCTGGCGGATGCCCGCATCGACGCCGCCAATCCCCGCACCGCCGGCCGGGCCCTGCCCGCCGGCAAGATCAGTCGCCGGGCCACCCTCCTGTTTATCGGGGTGAGCGCGGTCCTCTTTATGGGTGCGGCAGCGCAACTCAACCGGATCTGCTTCGCCCTGTCTCCCGTGGCCCTCTTGGTGATCCTGGGGTATTCCCTCACCAAGCGGTTTACCAGTGCGACCCACCTGGTTCTGGGGCTGAGCCTGGGTCTGGCCCCGCTGGGGGGCTGGCTGGCGGTCCGGGGTGACCTGGGCCTTTCAGTCCTGGTTTTGGCCGGGGCGGTGCTCTTCTGGGTGGCGGGTTTCGATATCCTCTATGCCCTTCAGGACGAGGAGTTTGACCGGCGGGCGGGGCTTTTTTCCCTGCCGGCCCGGGTCGGGCCGACCTGGGCCCGCCGCCTGGCGGCTCTCTGCCACCTGGCGGCAGCCCTGGGGTTTGCCGTCACCGGCCGGCTGGCCGGTTTGGGTCCCATCTATGCCGGGGCCGTGGCGCTAAGTTCCCTGATACTCCTGGCGCAGCACCTGCTGTTGTCCGTCCGGGGGCCGCTGCGCCTGCCTCTCGCCTTCTTTACCCTCAACGGCCTGGTGGGCCTCGGCCTGGGATTGGCCACCTGGATCAGCCTGGCTATCTGAACGAAAGATTTTTTTTACCAACTTAAAGATTTTCTCCTTGACAAAGATTTTTCTTGCAACTTATAATGAAGTCGCCCTCAATGGGGTGACAAGACTGGTCTTGAATAGCGAGGAAGGAGGGGAACGGGTAGCAAAACTTCGTCCGATTCAAGGTCAACAACCATGTTTTAAAAAAATTAAGGGGGGGACCAATCATGAAGAAAAAGATGTGCGTGTTGGGTGTGGCGGCGCTGATGGCGGCGCTGCTGGCTATGTCAGGGGTGGCCCAGTCTGCCATGTGGGTCGGCGCTCAACTTGGTGGGAATTTCCCGTTGTCTACGAACCTTGACATCAATGTTCCTGGAGTGGCGACTGCAAGGGTGACCAACGTAGATCTCCAGCCATCGGTAATCGGCGGGGCGATCATCGGCTACGATTTCGTCAATAGCGGCTTTGGGGCGTATGCCTGGCCCGACTGGATGAAATATTTCAGTTTTGCCACGGATTTCACCTATAACCGCTTATCCGTCCGTGGCGATCAAACCGTTGGTTTTACCTTCAACAATGTAAATTTTGGTCGTCACAATTCCCCCTTCCCCAATCTAAGGTTGGACGGGTACCAATTGACCTGGGCTTTCCTGTTCAGGGCCCAGTATGGCTTCATGCCTGATTCCGAGACGCCGGGGGGCCGGATTAATCCCTACATCGGGATAGGTCCTGCCATACTGTTTAGCGGGTTTCAGGGGAACACCGCCGTGAACGTCGCCCTGGTCGTCGAACCCGGCATCCGGTGGATGTGCTTCAAGAACGTTTCCGTCGATACCGCCATGCGGTATCGCTATGCCCAACCTTCTTGGGACAGCGATATCTTAAACACCAACTTTACGGTCAAGGCTAATCCGCTGCACCAGTTATCCTTCTTGGTTCGGGCTAACTTACACTTCTAATCCTTCTAACCTGATACTGCTTAAACGGCGGCCTTCGGGCCGCCGTTTTTATTGACGGTTTTTCCCACGTTGATTTTCCGGCGTTCCGCCCGGTTCTCCCCGCTTCATGCCGCTAATACCGTGTTCGTTTTGTAGGGGCGGGTTTGAAACCCGCCCCTACGAGAGATATCAATAGGTTATCTGGATGGTTTGTTTCATTTCAAACTCATTTTCGACAGTTGTAAGCCCAGATATAGGTATAAGTCATTGAAATTGTTAGGTGGCATAGATGGGAAGGGCGGAAATGTAGTGCCAACCCATGCATCAATAAGCCTCTAAAAAGACTTGACAATCCTTTTTAATATCTGTATATTATACACATGTTCGTGCGGAATAAACGTAGTGTTGGCAGGGGCGGCGCTTACGAATATCTGCAGATCGTCCGCTCCTACCGCGAGGGCGGCAAGGTCCGGCAGCAGATCA
>Ga0194113_10009290_pt1 | contig 11894 bp, 9 predicted proteins | sample TA2MahC200mmetaG_FD_146193 | JGI IMG/M metagenome (GOLD analysis project Ga0194113, IMG submission 146193) | Freshwater microbial communities from Lake Tanganyika, Tanzania - TA2015017 Mahale Deep Cast 200m | ecosystem: Environmental > Aquatic > Freshwater > Lake | place: Tanzania: Lake...
GTGCCGTCCCCGAACCAACCCACCTCCGACCCGTGGGGATAAAAATGCCGCCGCGTCCGGTCGCTGACATCGACGAGCCATATTCCTCCGGTCGTATCGGCTTCGAGAGCCGGCGAAGAAAAGGCAATTTGCACGCCATCCGGCGACCAGCCGTAGTCCCAGTTATGCGGCGGCAGGCTGTCAGTCAACAGATGAGGAACGTTCGGCATATCCCACAGCCAAAGACCGGCCAGTCCCGGCCTATCGTCCCCGAATAGAATCGTTCGGCCGTCCGGCGACCAGCGCGGCTGCCGCCCGAATTGGATCCTCGCACCCCATTCCCACTGCGATCTGGACGGCTTATCTTCATCACAGCAGCCAATCAGCAGCGAGCAGATGATGAATCCGGTAATAAATCGAATCTGAGAACCCGCTTTCAAGCTTTAAACTCCCTCAGCCGGTTCGATAGCCTCGATGCGCAACCGCAGTTTACCTGACGGCACATCGATATCGACTTCATCGCCGACGCCCTTCCCCAATAGACCTTGTCCAATCGGTGATTTTACCGAAATCATTTTCTTCGACGGATTGGCTTGCGTCGGGTCAACTAATATATAGTCCATCCGGCTGTTATTATTTAGATTTAGCAGTCTGACGCGACTAAGTATCCTCACTTCGCTCAAGTCGAGTTGTTCGCGCTCGATGATTTGCACACGCAGCATCGAGCGCTGCAAATCGCCTATCATCCGGTCCACCGAGGCTAACTTCTCGCGCGCGGCGTGATATTCGGCATTTTCAGACAGGTCGCCCAAGGCCCGCGCTGCAGCCAGTTGCGCTGTCGCGTCCGGCCGCACCACCTTGACTAAATTCTCTAACTCCCGCCGCATCTTCTCCAGACCGTTACGGGTTAAATAAACTGTCTCCATTATGCTCTATTAGAATATAATATTAAGCACCAATGCTGATGCTAATGCAAATAAATCTAGTGTTCAGTCCCAGAATTACCTGTAAAATTGTATCGTTCAGAGTTCACCGCTTCAGCGTGTTTATAAAAGAAACATACGCACACTGAGGCCGTGAACTCTGAACTAGCTAATTCTGGAAGTGAACATTAGAACACTAACTGTCAACCGTATTCCAATTATTATATTCCGATTCTCATCTGTATTGGCATTAGCATAGGCATTTTCATTTGTTTCTGTCTTTTAAAAACTTTTTCAGTCCCTTGACTATACATTCCGCCAGATCGTCGTGCCAATTCGCTTCAGCGATGCGCATTTCCTGTTCCGGGAGAATGATATATGCGGCTTCGATGAGAACGGCCGGCATTGTTGTCAGGCGCGCTACCGCCAGGTCGTGATAATATACGCCCTCATCAGGCAGCCTCAAACCTTCGACCATTTCAGTCTGGATTGCCTCAGCCAGGTCGCGGCTTTGCGGTCGGTAATAATGCACACTGCAGCCTCGCACATCAGCGTCCGGATTCACGCCGTCCGGCAAGGCGTTATGATGCAGACTAATAAATAAGTCGGCCTGGGCGGAGTCAGCGATTTCAGCGCGCCGGGTTAGGCTGATGGAAATATCTTCACTACGGGTTAGAACGACACCAGCGTCCAGATTTTCCAGTTTTCGCTTTAAAGCCAGAGCCGCTTGTAGATTTACATCCTTCTCTTTATATCGCCGCGGTCCGATTGCGCCGTCCTGTTCGCCGCCGTGCCCGGCATCGACGACGATTTTGAGATTTTGCAGATGTCGTTTTATCAGCCGCGGCGGCTTTACCGCTAACCTGAACTCGCGTTCGCGCCACAAAACATCATATCCCCACAGCGGCCCGGCCAGCCGAATATCAAGAAAGAGCGTCCGGTCGTCTCTCTGCTCCCAATATATCTCACGCACAAAATCGGTTTGCGAACGATAATTTATGCGGTCGATTTTCGATATGACATTGAATATTTCCAAATGGATACAGTCCGGCTGGCGCTCATCTGTGATACGGAACAGAGGTTTGTCAAAGATTGGCAGCCGCACTTCAATCCAACCGCCGGCGGTATCGACATCGATTTTCGAGATTACCATAGGTTGGCGGTCATCAGCGGATTTGACTTCGGTTGCGCCGCGGTATTCCATCCAGCCGGTGCGGCCTGGGGCTAAAGGAATCTTCCAGTATCCCTTTGTGAAGCCTGTCGCTTCGGCGCGCGTGCCGTGCAGTGGGAATAAGTAGTATGTCCCGCGCGGGTCGTTGCGCATATTCGGACCGGTAATTTCAACGGTCGTCGGGAATATAATATTTGGCGCCGGCGCTGCCAGCGCTTCCAGCCGTGTCGTGAAATTCACCGTCGTTTGGGCCGTATCGCCCTTATGAACAGCGATGAACCTGTATCTTTGCGACTTCCAATCGATTGGTAAAAAAGCAAAAAAAGCGCCATTGGTCCATACTGGCAGGGGATAGCCGTTGGCAAAGACATGTGCGTCAGACGGCTGCACCGAACCGAATACAAAATTGCTATCCACTTTGTCTAGGCGCGGGATGGTATCCCCCGGCGCCGGGCGTGGATAGACGACATCGATGACCGGCGGCGCGGCATAGATATGCAGCCACACTGCCAAAAGCAGTTTGGTCAAGATTGTTTAGCCTGCAGTTGATACAGCAGCCTTACACCCTCCAGCACTAATCTCGGCGAGAAGTCTTTAAATTTTCGACTCTGTTTGGCATACATAGCGCCGTAACCGCCGGTGCATAAGACATTCGGTTCGAGCGCCAACTCCCGCGAAATGCGTTGTATCAGCCCATCGACCATATCCACGATTCCCCAGGTTACTCCGGATTGCAGCGCTTGTTCGGTGTTCATTCCTATGACCGGGCTTGAAAATTGCGGCACGATGTCCGGTAGTTGCGCCGTCCGCCGATGCAGGCTGTGCGCGGCCATAGCCGGTCCGGGCAATATCGCACCACCTAAATAACTGCCGTCCACAGCGACTACATCCAATGTAATTGCCGTCCCAAAATCGACCACAATCAAAGGGCCTCCAGTCCGTTTGTATCCCGCTGCGGCGCTGCACAAACGATCGGCGCCGACCGAATGGGGATCAATCAACCGGACTGGATAGGGATAAGCCTCACTAGTTACGACAAATGGCTCAATGCCGAAATAGCGGTTTGCCATCAGAGTCAAGGCCCAGGTATGCTCCGGCACAACCGACGCCAAAGCCAATGCCTTAATCCACTTGGGTTCAATGCCGGCTTCGCGGGTGAAGAAGACGACATTCTGCCAATATTCGTCCGACAAACGCGGCGTCGAACTGGCTAAATGCCAATCCGCCACTGACTCTTCGCCGGAAAATAAACCGCACTCGATGGTCGTATTCCCAGCGTCTATGGCTAATAAAATATCGCCTTTGCTTAATTCTTCCTCTTGCATATAGGTATTTCTTATTAAAATTTCTCTTTTCTAATCAATTGATAAACGCTTGATTACTGCGTAATCAATGTCCCATCCTTCAGATGCATACACCTTGTCGTTCGACTAGCTGTCATCCGACGCGAAGTAATCCACAGCACACCGGCGTCAGTCGAATATTTTTCAGCAATATACCACACGCGGTTGGCCCAGTCGGGATCTAAATGAGCCGTCGCTTCGTCTAAAATTAAAAAGTCAGGCTGCATTGCGATTATCGCGGCTAAAACTATTAATTGACGCTGTCCGTCGCTCAATGTATCCAGCGCGGCGAAACGCAGCCTGGTCAATTCAAATTGCTCTATTGTTCGCTCTACCCGCTCGCGGATGCAAGCGCGGTCAAGCCCCAGATTTTCAAGTCCCCAGGCGATTTCCCGTTCGATATTGGAAGCCATTATCTGACTTTGCGGATCTTGCATTAATAGTCCGACGATAGGGCAATTATCCGAGCGATTCGACCGGCTGGTTATCAGCGAGCCGGAACTCGGTTCAACTAGCCCGGCTAACAACTGCGCCAAAGTGCTTTTACCGGAGCCGTTTTTGCCCCAAAGAACGCATAATTCACCACTGGACAAGCGAAAATTAAGATTTCTCAAAACCGGCTGCGAAGACCCAAGCCAGGTATAACTCACATCGCACAGTGTAAGCGAAGCCATTATTTAGTTAAATAGGGGATTATGCGCTCAAGCAGTCGTGCGGTAGCGCCGGCGCGCGCTATAACAACACCCAACGCCTGTGTCGATGCGGTTTTATAACTCGAATTATCCACCAGCCAACCGTTCCATAATTTATACAGATCTGCTTGGTTATGGATAATGAATCCGCCGCCGGCTTTAATTAATAATCCGGCTTCGTGTGAATTATGACAGCGGGGGCCGAAAGTCGTTGGTAGGCTGTTAGCCGCTGGTTCAAGCACGCTGTGAACGCCCTTACCAAATCCGCCGCCAACTAGCGCTGCATAACCCACGGCATAAATTTGCGCCAGCACGCCCATCTTATCGACGAACAGCACCGGTTCATCGATAATCTCGCCCCGCCAGGCTGAAAAGGCTTTAACTGTTAGTCGATGCTCGACTGCCGAAGCGAAAACGCGGCGTTGCGATTCCGGCGTCAATTCGTGCGGTGCAATGATTAATTTAGCTGTTGCATCCGCGCGTTGAATATCCGCGAAAACCGTCCAGAGCATCCGCTCCTCCGGCGGCCAAGTGCTGCCGGCGATTAACACCGGACCGCCGCCGAGCGCTGTTTTCAAGCCGGCAAAGCGCTCGGCGCCCTGCCGGGCGCGGCTAAGAGTCTGGTCGTAGCGTGTATCGCCGACGAAATGTAGTTCGACATCGCGGTCAATATATTCTTCAGCCCGGCTGGCGTCTTCTTCTGAAACTGTCCAAACGGCTTTCAAAAAGCGCATATAGCGTCGGCTGAACTGCTTGATGAGCGGTTTGGCGCGGCGCGAGGCGGAATGAAAGTTGGCATTGATGAGAATGACCGGGATATTTAAGACTGCCGCGGCGCGTAGGGTATTAGGCCAGAAATCGTGCTTGTTAATGAGTATTATATTGGGTTCGAGACGGGCTAATAAACGTAGTTGGCGATCGAAAAAATCGAGCGGCAGATAGCCTGAAGCCCAAAGTCCGGGCGTATTGGCGACCAAGTTAGCGACTGACGGCGAAGAATAGGAGACCGCCAGGCGGCATAGACCGGTCGCATTCAAGCGCTCGATGAGCGGCAGAGCGCCTTCGAACTCGCCGCGCGAAGCCGTATGCAGCAGAATTGCTGGACGCTCGTCCATTTGGTCAATCCGCCAACCGTTCATTCCGCTGCGCCGCCCTTTCAGCGCCGCGCCTAAACGGCGGTGAAACAATCCGGCGCTATGCACAACTAAAGACATTATCGGCAGCGCAGCATCGTAGATTTTAAACCATCCGCCACCGATATGATAAGGCCGACGGATAAAATGACTTATTTCGGTTTTTTCGGTCAATATGTTTTGAGTAGAATAAAGTTGACTAAGTGGACAGAGTTAACTCAGTGAATAATATAAACTTCATTGAGTATGAAATACCCATTTTACAAGCCCTTTTTCCCTCTCAAAATTTCAATCTTTCAACTTGCGAACTTGCCAACTTGCGAACTTCATTAACAACCGTTTTAGCGGGGATATCTTTCATACAGCGGAAGTGTCGGCGCGGGCAATGGTTTGAACCGTGCGAAGCGCAAGGCCGGCAGTTCAAATCCGGAGTCTGCACTATTACATTAGGCGCGCGAAACGGCGCGAAACCGAACTCCGGCACGGTCGGGCCGAATATCGACACCGACGGCGCCTGCACTGCCGCGGCGATGTGCATCGGACCTGAATCTCCGCTGATGAATATGTCAGCCGACGCAATTATTGCAATGACCTCAGCAACCCCCATCTTCCCGCAGAGATTGAGAATCGGATGACTTATTTGACAAATAATTCGCCCGGCTGTTTCTAAATCGCTAACCGAGCCTATAATGACTTGTGAACGCCAGCCGTCGGAATGCAGAGCGGATAGAGTTTCCGCCCATCTTTCCGGCAGCCACATCTTCGTCGGATGCAGCGCGCCCGGCGCGATTACTATAGGTCTGGTTTCCGGCAGCACGTCAATCGAATAATGATAGTCCATCAGGCTATATTGCGATTGTTCCACAGCCACCGCCGTCGGCTTTAATTCCAAACCCAGCCCGTCGTCGTTAAGACCTAAACCTGAGGTGCAAGCCAAATATTGCAACGCCACAGACTTAGGCGTCGAAATGCGCTTTCGCAAGACGGGGAAATAAATTCGGATTAATCTATTAACACGCGCGCGATGAAAGCGATAGACTTCTCTTACTCCCAACGCGTTGACCAGGCTGCGGCTGCGAAGATTGTTCTGCAGGTCGATGACAGTCGTCCATCCACCCTCGCGCAAAGACCGAATCTGTTCCTTTTGACTGTGCCGTCCCAACGCTAATGAATATCTATCATCTAAATGCTCTATACTGTCCAGAATGTCCCTATACATCGCTTTGGTTAGAAAGCCGAGGCGCGCGTCCGGATAAGTTTTTCGCAAAATGCGACTCAGCAGCGTCGTGAGAACGATATCGCCGAGCGAACTCAAACGCACAATTAAAATGCGTTTTTCGTCGATGCCCATTCCTTTCTTATTTGCATCAGGAAAAGCGCCTGACGCAGCCTTCTCTGATGATAGTCCTCTTACGGCAGTTCGACTTCTATCCAGCGGCGCATAACCGGGTCGCTCTCAGCGGCATAGTCGTCGCCGGAGCCGTGCATTACTAAAAGTCCTATCTTGCTTTTATCCGCGACGTAAGATACAGCGCTGCGTTTGCCCATCGCAAACAGGGCTTCAGACAGCGCGCCGGCTTCGCTCGCCGACGGACTCCAGACAACTAATGCCCAGACGCTGTCGCAAGGCATTCCGGTTTTGGGGTCGAGCAAGCGGGGAACATTTTTATCGTTCAGTTTAAAACCGTTCAGGGCTGGATGGATTATCGCCAGCGCGCCGGGGTCGGGCGTGATGATGTAGAACATCGTATCAACCATCGTATCTGGGATGCGGGTTGACCATTTGAAATCGCTTGAAGGCGCGCCCCAATAGCGGGTTACATCGCCGACCTTAATCGACCCATCCGTTACGCCGGCGCTGAGAATTGCTTCGTAAGCGCCGTCTGCCGCCCAACCGCAGGCGAACCGCCCGAAGTCGAGCGCGCCAAGCCCTTCCAAAGCGACTTCATCGGTTTTTAAGACGACTCTGGTGGCGCGTGCCTTTTCCAGCGCTACGACCAGGCGCTCCGCTTCTGGTGGCTGCGGTCTATTTTCCCGCCAATGCCATAATTGTTTAACCTCGCCCAGTCGCGGCTCGAAAGCGCCATTGGTCTCTTTCTGAAACTGCTCGTTTAAAGAAAGCAGCGCGATGAACTCAGACGAAGGCGATTTCAGCGACCGCTGTTTGTTGAGCCGGGCGAGTTCGCCTTCGGCATCGAAAGCGGTCTTTAAACGTCGTTCGATAGTCTCCATACCGGCTTTAAGCGCTTTGTGCATACGACCGGCGTCGGTTTTGACAAGTTGAATCTCAACCGGGAAGCCTTCGATTGTTCCTTTGGAGGAGGCTATCTGCTCATCGCCGCAGCCAAGCAATAGTATTAGCAGAACCCATAAAAAATGATGATGATGATGATAATGACGAATAGTAGTTATTAGATTATCAGCGATAACATCAGCATTTACATTAATTCTCATTATTTGCTCCGTGTAATTACGAATATGGTCAGGTCTTGGAGTATTTGTTTAACCGCCGTAGCCGGGAACATATCCAGACTGCAACAGGCTTCGGAAGCGGTTTGGCGCATAACTTCGACCGCTTTGCTGTCGCCTTGGTAACGACGGATAAAATCTATAATATAATATAATTCTTTTGGCTTGATTCCGCGCCGGATGCGCGCCCGGATTCGCCGTCCTTCGCTCGATTTTGCCTTTGCCAGCGCTTTGATGAGCGGCAAAGTCAATTTGCGCTCTTTGATGTCGCCAAAGCGCGGCTTGCCCAGAGCCGTGTCATCGCCGAATAAATCTAACAAATCATCGTGAATCTGAAAGGCAAGACCTAATTTTTCGCCATAAATACTAAGCCGTTGAACCTGTTCTTCCGGCAAGCCGCTCGTCAGCCCGCCCAGTTGGCAGGCAGCGCTGAACAGCGCGGCGGTCTTATCGCTTATCATCTGCATATATTCCGGCTCAGTGAGGTTGAGTCGGCGCGAGCGGGCGGCTTGCAGCAGTTCGCCGCGCGCCATCCGCCTCGCAGTTGCTGACAGCACATCCAGCCACTTTAAGTCGCGGGCTTCGAGTGTCAGCGCCAGCGCTTGCGCTAACATATAGTCACCGAACAACACCGACACCTTGTTCTTGAATGTGGCTGGCAGCGACGGCCAGCCGCGCCGCATTTCAGCCTCATCGACGACATCGTCGTGGACGAGTGTCGCTTCGTGCAGCAGTTCGACCACCACGGCGGCTTTGAGACAAGTCTCATCCGGCGGACGCCCGCCGAGCGATCCGCAGAGCAGCGCCAGCGTCGGGCGGATGCCCTTCCCGTGCGTCCGCACTAAATACCCGATCACCTTGTCTATGACCGGATGCCCGGACAGCAGCGCCGCGCGGTAAGCCTCGTGGAAGCGGTCAAGGTCGGTGGAGATAATAGATTGGTATGTTTTTAGATTTTGGATTTTGGATTTTGGATTTTGGATTTTGGATTTTGGATTGAATTCCCGCCGCCGACTCGCCGTAGACGGCAGGAGGACGGGCGTCCCTGCCCGATGCATCCCTCTCCCCCCGCTTGCGGGGGGGAAAGGGAGGTGCAAATTCAGCCGTCAATACTATGCGGTTGAAGGCTTAAATCCTGAACCGAAAGCGCATACAGGTCGAGGATTTTCTTATAGAGGCGCTTCTCAGAAGCGCGGATGTCGCGGATCCGCTCGAGAAGTTCGTCGAAATTACCCTATCCGATGTTCCGGCCTTCTTTCAAGCGCCGGTCGTCGAGAACGAAGCCTTTGATGAGGTATTCGCGCAGCCGTTCCGTCGCCCAGCGTCTGACTGTGTGCCGCGGTGGGACCTAACCCGGTAGCCGACTGCCATTATGGCTTCTAAATTAACATAAGCCACCTCCCTAACTACATCCCGCGAACCTTCCAATCGAACTATTCGGAATTTCCGAATAGTTCGATTTCGGTCCAGTTCGCCATCCTCATAAATGTTATGGAGATGCTCATTGACAGTTACAACCGAGACCTGATACAATTCCGCCAGCCTCTTCTGCGACAGCCAGACCGACTCATCTTCGATCCGCGCCTCAATGCGCTTGAGCCATCCTCGGATTGATAGAATATAATGTCGCCGTGCTTTAAAAGCTCGTTCACTATGTCTATTTTTGGGTTGATTTATTTAAAATAAAATTGATTAATGCTAATATAAAGATGATTTATTTAAATACTTATTTATTAGTCATTAGTATTATTCATTTGTTTTAAAATTCCACCCTTACACCGCCTACAAAAAAGAACCTGAACTGATGCGCTGTCTGCCGCTCGCCGTCGTCGGAGTAGATGTATTCTGCTATATTCTTGCGGTCCAGCAGGTTCTGCACTTCCAAAGCCACTACGACCGCCCGCTTGCCGGCGAACCATTTGGAATCCCAGCGGAGGTCTAAACGGTTGTAAATCGGATAGCGAGCGCTGTTTAAGGCGCCAGCCGCCTCCCAATGATAATCCAACTCCGGACCGACATCGGTCCAGACGCGCGGCGTATAAGGCCGTCCTGATACATACCGCCAGCGTGTCGAAAGTGTAACCTCATCGCCGTTCAATGGCAGCGCGTAAGTCCACCAGCCCCAAGGCGAGCGCTGAAAACGATTAAACCAGGAATGCCGGATGAGGCTGGTCGTCCAACCCCAGACCAACGTTCCGACATGGCGGAAGTCATAGTCGGCGGGATAACGCTCGCGGCTGTCGTCGAATTCGCTCCGCCCGTAACTATAACTCAATGTGCCATACCAGTTCTTGAGCGCCTTTTGCTGCAGGAACAATTCCATACCTTGAGCCTGCTTCCTGCCGACGGCTAAATAGCGATAAGAACGAAAGGTCGGGTCGAGGTCGCGCTGTAAATGTTCTTCGCTTACAGGCAGGCTGCGGTAGTCTTTGTAATAGCCTTCCAAGGTCAATATCATCCCGGAGCTTAATTGATATGAGAGACCGGCGATATAATGGTCGGCTTGGGCGTGAGGCAAACGCTCGGTCGAGCCGGCCGGGTCGTAAGTATAGACGACTAAAGAATGGGTTTGATAGTAGCGTCCGACGGCAACATTCAGCGCGGTGCTACCTGCGATGTCCCAGCGCAACGACAGCCGCGGCGCCAAGGTATGTCGATGCGAGAGGTCGAAGCCGTCGTAGCGCAGCCCGGTGCCTACCAGCCAGCGATGCGCCGGCCGCCAGCGGTATTGCAGGAACGCTCCACCCTTCACTGCTGTCTGCGAACGCTCGACCTGCCAGACCGGCGATATTACAGTTGTATCAGCCAATCCGTCATAATTGAAATCATAGACTACAGTATCCTGCTGGAACCAACGGTCGAAGTTAAAGGTTATCGGTTTTATATCAAATCCCGCCGACCACTCATCCCGGCGGCGCGCTTGTCCCGACCACATATACGAAAACTGGTCGATTGTTTCGTTCGATTTGTTGAGGAATATAGTGCGCCGCTCGGGCATCTCCCATACCTGCTCTTTAAAATCGGTCGTAGTATGCGCCAGGATACACTCGCTATAGCCGCGGCGGGCGACAGAACGCAGCCGCGCGCCGAGGATTAAACGATTATAATGGGCATCGACCGTCTCGGCGCCGCGCGTCCAGGCGTCCGGATCCTCGGATTCGATGGTTATCCAATCCCGCGACAACATCCCAAAAATTGAGACTTTCGACTTAGGCGATAGGTCATATACGCCTTTGAACTGGGAATCCCAGTAATGCGGCACGGCGGTCAGGCCGATTGGACCTTTCAACAAATCTATATAGGATATGCGCGCCGAGTAAAGAAATGCGCCGCGTCCGGAGAATAGTGGTCCCTCCGAGTTGAAGCCGGCGCCGGCCATAGTGAGCTCTCCTTCGCCGGTCAGCCTGTCGCGGCTACCCTCGCGCAGTTCAAGATTCAGCACGCTGGATAGTTTATCGCCATAGCGCGCTGAGAAGCCGCCGGTGGTGAAGGAAACATCCTTGAGAAAAGCGATGTTCACCGCGCTGATTGGTCCGCCGGAACTGGACTGGTTGGGAAAGTGGTTGATATTGTCGATTTCAATGCCGTCGATGATGGTCAGGTTTTCGGTGGGATTGCCACCGCGCACGACGATTTCGTTAGTTTGGTCATTGGCGCCGGCGACGCCGGGCAGGGCTTGGATGACGCGCTGGACATCTTCAGCCGCGCCCGGCGCCCGGCGAATCTCCTCGAAATGCAAAGCCCGGCTGGAGGTCGGCAAATCTGCCCGCGGTCGGAAATAACCTGTCCGAAAGACGACCTCCGACGCTTCGACGGCCGCCGGCTCAAGTAAGAATTCGACTTCCGCCGACCGCCCGGGCATAACCGCAATATCGCTCTTCGCCTCCGACCTATAGCCCAGCGCGCTGACTTGCAGCGTCCAAGTTCCCGGCTTAAGGCCGGCAATTAAAAATCGACCGCTCGAATCGCTCGCCGCGCCCTTGTCCGAGCCGAACAACACAACATTGACATTGTAAATCGGCTCGCGGGTCGTGCGATTGAGCGCTAGGCCGCGGATAGAACCTGTGTTCGGCTCGGCAAATGAAACTGAAAAATGCAGGAATAAAATGAATAAGATATTGTGAGACTTTTTCACCGGTCGTTTGATTATGGATTGATTTTTAACATTCTAGTGTTCACTTGCA
>Ga0194113_10009293_pt1 | contig 11893 bp, 13 predicted proteins | sample TA2MahC200mmetaG_FD_146193 | JGI IMG/M metagenome (GOLD analysis project Ga0194113, IMG submission 146193) | Freshwater microbial communities from Lake Tanganyika, Tanzania - TA2015017 Mahale Deep Cast 200m | ecosystem: Environmental > Aquatic > Freshwater > Lake | place: Tanzania: Lake...
CACCATACACCATATCCACTTCGATAAAAAAAATTCCAAGAGAATTATTCGAATCCCCATATCTGGCGCAGCGGCTTAGTCCTTCACACGTCATTCTTCAACTTCGCAGCAGAATGACGCTTATTCGAAATAGTGATTCATAATATTCATTACAATTCAGGATTATACCTGTTAATCAGCAACCAGATTATACTTCCATATCATTTTTTACATAGATGCTGTGTTATAATTAATTCTAAAAAATGAGGAAAAGATTACCATGAAAGAGTATCCGGGCGGCTGCTGGTTCTATCATGTGCAACCGATCAATACCAGCCTTGCCGACCAATAATCGAAAATAATGCCTATGTCATATCGAGCATGGTTTCAATGCATTAACCATCAGTGCAGAGCGAGCTATCCGCTCAACTCGATCGTCTATCGCTGCAAGACATGCGGCTCGCTGCTGGAAGTACATCACGACCTTCACGCCCTCAGCTACCGCGATGCCAAGGCGTGGATAAAACTCTTCGAAGACCGCTACAAGTCCACCGAGTGGCCCTACGGTTCCGGTGTGTGGGGCAAAAAGGAATGGATCCTGCCGCAGATTGACAACGATAATGTTGTCTCGCTTTACGAGGGCGGTACCAACCTATTCTGGGCCGAGCGGTTCGGTAAGATGCTCGGCATGGAGGATCTCTGGATCAAACTCTGCGGAAACTCCCACAGCGGCTCGTTCAAGGATCTCGGCATGACAGTGCTCGTGTCGCAGGTCAAGCAGATGATCAGCGAGGGAGCGCCGATCAAAGCGGTCGCCTGTGCATCCACCGGAGACACATCGGCCGCGCTGGCAGTTTACTGTGCTGCAGCCGGCATCCAGTCTATCGTATTGCTTCCGAAGGGCAAAATCTCGATCGAGCAGCTCATTCAGCCGGTCGCCAATGGTGCTCTGGTGTTGTCGCTGGACACCGACTTCGACGGATGCATGAGCGTCGTTCAGGAAATCACTAAAGACGAGACGATCTACCTGGCCAATTCAATGAACTCTTTGCGAATCGAGGGACAGAAAACCGTTGGCATTGAGATCGTCCAGCAATTCGATTGGAAGACGCCTGACGTTATTATCATTCCCGGCGGTAACCTTGGGAATGTCTCCGCTCTGGGAAGCGGCCTGCTTATGATGCGCGATCTCGGCCTGATTGCCACGCTGCCCCGCATCGTCGTTGCCCAGGCAGAGCGCGCCAACCCGCTCTACCGCTCGTATCTGAAAAACTTTGAGACCTTTGAGCCGATCCAAGCCCAGAAGACACTGGCCAGTGCTATCCAGATTGGCAACCCGGTCAGCGTCGAGAAAGCTATCCGAACGCTGAAGCAGTTCAACGGAATCGTAGTGGACGCCACAGAGCAGGAACTGGCCGACGCTGCAGCACTCGGTGACACCACCGGCATGTTAAACTGCCCGCACACCGGCGTCGCGCTGGCGGCGCTGATCAAACTGCTCAAGGCCAGCAAGATTGATAAGTCCGAGCGCGTCGTGGTCATCTCAACAGCTCACGGTCTGAAGTTCACCGACTTCAAGGTCCGCTATCACGAGGGAACGCTGGACTTCCCCTGCCTCTTCGCCAACAAACCGATCGAACTACCTCCCAGCGTGGACGCGGTCAAGGAAGCCCTCCAGCAGGCTTTGCAGAAGAGGAAGAAAACCGATGTCTAAAAAGTCTTCGAAAGCCAAAAACTGGAAACCAGCTACCCTCGCCATCCATGGACTGGGCCGGGTTCCAAAAGCTCACTATGCAGTCTCCACACCGATTGTCCAGACCTCCAACTACTACTTCGACTCCACCGCCGAAGTGCTGGAATTCATGAAGGCCAAGAGCGAGGGCCGTGTGGTGCGCGAGCACGAATATGGCCGCTACGGTAACCCAACCCAACAGGAATGTGAACGCAAGCTGGCAGCCATCGAGGGCGCCGAGCAGGCTCTGCTCTTCGCCACCGGCATGAGCGCAGTGATAATGACGTTGTTAGCCTACATGCGCCGCAATTGCCACATCATCTTCACTAACGACTGCTACCGCCAGACTCGCGATTTTGCTACAACCCTGCTGGCCGAGTTCGGCTTGGAAGTCTCGCTGGTGGACCCGAATGCCAAGGCCATCGCCCAGGCGATCCGTCCCAACACCAACATCATCTTCACTGAATTGCCGACTAATCCCTACCTGCGCGTTCTGGATATGCCGGCGGTGGTGAAAGTCGCCAAGAAGCACCGCGTGATGACTATCATTGATGCCACTCTTGCAACACCTTACAACATTACGCCTCTTGAATTGGGCGTAGATATCGTCATCCACTCTGCCACCAAGTATCTCGGCGGCCACAATGACCTGCTGGCTGGCGTCGCCCTTGGCAAACAAGACGTCCTGAACAACCTCAACCGCTTACAGCGTATGATTGGCGCCACGCCTGGCCCGTTCACCTGTTTCCTTCTCGAACGAGGACTGAAGACTTTTGCACTTCGCATGAAGCATCACAACCGCGCCGGGCTTGCCATCGCCCACATGCTCGAATTGCACCCAAAAACAGAGAAGGTCTGGTATCCCGGCCTAAAGTCGCACCCGGATTACCGCATTGCAACCCAACAGATGCGCGGCTTTGGCAGCGTGATTACCTTCCTCCTCAAAGGCGGCGACAAGGAAACCCGCAAGTTTATTGATTCTCTGAAGCTGTTCCTGATAACGCCCAGCCTCGGTGGCAGCGAAAGCCTTGTGACGCAGATGGCGACCATGTCATTCTTTGACTACCCTGAGGACTACCGCCGCTCGATCGGCATGGTGGACAACCTCGTCCGCATCGCACTGGGACTGGAGGACGTAGACGACCTGATTGCCGACCTGAAACAAGCGTTAGACAAAATCTAACTCGCCTGTCGGTTCACCCACACTATAAAAATAAATGAGGTAGTATGATAAATTTTTATTTTCACAATTGCCTATTTCAACCAATAGTCATTAGGTTCAAAACTTCTTAAATCTATTTAGTAGTTGACAATAATGTAATGTTCTTATTATAATTGACCGACTGGTCGGTCATAATAATAAAATCAAAATGTCTCCTAAATTTGTAGACAAAGAAGAGAAAAAGAGAGCAATCCTGCGGGCTGCGAGAAAGGTTTTCGCACAGAAGGGATTTGCCTCGACCAAAATGGAAGATATCGCCAGAGAGGCAGGCATAGGAAAGGGAACTGTCTATGAGTACTTCAGGAGTAAGGATGATATATTTCTTGCTCTTTTTGAAGAATCAAAAGCTGAGTTCCATCGACGTATCTTTACTATAGAAAAAAGGTTACCTCCAAAAGAAAGACTCCAGCTATTTATTAACTCTTCCCTAATGGCTTTTGAGGAATGGAGCGACTTAAGCCATATCCTTCTTGACTTCTGGGCAGAACATAAGAGTGCTGGTTCAATAAAATTTAAATTTGATGATCTTTATAAAAGTTCAAAACATAATTTAGCAGCTTTAATCAAAGCAGGTATTAAAAAAGGAGATTTCAAAAAGGTCAACCCTTTGCATACTGCATCTATACTTATTTCGATCATTGACGGGCTATTGCTCCAGTGGGTTTTTAACCCTAAAAGCTTTTCTTTAAGGGATATCGGAAGTGATGTGGCTGAAATAATTCTGTCTGGTATAAAAAAGGAGAAGTCTCGATGAAGATATTACTAATACAGCCAGCAAAAGCACCTGTGACCATCGGCGGCGATGATGTGTATCTATACGAGCCCCTCGCCCTTGAATACATTGCTGCAGGAGTGACTGACAATCATGATGTGAAAATATTCGATATGCGCCTTGAAAAAGATTTAAAAAAGATTTTCGATGAATTCAAACCTTATGTGGTTGGCATCACTGCATATACGGTCAATGTCAACATAGTAAAAACACTTTTTAAAGAAATAAAGACATGGAACCCTGAAGTCTTTACTGTCATCGGTGGACACCATGCTACGGTATCTCCTGAGGATTTCCTTGACTCATCCATTGATCTCATCATCATGGGTGAAGGTGTTTTTGCGTTTCAAGAACTTATGAGAAGACTCGGAAAGAAAGAAAATTTTGATGGAATGAAAGGGATAGTCTATAAAGAGGAGGGCACTATCATTAAAATTCCCCTTGAGCCTGTTGTCGACCTTGACGCCCTGCCCTTACCAAAGAGAGACCTTACGAAACAATATAGAAGCTCCTACTTCTCGGAATGGATGAAGTCTTTGGCATCCATACGCACATCAAAGGGATGCCCTTTCAGGTGTAACTTCTGCGCCCTCTGGAAACTCACAGGTGGAAGATACCTGACAAGAAAACCTGGAAACATAGTCAAAGAACTTTTCACTATCAAAGAAGAGTTTGTCTTTTTTGCTGATGATGAATCCCTGATAGATGCGAAAAGAATGATGGAACTCGCAAGACTTATAAATGAATTCGGCATAAAAAAGCGTTATTTCCTTTACGGCAGAAGTGATACCATTGTAAAGCACCCCACATGGATATAGAAATATATGCCTCTTTTATCATAAGGCCAGAATTCGTGAAGGAAGACTTTAGGGAATTCAGAGACTATTGCCGTAATCTAAGACTAAATTTTGCAACCTTTTCTGTGCTCACACCCCTTCCAGGGACAGACCTTTATGAAAAGGTTAAAGATCAACTAATAACACATAATTACGACTATTTTGATTTTTTACATACCCTTCTTCCAACAACTCTTCCTCTTAAAGAATTCTACAGAGAGCTTTACGAACTTTATAAAAAGTCAGTTCCTTTGCACTCATGGATTTCATTCATAAGGAAATTTCCATTAGTAGAGATACCATCTATTCTTAAGATATCAAATCGAGTCTTTAATCAGATCAGGAATGCATACAAGGATTATGATGGGTATTTGTAAAAGAATTGTTTCAGGAAGTTAAAAGTCCTATCCCATACTTTTTAATCTTATACCCGATCTGCCGTGACGTAATGCCAAGCATCCTCGCTGCCCTTGCCTGAACCCAGCCAGACTTCTCAAGGGCAGTGAGAATACTTGATTTCTCTATGTCCTCGATCCCTGCCTTAAGTGACTCATTGTTCAGGACTTCTTTGGATGCGAGCAGTTTGAGGTTTATCGGGAGGTCTGAAGATGTAATCGCTTCTCTATTGGACATGATCACCATCCGCGCAAAATAGTAATCACTGCGCATTATACCATTTTTGATTTAACTTTCAGAATGTAGTAACATAGTTAAAATTTCGGGGGTTTTTCATGCCGATCTATGAATATATATGCAAAAATTGTAATCACAGTTTCTCTGTATTACAAAAGGCAGTTTCTACAGAAAAAGATACCATGTGTCCAAAATGCGGATCATTATGATATAAAGAAAAAATTCTCTGTATTTAGTTGTGTTTCTCCGGGAAAAAGCCTTTCAACTTCCTCTCCAACATCGGATTTCAGTGGCGGAGGTTGAAGAATCTCCTCCTGCTGAACCGTGAGTTCAAGAAAAGGACAAGATAACCCTCTATTACACTATTTTTATTATTTTTTTGTGACCCGTTAAGACATTGACAGGGTAATCATTAAATTGGTAGAATTGTATTTAATTTTCAGACAGAGGGGAGGGGTATATGAATGCCCTTTGTAAGGGTTCGTGAGAGCGACTCTTTTGAAAACGCGCTGAAAAAGTTCAAAAAACAGTGCGAAAAAGAAGGAATCCTCTCCGATATAAAGAAGAGAGAGCACTACGAGAAACCGAGTGCGAAAAGGAAAAAAAAGGCACTTGCTGCCCGTAAAAAAGCTCTTAAGAGAGTAAAGTTGGCGGTAAGGTAATGTCCCTTCTGCAGAAATTTGACGATGATTTGAAGGTAGCTATAAAGACATCGGATAAACTGAAGGTTTCTGTCTTAAGGATGGCAAAGGCAGCCCTTAAGAACAGACAGCTAGAGAAAAGGGGAGAATTGTCCGAAGATGAAATACTCTCTGTCATCTCTATGCTCTCTAAACAGAGAAGGGAGTCAATTGAACAGTTTTCAAAGGGAGGAAGAGATGACCTCGCCGATAAAGAAAGACAGGAACTCGAAATACTCCAATCATATATGCCAAGTCAACTCACCCCGGAAAAACTTGACAGAATAATCATCGATACAATAAAAGAATCTTCTGCACAAGGCATAAAAGACATAGGTAAGGTAATGAGCCTCCTTATGCCTCGTGTAAAAGGCGCTGCGGATGGAAAGGTTGTCAATCAGCGCGTAAAAGAACTTTTGGAAAAGATATGAAACTTAAAGATATTTACAAAAAGGCTATAGAAACTGGCCTTAAGAATGATCCTCGTGGCAATGAAGCTGCCACAAAAGATCTATTACGCAGGGAAAAAGAGTTTAATGAACTCAAACCTGACGAGAAAGAGTTTTTTGATACAGAATCCCTCCAGAACCCTTATTCTGATTCAAGAATTCTCTACGGCACAGGTGAAGAGGAAATTAAAAGTATCCTCATTGGTATTGATATTGAAGTCGGGGAAATACTCCTTGCTGATAACCTCAGGTCAAAGGGCAGGCGTGTTGATCTTCTTCTCTCACACCATCCTGAAGGAAGAGCATACGCAAACCTTTACAGTGTGATGCAGATGCAGTCTGATATTTTGAACAGATTTGGCGTCCCTATTAATATTGCAGAAGGACTCATGGAAGGGAGGATAAAGGAAGTAGAGCGAAGATTGATGCCTGCTAACCATACAAGGGCAGTTGATGCAGCAAGGCTTCTCAATATTCCATTTCTCTGTCTTCATACACCTGCTGACAATATGGTTGCAAGTTATCTCCAGCGACTGTTCGATGAAAAGAAACCCTATCTTGTCGCCGATGTGCTCGACATACTCAAGGGCATTCCTGAGTACAAAGATGCAGGTCTTTATAGCGTCGGCCCCAAGATTACTCTTGGCCAAAAGAATAGAAAAGCAGGAAAAATTTTTGTTGATATGACAGGTGGTACAGAGGGAGCAAAGGACATATTTGAAATCCTTACCACAAGCGGAGTGAGTACAATAGTAGGGATGCACCTCAGCGAAGACCATCGTAAAGAGGCAGAAAAAAACCACCTGAATGTCATCATTGCTGGACATATTTCGAGCGATACACTCGGCCTGAATTTACTCATAGACGACCTCTCTAAAGGTGAGTCATTAGAAATTCTTGAATGCTCCGGCTTCAGAAGATTCAGCAGGTCGGAATCGACTCGTCACTGAGCTTAATGAAAGCTGACAGACTCCTTGAAGAAATAAAGTCTAAAATAGACATTGTTGAGTTTATATCTGATTATGTCAACTTAAAGAAAACAGGACAGAACTACAAAGCGCTCTGTCCTTTCCATTCTGAAAAAACCCCGTCATTTATGGTCAGCCAATCCAAACAGATATTTCACTGTTTTGGATGTGGAATCGGAGGCGATGTCGTAAGCTTTTTGATGAAACACGAAAACCTCTCATTCGGTGAAGCATTACGGCATATTGCAAAAAAAGCTGGCATCAAGATAACAGACTACACGGTGAGCAAAGATTTTTATGAAAAGCGCGATAGGATACTCCACATTAACAAAGAGGCAATGAATTTTTTTATAAAAACCCTTAATGGTTCAGAAGCAGCGAGGGCATATCTTGAGAAAAGAGATATTCACGAGGATTCCATTCACAGATTTTGCATAGGTTATGCACCTGAGGAAAGGGATGGTCTTTGTAAGTATCTGAAGAAGATCGGCTTCAGCGATTCTCTTATCAAAGATGCAGGGCTTGCTCTGTCTGATGAAAGAGGTTACAGAGATGTGTTCAAGAAACGTATCATTTTCCCCATATTTAATTATCAGAATGATGTGATTGCCTTTGGTGGAAGGGTTATGGACAATTCGCTCCCGAAATACCTCAATACTTCTGAGACTGAAGTATTCAAGAAAGGCGAGGCACTCTTTGCCTTGAATCTCGCAAAAGAAGAGATACGGAAAAAAGGTTATGCCATTGTTGTTGAGGGCTATCTTGATGCGATAGTATGCCACCAATATGGTTTCAAAAACACAGTTGCACCATTGGGCACAGCCTTAACGTCGAGTCACTCTGAACAAAAGCATCAGCTTTCTACAGACAGCCATTTACAGAGGCTTAATAAACAGCACTTGCAGTGGCTCAAACCGCTCACCGGAAAAGTAGTAATCGTTTTTGATAGTGATGAGGCAGGTGTTGCTGCTGCAAAAAGGTCTCTGGCAATCCTTTCTGAATGTGACTTCAGAATAAAAATCTCACTCCTTCCTAAAGGTGAAGATCCTGATAGTTTTTTAAGAAAGAATGGCGAACAGCAGTTTAAAAATTTGCTTTCCAGTGCTCTGTCTATTATAGAGTTCCTCCAGACTACGTCAAGGGGAGATAGAATAGATACTGTAAAAGAGGCTCTTGGAATAATTGCAGCCACAACGGATTTGATTTTAGCTGAGGAACTCCTCAGTGAACTTGCTGACAGATTGAGGATACATGAATCAGTTCTCAGAAGTGAACTCAAAAAGATAAAGAAAAAGACTGGTCCCCATAAATTGGAAGGACTCAAGATAGATAAGACAATAAAGAGTAGAGAGGAGTATCTTCTCTTAAGCGCGATTATTGCATCTCCTGAAAAAGCAGATGATATACTCTCACGATTAGATATTGAAGATTTGAGAGAAGATACAATAAAGTCTCTCTTTAAGAAAATTAAGGCCCTTGCAAATAAATGTAATTTGAGTTCCCTTCTCGATGCGGCAGATGACTCGGAAAAGGTCATAATTACTGCGCTCTCTCTCAAACCTGGATTTGACTTAGAACATATTGACAGAAACATTGATGATTGTCTGCATACACTCTTACAGAAAAAATTCGAAGAGAAAGTAAGGCATGCTGAAGAATCTGGTGATATTGCTCTTCTGAATTTACTGCTCAAAGAAAAACGTAGTCTTATGAAAAGGGTTATTCCATGAAAGACTATTTTGATTATTTTGATTACTTCGATGAATATGATGATGAGAAATACGCCAAGTATATAAATAATGAGGTGGAGAGCATCACTAAGGAAGAAAGAGACCATAGTTTTACAGAAGACGAGAAAGACCCTATACGTTTCTACCTGAAGGAAATGGGAAACATGTTACCACTTACACGGGAAGGCGAGGTAGAGATTGCCAGAAAAATGGAAGATGGAAGGGAGAAGGTTCATAGAGCAATATTTTCACTTCCCTTTGCGCTAAGGAAACTTATCACCTTAGGCAAGATGGTGAGAATTGGAGAGGCTCCTCTTACATATATCGTTCAGAATGGAGAAGAATACTCAGAAGAAGAATTATTACTCGAAAGAAAACGATTTTATGATATTGCAGAAAAAATTGGCAACCTTTACCAGAAAAGAAATGTATATCTCCAAAAATTGAAAGAGACCCCTCCTATCAAACCACGCAAAACTCTTAAAAGAGCTCCGCATAAGGAGGATACAAATCCCACTCGTACACTCATTAATACTCTCGAAAAAAACAGGTGCCAGATACATGAAAAAATACGTGAACTCAGGTTAAAAGAGGATATCATCACTGCATTCTCTGATGAACTGAAACAGTCAGTAATAGAAATAGACGACCTGCAGAAGAAAATTGCAGCCATAAGAAAAAGGATAAGATATTCAAGATCTGATATGAATAAAGAATGTCAGTTGTACAAAAAGGAAATTAAAAAAATAGAAACATTATTTGGTCTAAAGTTCGCTGGAATGAAGAAGGCCGTTAAGGTTCTTTTGGATGGGGAGAGAGAAGTACATAAAGCAAAAAAGACGATGATAGAATCTAATTTACGCCTCGTAATCAGCATTGCAAAAAGATATTTCAGTAAAGGGTTGAGTTTTTCGGATCTCATCCAAGAAGGAAACATCGGGCTCATGAAAGCTGTTGATAAATTCGAGTACAGGCGCGGATACAAGTTCAGTACCTATGCAACCTGGTGGATTAAGCAGGCAATAACAAGGGCAATTGCTGACCAGTCAAGGACAATAAGGATACCAGTACACATGGTGGAAACGTGCAATAAAATAACCAAGACAACAAGGGAATTTGTCCAGGAACAGGGCAAAGAGCCTGCTGTTGATGAAATTGCTGAAAGATTGAAGATTCCCGTGGAAAAGATAAAGGGAATACTCAAAATCTCAAGAAATCCTATATCTCTTGAAACCCCGATCGGGAAAGAAGAAGACTCTTATCTAAGAGACTTTATAGAAGATAAGGCAATGTTATCTCCACTTGATGCCGCTATACGAGACGAAATGAAAAAGCAAATTGACAAAATTTTATGCTCTCTCTCTCCCAAGGAAGAGAAAATAATAAGAAGGCGATTTGGTATTGGCGAAGATATCCCACATACACTTGAAGAGGTTGGACTGGAATTTGATGTTACACGCGAGCGGATAAGACAGATAGAAGCCAGGGCAATAAGAAAACTCAAGCACCCTTCCAGAAGCAAATGGCTCAGGACATTTATCGAAAGCCACCACTAAGATTGTATGCTTTATTTCCCTTTCTTTTTATGACTTCTCCTGAGCTCTTCAGACATTGCTTTAATCTCTGTTAAGTCTCTCTGCATTTCGCTCCAGCCATACCATAATGCGTAATCAGGGTTTGCATGAAATGTGCCCTGGAATGTTCTCATCCTGTGCTTGAGAAACATCAAAAAGAGTTTCTGTTCAATAACCGTTGGTGCATCATGAAAGGTAAGCAGGTCAGGAAATGGATAGGCGTAATTCTTTGGCTTTGCAAGTATGCCATCCTTGTATAAGGCGGCAACAATTCGAAGTCCTTTAGCCATCAAACGATCCGATTCTCTAATCATCTGATCGCCTTTTTCGAGCTCACCCTTCGCAAAATTAAAAGAATGGCATTTATTACACGTTCTCAACATCTTCTCACGTTCGTTTTTCCAATCTTCCTGAGTGAGTCGTGCAACATCAGCTGCCTTAACAACTTCAAGACGCGCTGTTGGTTTCCCTTTCGGGTCAAGCACACCAAGACCTTGAAGGATTGTGACTCGGTCAGAGGCCCACTGTTTGTCTTCAGGCATTGGAAGCCTCACAGCGAGAAATCCCCACGCTGTCCTCACAGCATGATTTCCTTCCTGCATATGGCAGGTCTGACAGGTCGGTGCCGCAGCTGTTTCAGGGAGCATTTTATTCTGTTTCAGCAAATACCTGACCCCGTGTTTTGATGATGAATACATTTCCCACTGTGGATGGTCAATACCCATGTGGCAGGTTTGGCAAGCCTGTGGCTGCCTTGCTTCTTGTGCAGAGAAGAGGTGCCGCGTATGGCATGCATCGCATGAAGCAAGACCGAAACCGCCACCCTCTCTCCTTAATTCTTTTATCTCGGCCTCTGTCTTTAATCCGATCTTGTGACATCCGCCACAGCCTTTCATTCCTTCCATCAAAGCCATAGGTTGCCAGTGGGCAGTCGGCATTGCTTTCATCGAAGCCCAGCCAAAGGCGTGCTTTCCTCCCTTGAACTGCTGAACCTGCTTCTGATGACAGCCAGCACAGACCTCAGGAGTTGGAATTCTTACCTTTTCAACATCATATACAGACTCTCATGTTGATCGCTATGGCATGTTGAGCATTCAATCCCATTTTGGCTGTGCTTGCTCAGCTGCCAATCGGAGATAATTTGAGGATTAATTTTTTTATGGCAATCAATACAAACCTGAGCTGAAACACTAAAAGTAAAAAATAAACTTGCCAGACAAATGATAAGAACTCTGTATTTCATAATTCGTCTCCTTTGCTTAAAAAGTTCTTTTTCGGGAGCATAGCAAATGATTAAATTAACCTTCCTTCATTATAA
>Ga0194113_10009296_pt1 | contig 11893 bp, 19 predicted proteins | sample TA2MahC200mmetaG_FD_146193 | JGI IMG/M metagenome (GOLD analysis project Ga0194113, IMG submission 146193) | Freshwater microbial communities from Lake Tanganyika, Tanzania - TA2015017 Mahale Deep Cast 200m | ecosystem: Environmental > Aquatic > Freshwater > Lake | place: Tanzania: Lake...
AGATTGGCCCTAGGATGTTGGCCCGAATAGCCAAGCACACTGGACTTCAGCCAACTGATCTATGAGGGTGGCGCGTTTAGCTAACCGGTCCACATTCGTCTTAGCCCCAACCGATTGTGCCATTGTGATTGGCGCTCGATTCATGGGTGAGAGCATCAGCCGGCCTACCCCCTTCGATCCTCTCAGAAGCTGATCTTCACCCCACCCCCATAGGCGAACTGCCGACCCGTCGAAAAGGCTTCATAGGACGCCGATACATACACAGAAGCCTTGCTGGCGACCACATATTCCAGGCTGCCGCTCAGCGTCAGATCGTTGATGCCGCGATTCTGCCCGGTGCTGCTGAAGCTCACACCCGCCCCAGGCAGGGAGGCGTTGAGCGAACTGTTGCCGTTGCGATCCGCCAGCACATCCACCTGATAGGCCACAGCCAAGCGCGGCTTGAGCAGCTGGGTTTTCTCAGGGTTCAGGGGGATCGCCGCCACCAGCTCGGCGCCCATCGTTCCCACCAGGCTGTGGCTGGTGTTGCCCCCCACGTTCAGGCCCATGGTGGGGTCTCCGCTTTCGCTGAAGCCGTCCTGCTGATAGGCCCCATAGGCCACACCCAGTTGGGGCTTGAGCGTGATCGGCACCGGGGCGGTTGTCTTGCTGAGCGGAATCGCATAGTCAGCCTCCAGCCCCGCGGTATAGGCATGGGCCGTTGAAGTCCTCGCAGTACCCGGCTCAGGACTTGCGGCGCCGCGCATTGGCCTGGGCGGTCAAACTGAAGGTCAATCCCCGAGTCGTTCGCGTCCAGAACATGCGGAGAGAGTGGGGCTCATGCTCATCGGCAGGCACCGTCACCTTGGCGACTGACCTCCTTGACCAGGACCAAGGCTTTCAGGATTTCGTGATCGTCCATGAGTTGCTCCATCTTCGCTACAGCAACCACGGGCGCATGTTCAAGGCACTGATGAGTGCGCATGTTCCCGGGTGGAGGAGGTTTGAGAAAATCGAGGAGCGGCTTGCTTCCTTGATCCCCCGCCCAGTGCCTTTGTCTACTAGGGCTGACCAGAGTATCTGTAGCTCTTGTGTACACTCTGTTCTGCCTGGAGATGCTGAACTACCTGCCGCTGCACTGGACAACGAAGAAGACTATTGAGCCAGCCTTTTAACTTCCTTCAATCGCGCTTCAGTATGCATGCCATGCATGCTGCCTCCGACAATCCCCTTGCACAATCCGATTTCGATCCCCTTGGTGCTTGCATCTTATCCTTGGTCTAGCGCTTACACCAGTTTCAGCTGTATTAGCAAGAAGCCCAGCTATTCCTTTGGCAACTTAGGGATCTCTCTTCTTGGCCATGCGGGGGAATTAATCGATATCATTGTCTCGTAGTTGCTTTGGTCGCCGCAGCCTGCTTTGCTCCATGGAAACCCCTAATGATGATCTAATCACAGCTTTTAAGACGGGACGTCTTAATGCAGCGAACATTTCAGCACGTGCACTTCGAGAGTTGGGAAAGAGGGACTCCGGCTTGTGGGGGTCAATCAGGCCCGGCTGGGGAATTTTAAACTCGGCCGAAGAGCTTGATCAGTATCTGTATAGCTATGGTTCCATGACATTGGGTCAATGGCGAGCCTTGCCAAATGACATTCGTCTGCCAGATCAGCCCACCAGAATTGTTGATTAAGGATGTGGACAAGGGCTTGGTGGTGCGTGTGCTTTTGACTTCTTCGGCGCTTCTTTGAGAGGTAGAACCTCAGTTGTGGTCCTGATCGAGCCATCTAAACTGGCATTGGCGAGGGCTGAAGCTGTATACAACTGCTATTGCAGTGATGCTTTGATTATTCCAGTAATTAAGAATATAAATGAAATCGAACTGAATGATCTGAGCCATTGGGATGGCGCCCTCACCCTACATCTCTTCTCAAACGTTTTGGATATCGATCAATTCTGCTATAGTACGCTTGCTTCAAAGATGTTCTGTTGTAAAGGAGCTCATATCATCCTTGCGGTAAGCTATGATAGTGTAAAGATGGGAGGTGCGAAGCGGTTTCACGGCTTTCGCTCTTCCATTGAAGACTTAGACGGTGTTGTAGTGTGCGATTCACGTGTTGAATCGTTAGGGAGTTCTTCCGGCGATCCAATGATATTCTTGCACATGAGAATTGAGGTCTAGGTGTTGGAACTAGCAATTGGAAGAGAACGCGGCTCGCCCATCAGAGTCTGCACTGGTATTCCTTGCGATATTCATTGGAGCGCCGAGCTTGGGGGTTATAGGGTCCAGATACCTAAAGGCGAACTTGTATACATTGAGAATTTCTTCGGACGAGAAGTTAGTGATCGTGCCATTTCGTACTTTCAAGAAAATGATTCTTTTGATTGGAAGTCTCACTGCTGGAGAGGTGTTTCTCATGACCATTTCCAGGCAATTCAATTTGCCAATATTCAATGGAAGCAGGAATATATAGGAATGTATGGGAGACGTATCCCGCTTCCCCGATTAACGTCGTTGTATGCGGATGCTGATCTATCCTACTCGTATTCTGGACTTGTCTCCACAGCGAATGAATGGAACAAAGGTTTGCTCTACTTAAGAGAGAGGGTTGAGTCTTTTGCTGGGCATAGATTCAATAGTGTCCTCTTAAACTGGTATCGCGATGGAAAAGACGGCCTAAGCTGGCACGCTGATGATGAGCCCGAATTGGGCAGAAATCCGATCATTGCATCTGCCAGCTTCGGATCTTCGAGAGATTTCACTCTTCGAATGAATCATGATCACCAACTTAAATTAACCCTGCCACTTCGCCATGGTTCGCTTCTGTTGATGCATGGCCAAATCCAGCACTATTGGCAGCATTGTGTTCCGAAAAGGAAGAATGTATCTGCCTCAAGATTTAATCTAACTTTCCGGCGTATTGAAAGGTTCTAGGGCCTGTTTACAAACTCATACGGTCTCGACCGCCATGCCTTCAGCACGATTACATTCTTCACCCGCTCCGCGTAGCTCGCGCAGTTCTCATTGCGGATCACCCCCTCCCCCTCCGCTGCGTGGATCGCATTCACCACTCCGTCGCGCTTCTCCAGGAAGCCCACGTGGCTCACCTCCAGCCCCGGAATCTTCGCCACCAGCGCGAACAGGACACCATTGCGCAGTGAGGGCAGCACCCGCAGCAGGCCCGCCAGCGGGATGTAGGCCTGTTTCACCGTCAGATCCTCCTCCAGATCCGTGATGCACTGCCTGATGCGGGCCAGCCGCATCGGCTTGTAGCTGGCCACGTGGTTGTTCATGAAATTGAGCGCTAGCGTGCGCTGGCTGGCCCCTGGCAGGAACGCGGTGAGGTTCACCACGTTGCCGTTCCGTTCGGCCGCCTCCGCCCAGTGGCTGTTGTAGTGCTGCCGCCGGCAGTAGTGCACCTCGCCGTCCACGCACCGCAGCCTCCGCACGTGCTGCGTGATGCGCTCCACCCCTTCGTCATGCGTGTCTACTTTGCGGCTGTTGCTCAACGCCAGCAGCTGCTCCACGAACAGAAGCAATCGAAGTTGGTGAGATCCAGTACCAGCCGCTCTTTCCCTCCTTCATCCAGGGAGAACCCCTTGACCGGGTAAACTAGAAAGCAATGCGCTAGCTACATCAGCGGCTGGTTACCTTCTGACCTGGACCTTGACCAATTAAGGGGGATGTCAGTTGAGATTGCATGAATCTTGAACTGCAATCGCCGATTGGGCTTGCGGATTCGCCTATAGTTTATTTCTAGTCAACCTAGCTGTCAGCCGTTTTTGTTGCTGGCTTATTACTGGCGTGCCCCTTTCAATTCCCTTTTTGGTGTCATGCCCCTTACCACTCGAGACATTATCGCCATTAGACGATGTGAAAACGGAGAATCGCTTGATCGGATTCTTGATCTACTGAAGGCCCGCCATGGAGATGCTTGGTCCAGTGTGGAGTCCGAGGCGTTGCATCATATTGAAGTTAGACGAAAGCGGCTGAAGCAAGCAGACCAAGAGCTCGAGCAAGCGCGCATTGTTGAAGCCCGGTTCAAGGCTGAGAGTGAGGCGGCTGAAAGTGAGTTTCAGCAGCTTGTCTCAGAAGTGAGGCGTTTAGGGTTTACGGAAAGTAAGCAGGTATCTGCCTATATTGTCAACAATAGCCTTGGGCGCAAGTATAGGCACATATCAGGAGTCTTGACCATGCGCAGAGACGATGACTCATGGCAATATCACGGAGGTTTTCCGCCTGAAATCTATGCGCGACTATGCCACGAGCTCGGGTTGAGTCAGCAAGGAACAAATGCTGTGCCAGAATCGTTCACTCCTTTTAAGGATATCGTTGACAGTGAATAGCTTGTCGAGCGAACTTGAATTCTGTCTTATTTGGTTTGCTTGACCCTTTAAACCTCAGTTCGTCGATGCGCCTTCAATGACGGGTCGGCTAGGGATTCTTTGCTTTCAGCTGGGATTGATTCTTTAAAATGGGAAGCTACAACTTGCTTCCGACGACTTGTCCGGTCTTGTTTAGCGAACAAGGCGGTTGGCTGATAGGCAGGTTCATTTGGGCGCGCTACTCAGCATCCTCCCCGGTGGATAGCTGGTTGTATCCTACTCGTCTGGAAAACCACTTCACTGGATACTATGTCTGATATTCTTAATTCGTCTGACGTTGTCTACGAAAACTGTCAGAGGTCTTAGCTCAATGCTGCTCAGACGACAAGATGTAGTTGCGAAACCTTTGTCCTAGTATGCCTACTTATATTAACAGCGCTTTGCCCTAGTCGTCTAGGCTTGCCTTTGGAAGATTGTTGACCGCTCCCGGGAACCTCGAAGGCAGTTGCGCCTTGGATATGGCTCTGACGACCGCCGATATCGGCATCCACCTTTTGATGGACAGCACGGTGATCCTGCAGGAGATCGAGGCCCGCATCACGGCGCGGGTCTTCGCGGCGGTACACCAGCCGGAACGGGGCCCTGACGTGCGAGTGGTGTTGGACCAGTTACTGGCCGTGCTCGATGCCACCAGCCCGGATGGGGGCATCTGAAGCGCCGGGATTTCTCCTCGTTCCATTCTGGGGCTCCTGCTCCCTGCCCTCGGTGAATGGAGTGTGCTCCGATACTTGGTGGTGATGGCGCTCCTCAGCCCAGGTCTTGTTGCCCTTCCCCTTATGGGTAGCCCTCATCTCCCGGGCTTAGCCTCATCTGCCGCATTCCCCTCATTCGGCCTCGGCCGATAGATCGCCACCCCTATCACATCCTTCACCCGAGCTGCGTACGTTTCGAAGTTCTCACTGCGGATCACCCCCGCTCCCTCGGCGGCGTGGATGGCGTTCACCGCCCCGTCGCGCTTCTCCAGGAAGCCCACGTGGGTCACATCCAGCCCCGGTACCTTCGTCACCAGTCCGAAGATGTCGCCATTGCGCAGCGAGGGCAGCACCCCCGGCAGGGCCGCCAGCGGGATGTAGGCCTGGTTGATCACCAGATCCTTCTCCAGCTCCGTGATGCACTGCCGGTTGCGGGCCTGCCGCATCGGCTTGTAGCTGGCCACATGGTTACTCATGAAGTTGAGCGCCACCGTGCGGCTGCTCGCCCCCGGCAGGAACGGGGTGAGGTTCACCACATAGCCGTTGCGCTCGGCCGCCTCCGCCCAGCGGCTGAAGTAGTGCTGCCGGCGGCAGTAGTCCACTTCTCCGTTCACGTAGCGCAGCCGCCGCACGTGCTGCATGAAGCGCGCCAACCCCTCGTCCTGGGTGTCCACCTTGCGGCTGTTGCTCAGCGCCAGCAGCTGCTCCACGAACAGGAAGCAGTCGAACCGCGTCAGATCCAGCTGCAGCCGCTCCTTCTCCCCTTCATCTAAGGAGAAGCCCACGAACGGATAGTCCAGGAACCGGCGCGCCAGCTGCACCAGCGCCTGGTTCATCGGCGCCCAGGCGGTGGCGTCGATCGCTTCCGCCGCCAGCAGCCGTGTTTCCCCCACGAACTTCGGCGTCGGATCCCCCAGGGCCACACCCCCGGGCAGCGGCGGCAGTGCGGCCGCCACGCTGGGCTTGGCGGGGGTGGCGTGGCGCAGCAGCAGGTTGGCCGCCGCGAAGCTCGCCCCGGCCGTGATCAGCACCGTCAACACCAGCAGGAGAGTGGGTTTGCGCATCCAGCCGCCACCGCCCCGGCGACCCTACAGCTCCCCTCAGGCGGCGCTGCTCGCCAGCCACTCCCCCAGCCCCACCACCGGCTGCTGCGGGCTGCTGGTGATCTCGATGATGCGGCCGATCGCCGCCGGGCTCTCCACCGCCTCCAGGCACACCCGCGCCACCAGCCGCCGGGGAATGCTGTCGCTTTCCTGCTCATCGGGCCCGCTGAAGCGGATGCCCTCGGCCTCGATCCCCTCCTCGGTTTCCTTGAGTCCACCGGGGCGCACCACCGTCCACTCCAGGCCGCTGGCCGCCAGCCAGCGCTCCCCCACCCCCTTCCACACCAGGATCAGGCCGAACAGGTTGAGAGGGTGCAGCCAGCGGCCGCTGCACAGCGAACTCACCAGCACCACCCGCTTCACACCGGCGGCCTTGCAGGCATCGATCTGGGGCCGCATCGCCAGGGCATCCACTTTCAAGGGGCCTGCCAGATCCACCGACGGCCTTGCTCCGGTGGCGATCACCAGGGCGTCGCAGCCCGCCAGCGCAGCCCCGAGGGCCTCCGCATCAGCCAGCTCCAGCCGCACCAGCTCCGCCCCGGCCAGCCCCGGCGGCACCTCCGAATTGGGCCGCAGGATCGCCTTCACCCGCCAGCCCCGGCCCAGGGCCTCTTCCACCACCCGCCAGCCCGTTTTGCCTGAAGCTCCGGTCACGGCGAGGCAGGTCATGGCAGGGAAAGGGCCGCAGTCATCGACAGCCATTCTCGGCGGCGGCGGCCGGTGGTGGGGCTTCTGGGTAGGCTGCAGCCATGGCCGAAATGGTTCTCGAAGTCAGCCACCTGAGCGTGCGGCGCGAGGGAGTCACGGCGGTCGATGACGTCAGCTTTCAGCTGGTGGCCGAATCCGACACGGCCCTGGTGGGCCCGAACGGGGCCGGCAAGAGCACCCTGGTGCAGGCCATCCTCGGCATCCTGCCCCGCCAGGCCGGGGTGGTGCGCTTCCTGGGCTGCAGCCTCGGCAGCCAGGGCCAGCTGCCCAGCGAGCTGCGGGCCCGGCTCGCCTACCTGCCCCAGACCCTGATCCCCCGCGGCCGCTTCCCGCTCACGGTGGCCGAGTTCGTCGGCCTCGGCTGGGATCCCCCGGGCCTGGCCCTGCCCTGGCTGGGCCGGGAGGCCCGCCGCAGCGCCGTCCGCGAGGCCCTGCGCAAGACCCTCTGCGCCGACCTGGCCGACCGGCTGCTCTCGGAGCTCTCCGGCGGCCAGCTCAAGCGGGTGCTGCTGGCCAGCTGCGTGGTGCGCCCCCGCCGCCTGCTGGTGCTCGATGAGGCCCAGGCCGGCCTCGATGCCCGCGCCGCCGAGCAGTTCCACACCCTCCTCTACCAGCTGCGTCGCAGCGAGGGCTGGACGATCCTGCAGGTCTCCCACGATCTGGAGATGGTGCGCCGCACCTGCGACGGCGTGCTCTGCCTCAACCGCGGCCTCCGCTGCCACGGCACCCCCGACCACGCCCTCAGCCCCTCCCGGCTCGAGCAGATCTACGGCCTCGGCTTTGTGCCTTACCACCACCGGCACCCGTCCCAGAAGCCCTCGCCCCCCGAAGACGCCTCGCCGGCCTGAGCGGCCTCAGCGGCTGGGCGCTGGCACCGGGGCCGCTGCCTTCGGCGCCGCCACGGGCCGGCCGAAGCCGGTGGGCTGCTGGTAGAGCCAGCGCAGGGTGGCCCGATCCCTTGGGCTCAGCGCCAGCACCGGCCGGGGCCCCGGCACGGCCGCCATCACGTCGGCCGCATCATCGCTGTGGCCCCACAGGCCGAAGGCATGGCCCAGCTCATGCAGGGCCGTGGCTTCGGTGGCCTCGGGCCGCTGAGCCGGGCTGATCAGCACCCGCACCTGGGGCTCCAGGATCCAGCCCGTGCCCCGATCCATCGCCAGCACCGCCAGCTCGGCCCTGCCATGGCTGGCCCGCGTGCGCCCGCTGGCCTCCCGCCGCAGGGGCGGCCGGCGCCGCAGGATCCGCACCTGGGCCGCCGCCGGATCCGTCACCCGGGTGATCGCCAGCTCCTGTCCCCAGGTCGCCAGGGCCCGCTCCACCGCCTCAAGCCAGCGCTGGTCCCACATCTGGGATGGCCCTTCGCTGGCCGCCGGCTCCACCCAGACGCACCAGTGATCCAGCCGCGCCCAGCCGAAGGCCGTCGGCCGCAGCCAGTGGCGGTAGTCGGCTTGGCCGGCCGGGTCAGGGGTGGGCCCGACAGGTGCGGCCGGCAGCGGCCCGGGGGGCTCAGCGACAGCCGGCGGGCCCTCGCCCATGGGCCGGCTGGCACGGCTTGCAGCACAGGTGGCACCGGCCGGCGGAGGTGGACCCGCCAGCGCCGGCAGCAGCAGGGCCGGCAGGGCACCACCCAGCACCAGCCCGAGCGGCCAGCGCCGGACCATCAGCCCGCCAGTCCGACGCCGCGGGCCATCAGGGCGGCCATCAGGGGAATGGCGGCGAAGCCCGCCAGCTCGATGTTGAGCACCCAGCGCAGGCGGTTGGCCAGGGCCTCGCTGACTTTGGGCAGCTCCCCCTTGCGCAGGGGGATGGCCCAGAGGATGTAGGTGATGGTGGGGTAGAGGGAGAGGGCGCCTACGGCCAGGTAGGTGCCCACCTTCCACCAGAACAGGGGGTTCTCGGTGTAGAAGCTGGAGCCCTGGCCGAAATAGAGCACCCGCAGGATGCCGCTGAGCAGCACCCCCAGGGCGGCCAGGCCGTAGGTCACGTCCGTGATCACCATCAGGATCGCGTCCTTGCGGTCAGGATCGGGCCGGATCAGGCGCCGCTCCAGCACCAGGGCCCCGAAGCAGACCATGAAGCTCAGGTAGTGGACGTAGGCCACCCCGGCGCTGGAGAGGACCTCGGTGGGGATGGAGAGAAGCCCGGCCATCGGCTGGTGTCAGGTGATCGATCCGGACGGTAGCGGCTGGCTCCCGGGCGCCGGGAACCCGGGGCGGCACGGGAAGGAGCAAATCAGCACAAATTATGGAAACAACTGGCGAGATCAGGGGCCGTATGTGGAAGACGCAATGGAACACTGAAGGCTTTCTGTTCGTTTCAGGAACATCCGGAAACAACCCTAGGTTCGACAGAGCGATTCAGATGCTCTATGGCGAGTTCCCTCAGTGCCTTTCTCGGCGAGATTGGCCGCCATCAGCTGCTCACCCCTGAGCAGGAGCTCACGCTCGGGCGGAAAGTGCAGGCGATGGTGAGCCTCAACGAACGTTGCGCCCAGGCCGGTGGCAGCGGGCCTGCCTGCGATTTCGATGATCTCGAGAAGCGCACGTTGCGCACCGGGGAGCGCGCAAAACAGCAAATGGTGACAGCCAACCTGCGGCTCGTCGTCAACCTCGCCAAGCGTTATCAAGGCAAGGGTCTTGATCTGCTGGACCTGATCCAGGAAGGAACCATCGGTCTGACGCGCGCGGTCGAGAAGTTCGACCCCACCCGCGGTCACCGATTCAGCACCTATGCCTACTGGTGGATTCGCCAGGGCCTCAACCGTGCCCTCTCCACCCAGAGCCGCACGATCCGCATTCCGGTCAACGTCAACGAGAAGCTCACCCGGTTGCGGGCCGCCAAGGCGCGCCACCTCCAGTCCCACGGCTCCTCCCCCAACGCCGCCGAGCTGGCCACCGCCATGGGACTCCCCGTGGCTGAGGTGGAGGATCTGCTGGGCTGCGAACTGCGCAGCGTCACCGTGAGCCTGCAGGGGGCCGTGCGCTCCAAGGCCGATCCCTCCGAGCTGGTCGACGTATTGCCCAGCAACGAGCCGGCGCCGATGGAGCGGGCCGAGCAGGCCGAGCGCACCGCATCGGTCTGGACGCTGCTGGAGAAGTCCAACCTCACCCCCAAGGAGCGCACGGTGGTGATGCTGCGCTTCGGGCTCGACGGCAGCCATGAGTGGCGCACCCTGGCCGAAGTGGCCCGGCAGCTGGAGTGCAGCCGCGAGTACTGCCGCCAGGTGGTGCAGCGGGCCCTGCGCAAGCTCCGCAAGACCGGCATCGAGAGCGGCCTGGTGGAGGAGTGAAGGGAGGGGGATCCGCCCCTCGTGTTTCCGCTGCCGGCGCCCACAGAATGGCCTGACGCCCTTCCCGTGGCGTGTTCCCTTCCCCGAGCAGATCGCCATGGCTGGTGCCCCTTCGGCCACTGCCTTCGCTGACCAGTCCTTCGCTGACCAGGCCACCTCTTCGAAGACCGGCGCCGGCCAGGACCCCGTCGATGCCGAGGTGCTCGAGAGTTCGGTGGTCGATGAGGCCCTGCTGGTGCGGCTGCTGCGCCGGGCCGGCCGCACCATCGCCCGCCCCGCCTTCGAGTGCCTGGAGCTGCTGCTCGATGGCGGCACGCCGCCCCAGGTGCGGCTGACGGTCCTGGCGGCCCTCACCTACCTGCTGCTGCCCCTCGATGTGATCCCCGATTTCATTCCGGCGGCCGGCTTCAGCGACGACATGGTGGCCCTCACCGCCCTGCTGGGGCTGTGCAGCACCCATCGCACCCCGGCGATCCGCACCCGGGCCCAGAGCCGCCTCGACCGCTGGTTTCCCCTGTCCCGCCGGCAGGGGTAGGGTCCGGCGATGCCCGCCTCCGCACCCACCCTCACCCCGGAGCAGCTCGACGAGCTCCAGAGCCTCCTCAAGGACTGGTTGCGCCTCAGCGGCCGCACCCAGTCTGACCTGCGCCGGGCCCTGCGGGCCGGATCGATCCGCATGCCCGTGCTGATCGCCGAGCTGCACCGCACCTGGACCCAGCAGGGAGCCGCCGGGCTGGCCGAACGGCTTTGCGCCATCGAGGCCGGCTGGCTCTCCGAGGAGCCCGGCGGCAGTGACGACCCCATGGCAGACGATGGCCTGCTCGAAGACTCGATGGGGCAGCTCGATCTGCTGCTGCAGGAAATCCGGGCGGACGGCGGCAGCTGAATCCGCTGGCGGGCCAGGCGACCAGCCCCCAGAGTGGGGTCTGAACGATCCTGCGGCCCCTGCCGACGTCCCCGCCATGAACGCCTCCGCCGTCTCCCGCCGCGCCCTTCCCTGGACCCTGCGGGCCGCCGCTGTCCTGGTCGGCGGTCTCTGCTTCACGGCTGCGGCCCACGCCCAGGTGGAGTCCTTCATGCTCAAGCGCGGTGGCAATGTGGGCCCCGAAACCCAGATCAAGCCCACCAACTGCGTCACCGGAGCGGATGGCTCCGTCACCTGCGACACGGTGATCGAGAATCCCCCCAGCGACACCCCGGCCCAGCCGAACTTCCAGCCCTTCAAGAACTGATGCCACGTCTGCAGCGGATTTTCCAGGACAAACCCTTCCTGCACCTGATCGACCGGGGCGAGCGCCTCGTGGCCAAGCTCCTGGCCGTGATGCTGTTCCTGGTCCTGGTGGTGGCCGCCATCAAGTTCTCCGTTGAAGTGCTCTTTCAGCTGTTCGATCCCGCCGCCGCCGTGCGCTGGGAGGGGGAGGGTCTGATCGCCGTGCTGGGAGATCTGCTCAACCTGCTGATCGCCATCGAGGTGCTGCAGAACATCACCGCCTACCTGCGCCGCCATGTGGTCCAGATCGAGCTGGTGCTGCTCACGGCGATCACCGCCGTGGCGCGGAAGGTGATCGTGCTGCCCCCGAATGCCGAGAACAAGCCGATGCTGGTGGTGGGCCTGGGGGTGGCGGTGCTGTGCCTGGCGGCGGCCTTCTGGATGGTGCGCCAGGTCAATGAGCGGGAAGCCAGGGAGCGGGAGGCTAAGGAGCGGGAGGCGCTGGCCAGAACAGGGCCAGCCAGATCG
>Ga0194113_10009298_pt1 | contig 11892 bp, 10 predicted proteins | sample TA2MahC200mmetaG_FD_146193 | JGI IMG/M metagenome (GOLD analysis project Ga0194113, IMG submission 146193) | Freshwater microbial communities from Lake Tanganyika, Tanzania - TA2015017 Mahale Deep Cast 200m | ecosystem: Environmental > Aquatic > Freshwater > Lake | place: Tanzania: Lake...
GTTACAATGGGCCATAGTCCGAAATCTCCTTTCTGTTTGATGAGTTATGGCTAACACATTATAACAGATTCACAGGAGATTTCGGGCTTTTTTTAATCCGTTAACCGGACAGAAATGGTCCAGGATATATTATTATTCGTGCGAAAATCTACGCCCGCCGCAACAGTTGTGCTATAAACGTAAGGAATCCCGATATTCTGTGAAAATCCCAGATCATAACCCTCCCAGTATGACCCAGAAAAACTTCCTGTAAAGTCCGACCACGACGGCGTTGTTATACCCAGGATAATCGCCATGACAGATAAAAGAATAGCCGCCATCCGTGTGGCCTTCTCCTTGGCTTGTCCTATTTTCCCTAACATTTTGGTATCCTCCTTTTTGCGCCCGGCAACCCGCCGTGCCGCGCTTCATCGAGGGCTTAGCCCTTCAGGGCTTAACGTTGGGCCGGGCGGGCCGGTCCTTCCCCGGTAGGTGGAATAAATCTTTCCCAGGTCCGGCCGGAGCCGGGGCCAGGGGCAATAGCAGCAGGACCACGTCGTGGGTGACCCCGTCCCGGTCCAGGAAGTAGTCGTCCATGGCGGCCCTGATCTTGAAACCCTGGTCCCGGAAGGTCCGGATGGCGCTCTGGTCCTCCACCGCCACCTCCGCCTTCAGCAGTTGCAGGTCCATTTGTCCGGCCAGGGAGATCAATTCTTCCAGGAGGAGAGCGTCCAGCCCGAGGTGTTGGTAAGGGCCGGGGACAAAGAGCTGCACCTCCGCGGTGTGGCCGGCGGTGCGCCGCCCCCGCTTCAGGAGGGCCCCGGCCAGGAAACGGTGCTCCTCCAGGTCCACCGCCGCCAGGGGCAGCAAGTGGCGGTAATTGAGGCCTTTCGTCCAGGCCTCCAGCCACCGGGGGGCCTTGACGTCGTACTTCAGGAAGCGCACCTCCTCCGCCGGAATATCCCGGAACAAACGGGCCAGTTCCTCCCGGTCGTGCTTTTTTATAAACCGGAGCAGCACCGTTTGGCCGGTTCTCAGGGTGACAAACCGGCTGTAGCGTTCAGAATCGAGGATGGCTGACCTCCAGGGATGCGGGCCTGTGGGGACTTCCGTCTCCGCCGGAAGATGCGGGGAGATTCCAGGTAACTCTTTCATAACAGGGAGTGATTACAAAAAACTTACAGAGGGATTTTGCCGGCCTCAGCCGGGGCCCTGAATTGGCCGGGCTAAGCAGGGATGAGCCGAAAACTGAAAAAGAATATTTTATTTTTTTTAACGCAAGTTTAAGGTGGCGGCGCGACCGGAGGGCCAGGATTGGATTGTTAGTACAACTCCGAAAATATAAGTCTCTCGCAAAGGCGCAAAGGCGCCAAGACGCTATTCATGCAAGGCGAGTTCCACGCGCTATTATTGGTGCGTAGAACCCACCCTCCGGGATTTTTGCCACCCCCACCCTAGCCCTCCCCCCTCAAGGGGGAGGGAATAAAGGAAATGGCCGCGAGTCGGTAATCGGTAATTGGCAACTAGGAACTGGGAACTGTTTTAGGAAGAGGTGAGGATTTTCCGGTAGATGGCGGTGGTGGCCGGGTCGGGCTCCGCGTCCAGCCCCAGCCGCAGGGCTTTCTGGCAGCCCTCGTAAACTTTCAGGGCGGGGGCCCGCAGACCCCGGCGGGCGTAAAGGAGCATGAGCTTCTGGTACGCCGGTTCCCATAGGGGGTCGGCTTGCAGGAGCTGTTTCAAGCAGTGGATGGCTTTGGTCAGGGCCCCCCGCGTCTCGTGCAGTTCCGCCAGCCGCTCCAGGACTTCGACATAGCGCCCCTTGAGTTCCTCCCGCCTGGACTCCGCCCAGGGCAGGTAAAGCTCTTCGGGAAGAAAATCGCCCTGGTATCTTTGGGCGGCTTCCTGGTAAAGGGCCAGGGCTCCGGCGGGGTCGCCCTCCCGGTCTTTCTTCTCGCCGTCCCGGCAGAGGGACAGGAACTCAGGGACGTCCACCCGGCACAATTCCTGGTCCAGACAGATGAGGTTGGCCTTGAGAAGGACATAAGCGGAGCCGAAGGTTTTGTCCAGGGCCGGCTCCAGGGCCTTGCGCAACCGGTGCAGACCGACGGTGAGGTTGCGTTTGACCGTCTCCGGGGAGGCCTCCGGCCAGAGGTCCTCCATCAGGGCCTCCAGGGGCACCTGCTGGGACCCCCGGGCAATGAGGGCCTTGAGGAGCAACTGGGGCTGTTGCCCTTCCCAATCAGATTCCGGCAGGAGGGAGTCACCGCGCCAGACCCGGAAGCCCCCCAGGGTCTCGACGCGGAGCCGGGGCAGCCCGGCCCGGTGGACCAGGCGGCGCACTTCCCAGGCCTTTGCCGCCACTCTGGGGTTGGCCTGGTGCGTGAGGCGATCCAGTTCCGGCCCGGCCAGGTCTGCCAGCTTGGTGGTGAGGAAGCGGCAGGCGCATTCCAGGGGAAGCCCCGGAAGCTCCAGCTCCAGGGCCAGGATGGACAGCTCCAGAAGGTCACGGCGGCTCAACAGGAAAAAGTGATGATAGCCCCGCTCCTGGGCAATGGTGAAGGCAGTTTGCAGGTGGGCCGCGGCTTCCTCTCTTTTCCCCTGGGCCCTTTTCAGCAGGGCCATGGCGCCGTGGGCGTCCACCATCCAGAGATAGGCAGTGATGCCCCGGAAGTGGTCCAGGGCTTCCTGGATTAACCCTTCCGTATCCGGGGTGATCTCCCCCAGGTGGACGTCAATGAGTCCCAAGATGGCATTCACCATCTGCAGGTGGTTAACGGTGAGAGCCTCCGCCGACAAAAAATTTTCCCGGGAACGTCCGGCAAAATCCCGGGCGCGGCGCAGATTTCCTTTTTGGTAATAATTAAAGGCTAAAATGCTAAAAATCATGGCGTGGGAATAGAGGTTGCCCGTGGCCGCGGCGAAATCGCAAAGCCTCTTGCCGGTTTCTTCGGCCCTGGCATGATTTCCCTGGAAAATGTCGGTTAACATCCAGCTGATTTGCGCATTAATGATACAAATAAATCAGGCCGTGATGCTGGACTTCCTCTTCACTTGGGCGCGCTAGGGCGACGGCCTGGTCAAAGTCTCCCCGGAACATGGCTGCATGAGACTTCAGCAGCAGATAAAGCCCCCGGGGTTCCGGGTGGGCGCACTGGCCGGCCAGCCGGTCCGCCTTTTCCCAGTACCCCGCGGCCTCCGGAAATTCTCCCAGGGTGGTGAGGCAAAAGGCAGAGTAGGTCATGGCCTGAAGCTGCAAGGGCAGGTCCCCCAGGTCCCGGGCCATGAAATAGGCATTCTGGCAGGCCCGGAAGCCCCGGCGGGGGCTGTCGCCCCTCATGATAAGGCCTTGGCCCAGATGGAACCAGAGGGCAGCAAGCTCATAGGGGTAGCGGTCAGGAGGCAGATCCTGGAGCAGGGTCTCGGCCCGAACCTGCAAAGGGGCCAAGATGGATAAAAAACCCAAGGATCCGGCTTCGAGGAGATAAGCCAGGCAGTGCAGAGTGCCTTCCACTTCTTCCCTTTTCTCAAACAGGGCCAGGGCCTGCTGCAAGGCGGTGAGGGCCTCGGGGGAAAATTTGAAGCGCCTGGTCATATAGGAATAGAATAAGAGCCAGGGGTTCTCCCGCACCAGGTTTTGCGGCAAGGCTTCGAGCCAGCGGGCCAGGTCCCCTATGCGGCCCAGCTTCACCAGGTCCAGTCCCAGGCGCTCCAGGGCGGCGGCGGCCCGGGGGTAAGCCCGGGCCTGGAGAAAATGCGGCAGCGCCTCTTCCAGGCTACCCCGGGCTGCCAGGAGCTCGCCTGCCTTGAAGTAAACAGCCTGCTGGTGCTCCTTAGTAAAGGCAGCGTCAAACTCGCTAAGGAGGAACTCCCGGAATAACTGGTGGTAGCGGAACAGCCAGCCCCGCTGGCGGTCGTACACCGGGGTGACGAAAAGGTTTTTTCGGGCCAGTTCCTGCAAAAACTCGTAGGCGTTGGGCAGGCCGGTGAGCTCCCCGGCCAGCCCGGGCTCCACCACCTCCAGGATGGAGGATTTCAAGAGAAATTCCCGTTCCTCAGTCGGCCGGAAGGGGAAAATGCTGTCTCCGAAATAGCGAAAGACCTCCCCCTTGAACCGGGCCTCCGAGAGATATTCCGCCCGGGCCGCCTCCGGCAACCGGTTTAACAAGAAGCCCAGCAAAACCAGGCCGCCGACCCAACCTTCGGTAAGGCGATGGATCAGCCGGACCTGCTCCAGAGGCAGGGGAAGCTCCAGCACGGTACGGAAAAAATCCCGGGTCTCCCGCAGATTGAAGGCCAACTCCTGGTTGGTCAGAAGATAGGCCTCCCGTCTCATCTGGAGGTCGTGGAATTGTAAGGGCGGCAGTTCCCGGGAAAGCATGATGAGGCGCAAGCCCGGGGGAGCATGGTCCAGCAAGACTTGCAGGAAAACATGGGCCGGGGCTTCTGGGGCCAGGCGGTCCAGGCCGTCAAAGACTATCTGCGCCGGGGTCGGGATTAAAGCAAAGATGGCGAGAACCCAATCCCGGTAGAGGGGGACAACTTCCCGGGGGCCCATCATTAAGGAAGGATAGGCCAGGACGGAAGACAGATCAGTATCCGGCAAGACTTGCTCGAGGGCCTGGACCAGGAGGTAGAAAAGATGTAACCGTTCAGTCCCTCTTTCCTAACAAGGCAAATTTTTTTGAAAAGATGAAAAAAAGGCGCGATTTTTTGTGAATAATAGTGTATTCAAGGTCTTGTGGAAACAAGGCCGATTGCTCCGGAGATTTGGGCTAACCTTCCCCCAGAGGTGCAGGCTTACATCCTGTTCTTGGAGAATGCCCTGAGCCAATCTCTGGAGAAAATTGCCCAACTGGAGCAGCGGGTTAGTGAGTTGGAGGCCAGGCTCAATCGTCATTCCGGCAATTCTTCCCAGCCTCCCTCGCAGGACCCGCCTCAGGCTCCGGTAAAGCGCAAGGAAAAGAGCGGGCGCCAGCCGGGTGGCCAAAAAGGACACCAGGGAAACCATCGGGAGTTGGCGCCGCCCGAGAAGGTCAATAAGATCGTGGAGCACCGAGCGGAAACCTGTCCGCACTGCCGCAGCGCTCTGGAGCACGGGACGGCAAGACCGGCTCCTGCCGTGGAACGGCGCCAGGTCTGGGAACTGCCGGAAATTCAACCGGTCATTACCGAACACCGGCTGTTGCCCAGCTGGTGTGCCCATTGTCGAACCTGGGTGAAACCAGACCTGCCGGCCGAGGTGGGCAGCAGCGCCTTCGGCCCCCGGCTGCAAGCCTGGGTAGCCATTCTCACCGGCCGCTTCCGCCAAAGCCGCCGGCAGGTGGTGGAACTGTTGCGGGAACTGTGCGGCGTGAGTGTCAGCCTGGGAAGCGTCCAGAGTCTGTGTGAAGAGACCTCCGAGGCCCTGGCCGTGCCCTACCGGGAAGCCAAGGAAGCGGTGGCCCAGGCCGGGATGGCGCATCTGGATGAAACGGGTTGGAAGGAAAAAGGGAAACGGCACTGGCTGTGGGTGGCGGTAACCCGGCTGGCCACCGTCTTTCTGGTCTCGTGTTCCAGAGGCCGCCAGGCCCTCAAAGAGTTGATAGGCGAATCCTTCGAGGGCATTCTCCATAGCGATCGCTGGGGCGCCTATAACATCGTGGACCCGCTGCGGCGCCAGCTCTGCTGGGCGCACCTGAAGCGAGATTTTCAAGCGCTCTCCGAGCGGCAGACTCGGGCCGGACCCTTGGGGGAATGGGGACTTCGGGAGATCAAACGGCTTTTTGCCGCCTGGCACCGGTATCAGGCCGGCGAGCTCACCTGGGCCGAGATGCAGTGGGAGCTGGTCCCGGTGCGGACCCGCCTGGGGAGACTGTTGCGCCTGGGAGCCTCCTGTGGCGACCCCAAGGCCGAAGCCTTGTGCTGTAATCTCTTGAAGCTGTGGCCGGCCTTGCTCACTTTCGTCATAGTCCCGGGGGCGGAACCGACCAATAACCGGGCCGAAAGAGCCTTGCGGGGGGCGGTGCTCTGGCGGAAGGGATGCTTCGGCAACCAAAGCGAGAACGGCTCTCGCTTTACCGAGCGCATCCTGACCACGGTTGCCACCTTGAGGCAGCAAGACCGAAATATCGTGGAATATGTGGTGGCGGCTATCCAAGCTCATCGGACCGGTCAACTTGCTCCGTCTCTATTGCCCTTGAAATTACAACTCGCAGATGTGGCCTGAACGATTACCAGGAGTTTCCACAAAGGCGTAGCCAGCCCGTAAGGATAACTTCTCACTTACTTTATATTCCCCCCCAAATTTTATCTGCCACGAATCTTCCCAGCGAAAATCCAGGGGGATATTGAAAAAGCGGGCTTGTGGAACCTGTCTTTTCAAATTCAGCATTGTCTGGTCGAAACTCGACCACCGAACCCACTCCACATCGGCCGCCAAAGTTAATTTGGCGGTTGGCCGGAAGGCTACGCCCCAGCTGAAGATCTCAGGGAAATGCACCACCATGGAGGCATCGGTTCGAAACACCCCGCCCCCGAAGGCTGGCTGCAAGGGAGGGGCAATCCTTTCAAAGGCCAGGGTTCCTTTCTGTTTGACTCTGATAGCGTCCCTATAGGCAAAACCAAAACTGACCTTTCCCCCTGGGAAAACAAGCAGGCCGAAATTATAGCCCCAACCCAAGCCGTCGCCCTTGAAGCTGAGCCTGCCATCCCCACCCCCCGGCAAAGGTTGGTCCACCATCTTCACCATGCGGTTGAACGCATACAGAATATCCACCCCAGCTGCCACCGCTACCTGGGGCAGAACCCGCCACACAACGGTAGGATTGGCGGAAACGGTTCCAATGGTGCCTTCTGTAGAAGCAAACCGGGGCAGACCGGGTTCGCTCCATTTTCGCCCGCCGATTCCGAAGGGCGAATACAGACCCAGACCCAGCACCAGAGAATTTGTCCCCAGGTCTGACGAGACATAGAAGTGAGGCGGGAGAAATACCTGGAAGCCGGTTCTTTCTCTACCACCTTCCGGGCTCTTAAACTCGCTGGAGAGAATGACGGCGGTTCCACCACCGTACAAGTTGGTTCCCTTCAAGTTGGCAAGGCCGGCGGGGTTGTGGAGTATGGCCGACGGGTCGTCCGCCACAGCCACAAAGGCGGTTCCCATACCCGCGGCTTTGGCTCCATGAATGGGGCCGCCGGCCGTGGAAGTGGTTGGGCCTATTACCACCAGGCTCAATAACGCTGCGATGCGAAATTCTCTCCGGATAGATAAGGACCATCGCCTTGCCTTCTGTCCGATTTTTTGCCGAGCTTCGGGTTTAGCAAAAGAAGAAATAGGGATGAGGAAATCATTGGGACGGGTGAATTCTGGGCTTACGGAACCTTGCTGCTTGCCAAGTTCGGGGCTTGCCCGGGATTTCCCCATTGTTGTTAGCCTTGGTTTGAGTTGATATTTATTTATTAGTTTCACAATATTATTGGATAGTCAAGGTATTTTTATAAAAACAATATGTTATTCGATTGTAGCGGGGAGGAGAATAGTGCACCATTGCGTTTTCTTCACAGAACCGGACCTGAGAACGGCAAGCAAGACGATTGAAGATTTTTCAGTGGCTAAGAAGGAGTAAGGGAAATAGCAGACCGCTTGCCACTGTCAAAACTTATCGAAATTCCTTAGAAATTTGTGATATTGTCTGTATATCTCGTATCCCCCCATTTAATTTCCGATTGGACACCACTCACTTCAACGCAAGATCTCCCTCCTGATACCCCGTTAAAAAAGCTTCATTTTACCAGGAGCAAAGTCTCTCAGAAAACCTGGGAGAGCTCTGCAAAATTCCCAGCCAGCTGGCGATGATCTACGAGATGTTTGACTGTCTCGGGCACGTTGCTTAGAGTCAGACCGGCGTTACTGGTTTGTACGTTTGTAATTCCGTGCAATTACTTGTACTTTGCCATGCCACGGGTTAAGCAAACTGTACCATGTAACTTTAACTACGTATTACACAAAAGGTTGTTACGAATAAAAGAGTTATGGTGGGTATAAAATACTGTATCGTCAGTGCATTACGGCGCAATCTGTAAGCAATACTATAAAACAACATGCGTAACTTATTAACCGTACTAAGTTTTAAAGGCGCTATTATATACGTTATTTCGAGTGCTTAGGCATACTGAGTGCATCCCCTATAAGTATCAATACATTATTACTTATGGAGGCTGCAATGAAAGACAAAGTCGACATCACCGGGATGACCTGGCAAGAAGTCGTGGCACTGGTAAACTGCTCCAAGACCACAGCCAAGAACGCCCTGAAGCGTGGCTATTACGTGGTGAATTACAAAAAACGGACCTGCGTCCCCGGGCCCATCGATGCGGAGGGCTGCTACAAAATGGCTTGGTTTACCTTTGAGCGCTTTTTTCGGCACCATTGCCCATGGAACATTGCCCCTGAAGATTGCGTGCAGGAGGCGGTCCTGCGGCTGGTGGAGCTTGGCGGCCATCCCCGGGCCGGTGAGCGCCGGTTCCAGTTTTACACATGCAAACATGCCATGCGGGCATACATCACGAAGTACGGCCGGTCAAATGACCTGGGAGACTGGCGCACAAACCGGCAACGGTACAATGATGAGCGCAATGCCGAGCAACGGGCGTCAGGATCCAGCAGCCCCGACACCTGGCGCCGGTCGAAGCAGGCGACCGAAAAAATAGTCCGGGCGATTTACGAGATGGGTGAGGGAGTGAACCAGGCTCAACTGAGACGGCATCTTGATATCAGTTCAGGAGGCGTCTCTAAGCGGGTGTCCATAGCGATTAAGGAAGGACTGATAGAAAACGGCGGCGGCATCACTGGCTGCAAGGGTCACGCTCTGAGGATTACGGCAAGGGGGCGGGCCATTATCGGCGCGATGCAGGAGGCGGCATAATCCACTACCGGGGGCCTTCGGGCCCCCTCTTCTTTAGGAGGCAAGGCGATGACCTCTTTGGCGGCTGAGAAAATTGGAACCCTCCCCGGGCTGCATTCCTGTTTCACCTGCGCCGACAACCTGGGCTGCAACCTGGAGCCCCGGTGCGAGTCCATGGCCGGCTGCCTTAAATGGCGGTGCCAGGTTTGCCGGGCCCCGTGGTGGGTAGTAGGATATGACCATGAACGCTGCAATGCCACGGGGATTCCCAACGGCGTGACTTACCATGACGACACTCACATGGCCCCGCTGCCGGATGCCTCCGGGCACCATTACGAGGGCGCCGGTTATTGCACCGTCCACAAGAGATGGCGGTGCGGGCTGTTGAGATAGGGATCTGGTGGTACGCTTTCATCAATCCCCGGAGATAGTCGGAGATAGGGGAATTGGCCCCCACAACCGATAATGGTGTTCTCTTTTTGGGGAACATTTGTGGTATGGTGGGAGTGTCCCAAACTTGGGAAGAAAGCTGGCAATCATGAATAAAGGTGGTTTTTCCTGGAAAAGGTTCCTGGGAATCTCCCAGGCCAAGGCGAGGCTCAGCCGGCAAATCGGCATCCCTTTGACCAGGTCGGGGCGGCAGCGCAAAATTGGGGCGGCCATGGGTTGCCTCATTCCCGTCCTGGCTCTGATCCTTATCGCAGGATTCCTGTTTTGGATCAAATAAGCCCAGATCTAACCGGCGTCCCAGGCAGACCCAGTTTGCCCACCAGGGTGTTGGTCCCGTGAGCCCGCCTCCTCAAAGATCGATCCCAATCCGATTTACAACCCGTCCCCCTGTTTTTCTCTTGATATAGTCCTTACACTTGCAATAACATATGCTATCTATGTGGTGCAGTTTCCCATGGCGGCCCACCGCCAGAAAGGCTTTGGACTATGAAAGAAAACCGAGACTACCCAGCCCTGGTAAAGGACGTGCGCCGGCAGCTGGCCCTGAGTCAAGAGGACTTGGCCCGGGCTTTGGGGGTCAGCTATGCCACGATTAACCGGTGGGAAAACGGGCAAGTTCGACCCTCAAAACTGGGCAAGGCCCAATTCGACGCCTTCTGCGCTGGCATGATTCAACAAGGAAAGCTGAACCTGTCCCAGGGCATTCCTGACTGAATCTGCCTGGCCTGAGGACAGACCCGCCCATGAACAACTTCAGCGATAAAGTCAGCTTCATCTGGTCGGTGGCCGACCTGCTGCGCGGGCCGTACCGGCCCAACCAATATAAAGATGTCATGCTCCCCCTGACCGTCCTGCGGCGGCTCGACTGTGTGCTGGAGCCCACCAAGGACAAAGTCCTCGCTGAACTCAAGCGCCGCCAGGGCGGCAAGATCAAGGACTTGGAACCGATCCTGTGCCGGGTCTCCGGTGTCCCCTTCTACAACACCAGCCGCTATACCTTTGAGAAACTCAAGGGCGATCCCAACCACATCGCCGCCAATCTCACCTACTACATCAAGGGCTTCTCCACCCGGGCCCGGGAAATTATTGACCACTTCGGCTTTGAGGAGCACATCGGCAAGCTGGACAAGGCCAACCGTCTTTACCTCATCGTCTTAAAATTCGCCGAGATCGACCTGCACCCCGACACGGTGACCAACATCGAGATGGGCTATATCTTCGAGGAACTCATCCGGCGGTTTAATGAGGCCTCGAATGAAGAGGCGGGCGACCACTTCACCCCCCGGGAAGTCATCCGTCTGATGGTGAACCTCCTTTTCCTGCCGGACACCGACGTGCTGACCACCAAGGGCATCGTCAAGACCCTCTACGATCCGGCCTGCGGCACGGGCGGGATGCTCTCGGTCTCTGAGGAGTACGTCCGCAAGCTCAACCCCGACGCCCGCTTAGAGGTTTTCGGCCAGGACTACAACGCCCAGGCCTATGCCATCTGCGGCTCGGATATGATGATCAAGGGCCAGGAGATCGAGCACATCGCTTTCGGCAATAGCTTCACCGACGACCATTTCCCCCGGTACAAGTTCGATTACATGCTGGCCAATCCGCCCTTCGGGGTGGAGTGGAAGCCCGAGGAGCAGTTCATCCGCCGCGAGCACGAGGAGCAGGGTTTTGGCGGCCGCTTTGGCGCCGGGCTGCCCCGCATTAACGACGGCTCGCTGATCTTCCTCCAGCACATGATCAGCAAGATGAAGGACCCCAGGGAGGGCGGGACGCGTCTGGCGATTGTCTTCAACGGCTCGCCGTTGTTCACGGGCGCGGCGGGCTCCGGCGAGAGCGAAATTCGGCGCTGGATCATCGAAAAGGACTGGCTGGAGGCCATCGTGGCGCTGCCGGATCAATTGTTTTACAACACCGGCATCTATACCTACCTGTGGATTGTCACCAACCGCAAGGTGCGGGGCCGGCGCGGCAAGATTCAGCTGGTGGACGGCACCAGCTTTTTCAAAAAGATGCGCAAAAGCCTGGGCAACAAGCGCAACGAGGTCTGCGAGGATCAGGGCGCGGAGATTACCCGTCTCTACGGGGCGCATCAGGATAACCGGTACGTCCGCATCTTCGACAACCAGGACTTCGGCTACCGGCGGCTCACCGTGGAACGCCCCTTGAAACTCAACTTCGCGGCGACCCCGGATCGTCTGGCGCGACTGGAACAGACTCCGGCCTTCGAGCGGCTCGCCATCAGTAAAAAACGGGTGGACTCCAAGGCAGCCCGGGCCGAAATCGCCGCGGGGCTGGAACTCCAGAAGGCCATACTCGCAGCCCTCGCTACCCTCGACCCTCAGGGGGTGCTCAAGAACCGGGAGGAGTTCACGGCACTGGTAAAGGCGGCCTTCCGGAAGGCCGGGGTTGTGGTCCCGGCCCCGCTGTTCAAGGCGATCCTGGCGGCGCTGTCCGAGCGGGATGAGACCGCGGACGTCTGCACCGCGGCCTCCGGCCACCCCGAGCCTGCCCCCGAGCTGCGGGATTACGAAAACGTGCCCCTCAAAGAGGACGTGATTGAGTATCTGCGGCGGGAGGTCCTGCC